>OLSK01001874.1_pt1 | contig 14405 bp, 11 predicted proteins | sample 1672781 | NCBI WGS metagenome assembly OLSK01 (sample SAMEA3136723, study PRJEB25190) | human gut metagenome | biome: human gut; feature: human-associated habitat; material: faeces | place: Austria | collected 2013 | reverse complement strand
CAGCTGCCGGAGCGGTGCTTAAGCCGCAAGGCGGGAATTGTGCGGTGTTGCCCTATCCTCACTCCCCTTTTGGTGAGCGGCTAGCCTGCAATTCGACATATTATTGAGGTTACCATTTCTATCCACACTCTCCTTGCGGAGAGCGATACGTTGGGGGCAACCAAGGCCGATGCGGCATTTCTATCCACACCCTCTCACAGGGAATGACTGACATTTATTCATGGCTCTGGTAATGTTACACAAACTTTTACCGATGGTTTGTGAACAGAAAAACAATCATACTGGGCACTGGCATGGCATTTTTGCTGGCTCAAACACTCGTGCATTTATTTCATGTTCTGCTTCTGCTATTTTGTGCAGGCAATGCTTATTTCATCAGTTTCTGCAGCGTTTTCAGCAGCTCATCCACAACTTCGTCATTCCCGGCACGGATACCATCCGCCACACAGGTGCGGATATGGTTTGCCAGCAGCTCACGGTTGAACGCGTTCATCGCCGCCGTTACCGCCGCCGACTGCACCAAAATATCCGGACAATACACTTCGTTTTCCACCATCCCACGGATGCCCCGAATCTGCCCTTCGATCCGATTCAGTCTGTGGACCAGGCTTTTATACTCTTCTTCACTGCGATGCTTTGTTTTGTGTGCACAGCAGCAACACGGTTCCTTCTTTTCGTTTTCCTGCATTATGTTACCCTCCCATCATATGCAAGGTACCCCGGCGGGGTATATTCACTATATACCCCGCCGGGGTACCTTGTCAAGTAGATAATATAATATTTTTATATTATTTTATGCGAGAGTTTTTTACTATAGCAATTTTTAAGATTAAAGCGGATATCCGCATGAACAAAACCACCCTGAACAGTCAGAAAGAGAAACATTCCATGCTCTCCTTGCGGAGAGCGACATTCCGCCGGCAAAGAGCACGCAGGGGGCCGCAACATTTCTATCCACGCTCTCCTTGCGGAGAGCGACAGCTTGCCATTTATAATCAACTCCTTATTCAAAATATTTCTATCCACGCTCTCCTTGCGGAGAGCGACGTGGCTGGTCTCATATTCCGCGCCAAGTTTGTTATATTTCTATCCACGCTCTCCTTGCGGAGAGCGACGTCAGCACCGGCAATCAAATCCTGCTGGTCATCGTATTTCTATCCACGCTCTCCTTGCGGAGAGCGACCAAAATCTGCAAATACGTTGCCCGCCGTAACGTTATTTCTATCCACGCTCTCCTTGCGGAGAGCGACATATACTGCCATTTGTCTGGCGCCTCCTATTCTATTTCTATCCACGCTCTCCTTGCGGAGAGCGACGGGCCGTGGTCCACACTCCCCATTGGTATGGCAAATTTCTATCCACGCTCTCCTTGCGGAGAGCGACTTGTAGTTGACGGGCACCGGGTCCACATAACAAGATTTCTATCCACGCTCTCCTTGCGGAGAGCGACCATTATACTTAGATACAGTGTCAGCCTTAGCGTCTTTTCTATCCACGCTCTCCTTGCGGAGAGCGACCAGTAGTAGTGGGCCCTTCCAGGGGGATCAACTGCTTTTCTATCCACGCTCTCCTTGCGGAGAGCGACGCCGCAGGGGTGTTTCTGTTATCTTGATAATATAGTTTTCTATCCACGCTCTCCTTGCGGAGAGCGACGAATTGGTCTGGTGTTCCTCTGGTGGGGCGTTCGCATTTCTATCCACGCTCTCCTTGCGGAGAGCGACTGGTGCATCTCACGCAAGCAGCCAGTCCAGGCGGCATTTCTATCCACGCTCTCCTTGCGGAGAGCGACGGTATCCAAGCGGAGACTGCCGTCTTCGTGCCGCCTATTTCTATCCACGCTCTCCTTGCGGAGAGCGACCGTGGTGCATATCGCGGAGCACGCCAGTCCAGGCCGATTTCTATCCACGCTCTCCTTGCGGAGAGCGACAAGAACACATCAATCGCCGGACGGATAACCGAAATTTCTATCCACGCTCTCCTTGCGGAGAGCGACAATCAATGCAAGATAGACCAGAAGAGAAGTAGCAATTTCTATCCACGCTCTCCTTGCGGAGAGCGACAAGTTTAAACCTCCCGTCCAAGCCCATGGAAAGGATTTCTATCCACGCTCTCCTTGCGGAGAGCGACCAGCACCTTTGCATATGTGTCATAGAGTTGATACATTTCTATCCACGCTCTCCTTGCGGAGAGCGACCGCGCCCCCAGCCCCCCAAGGCAAGAGTTCTATATTTCTATCCACGCTCTCCTTGCGGAGAGCGACGCGTGAAACGGTTCCACGCGGCGGACATATCATATTTCTATCCACGCTCTCCTTGCGGAGAGCGACAGGCTGCCAACGGCCTTGCGCACGCCCCACCAGAGATTTCTATCCACGCTCTCCTTGCGGAGAGCGACGCGAGTTAAATTCCAATTGAATTTCATCAATTAAATTTCTATCCACGCTCTCCTTGCGGAGAGCGACGGGGCTTGATGGGAGGTTCAAATTGTGATAGAAATTTCTATCCACGCTCTCCTTGCGGAGAGCGACACACCAAACACTTTCCGGCATTGCACCACATACTTATTTCTATCCACGCTCTCCTTGCGGAGAGCGACGCCGGAGCCGGAAACAACGCCATCGGAATAAGTTATTTCTATCCACGCTCTCCTTGCGGAGAGCGACCCGCAAACAATGAGTAAGATGAGTAAGCCACATGTATTTCTATCCACGCTCTCCTTGCGGAGAGCGACCTATTGGCCCGTAAGTAGTCGCTGATCGTGTCGGTATTTCTATCCACGCTCTCCTTGCGGAGAGCGACGCCATGGCACGGGGTTGTAATTACAAGCCTCCACCATTTCTATCCACGCTCTCCTTGCGGAGAGCGACGGTTCGGCCCAGGTGTCGGGGGTGCCCAGCAGCGTATTTCTATCCACGCTCTCCTTGCGGAGAGCGACCCCTGGTACATCAGCTTAGAGGACTGGCAGACGTCTCTATTTCTATCCACGCTCTCCTTGCGGAGAGCGACAGGATGACGTGGATATTACTGTATATCTGTCAAAATTTCTATCCACGCTCTCCTTGCGGAGAGCGACGGCAATAGTGTTAATGCGGGCGGCAACCCAACGCATATTTCTATCCACGCTCTCCTTGCGGAGAGCGACTGCGCCTGCACAGCGCAGCACCCTGAAAGAGTCTGATTTCTATCCACGCTCTCCTTGCGGAGAGCGACTCTTTCATTTTAATCACACCATCCTAATACAATGCATTTCTATCCACGCTCTCCTTGCGGAGAGCGACGCCACTGCTGCTCCCGGCATAACTGCCTGTCACATTATTTCTATCCACGCTCTCCTTGCGGAGAGCGACCAATCGCGGGTCGTATCACGTCAAACGGTACAAAGATTTCTATCCACGCTCTCCTTGCGGAGAGCGACATATGCACCCTTATGGTACAATTATAGTATAGCACATTTCTATCCACGCTCTCCTTGCGGAGAGCGACACCGAGAGCGTTTCCATAGATCAGCTTGCCCACAATTTCTATCCACGCTCTCCTTGCGGAGAGCGACATGGGGATCTGCGGCGCGCTGACATGATCCAGCGCATTTCTATCCACGCTCTCCTTGCGGAGAGCGACCAGACCGTTACGAAATGGGCATCATCCGCCAAGATTTCTATCCACGCTCTCCTTGCGGAGAGCGACGGATTGGGCTTCTGTTATCACTGCGATGACGTCGCATTTCTATCCACGCTCTCCTTGCGGAGAGCGACCGCACCCAATCGGCGTCCTTGTCGCTGTAATAAAATTTCTATCCACGCTCTCCTTGCGGAGAGCGACCTGTTCTTCATAGTTTTCGACCTCTTCAGGAACATTTCTATCCACGCTCTCCTTGCGGAGAGCGACAGCCCGCTCTCTATCAACTGTATGATACATATGCAATTTCTATCCACGCTCTCCTTGCGGAGAGCGACGACTTGTGGGGGTGGGTGGAATGAACAACCACGTTATTTCTATCCACGCTCTCCTTGCGGAGAGCGACGCGTGTCACAATGGACAGCTACATGGAATTTATCATTTCTATCCACGCTCTCCTTGCGGAGAGCGACGCCAAGCGTTTTTCTACACTGCACCACATACTTATTTCTATCCACGCTCTCCTTGCGGAGAGCGACCCCCGGAAGAATCTGGTCAACGGCATTCGCCTGGTATTTCTATCCACGCTCTCCTTGCGGAGAGCGACTCGGAGCGGTGCCGGATGCTTGATTTGTTTATTGTATTTCTATCCACGCTCTCCTTGCGGAGAGCGACTTGAAACAATTTGTTGTTGGCGATGTAATGGGTATTTCTATCCACGCTCTCCTTGCGGAGAGCGACATCTTGTTGACAATGTTTATTTTTTGTAGTATGATATTTCTATCCACGCTCTCCTTGCGGAGAGCGACTGGAGAGATGAATAATTGCATTAAAGCATACCGAAATTTCTATCCACGCTCTCCTTGCGGAGAGCGACAGCAAAAGTGCACAAAACAGTGGGGCACTTTTGCGCATATGAAACAAATTTTATGGAGATTGCATCTTCATGCTGACAGGCAAGGCTGTATTTTACCCTTTCTGCCCCTGTTTTTTCCATATTTTCTGGTGCGAAGGAACCGGGAATTTTATGATTGCCTTCCCCTCGCACTAAGCAAACAAGATTCCATCCTGATCAAAATCCGGGTGCAGACCCACATGCTCGACTTTGCTTTTGTAATGGTTTCCCAGTTGATAAAAGCGCAGGCTGTCCGATTCCGAATCGATCAGTTCGGTCAATTTTGCTTTGAACATCGTGTATTGCGCGGCATCCAGCAGGCACTCAAATACGGAGTTTTGCACCCGCTGGCCGTAGTCTACACAGACTTTTGCTACTTTGCGCAGCCTGCGACGACCGGCGGCTGTTTCGGTGTTGACATCATAGGTTACAAGCACCAACATAACGGCACCTCACTTCCAGAAAAACGGTGGGTACACTTCCAGGTCGCCGCGCAGAGCACGGGCCAGCAAAAGCGCCTGAACATAGGGCACCAGCCCCCAGGGCAGTTTTTCTTTCAAAAACGGATGGGTGATCTCTTCCTTCTTTTTGTTCTGCCATGCGGTCAGGAAAGCTTTGCGGCCATCATCCGTCAGCAGTACGGCACCATTTTCCTGTTTTTGCAGGTGTTTTGCCGTGATGATCTTTTGATTGATGCAGCTGATGACCAGCCGGTCTGCATAAACCGCCCGCAGTTCTTCCATCAGGTCAAGTGCCAGACTTTTGCGGCCGGGGCGCGGGCGGTGCATAAAGCCAACATAAGGGTCCAGGCCCACAGCGGTCAAGGCGGATGCACACTCCCGCGCCAGCATGCTGTAGGCAAACGAAAGCAGCGCATTCACATTGTCCAGCGGTGGACGGCGGCTGCGGCCCTCAAACACAAAATCCTGCTTTTGCTGCAGAATTAGGTCATTCAGGCAGTCAAAGTAGCGCTGGGCTGCCTCGCCTTCCAGGCCGCGCAGCTGTTCCGGATCATCGCTGGTCTGTATCAGCGGCAGCGCGGCGGCTAGCTGGGTGGAGGTGCGTTTCAGTTTTTCGACCGGGACACGCTGGGGATGATCGCGGGTTGCGCGTTCCAGCACCCAGCGCGCGTTATACACTTTACCAAGGATAAAGCTCCGGGCATAGCGACAGCTCTGGGCCGGGTCATCCGACACGCGGTACTGCGTCTGACGCAGCAGCACATTGCCGCGTTCTTCCCCCACGGTGCGGGCCTGAAATCTGCCATACGGGTCAAAAAAGCAAAGGTCAATGCCCCGCCGGGCACAAGCTCCCATCAAAGCGGGGCTGGCACCCGCGTAAGTAAAGCAGACGATGCCTTCCAGCGTATGCAGGGCATAGCGGTGGGTTTCCTGCTTATTGCGGGTAACAACAAGGTTTTCGCCATCCAATGTCAGGTAAGCGTCCTCATTGATGACAAACAGGGTGTTGAGCAGCTTTCTCATGGCGCGCCCTCCTCAATATGCTCCCGCAGATACGCCGCCGGGTCTGCCTGCTGATACAGCGCCGGCAGGCAAAGTTCTTTCAGTGAGCAGGCATTGCAATGCTTGCCGGGTTTGCTTTTTGGGGTATAGCCGCGCGCAAACAGGCGGTTCATCTCATCCGCCATGGTCTGCGCGGTGCTGCGCAGTTCCGGTGTCAGGGAAACATGTTCCCGCTGCCGGGTTTCTTCATAAAAGATTTCCCCTTCCGGCACTTCGCACACCAGCATTTCTTCCAGCGCCATGGCCTGTGCGCAGAGCTGCAAACGATCGGCATCGTTTACCTTGCTGCGGCCATGCTTATATTCCACGGGCATGGGCTGCCACAGGCCGCGGCGGCCCTGCAATGACACGCCGTTTGGATCCTTGTGAAACTCTACCACATCGCAGTCGCCGGTCAGTTTTAAGCGGTGGCTGACGACCCTCATACCGCGGGCGATCAGCAAATCGCCGCGTTTTTCCGTCAGGGTAACATCATGGCAGCGGGTATGCTGCAGGCGGCCTTCGGCGGTGCGTTGGTTTTCGGACCATTGTTGTTCCAGGTACGCAAGTGCCCATTGGCGGCGGCAGAATGCAAAGTGCTGGATGCCAGACATTTGCAGATAGTCATCAGTATTCATCATACACTTCCGGTGTCAATCCGTTCAGGGTATCGCAAGTAATATTATAATCTTCCACCCGGTGTGCTTGTGCCACACTTTCTTTTAGCTCCACATGCAGACAGCGATGGACCTTTGCCGAGGAATACTGTCCGCTTTTGCAGTTATGACGCCACCAATACAGGCGAACCACCTCCATACTGCCATCCGGGCGGGCAGAGGAAATATCGTTTTCAAACAGTGTGCGCAGCGCTTCTTTGATGATTTCTGCATCTTCATCTGTAAAGCCGGTCTTTTCTGCCAGCTGGCAGTTAATGCTGCCAAAGGTTGTGTACACGCCAAAAGCCACACGGTGCTTCATGCCCATGGTATCGCTTGACTTCTTTTCGCCAGTCGTACCGTTCACGCTCTTTGTGATCTGGATATCATCGACATCAATCGGGTCCACGCTGAAAGCCGGATGAATAGATACCGGGCCGCGCACGCCAACGGAAACACCATCGCCCTTGGATTCTTTCCCCTTAAAGGCAAACACCTGGCCAAAGCTGCGCACATCCAGCCAGGTTTCACAGGCAGCCTTTGCATAAGCATCTTTATCTTTTTCAGCCTTTTTCACTGCTGGGCAGCCGTCTGCACGGTCTTTCAGGCTTTTGAAGCCATCATTGCAGCGGTCGTCCGACTGGACAAACACATTCTGGCCAAGGTCCATCATGCGGTTGCGGATCTTGCGTTTCAGGCACACATCCGAAATTTCACCCAGTCCCTCATACGTTTCGCGCGGGCGGTTTCCGTTCAGCGGGTCACCGTTCGGGTTCGCATGGTTTACAGCAATCACAAGTGCAAAGTCGATTTTATTCTGCAGCACAGCCATCTTTTATTCCTCCTGCTTTTTTGCTTTCGCTTTATATTCTGCATTTTCGGCCTTAAAGTCCATCATCTGGTCGGCATAGCCAACCAGATACAGCTCACCAAGTCTTTTGTTCGTAAAGTTTTCTGTGCCAATCTTATGTAATAATTCTTGCATCATCGCATACCTTTGGCTATCCATTCCGTTACGGTTTTTCATTCTGTTCAGGTACGGATTTAATTTTTTATCTAAAAGAAGTGTTGTTGCTGCCGGGTGCAGAGCAAACGCGGTTCTTAAACGCTCTGCATTTGTCAAACGTTTTTCGCTCTCATTTCCTAGCTGAATCAACGCCCGTCTTTCAATCTGTTCTGCACAGGCTAAAATTCTCCCAAACAAATAGTTTCGGTCTTTAATGGTTTCATCAACATTCATCGGATAATCCACCTTCTTATTTCTATGATAGTACCCACGCACAAGGGCGCAGGCAATGTTTTGTGTTTTTTGTTGTTCCCAATAATCCAGGCCAATGCTGTTTGTTGCCCGATCTACCGCGCTGATCATCAAATCCCGCGGGAAGCGCTCCCCATTGGTAATACAGGGAATCAGTCGTTCGATTGTGGCTTGTTTCAGCTTTGCATCCACTTTTTCGCCATAGGCTGCTTTTGCAATGTCCGCCGGGGCAGGCGCACCAACAAAGACAACTTTCTTGATCTTGGGCTTTTTGCCCAGTTCCGTCGGCTCCTCTACACTGCGGTATTCCAGCTGCCATTGGAACGCATCGTGCCAATCCTTTATATTGGCAAGCAACTTAGAGCCCTGCAGTTCCTGATAGTACCGGATGGACAACCGGCCAGGTGTAGCAGAATCCAAAATCATGACCGCCGTTTGGGAATTGTCCTTCAACTGGTGCTGATACCCCAGAATGGCCCGGTTAAACTGCCGTGCAATTTCTTCTTGGGTATCCGCAGGCAACCTTTCTGTATCTTCCTCAAAATCGTCCCAATCATCGCCTGCTAGTGGATTATATTCCTGGGCAATATCGAGAGTATCCCCCAGCACATTGGGTACTGCTTCGTTCTGTGTTCCCCAAACAAGTACAGTCTGGTCCCCTGTATTTACCCCTTGCTTGCTGACCAACCATCGCAAGGCGCTGTGTGCCTTTTGGGTTGTTTCATAACCAATCGAAAGTGCCTGCGCTGCATCCGCAAAGCGCCCGCGGTAAGTATAATTCGTATTGTCATTGCTGGATATCAACTTTGCACGGTCACCTGGGTTGCGGATCTTATACGGGCTTAATGTAGAAATCGGCATTTTGATTCCCTGAACTGTGCAATAGTCAATATCTTTTAACTGTGTTTCATAAAAGCGGATAAAGCTTTCTCGGACTGTTGTATCACGCGACAAATCAACATTGTCAACGCGGAACCGGACAAAAGATTCCGTCTGGTCACTACCGGTCAGCGTATCCAAAATAGGGGGCTTGTCTTCTTTGTTTCCCTGCCATTTTGTTGGCAGAGTTCCATTTTCATCTATAAACAAAATATTTGCCTTGACCAGGTCTGCGATCAGGCATTCTTTTTCTAGGTAGTGCAGGACTGTACACACAGCCGGGTGGGCATAAGGAGATGTACACCACGCTTGTAACTGCTTGTGGTAAAGCGGCCATCCGGATTCTTTACTACCACCAAAAGTGGGATAATCTGCCGCAATATATTGCAGTTTATCCACTAGCGGGTGCGGCACCATGCCGGATGTCCGCGCCGAAGATTCCTCTGTGCAAGGAATGATCGTTGTCCTTTGATCTTGTGCCAGCAAGCCTGCATACTGAAAGTTTCCGTCCTTGTCCAGCTCCACTTCAATGTTGACCTGCTGCGTCGTGTGAGCCACCGGCAGTAGTGGAACTTTCCCAGGCTGCTGCTTTCCAATTTCTGACACGCTATTCTGGTAGGTTTTATAGCAATAGCTAAGCCAGCTCATTCCTGTATCACCTCCCTGTACAAATCATCGCAGTCGCTGACTGTTTCACCCAGCGTAAAGGTCTTCATCTTTTGCGGGTGGATATCACGCACAATTTCGCATTCTTCCGGGCGACAAAAACAGATTTTTCCGTTCTGCATTACCGGGTGCCAAAAGCGTTCCTGCATCACGCCTTTCCCGTTTTCGTCCGCATAGGTAATGCCGTGCTCCATTAGGCCTAGGTCCAGGGATGAAACATCATCATAATGCCCTTTTCCCAGGCCAAAAATGCAGGGTTCAATATACCCCTGGCATTCGCGTGTTCCCAAAAAGATATCTCTTCTGCCGCCGCGTTCCAACATACGCTTTGCAATAGCGTAATGTTTGTTTTCATTGCGGTCTTTTTCCAGGTCTGGGCGATGTTCGTTCCATTCAAAATGTGCCCGCACCTGGTAGCAAACATCGGAAAGGTACGTATAGATGGAAAGATCGTTTTTTCCATTGTTGTACATAATGGGACGGATGCCTTTTGATTGTCTTTCAATCGGGTTCATCACGCGCAGTTCATCAATTACCCAGGTGAACGTTGGTTTCCAATAGCAGCTTTCATAAATGCCCTTCAATGCCTGGTAGGTGGGCACCGGGTAGCTGAATTTTTCGCCGCCTACGCGGGTAATTGGGTCGCTGAACAATGCATAACGCCCATATACCTGCATGGATATTGAATTTTCGTATTGCAAAGTCTAACCCTCCTTGTTAAGCAAATTGTATTGGCATAAATCCGGGGCTTATCTGAATTCCCTTTTCGTCATCGTAATATTCCTTGTTAAGAATTGTCACTGCCCCTTCTTTTACTGTGTACAGTGCGCCTTGATCTGCCAGGCGTATTTTTTCATTTGTTGTAATACCAACGGTAAAGCGTTGTGCGTCCCGCAGCATTTTGGGGGTAAGCGGTTTACTGGACGAAAGTCTTGTTGCCATATCCGCGCCATCTTCCCCATAGGGAACCACCACCGGCGTTGTAATGTCCTCCAAAGCATGGAAATTCCTTTCTGCCGTGGCAAACGCCTGCCGGAGCAAGTAATTGGGGAACTTTTGTTTTCCTGTTGTCTCTTTCCAGGCTAGCACACTTTCCTGATTATCTGACAAAAGGTCAAACAAATTCACTGTTTTTGGGGGAATGTACCCCTTTAATTCAACCGGATCACCCATCCATTCCTGTTGTTGGGACTCTGCATAATAAAGCTGGTAGTACCTCAAAATACTTTCCGGCTCTAACAGGTCCGCATCCCTTTGTAATTGCTGCAGCAGGTGCCGTGTGGCTTCCCTGCCGTTGCGCAGTTCCGGAAGTCGATTCAGATTTTCCAGATTGTAGGTTTTAACAAGATACACCGTGCGGCATTTCCTTTCCGCATTGCGGTTGCATCGGCCGGAAGCCTGGGCCACACTGGGCAGCGCAGCCATACTTCGAATGACGCAATCAAAGCTTACATCCACGCCTGCTTCTATCAGCTGACTGCTTACACAGATCAAACGTTCCTGACCGTGTAAGGTGTTTAATTTTTGCTTAACTTCTGCGATAACATCTGCACGGTGCTTTGCACACAGGTGCGTGGTCAGGCAGTAAAGTTGTGTATGTTCCGGCTGGGATTGTTTCAAAGCCTCAAACACCTTTTCGACCGCCGAACGGGTATTCAAGATGATCAAAATGCTGCCATTCTCGTCTTGCTTGCTCCGTACAAATTCTGCGAGTTCTCCTGCCTGAAATCCATTTCCTGTTTCGGGCACTTCAATCTTTGTCCTTCGGAACTGCGCAAAGCGCAGCTGGTAATCCGGGACCAGGTCCACCGGCGATGCAAACCGCAAAGGGTTTGCTACTTCGTTTAGCGCTGGCTGTGTTGCCGTACACAAAACAACAACGCACCCCAAATAGTACGCCAAGAAATTTGCCGCCTGGTTGAACAAGTATGTATGGCAAATGGGCAGGGACTGTATTTCGTCAAACACCAAGATAGAATTTGCCAGTGCTGCCATGCGGCGCACATTCTGCCGCCTGCTGCAAAACAGGGTTTGCAGCATCTGTACCATAGTTGTACATATCACCGGCGCTTCCTGCCAGCGTTCCAGCTGGCGGAGAATTTCGGGGTCCTCTGTATCCAGCACCGCATCCGTATGGTGCTCCAACAGATATTCACTGCCGCCTAATGCCTTTTTGAACTCCTGTACATTCTGTCCGATAATCGACCGGAACGGTGCAACATAGAAAATATGCCGGGCCGAAAGTTTTTTGGCCGCATGCACACAATATCGCAGCCCGGAAAATGTTTTTCCTCCGCCTGTTGGCACATACAAGCGGTAAATACCCTGCTTTGCACATTCGCCTGCTGTCTTGCATTGCTCCGAAATTTCTGCACGCAAGGTATCTATTTTATGTCGGGGCTGCAAATTGTTCAGGAATCTTTCAACATTGCTTTCTATCAGATCCCATGGCGGAAGCTGCTCCGGGGGAAGGCATCCTTCTTGATTATAATAGTTGCCTGAATCCAACCAGTCTGCATCGATCAGGGCTGCAAACAAAAATCTGTGTGCCAACCCCAACATGACCTGATAGATACAAAGCCGCGGCTTCTTTCCTTCCTGCGTTCGGATTTTCCGCACAAGACATTCTACCTCCTGCGCAGCTTTGGCAAACATTTGCCGTATCTCTGTTTCACTTATGCAATCCGCAAAAAAGGCCCGGCAGCTTTCTTCATATAGCTCTTGAGCCTGCTCTGAATACATATGTTTTATCCAGGGTTCTACTCCACCTAGGTCGAAAACATCCATACGTTCAGAGTGATGGGATCCGATTGCCAATGCTGCCATTTGCGCAGTCAAGCGAGAAGGTGGTGAAGCTGTTTCTCCGCCATAATTTTCCCATAGCCACCGCATTCCGGCGCTGGAATGATTGATTCTTTCGTTTGTCTGGCCTCTTAGATGTTTTTGCACGTTGCTATGAGATTTCCCAGCGTCATGGAGCCAGCCTGTAAGACGGCCCAAGTTTTCAAGTCCCAGCGGTTGGCACGCCCGTGCGCAGTACTCGGCCACGTTTTCACTGTGTTGCTTTAGGGATTGTATTTTCCAGACGCCATTGATTTGTTTGGTATGACCGAGTAGCATGGTAATCATCTCCTTGTTTCTTTTATTATAGCAGATCACTCATCCCATAATTCGGACTTTCACTCCGGTTCTGCAATCTTTGTCATACTATCCAAATTTATCCATGTAGAATTGTTAGCTATTCCCATTAGCAGATATTTTTGATAAAATAAGATATTATAGGGTTTATGAATTCACTTTCTTATATTACTTCTTCATCTTACCGAAAAATTATTTACGCAAGGAGTGAAAAGCCATGAATAGGAAGTTATTCTCATTTTCCGCCAGTGTTATCACCGCAATAATGCTTACCGCTTGTGCTGCAGCGCCAGAAAATAAACCTGCTTCCTCCGCTGCTCTTTCCCCGACCAGTGAAGCTGTTGCCACAGCTATACCATCCACTAGCAATGCCAACTGGAAGTTACCGCCGCAATATGATTTTGACGAGATGATTCCTCTCTTCTCCCGCGAAACCCACACTGCCGGTTACGCCGCTGCCCGAAATCTGTACGCTGTGCGCAAGGGCGAACGCTGGAGCCTGTTTAATGCTGCCAACTGTAATGCTTTTCTGGAAGATTTGTCAGAAAGCATCCCGTACCTGTATGGTGAGCAGGAGCTCTCCATTGGGGTAGATGATACATACGATTACCAGAAGCTGAATGCCCTGGAAGAACAGATTAACCAGGAGCTGGTTGCCCAACAAATGCCTTTTACAACCATGCTGGGCGGGCACGGCGGGTATGGCATCCAGTGGATTTTAGGTGACAGCCAGATTTACCGTTCTGCTATTGGTGTCTATACATTTAGTGGCACGCCCATCGAACAGGTGTATGCTCCTGATTTGGTTGGCATCCAGCAAGGCATTTGGGATGATGAATATGCCGGTTATCTTGTTGACAATTCTGCACCTTTTGCCGTTGCGGATAAAAACGGTACAATTTTAACCGATTTCGACTACCAGGATGCCTGCATGGCCGGTGAATCTTTAATCGCGGTAAAGAATGCAGCCGGTAACTGGGGATATTGCGACCAAAGCGGTGCTTTAGTAATCCCCTGCATTTATCAGCCGCAGATGAGTTTGTCCATCATGAACGAAACTGTTGAATATCCTTACGCAGACTTATCTGGCATGGTAGTTGTGAAAAATCAATCCGGACAAAAGCTGGTTCTGGATGTTTACGGCAATGAGATAATTTCCGCTGGGCAATATGAAGATTTAGCCCCCGCGCGCGATGGCTGCGTATGGGCAAAACAGAATGGCCTTTGGGGCTTGCTGCAAGTACAGGATTATACCGAAAACAATGCCAACGTTATTCTGCCGGATGGATGCGTTGCACCAGATGTAACGCTTAGCCGAATTGATAGCCTTTGTACCTACACCACTGCTGATCATGGGCTGGTTATGCGTAAAGGTCCCGGTACAAATTATGAAAAAATGGATAATATCCCCTACGGTATCATCGTATGGGAATGCGGCTATAGCAGCAATGTGCCTGACTGGGTTGTTGTATATTACAATGGGATTTATGGTTGGGTCAGTGATGAATACTTGGCTACCACTATTTATTCCACCAGTAAATAATAAATAAAAAAGCAGGTGTTCATGTAGAAACGATATCGTCCTCCACGTGAATACCTGCTTTTTATAGCTTCTTTTATTATATCTGTTCTGTGCCGCTATTTGTCTCTATATGAAATAAATAGCCGCTATATGCATTTGAATGAAGTGTTCTGTTTGTTTGCTTTTTTACCTAAAAGAATCGCGTAGGAGGCTCTCTTAACTAAAGAGCCGACCTCTCACACCACCGTGCGTACCGACCGGTACACGGCGGTTCA
>OLSK01001872.1_pt1 | contig 14426 bp, 10 predicted proteins | sample 1672781 | NCBI WGS metagenome assembly OLSK01 (sample SAMEA3136723, study PRJEB25190) | human gut metagenome | biome: human gut; feature: human-associated habitat; material: faeces | place: Austria | collected 2013 | reverse complement strand
TCTACGAGAGCTTCACGGAGCTTTTGGATAACGCGGCGGCGTACGAAAAAATGAGCCGCACCGCGAACCCCTACGGCGACGGCCGCGCCTGCCGCCGCATTGCGGACATTCTTGCAGGAGAATAACGGATGAAAATCCTTATTGCAGCCTCTGGCTTTGACAGTCCGAGAAAACACGAAGTAAATATTTTTGCTCTAGATCAGGCCAAAGCGCTGCGGGATGCCGGACACGATGTCCGCTTTGCCGCTGTGGACACGCGGTCGATCCGCCACTCCCGCCCGTGGGGGTGTTATCGATACACGCTGGACGGCATACCCGTTTATTACGCTTCGGTTCCCTGCGGCGCGCTGCCGATGGGGCTTCCGGAGCTGGCCGGACGGGTAGCGGCCTCCGGCATCCGTCGCGTCATAGCAAAGGATGGTTGGAAGCCGGACGTTATCCACCAGCATTTCGGCTTTGGACTTGCCGCGATGGCGGAGCGAGAGGGCATTCCGTTCGTTTTCACTGAGCACTCCTCCCTGCACAACCGTGCGCTTTCACCGGAGAAGGCGGAACATCTGAAAAGAAAATATGAGTGCTGTGCCGCCGTGCTGGCGGTCAGCCGGGCGCTTGCGAAAAACATGCGCGCCAACACCGGGGTCGAAGCTATTGTCGTACCCAATATCGTGGATACGGCGCAGTTTGCGCCGAAGAGGATCGCGCACGAGCGCTTCACGTTCGTATCGGCTGGCAATCTCATCCCGGTGAAAAACATGGCGGGGCTTCTCCATGCGTTCGCTGCGCTGCACGGCGAGCCGAGGCTTATCATTTTCGGCGATGGACCGGAGAGCGGCGCGCTGCGCGCTTTATGCGCCGAACTGGGGCTGTACAGCCGTGTTTCCTTCCGCGGCCACTGTCCGCGAGAGAAACTTGCCGAAGCGTATGCCGCGGCAGACTGCTTTGTGTTGGCGTCGAGGAGCGAAACGTTCGGCGTCGTTTACATTGAAGCGATGGCGGCGGGGCTTCCAGTGATCGCCACGCGCTGCGGCGGCCCGGAGGATTTTGTCACGGAGGAGAACGGCATCCTGATCCCCGTGGACGACGAGAGCGCTCTCACCGGCGCCATGGAGCGCATGATGCTCCGCCGCGAAGACTACGACAGCGCGGCGATCTCCGCGGACATCCGCCGGAAATTCGCCCCCGAGACCATCGCCGCGCGGCTTACCGAGCTTTATGAGGGAGTTCTTTCATGCTGATTTTGTATATCACCTATGTGGATATTAACTCCGGCACCTCCGGATCGTCGGTACGCCCGCAGAAGATGTACCGGGCGTTTCTCGACGCAGGGCATGAGGTGAAGCTCCTCTCCGGAGCACAGCAGCGCTGGGGAAGAAAGGCGCGCACCGAAGCGGTACAGGAGATACGGCGGTGGCTTAGGGAAAACCGGCCGGATATCTGCTATATCGAATCTCCCTCTATGCCGATCACGTTCCGCTGCGATATCGCTCTTATCCGGAAAATCTCCCGAATGGGAATTCCCATCGGGTATTTCTACCGGGATTTCTATTGGATGTTTCCGGAACTGTATCCCCGCCGGACAGATCTTACCGGCTGGCTGAAGGATCACTGGCTGGATTATTTGCAGCAGCGCACAAATAACGTGCTCAAATGTGCAGACATCGTGTACTTTCCATCGGAAGAATGTAAGAAGTATTTTTCCTATACAGATATGCGTTCGCTGCCCCCAGCAGGCGAAGATCATCTTTCTGAGCGGTGCCCGGAGGAAAAGACCTGCATATATGTCGGTGGGCTGGACGGCGGGTACGGCGTCGGGATGCTGCTTGAGGCGCTTGAGCAGCTAAACGCCGGAGACAGGACATACCGTCTGATCCTTGTTTGCCGGGAAAAGGAATGGAAAGCGTTTCAAAGTCCGTATAAGGAAGCTCCGTGGCTGGAGGTGCATCATACGTCGGGCGAGGGGCTGAAGCCGCTGTATGCACGCGCTGCCGTTTCGGTCATACCGGTGTCTCCGACACCATACACGCATTTAGCGGTCAATGTAAAACTTTTTGACTACCTGAGTTATGGTCTGCCTGTTGTTGTTACAAACGCTCGGACGATTTCGGCCATTGTCCGTGAAAACGGCATCGGTTTGGTCGTGCCGTATGAGGCGGAAGCTCTGGCGAACGCGCTGCAAAGCATAATGGACAATCCAGGGAAAAGAAAAGAATATGAAAAACAATGTATCGAAGCACTGAGAAACGGAAATCTCTGGGTTCACCGCGTTCGTCAGATCGTTTCGGATTTGGAGGAAAAATAATGAAGAATCTTCTTCTTCTTACGTTTGCCGGTCTCGGAGAACGGCATAATGTTGGCGCCCCTACGTTCTGGAAAACGGTAGAGGGGTTTATTGCTGCCGGATGGAAGGTTTGGATTGTGGATGTCGGCACAAAAGAGGATACGCCGCTCGGCGAACGGGACTACGGGGATGGACTTTATATCGTGCGGTTTAATCCTCCTTTTTTGAGGGAGACCAGAATCCGGAAAATTGGATGGTTTTTTGGCTTTGCCAATGTGTTTGCCATTCGCCATATCCTGATCCGGGAAGCAGGGCGACTTATAAATGAACAGCATCTTGCCGCCGATAATACTGTGGTTTACGGACAGGACACCCACGCAGTGCACGCCGCGAAACAAATCAGCAGGACCTACAGTATGCCGTTGGTCACGCGGTTTTATGGCATATGGGACATGATGACGAAAAAAGATAATTTTGTTAACCGTCTCCGCTATTACCCAAAGCTCCAGGCATACGGCATTGAGGCGGACATGGTGCTGATGACAAACGACGGTACGCGCGGAGACGAAGTTTTGAAGCGCTCCGGAAATAAGAGTAGAAAGATTTTTTTCTGGCGCAACGGCGTAGATATTCCGGGAGCGCCGGCTGTCTCTCTGGGAGCGGAGCTTCCATTGAATAAATCGGATACAGTATTAATGACTCTCTCCCGCCTGCAGGCGGGAAAACGGGTGAATCTGGCAATTGATGCACTCGCAGAGGTTGTAAAGTCTCATCCGGAGGCAAAGCTTGTCATCGTTGGTTATGGGGAAGAGAGAAAAAATCTGGAAGAACAGGTATGCGCGCTAGGGCTGGAAAAGCATGTGATTTTCACGGGAAAAATATCCCATGAGTTGGTCTATGACTATTTGCAGCGCGCGGATGTGTTCCTTTCGTTGTATTCTGCATCAAATCTCGGTAATCCGCTTTTTGAAGCTATGCGCTGCGGAAAAGCGATTATCACCGTTGACACTGGGACGACCGGTTCAGTAATCAAAAACGAAGCAAACGGTATACTTCTTCCGGAAAAAGAGCTTTCCTGTCTGCCCGAAGAGATATGTCGTCTGCTGTCGGACGAAGATGAACGGAAACGTCTCGGTGAGGGGGCAAAGCGCTTTGCTGACGAGAATTTTTGGACGTGGGACGAGCGCATCGCCGCGGAGATCCGCGAGGTAACGGCGCTCCTGCCGCCGGAGAGGGACTGAAAATGCATATTCTGGTATTGCCGTCGTGGTATCCGACAAAGGAGGACCCTGTTAAGGGGAGCTTTTTCGCTGAACAGGCGGCGGCGCTCGCGCGTTACGGTCACACGGTCACGGTCATGGCGGTCTATAACGACGGCGAGCGTGGAGTGCAGACCGAAAAGCGCTCAGACGGCAATCTTACGGAATACCTGATCCATGTAAAGCCGCTGCGGTTCCATCTTACATATTTTCGCATTCTGCGCGAAATGCACCGCATTCTCCGTGAGAGCGGGAGGCCGGATATCATTCATGTTCACTCGTTCCGCGCCATCCGGTATGCCCGTGCGCTCAAGCGGCGGCTGCATGTGCCGATTGTTGTTACGGAGCATGTCACGTGGTTTGAACGGAATATGCTCAGCGAAAAGGAGCTTGCCGCGGTCTCCCGCGATTATAATGCTGCGGATGCCGTGATCGCGGTAGGGGAAGGGCTGAAAAACGCCATACAGCCGCTGTACCGGAAAGCGGTGCAGGTCATTCCCAATCTGGCGGACCGGCGGTTTTTCGAAAACGGACGCCATGCTCCGCCGCAGAACGGACGGTTCCGCTTTATTTCCGTTTGTCTGCTTGACCATAAAAAGGGAATGGATGTGCTGCTGGCCGCTTTTGCCGAGGTGCGAAAAATATATCCGGAGTCAATGCTTACGATCTGCGGCGACGGGGAGGAGATGGAGAATCTCCGTGCGCAGGCAAAGGCGCTTGCTCTTGATGGCGCGGTGGAGTTTGCCGGAAGCTGCTCGCGTGAGGAATGCGCCCGCCGTCTGAAGGACAGTCAGGCGTTTGTCCTGCCGAGCCGGTATGAGACGTTCGGCATTGTGTTTGTGGAGGCCATGGGCTGCGGACTTCCTATTATCATGACAAAAACCGGCGCGTGGAAAACTCTTGTACGGCCCGAGACCGGCCTTGCCGTGGAGACGGAAGATCCCGCGGGGCTTGCATACGCGATGGAAACTATGATCGAGCGGTATGACGATTACGACCCGGAGACGATCCGGAGGTTTTGCCGGAACAATTTCTCGGAGAATGCTGTCTGCGAACAGCTGACGGCGGAATATAAGCGGCTCATCTGCCGCTGAGGAGGTGCAGTGTTGAAAACCTATATTAAACTGATGCCGGGACTTCCGCTTTCATCCGCCAGCCGGAATAAGAGGGAGATGGCAGCAGCGCAGGAAGCGGGCTACCGGGTCGTGGCGATTTATTATGAATCGGACTACGTACCGGAAGCCGAGCTTGCCGGTGTTGAGTTGGTGCCGTTTAAAATGAGACCGCTGAAGGGAAAACATTCTATTCTCTCCAAATGGAAGCATATCTTCGGCGAATGGATCCGGCTTGGCCGAGTGCTTCATGCCAACCACCCGGACGTCATAAGCTGCCATAATCTTCCGAATCTTGAGGTGGCGTACATAGTCACGCGGTTTTTCCTCCGCCGTCCGAAGCTGATCTACGACTCCCATGAGTTCGATCTTTACGCCCGCGGCGTTCGGAAGGAAAAGGATCGTGCGAAACGATGCCGGAAGGAGCGCTTTCTTATGCGGCGCTGCGCTTTTTCCATCATGGTAAATGACAGCATCGCCGATGAGGTTCAGAAAATCCACGCTTTGAAACAGCGCCCAGTCGTTATCCGTTCGACACCCTATTGCTGGGAGCTGGATGAAGCGGAAATAGAACGGCACCGGCAGGCCGTGCTGCGGGAATTTGCCCCGCAGGGCGTGACCTTTCTTGCTATGTTCCACGGCGGCCTTTCCTCCGGCAACGGCATCGAGACGGGTATACGCGCTGTGGCAAAGATCCCGTCCGCGGCGCTCATTTTGATGGGAAATTCCGACGATGAATACCGGCGGACGCTCGAAGAGATCGCCGCGAAGTGCGGTGCCGCGGAGCGGCTCCGCTTTCTCCCACCGGTACCGGTCAATGAGATCTGGAAATATGCCGGCGCGATGGATGTTGGTATAATGCCGATCGAAAATTTGTGTTTAAGCTATTACTATACTCTTCCCAACAAATTCTTTGAGAATGTGCAAAGTCTCACGCCGGTAATTTGTTCCGATCTCCCGGAGATGCACCGGCTTGTCGACGAGTACGGCATAGGGCTTGTCTGCGAACCAGAAAACGCAGATGATCTTGCGCAGTGTCTGGAACGGATGCGTACAGACCGCGCGTTTTACAACTCCTGCAAGCAGAACCTTCTCCGTGCCAAGCGGGAGCTTTGCTGGGAACGGGAAAAGACCGTCCTTTTGGACGCTTATCGGAAATATCTTTTATAAGGAAGCTGCCCCCGCAGCAGTATGGATCATGCGAACAATCAATGCATTCCGCAATTTCATAACAGGCTTTGCTGGACAACTCGTCAGTATGCTGCTCTCCTTCGCGTCCCGCACGGTGTTTATCTATGTGCTGGGAGAGAAGTATCTTGGCATAAACGGCCTTTTTAGCAGCATCCTCTCGGTGCTGTCCTTTTCGGAACTTGGCATCGGCGCGGCCATTACGTATGAGCTGTATAAGCCTATTGCGGATAAGGACAGCGAAAAGATCCGTTCGCTGATGCTTTTCTATAAAAAAGCCTATTTTTTCATCGGGTCGTTCATCTTGCTTGCCGGTCTTGTGCTGCTTCCGTTCCTTCCGTATCTCATGAAGGAAACCACGGGTCTCGTGAATGTTCGAGTGATCTATGTTCTGTTCCTTGTGAACAACGCCGCTTCCTACTGGTTTTTTTCGTATAAGCAGAACCTGCTGTACTGTATGCAGAAAAACTATGTCAACGCGCTTGTTACGGCCGGCACGTCCATAGCCGCAACGGTACTTCAAATCGTGCTGCTTCTTGCGCTTCGCAAAGACCCGGTGACGGCGTTTTATGCATACACGGTATCGGGGCTCCTGCTTGGCATAGCGTCAAATTATGCGCTCAAGTATCAGGCGGACAAAATGTACCCAGAGCTGCGCGAAACGGGGGCGGCGCCTCTTGACCGGGAAACCAAAAAGCATATATTCAAAAACGTCACCGGGTTGACTGTGTCCAACCTGTGCGGCATTGCGCTGACCTCGGCGGATAACATTCTCATATCCGCATTTATCAGCGTCGGCACCGTGGGCGTCTACGGGAACTATCTTACATTAAAAAAATACATTTCCCGATTGATGGATACGCTTTTCGGCTCCATTGCCGCCGGGATCGGCGATGTATGCGCCGGAGAGGATACGGAAAAAAAGGAACACCTTTTTCGCGTGCTGCAATTTACGTATTTCTGGCTGTACGGATTCACGGCGATCTGCTTCTGGCACCTTTACAATGTGTTCATTGCCGGCGTATGGCTGCACGATACCAAATGGCTTCTGCCGGACGCGGCAGTCGCTCTGATTGTTATCAATTATCTGCTGGATGGGCTGAACGGTGCGGTATACAAATACCGCGTTGCCTGCGGCCTCCACTGGGAGGTCAAATACCGCCACCTTTTCTCCGCAATCTTCAATGTGTTTATTTCGTATGCTCTCATGGGTCCCTGCGGTCTGGGCGTTACGGGTGTGCTGCTTGGAACAACGGCAAGCATCCTGATCATGATCTCCTTTGACCCATATCTGATATATAAAAAAGTATTCAAAAAAAGCTCGATACCGTACTATCTTTCATATATTGGATATTTGGCGCTGATCGTGGCTACCGGTGCGCTCGTGTCGCTGATTTGCGCACAGTTTTCAGAATACAATGTGCTCCACTGCTTGATCCGCCTGGCGATCTGCCTTATCGTTCCGAACGGCGTGTGGTTTATTCTGTTCCGCAAAAGCCCGTCGTTTCTTTTTTTGTGGGACAAGATGTACAAACTGCTTGGCTCGGTCAAGCGGAAGGTTTCTGACGGAAGAAAGGATAACGAACAATGAACCGCATCCGTGGCTTTTTATCTAAAGTGTCGAAGGGATTTGCGTTTTTCCGCAAAACGCTTACGAACCGCGCAGTGAGAGAAAACGCTATTCTGCTCCTGACGGCGCCGCTGTTTCCCAAGCTGCACATTCGCCTGCGCGTGAAATACGGTCATTATATACCGGAAAACCCGATCGATCTGAGCCATCCAAAGCTGTTCAATGAAAAGCTGCTCTGGCTCCAGTACTATATTTACAATAAAAGCCCGTTGGTACAGCAATGCTACGATAAATACCGTGTGCGCGATTTTGTTAGGCAGCAGGGCTGTGAATACACGCTCAACCCGATATACGGTGTGTGGGACGACATGAATGACATCCCATGGGACTCGCTTCCGGCGCAGTGCGCGATCAAAGCGACCAGCGGCTGGAGTAACCACGTATTCCGCACACACGGAGAGCCGGTTGATCCGGAACAGGCAAAGGAAAGACTCCGCCGCTGGGAAAAACAACGGATTACTTTCCGCCAGGAGGGCATCCTTTTTGCGGCGAAAGAAAATCAGCATTATATTTGTGAGCATCTCATGACGGCGGACGGGGGCGGATTCCCCAGCGATTATAAGTTTTACTGTTTTCACGGGGAGCCGCGGTATGTTCTCTGGATTTCGGATCGATTTTCCGGAGAAACGCCGATAGAGGTATACAAGGATGTTGACTGGAATGACCGGCAGGATATTTGCAATGAATTTCGATATGCCGAAGCGCCGAAGCCGTCTTGTTACGATGAAATGCTGGACATTGCCCGAAAACTGAGCGCACCGTTTCCGTTTGTCCGGGTGGATCTCTACGATATCGGCGGCAAACCCGTGTTCGGTGAGCTGACATTTGCTCCCGGCGGCGAGCACAGTGCGGCGGCTCAAAAGGAAATGGGCGAGCTGCTCCATATGGAGCGAATGAAAGAATACAGGAAGAAGCTTCTTTCCCACGGATGAACCGAACGGCGCGGCGGAATGGCCGGAGCGCAGAATTGTTCCGCCGGAGGTTGTACACCGCAATACCCGTAAAACGTTTTTTCGGCGCAATACACGTTGATTCTTGAAAAAACGGATCAGCCGTGATATTATCCTAAGGATAGCTTATCAACTTCGTAACGGAATCGAGGAAATACATATGGGACTCAAGGAAAAACTGCTTGCCAGAGAAGCTACTCTCGGCGTTATCGGCCTTGGCTACGTCGGCCTGCCGCTTGCGGTGGAAAAGGCGAAGGCCGGCTTCAAGGTCTATGGCTTTGACGTGCAGAAAGAAAAAGTGGATATGGTCAACGCCGGTAAAAACTACATTGGCGATGTGGTGAACGAGGATCTGGAGGCGCTGGTGAAAGCCGGACAGCTCGTTGCCACGGCCAACTTTGCCGACGCGGCGAAGTGCGACTGCGTGTGCATCTGCGTGCCGACGCCGCTCGACGCTCACCAGCAGCCGGACATCAGCTACGTCCGCTCCTCCACGGAGAGCATCATGCCGTACGTCCATAAGGACATGCTTGTCGTGCTCGAATCCACGACATATCCCGGCACGACCGAGGAGCTCTGCAAGCCCATCCTCGAAAAGTCCGGTCTCAAATGCGGCGAGGACTTTTATCTTGCCTTCTCGCCCGAGCGCGTCGATCCGGGCAACCTGATCTATAAAACGAAGAACACCCCCAAGGTCGTCGGCGGCTGCACGCCCAAGTGCACCGAGATCGCCGCGGCCATGTATGAGACCGTCCTTGAAGCGCCGGTCTATAAAGTCTCTTCTCCCGCCATCGCCGAGATGGAGAAGATCCTCGAGAACACCTACCGCAACGTGAACATCGGCCTCATCAACGAGCTTGCCATTCTCTGCGACCGGATGGGCATCAACATCTGGGAAGTGATCGACGCGGCCAAAAGCAAGCCCTACGGCTTCCAGGCGTTCTATCCCGGCCCCGGTCTCGGCGGCCACTGCATCCCGCTCGACCCCTATTATCTGAGCTGGAAGGCGCGCGAATACGGCTTCCACACCTCGATGATCGAATCGTCCATGATGGTCAACGACCGCATGCCCGAGTACTGCGTGGATCGCGCCGCCCGCATCCTCAACACCTTCAAAAAGTCGATGAACGGCGCGAAGGTCCTTGTGCTGGGCGTCGCCTACAAGCAGAATATTGCCGACTTCCGCGAGAGCCCGGCGATCAACGTCATCAAGGAGCTTCAAAAGCGCGGCGCAGAGATCGCGTACTACGACCCGTGGGTGCCGTCCTTCCGCTGGAAGGGCATGAGCATGACCGGCATCCCGGCGCTCACGGAAGAAGCGCTGCGCGAGGCCGACCTCGTCATGGTCACGACCGCGCACACGAACGTGGACTATGCCTTCGTGCAGAAAAACGCAAAATTTGTTTTCGACACCAAGAACGCGATGAAAGCCGTCACCGAGCGCGGCAACATCGAGGTGCTCTAAAATGAAGATCGTTACCGTCGTCGGAGCCCGGCCGCAGTTTATCAAAGCTGCGGCCGGTTCTCGTGCTCTCCGGCGCGAACACCGAGAGATTCTTGTCCACACCGGTCAGCACTATGACGCCAATATGTCGGACATCTTCTTTCAGGAGATGGGAATCCCCCGGCCGGACTATAACCTCGGCATCGCCGGTGGAACGCACGGCGAAATGACCGGACGCATGCTCATAGAGATCGAAAAGGTCCTGCTCGCCGAAACGCCGGACGCGCTTCTCGTGTACGGCGACACGAACTCCACGCTGGCCGCGGCGCTCGCGGCGGTGAAGCTGATGATCCCCGTGCTGCATGTGGAAGCGGGCAACCGTCTCGGCACGAACGATAATCCGGAAGAGATTAACCGCGTCTGCACAGACCATTGCTCCCGCCTTCTTTTCGCGGCGACGGAGTCTTGCATGGAGAATCTCCGGAAGGAAAATCTCGCCGCCAAGGCGCACCTCGTGGGCAACATCATGTACGATTCGTTTCTGCATTTTGCCAACCAGCCGTGGGAGCACCCCAACATTCTGGACTTTGACGGCAACCGCGTGAGCGTGCCGAAGGAGTATTACTTCATGACCTGCCACCGGCAGGAAAACACCGGCAGCGACGAAGCGCTCACTGAGATATTCTCCGCCATGGACAGCCTTGATGCGCCGACGATCTACGCAGTGCATCCGCGCAACCATGCCCGTGCGCTGCGTCTGCGCGAGCGGCACGGCTTTAAAAACATCATTCTTACGCAGCCAGTTGGGTATTCCGATTCGGTGCATCTCACGCAGCATGCGAAAAAAATCGTTACCGACTCCGGCGGATTGCAGTGCGAAGCATTCTATGCCGGTGTGCAGTGCCTGCTCGTTATGGATCATGTGGTGTGGCCGGAGACAATGGTCGATAACCGCAATCAGCTCGCCCGGCCGGACAAAAACGATATTCTGAAAAAGCTCTCTGCCGAGCAGCACATCGACCCGGCCTACCAGCCGTTCGGCGACGGCCACGCGGCGGAAAAAATCTGCGATATTCTGCGGGAGACAAAACTATGAAATATGCTCTCATCGGCTGCGGGATGATCTGCGCCAACCATATCCGCGCCGCGCTCGAGACCGGGCTGGAGATCGTCGCGCTCTGCGATCTCGTGGAGGAAAACCGAGAAAAGGCGCTTTCGATGCTCCCGGAGGAGAAGCGCTCCGGCGTGAAGCTCTACGCCGACTACCGCGCCATGCTCTCCGAGCAGCGCCCCTCTCTCACGGCGGTCGCTCTCGGCAGCGGCATCAAGCGGCAGATCGTCTGCGATTGTCTCAAAGCCGGGACGAACGTGATCGTGGAAAAGCCGGTCGCGCTCTCGCTCGAGGACGCCGACGCGATGATCGAAACGGCCGCGAAAAACGGCGTGAAGCTCTGTGTGAACCATCAGCTCCGGTTCTGCCCGTCAATGCGCGCGCTGCACGCGGAAGTCGCGGACGGCAGCTTCGGCCGCCTTCTGCACGGCGCGGCGCAGATCCGCCGCAACCGCAACAAAGCGTACTTTGACGCCGGAAAATGGCGCGGCACGTGGAAGAACGACGGCGGCACGCTTATGAACCAGTGCATCCACTATACCGACCTTCTGCAATGGATGTTCGGCGACGCGGACGAGGTATTCGCCTACACCGACCGTCTGACGCATCCGTACATCGAGGCCGAGGATATGGGTCTCGCGCTCATTCGCTTTAAGAATGGCGCCTATGCGACCGTGGAGGGCACGGTGAACGTATATCCCAATAACCTCAGCGATGCGCTTGCCGTGTTCGGCGAGACCGGCACGGTGTCCGTATCCGGCAAGTATCTCGATCAGGTCGAACGCTGGCAGTTTGAAAACGGCACGGATTCCCTTCCGGGGGCGATCGAAAAATACGCCGTTGCGGACATGGGCACGGGCCACACGCCGCTCTACCGCGACATGATCGACGCGATCGAACACGACCGCGAGCCGGTCTGCTCCGGTATCGAGGGGCGAAAGGCGCTCGAACTCGTGCTCGGCATATACGAATCCGCCGCGAGCGGAAAGCCCGTGCGCTTCCCGCTCTCTCGCGGCTCGACGATGGACTATGTTGGGAGGTTTGACCGGTGAGCGAATACTATGTACATCCGTCCAGCGTGGTGGACGAGGGTGTCACGATCGGCGAAGGGACGCGCATCTGGCATTTCTGTCACATCCAGAAGGGCGCTTTCATTGGCAGACATTGCTCGCTCGGCCAGAATGTGAACGTATCGAATAATGTCCGCATCGGTGATGGCTGCAAGCTCCAGAACAACGTCTCGGTGTACGAGGGCGTGGAGCTGGAGGACTATGTGTTCTGCGGCCCGAGCTGCGTATTTACGAACGATCTCACGCCGCGCGCGAAGTATCCCAAGGGCGCGGCGGGTTATAAAAAGACGCTCATCCGCGAGGGTGCGTCCATCGGCGCAAACGCCACGATCGTCTGCGGTCACACCGTCGGGCGCTGGGCGCTCATCGGCGCAGGCGCGGTCGTGGCGGACAATGTGCCGGACCACGCGCTGATGCTCGGCGTTCCGGCGCGGCGCTGCGGCTGGGCGTGTGAATGCGGCGAGCTTTTGAAAAATGGACTGAACTGCCCCAAATGCGGCCGGAAATACCGCGAGGGCGAAAACGGACTTACGGAGGTAAAGGACTAATGCAATTTCGTGATCTGCAAAAGCAGTATGAGGTTTTGAAGCCGGAGATGGACGCGGCCATGATCGCCGTGGCGTCCGGCGCGCATTTCATCAGCGGCGAGCAGGTGAAAACGCTTGAGGAGCGTCTTGCCGCCTACGTCGGGCGGAAGCACTGCATCACCTGCGGCAACGGCACCGACGCGCTGGAGCTGTGCATGATGGCGTGGGGCGTCGGCCCCGGCGACGCAGTGTTCGTGCCGGACTTCACGTTCTTCGCCTCGGGCGAGATCGTTTCCTCCGTGGGCGGCACGCCGGTATTCTATGATGTCTGCGCCGATACGTTCAACGCGGACGCGAAAAGTCTTGAGGCGGCCATCGAAGCCGTTATTGCGGAAGGAAAGTTCACGCCGAAGGCCGTGGTGGACGTCGATCTCTTCGGCCTGCCCGCAGACCATGAGGCGGTCGCCGCCGTGTGCAAAAAGCACGGCCTGCTCTTCCTGGAGGACGCGGCGCAGGGCTTCGGCGGCATGCTGCACGGCAAGCGCAACGGCGCTTTCGGCGACGCGGCATGCACGTCCTTCTTCCCCGCGAAGCCCCTCGGCTGCTACGGCGACGGCGGTGCGGTGTTCACCGACTCCGACGAAACGGCGGCCATGATCCGCTCCCTCTGCGTCCACGGCAAGGGCTCTTTTAAATACGACAACGTCCGCATCGGCATGAACTCCCGTCTCGACACGATCCAGGCGGCGATCCTGCTCGTGAAGATGGACGCCCTTGAAAAGTACGAGCTCGCGGACGTGAACGCGGCAGCGGCCATGTACAACGAAGCGCTCGCCGGTATCCCGGCGATCCTGCCGGTCGTTCCGGAGGGCTGGTATTCGAGCTGGGCGCAGTATACGCTCCGGCTGCGCAGCCGGGAGGAGCGCGACCGCGTGCAATCGGAGCTTAAAGCGCAGGGCATCCCCACCATGGTGTATTACCCGAAGCCGATGCACACCCAGCAGGCGTTCGACGGCTTGAAGCAGTACATTCCCTGCCCGGTGACGGAGGAGCTGTGCGCCACGGTGCTGAGCCTCCCGATGCATCCGTATCTCACGCGCGAGACGGTGCAGACAGTCGCCGACGCGCTGCGCCGCGTCCTGAAATAAAGGAAAAACGAAAAATATCCGCCGTATTCCATCGGAATGCGGCGGACGATTTTATTTAAGAAAACTTTGCGGCAAGAGAAGAGAAGTTCACCAGCCCTGCGAGCAACCAGCAGACCGCGGCGGCCGGCAGCGCGGTCACGGCGTCGATGACCATGTGCTGCTTGACGAGCATCGTCGATGCGACGATCGCAAGCGACCACACAACGATCACCAGCCGCAGCCACAGCGGCAGCATGGGCGCAGCGAGCGCGGCAAATGCGAAGAGGAACGACACCGAGCAGTGCACGCTCGGCGCGCAGTTGAGAAAGCGGTGGTTTGCGCCGTACACCGTACCGATGACGAAGCCGGTCAGCCCCTTCTTCGGCGGTACGGGGCGTTCAAACGTCGTCGGGTAGATCAGATAAATGATGTTGCTCAAAAGCTGGTCAATGCTGTGCGCGAGCATGTATTTGAGACAGAGCTCCGGCGCAACGATGTTGAGCAGTGCCGGCACGCCGAGCAGCAGCACGAACCAGGAGCTGTAAATATAGATCCATCCGGGATGGAACGGAATGCGCTCGTCGAGCGCACCGCCCACGGTGTGCGGCTCGCCCTCAAGATACTGCGAGCCGAAATATGTGACCAGATGAAAAACCATCATCCCTGCCCAGAGCAGGAAGAAAACACCCCAGCGAATGAGAACCACCCCATAACGGAAGAATTTACAATA
>OLSK01001863.1_pt1 | contig 14482 bp, 17 predicted proteins | sample 1672781 | NCBI WGS metagenome assembly OLSK01 (sample SAMEA3136723, study PRJEB25190) | human gut metagenome | biome: human gut; feature: human-associated habitat; material: faeces | place: Austria | collected 2013 | reverse complement strand
ACTTAATAAGAATTTATCACTGCCACTATCCCGTTAGCTTAACTTAATGACATTGCCACTAAGTCTTCTCTATTTTTCGATTTCCTTTAAAATGTTTTCGATCTTATTTCCCTGTTCAAGACTTGTATCTTGTACAAAAATCAATTCTGGCATTTTACGAATCTTAATTTTTTTTGCTACTTGAGAACGAATAAAACCCTTTGATTGATTTAACACACGCATACCCGCATCATTACGCCCTTGTTTTCCAAGGAATGTAACATAAACTTTCGCTTGTGATAAATCATTTGTACATCGTACATCCGTTATCGTACAAAAACCTAAATTTGGATTTTTCAATTCAAATTGAAGAATACGTGAAATCTCTCTTTGAATTGTCATCTCCATACGTTCCGTTTTTAATGACATACTATTCTTCCACTTCCTGATCTTCGAAGCCTTCTAAAATATCTCCTACTTTAATATCATTAAAGTTTTCGATTGTCATACCACATTCGTAACCATTTAGTACTTCTTTAACATCATTTTCAAAACGACGTAATGATCCAAGTTTACCGGTATAAACAACAATACCTTCACGGATCAAACGAACTTTACAATCACGTTTCATCTTACCATCTGTAACCATACATCCGGCAATCGTACCTACCTTACTTACCTTATAAATCTGACGAACATCCGCCTGACCAATGACAACTTCTTCATATACTGGTGCAAGCATACCTTTCATTGCAGCTTGTAATTCTTCTAAAGCCTTATAGATGATGTTGTGTAAACGAATTTCAACACCTTCTTCTTCCGCTTTTTTACGAATGGCTGCACTTGGACGAATGTTAAATCCATAAATAATCGCATTTGAAGCACTTGCTAATAAGATATCTGATTCTGTAATTGTACCTACAGTGGAACGAATAACGTTGATACGAACATTTCCATCCACTTCTAGCTTTTCCATACTTGCCTTTAAAGCTTCGGCAGAACCTTGAACATCGGCTTTGATCAAGACATTGATTTCTTGAACATCACCTTCATCAATTTTCTTAGCCAAATCTTCCAAAGACATAGCACTCGTTGAATTACGTTCTTTTTCAATTTGTTTATCTAAACGATGACCCGCAATTTCAGCAGCCTTCTTATAGCTATCATAAGACATGAATACATCTCCAGCTCTAGGAACCTCATTTAAACCAATAATTTCAACTGGACAACTAGGTTCTGCATGTTTGATTTCCATACCACGATCATTTGTCATTTTACGAACACGACCATAAGATGTACCAACTACAACACTATCTCCTGTATGTAATGTACCACGTTGTACAAGCAATGTAGCTACTGGTCCACGACCTTTATCTAACTTGGCTTCAATTACTGTACCAGAAGCATTTGTATCTGGATTCGCCTTTAATTCTTGCATATCCGCCACTAACAACATTGTTTCCAACAATTCTGGAACACCTGTTCCCTTTTTAGCAGAAACTTGAGTAAAGATTGTATCTCCACCCCATTCTTCAGGCATAATTCCAAGTTCACTCATTTCAGACATGATACGATCTGGATTTGCGCCTGGCTTATCAATTTTATTTACCGCAACTACAATTGGAACACCTGCAGCTTTGGCATGGTCTACCGCTTCTTTTGTTTGTGGCATGACACCATCGTCCGCCGCAACAACGATAATAACGATATCGGTAACTTCGGCTCCACGAGCACGCATAGCTGTAAATGCTTCGTGACCAGGTGTATCTAAGAATGTAACTTTTCTACCTTTTAATGATACCTGATATGCACCAATGTGCTGTGTGATACCACCAAATTCATTTTCTGTAACATTCGCTTTACGAATTGTATCCAATAATGTTGTTTTACCATGGTCAACGTGACCCATGATTGTGACAACAGGAGGACGAGGTACTAATTTAGATTCATCTTCTTCTACATTTTGAAGTTGTTCTTCAATATCATCTTCGTCAACAACAATTTCCTTATGTACTTCTACATTGAAATTCATACAGATCAATTCAATATCCTCATCGGATAACACTGTATTAATTGTTGACATATTCCCCATCATAAATAAGAATTTAATGATTTCAGAACTATTTTTGTGAAGCAACTGTGCTAACTGACCAACAGTAATCGCATCACTATATGTGATTTCCTTTACTGCTTCTTCCTTCTTAGGTGCATTAGACTGATGCGAACTCTTATGCCCTTTTCGATTTGGTTTCTTTTTGTTTTTGTTGTTATAAGCCATCGAATCACCTAACCTTTCATCTTTTCGATAATCGCTTTGGCAAAGCCACTATCTACAATCGCAATAGCACTCATCTTTTTATAAGAAACATCATCTAATACAGATGGTTCTACCACTCTATATGGCACATTATAATATGTGCATTTATCCTGAATCTTCTTCATACGGTTTTGCCCGCATAAAGAAGATACAAGTACTAGTTTAGCTTGAGATTTTTGAATACTAACAAGTAAAGAATCACCCTTTGCTACTTTACCAGCACGATATGCTAGCTGTATCAAATTTGTAACTTTATTCATTGGTGATAATGGATTCTAATTCCTGATATACTTCTTCAGGAATTTCAATTTCTAAAGCCCTTTGTAAAGCCTTGTTCTTTTTGGCAAGAGCTAAAGTATCCAAACTTTTTGAAATATAAGCACCATGCCCATTCTTTTTACCTGTCAAATCGATCTCAACTGTTTTTTCAGGTGTACGTACCACACGAATCAAATCCTTTTTAGGAAAACGCTCTTGTGTTACGACACATTTTCGCATTGGAATCTTACGCATGAAACCAACTCCTAGTCATCATAATATTCATCATATTCTTCATAGTCAACATCATCGTCCCAGTTGTTTTCATCTTCATATTCCTGCTCTTCGATTTCAGCTAACTCTTCTTCAGAATAGATTGGCTTCATATCATCATAGTTGAATTTCTTAACTTCAACGACTTTCTTTTCTTCCTCAACCTTTTCTTTTTTAGGTTTAGAAACAACATCCTCTTGTTTGTTTGAAGCATCGGCCATAGATTCAAATTTAGAAGTATATTCCTTTACATCTGCAGCCGTTTTTTCTTTACGATTTTGTTTGGCAATACGAGCCAATTCTTCCATTTCATCGACTTCTTTTTCTTCAACTGTATTTTCCTTTTCAAATAAAGTATCTTGTGCATGTTCTTCAACTGCATCCACTTCTTCATCTTCATAAGTAAAATCAGCTACATCGATATTTTCAATCTCAGCTTCATTTGATTTTAATTCATCAATCTTTTGTTGTTGTTTATAAGCACGTTCTTTCGCTTTCTTTTCTTCATATTCTTCTTGCATTTTCTTAGAAATTGCCATGTAGTCAATGCCTAATTCCTGCATTTCACTTTCGGATTTGATATCAATCTTGTGATTTGTAAGTTTAACAGCTAAACGCGCATTTTTACCACGTTTACCAATAGCTAAAGATAATTGGTTATCAGGAACAACAACGATCAATCCATCTTTTACAGTCTCATTAGGAATAACCGCGACACCTGTACTTGGACTTAATGCATTGGCAATCAATTCACTAATGTTGTCAGACCATTCAAAAATATCAATTTTTTCACCATTTAATTCTTCAATGATTGTTTGTACACGACTTCCTCTAGGACCAATACAAGCTCCAATTGGATCGATGTTTTCATTGTGAGAATAAACCGCAATCTTACATCTTTCACCCGCTTCACGAGCAATCGCTTTAATTTCAATAATTCCATTATAGATTTCAGGAACTTCACGTTCGAACAAACGACGAACAAAAACCGGAGTTGCACGAGATACTAAGACTTGCGCACCCTTTGTCTCTTTGTTCACTTCTGTAATCACAACTAATATGTTGTCGCCTTCTTTATAGTGTTCTGTAGGAATTTGAGCTGACTTTTTCATAACCGCAAGTGTTTTACCAATGTTTACGATCACAAATTTTTCTTCAACCGTTTCAATAGTTCCTAAAACCATTTCATCGACTTTATCACAATACTCTTCATAAACTTGAGCTTTTTCAGCTTCACGAATCTTTTGTTTCATTACATTTTTCGCAAGTACTACAGCCGCACGATCAAAATCCTTAAAATCGACTTCTTCATCCACAATATCTCCAATTTTGATATTTGGATTTTCATTTTGAATTTCATCCAATTGAACTTCTAATTCATCATCTTCAACTTCTTCAACAACCACACGCTCATGATAGATATGAATAGTTCCATCCACGATATCTACACGCACTTGAACTTCAGGAATATCGATGTGTCTGCGGTAAGCCTTTGTCAAAGCTTCTTTTAAAGCATCTTCAACAATATCCTTAGACAATTGACGATCCGATTCAATACCCTGTAGAGCCTTTGCTAAATATTCAACTTTAATTTTTGGTTTCATCTTTATTCTCCTATACCTTTACAGCTGTCATAATCAGCTGAATGTTACTCTTTTCAATAGTGATTTTTTTTGTTCTTGTCTTATCACGATATGAAATTGTCACATCATTCTTTGTTGCTTCAACAAGATCACCAATAACTTGATCTAAACCTTGTTTTGGATCTTTCATCTTCACAAATACATATTTGCCAACAGCTCTTTGAACTTCTTCATCCGTTCTAAGTTCTCTTTCTGCCCCTGGCGAACAAACTTCAAGCATGTATTCATGAGAATACCAGTCTTTTTCGTCAAGCATTTGTCCAATTACATCTGAGCAAGATGCACAAGTATCCAAATCCATTGTACCGTCTTCTTTTTCAACCGAAACTCTTAATAATGGTGTGCCCTGATTTGTGATCCATTCAAGATCATATAAATGACATCCATTTTCATTAAGAACTTCTTCAATCCATTCTTTAAGATTGTCCATACATTTCTCCTTAGTAGCAAAACATAAGGAGTGGTTCCCCACTCCTTTAATTTCTATACACATAATTTATAGCACAAATTGGCTTTATTTGCAACTATTTGTTTTCTTCAAGCTCAACATGGCGAAGAATAATCGTCTTAATCAATTCAGCCGCAAGTTTTGGATCGTCATTACATACAATATATTTATATTGAGATACCATCTTCATTTCATTACTAGCTTTCGCAAGTCTTTGCTGAATGATTTCTTCCGGTTCTGTACTACGACCACGAATACGTCTTTCTAATTCCTCCATTGAAGGTGGAATAATAAAGATTGAAACGGCATCCGGACATTTTTCCTGTACCTGAATAGCACCTTGCACTTCAATTTCTAATAAAACATTCTTTCCTTCATCACGTAAACGATTAACTTCTTTTAAAGGTGTTCCATAGTAATTTCCAACAAACTCAGCCCACTCCAAAAGACCACCTTCTTGAATGGCTTTCTCAAAGTCTTCTCGTGTTGAGAAAAAATAATCTTTTCCATCGACCTCTCCAGCACGCGGTTTACGTGTAGTCATTGAAGTTGAATAAGCTAAATTTAGACGTTCATCTTTTTCAAAATATTTACGAATTGTCCCTTTACCTACACCACTAGGACCACTCAAAATAATTAATAGACCTCTTTCCATGTGAATCTTGCTCTCCCTCTTTTCCATCCATTTTACAAGTCCAAACCATGTGTGTCAAATTTTATTTAACTATGTTATAATTTTTATCAGACCAAGGAGGTTTTTATGGCAATCGACGGATTATTTTTATACAATATTCAAGAAAAATTAAACGCATATACCCCATGTAAAATTGGTAAAATACAAAATATCAGCGATGAAGAAATCTTGATCCATCTTCACACGCGTAATGATGGAAATCAAAAACTTGTCATCAACGTACATTCCAATACAAATCGTGTATATATCGCAAACTTTATTCCAGGCATTCAACCCGAACCATCCAACTTTGTGATGGTATTAAGAAAGTTATGTTCCCAAGCCATTGTCGAATCCTTTGAACAAGTTGGCTATGATCGTATTTTATGTTTACATTTATCTTGTCGTAATGAATTTCAAGATTTAGTAAAATACGATTTAAATATCGAACTCATGGGTAAATATGCCAATCTTATTTTAGTCAAAGAGGGTGTAATTGTAGATGCATTAAAACGTATTCCCGTATATGAAAATGCCAAACGATTCATTCATCCAGGTGCAAAATATGTAGCTCCTACCCAACCAGAAAAGAAAAATCCATTTGAGGTTCAAGATCTTGATCTAGACCAAAGTCTAGTCAAACAAATCTATGGCTTTTCTCCATTACTTTCAAATGAATTTTTGTATCGTATGAACAATAACGAAAAATATTTCGACATATTAAATGAAGTGGTGAATTCAAATACTTTATACATTTATAAAAAAGATTTTCATTGTATTGAATTAAAACATTTAAATGAACAAGCTAAAACCTATACGATCATGGAAGGCTTAAATCATTTATATGAAGAAGATGAACAAAAGAAACGTATTAAAGAACAATATGGCGATATTATTCGTACAGTCGATAAAGAAAAGAGTAAACAAATAAAAAAACTTCCAAAGCTTGAACAAGCCTTAGAAGATGGTAAAGACTATCATAAATATCAAGAATATGGTGATTTGATTTTTGCGTACATGTACCAAATCAAAAAAGAAAAAACAATCATTTTACCTTCGTTTGAAACCAATGAAGATGTAACTATTCCAATTGATATGCGTTATGATCTAAAAACAAATGCGAATAAATACTATCAGAAATATCATAAGATGAAACGAAGTTTAGTGATCTTAGAAGAACAAATCAATCAATGTAAAGAAGATATTGAATACTATACACAACTTGAAGAGCAATTACAGCATTGTAGCGTATTTGATGCAGGAGAAATCCGTGAGGAATTGATCAAGCAACGTGTTTTAATGCCTAAAAAAGAAAATAAAAGAAAAAAGAAGAACAATAAACCCAACGTTCTTCATCTTGTTTTTGATGATTGTGAAATCTTTGTCGGTAAAAACAACATTCAAAACAACTATGTGACACACCAAGTCTCAAGAAAAAATGATTTATGGTTTCATGTAAAAGACTATCACGGATCTCATGTTCTATTAAAGAGTGATGACTTTACAGAACCACAAATTAGACTCTGTGCACAATTAGCTGCCTATTATTCAAAAGGTAAAGATTCTAGTTCAGTACCGGTTGACTATTGTTTGATTTCTCAAATCAAGAAGGTACCTGGCTCTAAAATTGGTTTTGTGACGATGAAATCCAATAAAACAATCTATATAGATCCAGATGAAACTTATTTATTAGACATCATTAAAAAACATCAGGCAAAGTAAAAGACGGAATTTCAATTTCCGTCTTTTTCATTTTATCCTTTTACTTCAATAGTAGAACCATCCGGTCCTGGTGTGTTTTTCAAGTAATCAATGATTTCTTGACGTTTGTCAGCTTTACAAGGTTTACAAGCAATATGATCCATATCTTTTGAAACCAAGGCTTCGGCCATACCACTACATCCAGGGAATCCACAACCACCACAGTTATAACCAGGTAGTAATGATGTTACTTTTTCAACACGTTCATCTGCTTCTACTTTTAAATATTTGTCAGCAACACCTAGACCTAAGCCAAGCACTGCGCCAAGTACAAGCATCATAATTACGGCTACGATTACCATATTTATTCTCCCTTCACTTGATTGTGAGCTGGATTGTTAGTGCACGCAAAATCTTTACATCCATCACAATCCGCTTTTAAATCTTCACACCCTTTTGGTTTGGGTGTTTTTTTATTCATTAAATACAAAACAATATAGATAGCGACTAATGCGCCAAAAAACAATATTGCCAATAAATATCTCATTATACAATTCCTGTAAAGCAAGAGAATGCCATAGCCATGATGGCAGCTACAATCAAGGCGATTGGATTACCAACGAAGGCAGTTGGAACTTCACTTTGTTCTAATCTTTCACGAATTGTTGAGAAAATGAATAATACAAGGGCAAATCCTAATGGAGTACCAATTGAGTATACTAACATTTGTGCAAAATTATAACTATTAGAGATATTTACTAAACATACATTTAATACAACACAGTTTGTTGTGATCAAAGGTAAGTAAACACCTAAAGATTTATAAAGAGCAGGACTTGTCTTTTTAATAAACATTTCTGTCAACTGAACTAAAGAGGCAATTACTAAGATAAATGTAATCAAATCCATAAATTCAAGTTTTAAAGGTACAAGTACTAAATAATAAAGTGCATATGTAACCAATGCAGCAACAACGATAACGAAGACAACGGCCACACCCATACCAATAGCTGAGCTTTTCTTTTTAGAAACACCCATGAATGGACACATACCTAAGAATTGAGTTAAGATAACGTTATTTACTAATACACTCGTTACTAAAAGTGCCATTAATTCACCCATCTTACTTTTCCTCCTTTGTTGCAGCTTCTTCCTTAGCTGTTACATGTTGTTTATAAGCACCAACAGCCGCTGCTAAAACCGCAAATGTAATGAAAGCTCCAACACTAGATCCAAAGATACTAATTGTGAAGTTTTCAGGAATAATGTGTAAGTTCAACCAAACTTGCGCTTCATTGAATGGGTTTACCACTTTAATTCCACCTGTCGAAATCAATTCACGAATAAATGACATTGCAAGTACTGCCAAAGTATATCCTAGACCCATTCCTAAACCATCAAGAGCTGAATCCAAAATTCCGTTTTTACTAGCGAAAGCTTCCGCACGACCCAAGATGATACAGTTAACTACAATCAATGGAATAAATACACCTAAGCTTGTATTTAAACTAGGCGCATAAGCTTGAATCAACATTTGAATGATCTTAACCAAAGTTGCGATAATAACAATATAAACTGGAATACGAATTTCATCTGGCGTAATTTTACGAACACATGAAATAATTACGTTTGACATAATCAATACGATAATAACACTAACACCCATACCAATCGCATTATTTACAGTTGTAGTGATGGCTAGTGTTGAACAAATTCCTAAGAACAATGAGAATACTGGGTTATCTTTAATTAAACCCGCTTTAAAGTTTTCAAAACGATTCATCTAGATAACCTCCTTACTTTAATTGATCGACAAGTTTTGCCGCTTCATGAATACCACTAACAACAGGACCAGAAGAAACAGTTGCACCAGAAATTGTATCCAATTGTCCAGTTGCATCTTTTCCTTCTAAAGATTTCTTAAATGGAGCTTCGGTTACTTGTGATCCTAGACCTTTTGTATCTCCATTACTAATGGCATTGTATTTATCAATTTTCTTTGAATCTTTATCAATAGATACTAAGAATACAGTTCCATCCTTATATCCACTAACACTCATGTTAAAAATATAAACATTTTTATATTCATAAACCTTTTGAACGGTTTTTGAATCCAAAGTTTTATTCACTAATTTAAAATCATTTGAATTTGCATCTGGATACATAGCTAATAATGATTCTTTTTCTTGTCTTTCGTTATTTTCAGCAATAACTGGAGCTGTCATTTGATTTGCGAATGCTAAAGCACCACCAGCAACTGCACTTACAATAGCCAAGAATAAACCTAAATGTACAATCTTGTTCATAGAGTTACCTCCATCGTTTCAACAACAGCCGCTGTTTCAGGGATAGTATCTACCTTTTGAATGGAGCTAGCTGCATAGAAACTAATAGCTAAACCAATCAACGCTAAACAAGCACAAACAATTCTAGATTTCTTAACCAATTCTAATTGTTTACCATCGAAACATGACTCGATCCATGGAGTAAACATATTCATCAATAAGATGGAATATAAACATCCTTCTGGAAGATTGGCTTTTAAACGAATCAATGTAGTTATAATAGCTGCACCCATTGCGAATACAACACGTCCACTTGCACTTGTTGGACTTGTTACTGGATCTGTTAACATAAATACAGCACCAAAAATAACACCACCCGTTAACAAGTGTAATAATGGATACCAAATAAAGGCTGGAATACCATTGTATGAATCAATTCCTGTAATCAAAGCTACAACAGCCGTTAGTACAAAAATCGTTCCTAAATAGACAACTGGAACTCTCCAGTCAATGATTTGACGAACCGCAAGCACAACACCAATAATCAAAATTAAGATAGAGAATGTTTCACCAATAGAACCAGGATATGTTCCTAAAGCTAGACCTGCAAATCCTCCATATTGTGATAAAAATGAATCTAATACAGTAGCATTTGCTGGTAGCCAATGATAAGCACTCGCAATCACTGTAGTTGGTGTTGCTTGTGAAATAAGTCCAACACTCACACCTGTAAATGCCTGTAAAATAACAGCACGACCTACAGCTGCAGGGTTAAAGATATTTTGTCCAAAACCACCAAATAATAATTTTGCAAGTACGATTGCGAATACTGTCGCAATAATAACTGCATAACAAGACATATTAACAGGTACCATCAAAGTTAAAATGATAGCTGTTACCCATCCAAATGAGCTCTTTAAGAAAGTTTTGATATCTTTCTTCATAATCTTTGCGAAGATGGATTCGCAAACAAATGTAGTAATTAAAGAACAAGCTAATAAAAGAACACAATGTAAAACAGCATCAGCACCCCATGCAGATGCATAGTAAATTACGGCTGCTACAAACACAACTAATAAACTTAAAGATAATTCTTTCATGATACGTTGTGTTGACAAGTTATTCTTAATGCTTGGACTTACATGAAAAGTAAATTTCATTTGAATCCTCCCTACTTTTTCTTAAGCATAACAATACGTTTTGCCTTACGAACATTTTCAGTTACATCGATATGAGAAGGACAAATATAAGTACACATTCCACATTCGATACAACTCATAACACCACGTTTTGACATTTCGTCCACGTCATTTGCCTTCAATGCAGCTGTAATTCTTACAGGCTGTAAACCACTTGGACAATGATCACTACATTTACCACAACGTAAACATGCGATCGCATCATCATTTGCAGCTGGAAGTACAGTTAATGCATTCATAGCACGATCAACGACAAACATATCATTGACAATGGTTTTACCCATCATAGGTCCACCAGAAATCAAGCGAACTGTATCTTGTGTATATCCACCACAAGCTTGAATGATCTCACTTACAGGCATACCAACTGGTACACATACATTGTGTGGATCTTTTACACATTCACCACTCACTGTTAAATTCTTTTGTGTGATGGCTTCCCCTTTTTCAAAGGCTTTCGCAATCGCAATGGCACTTGAAGCATTTCCAATGATAGCACCAGCTTCAGCAGGTAATCCACCATATTCTTTATGTAATACTTCACGTACTAAAACACGTTCCCAACCCATTGGGTAAACATCAGGGACTGGATATACCTCAACACCAGCCGCATCTGTCAATGCAGATTTCACTTTTTCAATTAAATCCGGGTGAGATTCTTTGATACAAATGTAAACCGTTTTAGCTTCAGCCATCTTCTTCATGATTTTAGCACCCGTAACTAAATCTTGGGCATCATCCATAACAGAGCGGTAATCGGCTGTAATATAAGGCTCACATTCTACGGCATTGATCAATACATAATCAACTCCATCTGGTTTCATATATTTTACATAGGTTGGGAAACCAGCTCCACCTAAACCAACAATACCTGCATTTTTTACAAAATCAACACACTCTTCTCTTGTAGCACTTTGCCAGTCTAATGGTGCGAATGATTGAACTTTGGTTTGTTTAAAATCGCATTCAATCACCATGTGATTTTGTGGACGCAAAGAATTGTGCATACGTTTAACAATTCCTTTATAAGTTCCAGAAACACTTGAATAAATTGGCACATAAAAACCTGACTTTGTTTCAGCCAGTTTTGTTCCAACGGATACAGTATCTCCCTCTTGAACAAGAATATCAAAATCTAAAGTACGTCCTGCTACTAAAGGAATATAAACTTCCTTTTTAGGCATAAGATGTAATAATTCAGACTTTTCTGTCAATTCTTTTTTACCAGGGATATGCTGTCTCATCGGTCCTAAAAATAGTGACATATAAATCCTACCTCCCATTTATACTTTCTAATCATAGGCCTTTTTTTTCACAAGTTCAAGAATTTTTTGACAATTTCCCATAATTTAGGTAAGTACTTACATTTACATTAAACGCAATTCATCATATAATACTTTTATGCAAAAAAATAAATCTATATTATCATGGCTTGTCCTATCGATTTGTTTTCTAATCTTTATAAGTTCTGTCATATTCTTCGTTCAAAACAAAGACAATGAAACAACAGAAAACCTCAATGTTACATTAACAGATGTTGGCTTTGACACGCCCATCACTCTAAATTGCTCATGTTCACAAGCAGATTTTGCGAAATATACAAAAATCTTACGAAAGACATTTAAAGAAAACAACAAACGATTCGACCAATACCATGCCTATAAAAATATGAATAACCTTTATACTTTAAATCATGAAGCTTATGATCATCCGATTCAAATGGATGAAACCTTTATTGATTGTTTAAAACTAGCCATGAAGATGCAATCAGAAAACTCGCAATTTGACATCAGTCAAGGAGCCCTATTAAATTTGTGGCATGATGCCAGAGAAAATACACAAGTGCCACCTAGTGATGAAAAGATTCAAGAAGCTTTAAATCATATTGACCTAGATACTATTCAAATAAATGGTCATGAAGTTTCTTATTTAGATTCACAATTATCCATTGATCTAGGTGCCATTGCCAAAGGATATACCGCTCAACTTGCCAAAGAAGCATTAAATAAAGCCGGCCTAACCAATGGATATATCAATGCCGGTGGTAACGTTGTCTTACTTGGCAAAAAAGAAGATGGATCCAATTGGAAGATTGGTATTCAAAGTCCAGATTCCAGCGATGCTCTAGTTCAATATGAAACAAAAAAAGCCACTTGTTTAGTTACAAGTGGAGATTACCAAAGATATTTTACATATAAACATAAAAGGTATTCCCATATTATTGATCCTAAAACCGGTTATCCTGCAAACTATGTTCGAAGTGTAACCGTCATCACAAACGATTCAGGCAAAGCCGATGCCTTAAGTACAACATTATTCTGTATGAGTGTAGAAGATGGAAAGAAATATCTATCGACTCTTGATTATGATGTACAAGCGATATGGATCGTAGATAAAGATAGCGATGTTTCATCGGATTTAGAAACAAAAGATTATAAAATCATCACAACCGATAAAATAAAAAACAGAGTAACTCTTGCCGATTAGAGTTACTCTTTTTCATATAAGAATTCTTCAGGTAAAGACATATTAAAATCCCTAGCTAAATATCTAAAATCGTCTGATGTTATCGTCTGTCGCTTTTTTGATATCATATATAAAATTTTTACTTAAATTTCTGCACTCTTTTCAGCCGTATACATCACCCCCAAAAGTCGTATCAAAATCAGGTCCTGCCGCAAATATACCATGATGTGCCCAGATTGCCAAATCATACTTCTCCATTAATCAATGAAAAGTATTACCATAAAATTGATGTGTACTGCATTTGTCTAACCAACTTCTGCCTGTCTACTAAAGAAAAAAATACCATTACGAAGATTTGATGTTAGCAATAATGCAACTATGGTCAGGAATGCCAATACCCTGCTTCATACTACAAAAAACATCTTTATAAATGGCTTTATCAACGATTACGCCATCTCCGGTTGCAATATGATCTATTCTCATATAACCACGATAACTGTTGCCTTCCATTGGATATAGGCTAATATTCTTATTTTTAAGATCATTTACGATCATCTGGTAATTAAAATATTGTCTAGGCCTATTAATATATTTTTTAATATCATTACTTATTACGCCGTGATTAAGGTCACCGGTTAAAACAATATGTGATTTATCTGATAAAGCGGCGATATAGTTTACTATTTTTTTCCACTGCTTATTTCTATCTTTGAAATCTGCATCATCACCACCTGCAACCAAAAGCCGAACTGTAATTAGATCAATATATTCATTTTCTTTTTCTATACGTAAATGCAACATATGTGGCTCTGTCATTTCACCTATGGTTTTTACCTCATATTCATTTTTGATTTCACAAAGAATGCCTCTGCCTTTTGCATCTAAAGATATAAAGCTATTATATCCCGAATTTTCAAACATTTTTAAATATGCTTCATTGTCACAATCCATAAATTCAACATTGGTATATATATCCATATCTGAAAGAGATAATTGTTTCTTAGCAATATCTTCTGAAATCAAATAATTCTCTTTACTTTTCCCATATTCAATTCTAAGATTCAAAGACGCTTCTACAAGTTTCATTTTGTTTTCTCCTCCTGTGTTTTCAACATGTTTCCCTTCAAGAAACATAACTGTGTTTCGGTCCTTCGCTCCATGTACTTTCATACACTTCATAGCTCTTTATGACCTCATCGGACTTCTTGCAGTTCTTCCCGTTGTTCTTGTGGTATTGGCA
>OLSK01001854.1_pt1 | contig 14525 bp, 10 predicted proteins | sample 1672781 | NCBI WGS metagenome assembly OLSK01 (sample SAMEA3136723, study PRJEB25190) | human gut metagenome | biome: human gut; feature: human-associated habitat; material: faeces | place: Austria | collected 2013 | reverse complement strand
GCTCCGCAGGACGCACGATACATGGTCTTTAGACTATGTATAGAAGTGCGCCCTTGGGATCAGTTACTTACCAGCTGCATCAAGGTGCTATAATTGTCTACCACGCTGTAAACCACGCTGCCATTGCTGATGGCAGCAAAATGTTTTTTGGCGCATTCGATCTTTGCATTTTCTACGCCGCGTAGCTCCATAGTGTCGAGATTGCCTTTGGTTTCGGCGACAAAGTAGATGTGCTTCACGCTGCCCTCGTTAAAAGCGATCGCCCAGTCAGGGTTGTATTTTCCAACCGGGGTCGAAATATAGAAACTACCGGGCAATTTTACATACACCGCCACTTGGTCACTGACATCCAGCTCTTGTGCAAACCTGCGTTCATTGTCCGAGTCGTAGATCACATGGCTGTACAGGCTGCGGTTGGCCTCCATGGCGTTGACATCCAGTTTGCCGCGCAGTGTAGCCCTGGTAAAAACATCCTGGTCGTAGGCTGCATCCAGCCGGTTATAGGTGATATGCTCGATGATCTGGGTGGCTTTCTCGTCATTAATCAAGCGGGCGGCTTTCAAGATGAACTCCTCCGGGTTGATGCGGAACTGGGAAAAGGTCTGCGGGGCGATTCCCCGCAAAATGGCGGCCACGGTGGCCCGCGTCAGACCGGTTTCCTCCACCAGCTTGCCGACAAGGTCGTACCGCACGCTGCCAAGCGGCGCATACTTGGCGGACTCGCGGTCGCTGCGGGCTTTCTGGAAGCCTTTTCCCTGCTCCAACTGTTCCCGCGATTCCAACCGCGCTGTCTGCTCTCCATATTCCAGGTTGATCTGCACGCGGGTCACATTCAATTTGGAGTCCAGCGCCCGAATGGAGTGGTCGATCAATTCCGGCGTGTCAAACTGAACAGTATAAAAGGACTTGTGGTTGATCCGATTCCATAGGTTTAGAAACTCAGCCTTGTGCAGTTTTTCTTCGTCTACGATGGCTTGCACATTGTTGCTGTGGGCGTTTTCCGGGGCCATGGTATGAGCATCGTATACGCCGGACAAAATCCGCACCACCGAATCTGCATATCCCGACACCTCGCTGGCAACATGAAAGCTCCCGATTTCTTTATCAGCAAAATATTTGTCGGTCAGTTTGCCGCGTTTTACATAATCGTTCTGGATCAGATCTTCGTAGATTGCGTTGGCCAGGTCCTGCGTAACATGGACCTGTTCGCCGTTGGCGTCGACCGCGTGCGGCCTACAAACAGCTGGGTGTCCACCTTCTGCGGGCGGTCTGCCAGCGACTCCGCCAAGCCGGTTTGCAGTGCCTCGGCAAATTTTCCATACTCCAGGTCGGTGATCAGCGTCAGCTTGTTCAGCTCCTGCACGTCTCGGCCCAGGACGCTTTCGTCCATGCGCTCGCCCTGCTGGTTGACACACAGGCGTAGGCCGCGACCGATCTCCTGGCGGCTGCGGATCTCAGACTCGCTCTGAGGTTTCAGTGTGCAAATCTGGAACACGTTGGGATTGTCCCAGCCTTCGCGCAGGGCCGAGTGGGAAAAGATAAACCGCACCGGTTCGTCCAGGCTGAGCAGCCGTTCCTTGTCCTTCATGATCAGGTCGTAGGCATCCACATCATCGGACAGCTGCGTTTTGCGGTCGATCTTTCCTTCCACAAAGCGGGCTTTTTTGCCCTTCTTTTTGTCGATAGAAAAATACCCCTGGTGGGTCTTGTGCACGTCAATGCCGTCCAGATAATGCAGATAGGCGTCATCGCCAAACTGGCGCTGCATCTGGCCCACAACGTTTTCGTACTCCTCCTCGAACATTTTGGCATACTCGCCGTTGCGGCCATCGTCGTTGTCGCCGTCATATAGGCGGTACTTGGATACTTCGTCGATGAAAAACAGTGACAGCACCTTGATGCCCCTGGGATACAATTCCCGCTCCCGCTGGATATGGGTACGGATGGTCTCCCGGATTTGAATCCGGCGCTGCAAGGCTGTCATCTGCTCGTTGCCGCTAATTTGTCCAGCGTAGAGTTTGAGGCCATTGAGGAAGGTGACCGAGTTGTCCCGCCCATCGATGCCGTCCGGCAAAATCACAAAGCGGTCGGCGTATTCGTCCAGCTCGCCGGAGAGGGTGTACAGGTCGTCGCCGCCCTGCACCTTGCGCACCATGGTGCGGGTGCCGGTCTTGCCCTTTATCTCAAAACCCAGGCGGGCCGTGGGGGCCTTGTTCTTGTAAATGTCCACGCCTTCCACATAGACAAAACTATTGGTGGCGGTAGTACCTGTCAGCGTGATGCCCAACGCCGCGATCTTTTTGACAAGATGCTGGTTGTAGGCATCCATAGCGTCCAGGCGGTAAACCATATCATATTTTTCTTTGTGGGTGGCGGAATAGCGCAGCGTGAACAGAGCGTTGAACTTTTTTAGGCTTTCTTTGGTCTGTTTGCCCTCCACGCTCTGTGGTTCATCGATGATCAGGATCGGGTTGGTTTGGGCGATGATGTCGATGGGACGGCGGCTGCGGAAGCTGTCCAGCTTTTTGTCGATGATCTTCTGGTTTTTGCTGGAATTGAACGCCTGCATATTGATGATCATGGCATAGATGCCGCTGTCCGAGGCAAAGTTGTCCACTTCGGTCAGCTTGTCCGAGGAGTAGGTAAAAAAGCGAATCTTCTTGCCGTACTCATCAGAAAAATGCTGCTGGGTCGTTTCCAGCGATTTGGCCACGCCTTCCCGGATGGCCACCGAGGGCACCACTATAATAAATTTGCTCCAGCCGTAGCGGCGATTGAGCTCGTACATGGTTTTGACGTAGGTGTAAGTTTTGCCAGTGCCGGTCTCCATCTCGATGGTCAGGTTGATGCCGGGACCGGCCAAAGCATCGGATGGTTTCAGATTGTTACGGATCTGCACCGCGCGCAGGTTCTCTAAAATCCGGCTGCGGGTCAGCTCCGGCACCAGCGGATGATTGCGGAAGCCCACCTCGCTAAAATCCATGCGCTGCTGCATATTGGTGGTATCGCCCAGATCGATGCGGTAATTGGCGGTACGCAGCGGCTGGTCGTTGAATACATCACAGACCGCAGCTGCAGCCTCTGCCTGGAAGGGCTGATGTTTGAATTTGAGTTTCATCAGATCACCTTCACCTTCGTGTCGGGCGAAAGATTTTTGAAGATCTCCGTCACGTTGATCTTTTCGGCATCGGTGGCAAAGGCGCTGTCGCGGAATACCGCCCGCAGCGGCTGCAGGTTGGCTATGTACTCGACCACGGCGCGGGGAACCGCCTTGTCAAAGCAGGCGGCCAGGGCGCCGTTGTCCACGTTATGTACGGTGCAGCCCGCCACCTGGGTGCTGGTGTGGGACAGATTGATCTCCACGCCCCAATCCAGCAGGCAGGCGTAGAGCAGGTCCAGGTCGGTGCGGTCCTCCTTGATGTTGCTGACCGTCTCGCCCAGCATCAGCTGGGTGACCTCCTCGGGATGATAGTAGACGTTTTTCATATTGCTCTCATCCACACGGAACACGCGGAAGCCGATGTCCAGATTTTGGGTAGTCAGCGGGTTTTCTTCTTTGATTTTCTCACCGGCGCGGCGGATGCGCTCTTTGCCGATTTCGCAAATGTTTTTGTAACCTGCTTTGAAGGCTTCACTGTTTTCGTCGCAGGGTTCGGGGAGCTGTACCATGATGAACTTGCGGTGCCCGCCGTCCTCGGCGTTGAGCTGCATGACCGCGTGGGCAGTGGTGGCGGAGCCGGAGAAGAAGTCGAGAACGATAGAGTCAGTTTTTGTTGCCAAATCCATACAGAATTTTATTAATTCTACCGGCTTGGGAGTGCTAAAAATGGTTGAATTTCCAAATAAGGATTTAATCTCTCGAGTGGCCTCTTGGTTAGATGCCAAAAAGTCGAGCCAAGTATTTGCCAGCTGTCCTTCAGATTTCTTTTCTGACAGAAACAGTTTATATCTTGGCTTTCCATCGCCGTCTCTAGGAAATACCAAGCGATTATCATTCAGTAAGCGATCATAGGTTTCTCGCTTAAAGCGCCATTCTTCGGTTATGGTCTTTCCGCTTGGCGTCATAACACTATATATGGCACCACCCTTGTTTGTACATGGCATGGTTTTGTAAGGTCCGCGAGGGTCATTGTCGGGATTTTTATAATCACGCTCATTGATATGAGCACTAATTTTATTGAGAAGATTTCCGTTACTCTTGGCGTACAAAACGACATACTCGTGTATAGGGGATATATTTTTTGATAAATTTGCTTGGCTATCCCTGCGTTTTCTGACGCATTGTGCAAGAAAGTTTTGCTCACCGAAAACTTCATTACATATTTCACGCAAATTTTCAATTTCGCCATCATCAAGAGAAATGAAAACGACCCCATCCTCCGTTAACAAATTCCTTGCCAACATCAGCCGGGAATACGTCATACTGCACCAATCAGAGTGAAACCTCCCATTGCTCTCGGTGTTCTCGAACAGTCGGTCGCCGTCTTCACTCAACTCTCCACTTTTTTCACTCCACTCTTCTCGGCTCATCCCAAAGTCATCCCGATAAATAAAGTCGTGGCCAGTGTTGTAGGGCGGATCAATGTAAATCATCTTGACCTTGCCCAAGTAGCTCTCCTGCAGGATTTTCAGCACTTCCAGGTTATCGCCCTCGATGTACAGGTTTTCGGTGGCGTCCCAGTTGCGGCTGTCCTCCTTTACCGGGCGCAGCGTCTTGGTGGTGGGGCGGGCGGCTTCGGCTATGGCCTGCTTCTTGCCCACCCAGGTAAACTCATACCGTTCATCGCCTTCCTCCACCACATCCGGGCTCAGCAGTTGCTTGAGCATTTCAAAGTTGACGCCCTTTTTGATGCTGCCATCCTCGCCCCGCATCTCGGTAACAGCCGAGGGGAACAAAGCCCCAATTTTTTCAATATTCTCTGCTGCCATATCCGACGTTTCCATTTTTAGTTTGTCCATGATTTTCACCTCGTATTGTTATGGCAGTGGAACCTCATTTAAGCGTAAATTACTATCCCAGCCAATTTTAGAAAGGGGAACATTCAAAGCACCGGCGACTTCTTTTAGTCTTTGAAAATTCAAATCTGTGCAAAATGCACCAGCAATGATTTTTGTCACGCGAAGTCCATTGGTCGTCATTTGCTGGAGCTCTCCATTCGATACCGTTGAGCTGTCTAAAATGCGATACTCCTCTTCATAACTCCAACACGTATCTTTGCTAAACAGCGGATAGTTAATACGGAGAAGAACCTTTCGGTTCTCGTAGTTATTCAAAACGAGTGATGGGTTAGCACACATCTCATTGCGCATATCATAAAACCGCTGGTATTCCTGACTTAAATCAGGGACTTCATTTTCATAAATTACTGGATAGAAACGTTCTGGTGACTCGACTCTAAACTCTACACAGTATCCCTTATAACCGGCAGCATAATGCGACCACATAAGTTTGTTATAAAGTAGAGCCGAAAAACAGCATACTTCCAGCTCCTGCTGCTTATTAAGATAATATTGTCGTGCATCGTTCTGAGCGCCCTTTAAGGCAATATGTTCAAACTCAAATGGGTCATTCAAACCACTTCGCTTTGAAAACCATATTTCCCCGGATTTTAATTGTTCAAATCGCTTCCGGGCCTCATCGGAGTCATCAGGAATACTAAAATATTTGTATAAGGAGCCGGGAATATAAGCACCAAGGGCACACCGGAAGTGCGGATAATCCGAATTCGAATCAATAAGCTCAAAATACTTATCCTTTGTAAGCGGCATCAACTCCACTCTCCAATCTCTGTATCTCTCTCCTGATCTCCATCTGCTTCGCCAGCTGCTTTTCCTTGCGCATCCGGCTTTTCAGCTGGTCGATCTGCTTTTGCAGCTTCTCCCACGCCTGGGCCTGCTCCACAGCCGCCTGCAAGGTCTCCGCCTTTGGCGCGGCCAGGGCATCGCCGGCAATTTGCCGGACGATGCCCTCATACAGCGCGTCCATATTCAGGCCGGTCAAGTTCAGCGTCAACGCCTCCGGCGTCTGCCAGACGGTGCGGTAGTTCTGCCGCAGCTGGAAGGCACTGCCGCCGCTCTGGCTGGCTTCCTTGTAAGTCACCGAAAGCTGGCATTTCCCGTCCGACCGTTCCAGCACAAACAGCAGATGGTAGGGGATCTGCTTGTCCATCAGGTTCAGCACACGGCTATCCAGCACATCGCCCGCCATGCGGATGCGGAACACCTCGATCTCTTGCACTGTCTGCCCCGGCGCCAGGTTCATCGTCTGCGCCGACAGCTTGTTGGCCCAGGTGATCAGTTTGATTTGCTCGATAAACAGACGTTTGACCTCCGCCGTGACATCCAGATTCTGATAAAACTTCTGCTTGGGGATGCGGCGTTCAAACACCGTGGAAGTAGGAAACGAAAGCATGGTTCATCCCTCCTTGACCACCAGAAAACAGATCAGTTCAAAATCATCCAAACCGGAGATCTGGTTCAGCAGCGCCGTGGTGCCGCCTGCGCGGAACAGGCTGTCCAGGTCGCTGTCCTCCTTGGCATCCACGATGGAGAGCACCGCCTCCTCCAGCAGGTCAGAGTACAGCTGCATCTCTTCACCGCAGCGGGTCTCCTCGTTAAAGGCACGGCACAGCGCCTGAATCGGCTCGGTTTTGCCGTGGCACAGCTGGCGCATGGTCTCCAATGTGCTGCGCGGGGAAAGATGGTCGTAGACGATCTCTCCCTCCTCGGTCAGGTAGACCAGATAATAGGGGTGCAGTCGGTTGCGGTCGTTGATGTTGATCTCGTTGTGCACATTTTTCAGCACGAACACCACGCCCGCCGGAGCGTCCGGCAGAGCCTGTGTCACGGCGCTGATGCCGCCGGGGGTGGTCTCCAGTTCCGGGTGGCGCTTGGCATACTCCATCACTTCCATGCGGAACTCGTTCAGGCCCAGATCGGTGATGGAGACGCCGGTGCCCATCTCCTCCAGGTCCACCACCTCGGTTTGCAACCGCTTGAGCTGCTCTCGCCGGTATTCCAAGTTGCCCTGTTCCTCCGGGCTGAGCAGGTTGTCATCGCCGGTGGAGGTCATGACCAGTGCCTTCATGCGGGTCTCTACCCGGCCTTTCAGATTGATGTAGGAGTCCAGGTCCATGTCCGGCCAGAAATTGATCAGCTGGATCACATCGTTTTTGCTGCCAATACGGTCGATCCGCCCAAACCGCTGCACCAGACGAACCGGGTTCCAGTGAATGTCGTAGTTGATCAGGCAGTCGCAGTCCTGCAGGTTCTGGCCTTCCGAAATGCAGTCGGTGGCGATCAGAAGGTCAATGTCGGGGCCATCCGGCATCAGGGCGGCTTTGTCCTTAGAGCGTGGCGAGAAGCAGGTCAGCACGTTGTTCAAGTCCGCCTTGAATTTGGGGATGGTGGTGCGGCCCTCCACCGATCCGGTGACCAACGCAGTGTTCAAACCGTACTTTTCCCCGGCAAATGCGCTGACATGATCGTAAAGATACTGCGCTGTATCGGAAAATGCCGTGAATATGATGACTTTTTTGTTGCCGGGGTTGATCGGATGCTCGATTTTTTCCGTTATTGTATCCAGCAGCATTCGCAGTTTGCTGTCGTGTGCCGGTGTGATCTGCGATACGGCCTTCAGCAGCATTCGCAACGTATGTTGATCTTCCTCCAGGTCTTTGCGCCAGGTCACATAGTCCATGTCGGCCAGTTCGATCTTGACCTTGCGGCCCACCGTGAACAGATCGGATTCCTGGTCATCGGCATCCAGGTCGGCCACACCGCTCAGGTCGTTCAGCTCCAGTGTGGCGGTTGGATCATAATGCGCGATGGTGTCAAGTGTCTGCGCGATCAGCTGTTCGATTCGTCCCAGCGTCAGCTGGAAGGAATGAAGGGAGCTTTCCAGACGCTTTAGCAGATTGATGCTCATCAGTCGGCGGATGCCCTGCTCGCGGCCCGCCTGGGTCAGGTGGTTTTTGCCCTCATGGTTCAGTTTGGCGTATTTCTCCAGCTTGCTTGGTAGAATGTAGTTGGTTGGGGTGTAGATACTTAAAGTCAGGCTGAGCAGGTCATCATAGATCTCGCTGTAGGAGATGGCGCCGGGCAGGTCGGTCAGCGGCGGCCGTTTGGAAATGGGCGGCAGCCGGGTCGGGAATTTGCCGATTTCGCTGACATCATAGTATTTTTCAATGTGGCGGCGGGACCGGGCAATGGTTACGGCGTCCAGAATTTGGAAAAATTCAAAATCCAGCATCTGCATCAGCTGGTCGGTGGTGCGGCTGGCGACGTCCAGCTTGCTCCACTCGTTGAACACCTTCTGCGCGTTGCGGAAAACCTCCTCCACGCTGCGGCTGATGTCCAGTTTGCCCTGCCATTCGCTGCTATCGCCCTCGTAGGCCAGTGCCAGCTGGTTACGCAGATCGTAAAAGCGGTTGTTCACCGGCGTGGCCGACAGCATCAGCACACGTGTGCGCGCACCGGGGCGGATGACTTTGTTCATCAGGCGGGTGTAACGGTTTTCTTTTCCCTCATTGTCCACATCCCCGCCATTGCGGAAATTGTGGGATTCATCGATCACGACCAGGTCGTAGGCGCTCCAGTTCAGTTTACTCAGGTCGATCTCGCCGGAAAATCCTTTGTCCCGGCTTAGATCCGTGTGGTAGAGTACGTCATAGCGCAGGCGATCCCCGGCGATGGGATTGTTGACATAGTTGGCCTTATAGGTCATCCAGTTGTCGCTGAGCTTTTTAGGGCAAAGAACTAACACCCGCAGGTTGCGGTTCTCATAGTATTTGATGACGGCCAGAGCGGTGAAGGTTTTGCCCAAGCCGACGCTGTCCGCCAGGATACAGCCGTTATATTGTTCCAGCTTGCTGATAATGGCAATCACAGCGTCTTTCTGGAAGGTGTACAGTTTGTTCCAGACCTGGCTTTCCTTGAAGCCGTTGGCTTCGCTGGGCAGATCGTCCTCATTGACCTGCTCCAAAAAGCTGCCAAAAATGTTGTAAAGTGCATAAAAGTAGAGGAATTCGGGGCTATTCTCTTGGTAGGCGGTGGTGATGCTCTCCAGGACTTTGTCTGTGACGTCTTTCAGGTGGCTTTGGTCGTTCCACAGCTGGTCGAACAGTTCCAGGTAAGCTTTACTTTCTGGCGCATCCACGCGGTTGATCATGCTGAACATACGGCCGCCACGGTCACAGCCCAGGTCCTCGCGGGTAAAACCATTCACTGGTGCATACGCTACAGGAGAATCGGAATCTACAGTCAAAAAGCCTGTCATTCCCTCCATGGTCTTATTGGACTTGAAGCGGGCTTTTTCCCGGATCCAATGCGCACATTCCTGCGAGATTGCGCGCTGGCGGAATTCGCTGCGGAGCTTAATCTCGAACTCACTGCCATGTAGTGTGCGCTCGCGGTTCAGCCGAGGAATATAAAATTCCCGCTGGGCTTTCTTTGGCTTCTCGTCCAAAAAGGCGGGAGAAGTGAAGATAAAGCGCAGCTCGTCCAGGTTTTCAAGCTGTGCTTTCAGTTCTTCAAATGCATAGACAGAAAAACAGGCAGCGGCCATAGAGACCCTGCTGCGTTTTTTTATCGTTACACGCAGGTCATCAGCCAGCTTCTCGGTAGTGTTGTTGATGATTTTCATGGGCATCCTTCTTTTCCAAAAAGTGTACCTTTTCGTTACTATCGGTGAAAGCTCGTACCGTTCTTGAATTAGCGAAATCGTTCACAATTCCGTGCTGGAAATCCGCATGAATCCGTGGTAAAATAAAAAAGATTATAAAAACACCGATTTTACAGGAAGGTACACCTTTCTGTAAAATCGGGTGCTTACAACAATTTGGCCTTTTCGTAAATTTCTGCCCGGTAGCGGAATGTGGACAGCGGCATCCCACATTCCTTTGCCGCTGCCGTTCCTGTAATTTTCCCGGCTTTCCAGTTTTGATAGGCGCTGTGAAAACCAGCGGGCAACGGTTTCGGCGGTCTGCCAAAGCGGACGCCCCTTGCCTTTGCTGCGGCAATACCCTCGGCCTGCCGCTGGCGGATGTTGGTGCGCTCATTTTCCGCCACAAAGGAAAGTACCTGCAACACGATGTCGCTGAGAAAGGTGCCCATCAGATCTTTGCCCCGGCGGGTATCCAGCAGCGGCATATCCAGCACTACGATGTCGATGCCTTTCTCTTTCGTCAATATCCGCCACTGCTCCAAAATCTCCCCATAGTTCCTGCCCAGACGGTCGATGCTCTTGATGTAGAGCAGATCGTCCTTTTTCATTTTTCGCAGCAGGCGTTTGTATTGGGGTCGGTCAAAATCCTTGCCGGACTGCTTGTCCATGTAAATGTTTTTTTCCGGGACAGCAAGCTCCTGCAAAGCGATGCGCTGCCGGTCCTCGTTCTGGTCCTTGCTGCTAACCCGGATATATCCGTAAATAGTTCCCGCGATTTATCTCACCTCCCGGCGCTTTTGCCAAACAATGTCGTACCCCAGCACATCGGCCAGCTCCACAGCCTCGCCGTAGCGCAGGCTGCCGCGTTTCAGCTTGTCTGACAAGTTGGGAACGCTGCTGCTCCAACCGTATTCGTCGGCCAGAATTTCCACAGCTTCGTTCATGGTCATGCCAGCCCGGATAATATAGGACTTGATTTCGTTTCGGTAAATCTCTTTGTTTCTCATGGCTTATGCCCTCCTTTTTTCGTTTGCTTGGCAGTGAAGCCGGTGCGCTGGTACGTGTATCGAGTTCATCATTAGGCAAATGATGATGGTTTGCGAATAACTGTTTTCTCCGCTCTTTGTGAAGCCCTGCTCACACAGGGCAAGGTTCAGCTTCACCGTTTCGCGTGGATTTTCGCGGGTTGGAATAATCACACGCCAGACAGCGTACCCTCTTCGCTATCCGGTGTATCGTGCTTTAATGGCGTTATCAATATGAAAACGCCGGATTTTTCGCTGTTTTCACTTCCTTTGAAAATATCGCTGTATTTTTGCCGCTCTTTCCGAATGCCGTTCCTGCCCCTGGCTTTTCAGCGGCGTATTCCGGCATTGGCACGCTCTCCCGTGCTTTCAAACACATGGGGTCATGGCGCTGCTTCCCCTGCCGGGGGTATCCCATTCGGACGGTCATGTAATTTTCAAGGTGCTGTTGCCTCCCGACAAGTACAGTTTAACGAAAAATCGGGCCTGTTCCCGTATATCCAAGAGGTTGGAAAAAGGGTGCGAAAAGCGGAAATTTCCACGCTTATAGAAATCTGTGCTATAATGGGAAGCAGAACGAGAGGGGGCGCGGATATGAATATCAAACTGACGATCCCGGAGCGGCTTAAAGATTTGCGGACAGAGCGCAACCTGATACTGGAACAGCTTTCCGAGGCAACAGGCATTTCCCGCGCCGCCCTCGGCAAATATGAGGCGGACGATTTCAAGGACATCAGCCCGTTCAGCATCGCGGCGCTGGCAAAGTTTTATGGGGTATCCGCCGATTACTTGATGGGATTGACAGAAAGAAAAAATCACCCAAACACAGAGCTGGATGCTCTGCATTTGGGTGACGATGCGATTGAAGTATTGAAGGCGGGGCAATTCAATCACCGGCTGCTGTCGGAGCTGATTTGCCACAAAGATTTTCAGCGGTTGATGCTGGATGCAGAAATTTATGTTGACCGTATCGCGGATATGCGGATCAACGACATGAACACTGTGCTGGAGGCCGTGCGTCAAATGGTGCTGTCCAAGCGAGAGGATAGTGCCAACGATCTCTATCTCCGCACGCTGGAATTGGCGCAGGTGCCGGAGGAAGAATACTTCAGCCATGTGGTTTCGGATGACCTGAACGAAATACTCCGCGATATTCGGGAAGCCCACAAGACCGACAGCACAACGGCAGACGAGCCGTCCGCCGCAGCACAAGTACAGCAGCAGTTACAGACTGCCATGAACTTTGAAGGCAGCAGCGACGAAAAGAAGGCGCGGGCACTCTTGGCCACACTCGGCATTGACTACGATGCCATCACCAAAGAGCAGTTTGTCAATCTGATTGAGGTGCTGCGGCTGTCCAAGCACATGAAAAACCCCATAAATCGGCGCGGCAAAAGCAACATGACACACGGAAAAGGGAAAAGGAAGCGTAAATAGGCAAGAAAATACGCCGTATCCAGCAAAATCTGCTGAATACGGCGTATTTATTCGTTACCCAATCCTGCCTGACAGATGCCATAATTGTAATTCTTTCAAATTACTTTCTTATGAGCACCCACAGAATCTGCGGGGGCGTTTTGTCGTTGTGGTTCAGGAGACCCGCTGCCCGGTCATGGTCTGGGTGACGATGCTCTCCATCATGTCGGCGGTCAGCTGACCGGTCACATAGCCGAAGACGTTGCCCTCGGTGTCGATCATGAAGGTGGTCGGGAAGGCGGAAATGCCGTAGGCGCTGAGCACATCGCCGGTGGTGTCCATGACCACCGGGAAGGTGTAGCCGTTGTCCGACAGGAATCCGCTGACCTCGTCGATGCTGCCGTCCACGGCGCGGGGATTTTCGGCGCTGCTGGGGTTGGCGACGCCCAGCACGATCAGGTCCTCGCCGTTGCTGCCGTAAGACTCATAGAGCGACTGGATCTCGGGCATCTCGCTCTGGCAGGGGCCGCACCAGGTGGCCCAGAAGTTCAGGAACACCGTCTTGCCGCGGTATTCCGACAGGGTGTGTTCCTCGCCGTACTGGTCCACCAGCGTGAAGTCGGGGGCCGGGATGGCGTCGGGGTCGGTCTCGGGCTCCTCGGTGGGAGCGGGCGTGGCGGTGACCTGGGGCGCCGCACCGGACGAGGCCGACGGACTGCCGCCCGTCTGGGACAGCACCCCGCTGAGCCGCCCGGTGAAGCCGGTCAGCGTCATCAGACCCATCAGGATCAGCAGGACGGCGCCGATGCGGGTGGTATACCGCACGACGTTGTGGTATTTTTTGAAAAGGTCCAGCACGGTGCCGGTGAACAGTCCCACCAGCAGGAAGGGAATCACAAAGCCGAGGGTGTACACCCCGATGAGCAAAAATCCCCGCTCGGGCGCGCTGGAGGCCATGAGCAGCACGCCGGACAGCGCCGGACCCACGCAGGGCGTCCAGGCAAAGCTGAAGGTAAAGCCGAGGAGCAGCGCGGTCAGGGGGTTCATGGCCAGCCGGTTGAGGGGCAGATGGAAGCGGTGTTCGCTGTCCATCGCGCTGCTGCGGCCAAAGATGCCCAGCTGGTACAGGCCGAACACCAGGATCAGCACGCCGCTGCACCGGGTGAACAGGGTGCGGTTGCCGCTGAAGAAGCGGCCCAGCGCCGTGAAGCCCATGCCGAGCAGGAAGAAGGCGAAGCTGATGCCCAGCACAAAGAACAGGGTGTTGACCAGCACGCGGCGACGCGGATAGCGGATGGTGCCGTCCGGCTGCACCGCCGCCGTTCCGCCGGCCAGATACCCGATATACAGCGGGATGAGGGGCAGCACGCAGGGGGAAAAGACGCTGAGCAGCCCCTGCAGGAAAACGGTCACCGCCGAGATGCCGACGGACAGATCAAATCCCATCTGTCAACTCCTGTTCCGCCGCAAAGAGCGGCTTGCCCGCAAAAAGACGGTCCTCGATATCGGCGATGGTCACACCGGCCAGACGGCGGCGGCAGCCGGCGTCGAGATCGGCATAGATCTCATCCATCACGCCGGCCATGCCGGCACAGATGGCGCAGTTGCGGTCGGCGGCGCCGCTGTGCCAGCCGGACTCCACAAAGGCGGTGTCCACGGCGGCCGCCACCCGGTCCAGCGTGAGCTCGGCGGGGGGAACCTGGGGGCAGAAACCGCCCTCACTTCCCTCCCGGGCGCCCACCAGGCCGGCCTTTTTCAGGCGGGCCATGACCTTGCGCACCCGCGCCGCGTTGGTACAGATGTTGTCGGCCAGCGCATCGCTGGAGAGCGTGCAGCCCTTGACGCTCAGATACACCAGCGCATGGACCGCCACGCTGAAATCGCTCTTCATGCCGTTCCTCCCGTTGCGTACCGGGAAGCGGCGTCACGCCCGGTTCCCGGCCAGATATTCCTCGATATAATGTGCGGCAACGGCACCGTCCGCGGCGGCTGTCAGGATCTGACGGACCGGTTTGCGGCGCACGTCGCCCACCGCGTAGACGCCGGGCAGCGATGTCCGGGTGGTCTCGTCGGCGATCAGGTAGCCCGCCTCGTCGGTTTCGAGCTGCCCGCGGAACAGAGCGGTCTCGGGCCGGCGCCCGACGGCGACAAACAGGCCGTCCACCGGCAGGGTGCTTTCCTCCCCCGTGACCTTGTTGCGCAGGACCAGGCCGGTGAGCCGGTCATCGCCCTGCAGCGCCTTGACCTCGGTGTTCCATACAATATTTACACCATTTTCCCGGAGCTTGTCAAGGTAAACGGCAGAGGCCCGCAGCGCGTCCCGCCGATGGATCAGCGTCACACGCCCGGCCAGCCGGGCCAGCGTCAGGGCATCGCCGACGGCGGTGTTGCCGCCGCCCACGATCGCCACTTCCCGCCCG
>OLSK01001848.1_pt1 | contig 14556 bp, 9 predicted proteins | sample 1672781 | NCBI WGS metagenome assembly OLSK01 (sample SAMEA3136723, study PRJEB25190) | human gut metagenome | biome: human gut; feature: human-associated habitat; material: faeces | place: Austria | collected 2013 | reverse complement strand
CGTTATACCAAGTCTAAAACCGCGGAAATCCAAGTAGCCGCAGGGGTCTCCATTGCACTACCGCTGCCGCGAACAAATTCCTGCGCATTTACTATGCTCGCGTTAAGGAGTGCCTGAACGCCGCTGAAAGCGCAACTCAGGTCGAAGAAGGCTAATCTGTAATGCTCATTATGCCATTTGGCTGCCTCCGATTTTTGAGGGAGTCCTGTTTGCTATACGCATTTTTGCTCGGCTATCTGCCGAGTATTTTTTTGCGATTTTTTATGGAAACCTATTGACTTTTATTTGCAGGACTCCAATCAAAAAAGGCATACGCCCATAGGAGCATACACCTTGTATTTTGTGCTTCCGATATGCTGTTTTCAACCTGTCGGGTAGAAATGACAGGGTGTGAAGTACAGTAAGTCCTTATAACTTCGTACATCGTTTCATATCGGGGCTTTTGTATGTGTTTTGACTTTTGTTTTTGTAATAGTACCCCCCTGTTAGATAACGGGGGCTTGATAAGGCTCGCTACGCTCGCCCAACCGACGAAGTAAACCGCCCGCTCGCCAGCAAGCTGGCGTGGCGCTATGTCTTACGACCGCCACCGCTGGCGGATCACTCTGTCGGTTCGTTAAATTTGTAGCCTGTTTGTATATAACATTAACCTCTATCTAACTAAAATGGAATGGAACTAACAAATTGAGTATAACAGCAATCACAACAGCACTTAATATCATATACGCTGTCTCCTTAATGGTATTACGTTTTAGAGCCACTAAGCCACAGCAAAAGACTATCACTTCTAAAATTGAATATATATCAAAATAAATCCAGCCATAAATAAATGTAAAATTGAATAAAATAGCAATTATTATTACCGAAAGCATAAAAGATATTTTGCTTTCTCCCTTAGCGTACCAACAAATAAATGCTAAGAATGGAGAAATAGCTGTAAAGCCAACCCAAATCATTGTATAACTTTTCGGAAGAAAGCCTGCGACATAGTTGGAATATATATAATAACTGGAAACCATTCCAACAAAAAATACAAATACATTTAACGACGCTCTAAGTGAAGAACGACTATAAATTGCTATACATAAGGCAATAAGTAACCATACAGCAAAACGACCAAGAAAATTTCTAACATCTAAATATTCAAATATAAACGGCAAAGCATTGCTTGCTGTATTATCTAAAAATTTTGAAAAAGTTCCTAGAACTATTCCAAGACACAGTATAATTATTGTATTTCTGATTTTTCTGCTAACTGGTATTTCATTTTCTGTACTTCTTGTATTATTCAAAAACTTGTTCATAATACACCTCTAAACTCAATTTTCCCTATTATAGGTTAAAAATCTTGTGCCTTGAAACGTCAGCGTTCCTTTATCTCCTTCTGCAAGTGTTCCGTACTCTGAGCCAGATACAGACATCTCCATTCTGTCGCCACTTTCTACTTGAAAAGTGACATAATAAGTAGTGCTGATTGCTGTATGATAGCCATGTGCTCCTGACATATCTCCTGCATTCGGCTGATTGTGATGTGTGGTATTCTGGCGTTTTGCCACTATTTTTGCCGATACGGTTAAGCGAGGAGAATTGTTATTTTTATGCCAAGTAGCAATTCCTTTTATAAAAATGAATATAATTATTATAAAGATTAGTATGAATATTACTGGAAATAGCATTTCTATTATATTAAACATTTTTTCCCTTTCTTACTATAATTTTTAATTTATCATTTGCCGTACAAATTAAACTTCAAGACTGCTTTTTCGTTTACACCAACTCCGATTGTTTCCTTAACAATTATCGAAGATATTTTACTATGCCGTTGTACTCGTCGCCACTCATCTGATAAATACCATTATAAGGTTGCTCTAAATAATACAGAGAATTATATTCATAGATATAAATAACGGCTATACTATCTTTCTTATTATCTGATTTTAACTCTACTTTGATAGGTTCTTTTATACCAACAGGATAATCATTTATACTTTCTTTTTTAGTAGTTCTCCCGTCTCCGTCCAACACATAGATAATATCTTCTATTTCTTGCAAATCGGTAATTTCTTTTTGCACCGTTCCCTTACTCAGCAATATACTTTTTAAACCATCTGTTTTAGAAATATTGAATGTGTAAAGATTTTCCGCTGTAAGCATTTTTTTAACAATATAGAAAACTCCACCTAAAACTAATGCAACGATTGCTATGATTAAAATTTTTCGTTTCATTTAATTTCACCTCCAACTTAATCAGTACACTGATTTTATTCAACTAACTACAATTTAACAGAAAAATATAAATTTTTAGAGAATATATTTCTAAAAAAATCTTAAGTTGCATATCTCTTTAACTTCCAGCTTTCTTAACTTATTATATCATGTTGCTTTAAGTATTACCATTTCTTTTCCGCTTTTGAGAGATTACTTATCAGTCTATGATTTGTAAAGAGTGCTAACGCATTGCTTACGCAACAAGCTCTTGACAAACCATAAACTAATAAGTTTTAAGGGAATCAAGCAGAAATGAAATAGTTTGTCATTTCACGGCACAGAAAAAGACACTCAGTTTCAAGTGTCATTCTTCCATAACTTTGTATTTCTCTTTATAAGGCAAAGCTGACGAAGGACATCACCATCAACGAAGGCGTATTAGACAGCAACGGTGATTTGAACACCAACACCACCTTCGATAAGTGGAAGCCCGTTGGTACACTAAACCGTCCGTTTATTGGCACGTTTGACGGCGACGGTCACACCATCAGAGGACTGTACGTTAATGTCAATGAGAACTACGTTGGTTTGTTCGGCTGCGTTGGCGCGGGCGGCACCGTGAAAAATGTCACCATCGCGGATTCCTATGTGTCCGGGAAAGTGAATGTCGGTGACATCTGCGGGAGGAACGATGGTGGCATCGTAGAGAACTGTACCTCCGGCTGTACAGTAAAAGGTACAGGCAATGCTGTCGGCGGTATCTGCGGTTCTAACCAAAGGGGTGATCACGTAGGGCGTGTGCTGAACTGCCACAACACCGGCAAGGTTTCCGGCAAAAATCGTGTCGGCGGCGTGTGCGGTGGTGGTGATGACTCCACCAACTGCTATTACCTTGATACAAGTGCAGAGACTTCTAAAGGCGGTACTGCCAAAACCGCAGCTGAGTTCAAAAGCGACTATGTGGCGTACCTGCTGCAGCAAGCGCTAAACGATGCAGCACCGGGCACAACTGCCGCGCAGGTTTGGGGGCGGCGTATCGGCACAGACGACTACCCTGTGCTTAGCAGCGATGCTGCTTACACGGTTTACAAACCTTTGAAGTCAGCGTTGGGTAAACACCGCCCCCTAAAACTATAACTCTCACCAGCCGTCACGCCCCGTGACGGCTGGTGCTCTGCCGCTTCAAAAACGTAGGGGCGGATTCCATATCCGCCCGTGCCCGCTTGCTGTAGGATAAACTTCCGCGGGCGCATATAGAATGCGCCCCTACGGATTTCGTCTTCGGCCAAAGGGAGAAAACTCCGCGCAGGGCACCGCTCTCTCTTGGCCCCCTCTGCGAGGGGGCTCCGCCCGCAGGCGGTGGGGGAGAGAAACGTGCGGCGGGCAGGAATATTTCGGGCTTAGACTGCCAAAAAACATTTGTAGGGGCGAGCATTGCTCGTCCGTACCCGCTTGCCTTACAAGAAAACTGTCCCGGAAAATGCGTTGCGGCGGTAAGTTGACGGGCGACCAATGGTCGCCCCTACACATGCAACAGGGAAAAACGCGCCCCTCTCCGTCCCCACAAAAAACGTAGGGGCGGATTCCATATCCGCCCGTGCCCGCTTGCGGCAGGATAAACTTCCGCGGGCGCATATAGAATGCGCCCCTACAGATTTCGTTTTCGGCCAACAGGAACACCCACAAAAAACGCAGCCACGCTATTTTACGGTAAAATGGCGTGGCTGCGTTTTTTGTTTTGGCTTTGCGTATGATTCCCGGCTCTGAAACCCCGCGTGTTACAGGACCTTGCGCATCTCCTGCACAAGGTCGGCGATCACGATGGGCTTGGACAGGAAACCGTTCATGCCGCATTCCAGGGCGTTGCGGCGGTCCTCGTCAAAGGCGTTCGCCGTCATGGCAAGAATGGGGATGCCCGCCAGGGCGGGGTTTTCCAGCTCGCGGATGCGGCGGGTGGCGGTGTAACCGTCCATGATCGGCATCTGCACGTCCATCAGCACCAGATCGTACTGCCCCGGCGCGGCGGTGCAGACCTTTTCCACGGCGATGGCGCCGTTCTCAGCGGTATCGACCTCAAAGCCGTAGGCGTTCAGAATCTCCACGGCGATCTCGCGGTTCAGCTCGTTATCCTCGGCAAGCAGGATGTGCTTGCCCGCAAAGTCGGTGGGTTCCTTGGGCAATACGCCCTGCTGCTCCTCCGGCTTCTGCCCGATGGCGGTCATCAGGGAGTCGCGCAGGTCCGACAGGAACATCGGCTTGGGGCAGAACGCCGTGACACCGGCGGCCTTTGCCTCGGCCTCAATGTCGGACCAGTCATAGGCGGTCAGGATAATAATAGGCGTATCATCGTTCAAACTGCGAATCTGGCGGGTGACCTCGATGCCGTTCATATCCGGCAGGCGCCAGTCGATGATATAGGCCTTGTAGGTATCGCCCATCTCGATGGACTGCCGTGCGCGCAGCACAGCCTCCTTGCCGGAAAGCGTCCAATCGGCGCGCATACCCACCGTGACCAGCATCTTGGTCACGCTGTCGCAGGTGTTGAAATCGTCGTTCACCACCAGCGCCTTCAGACCCTCCAGCGCGGGGATCTTTTCCGCCTTGCGGTGCTCTGCCTGTATGCGCAGTGGCACACGGACGATAAATTCAGAGCCCTTGCCCGGCGCGGTCTGCACCTCGATGGTGCCGCCCATCATATCTACGATGTTTTTGCTGATGGCCATACACAGCCCGGTGCCCTGTATCTTGCTTACCGTGGAGGTGCGCTCGCGCTCAAAGGGCTCAAAGATTTTTTGGGCAAACTCCGGGCTCATGCCGATGCCGTTGTCCTTGACGCGGAACTCATACTGCCCGCAGCCGCTGACCTGGCCGGCAAGCTGGCGCACCCGCAGCGACACCGTGCCGCCTGCGGGGGTGAACTTGATGGCGTTGGACAAAAGGTTCATCAAAACCTGATTCAGCCGGGTCTTGTCGCAATAGACGTCCTCATCGGTAATATCTATCGCGTCCATATACAATTCCAACTGCTTTGCGTAAAACTGCCCGCTGACGATGGTCTTTATGTCGTGCAGCACGTCGGACAGGTTGACCTCGGTCTCGTCCAGCTGGATCTTTCCGCTTTCGATGCGGCTCATATCCAGAATATCATTGATGAGCGAAAGCAGGTGGTTGCCGGAGGCAAGTATCTTGGTAAGGTAATCCTTCACGCGGTCCCTGTCGTCCAGATGGCTGACCGCCAGCGTGGTAAAGCCGATGATGGCATTCATCGGGGTGCGGATGTCGTGGGACATATTGGAAAGGAAGGTGCTCTTGGCGCGGTTGGCGTTTTCGGCGGCGGCCACGGCATCCGAGAGCGCCTGGTTCGCCTGCCTGTCGGCGGTGCGGTCAGACAGAACCAGAATGTGCTTGGTTTGGCCCTCGACCTCGCTGCCCATGGCAACCACATGGAACCAGCGATGCTCCCCGGTTTCCTGATGGACAAACTCCGTGTCCCATTCGCGCTGGTCGCCGCAGGCAAGCCCTTCCAGATAATTTTTGGTGCGGCCGGGGGAATCCACCGGGTACAGCAGGGCCAGCGTGCCGATATTCTTACGCACGCTCTCCGGCGTCAGGCCCAGCAGCCGTTTTATGTTCGGGCTGACATAATCCGCCCGGTGCTTTTGGGCATCCAGCAGCAGGAAAACGTCGTCCACGTTCTGGGACAGCTTCTCGAACAGCACATCCCGGTACAAAATCGCGGTGTTCTGGCGGCGCAGCTTGGTGCGGCCCCGGTGCATGACCATCAGAAGGACCATTGCCGCAATCGACAGGACAACGAGGGCTACGATCTGCATCGTGCGCTGCCAAAGCTGGTTCATGGCGGCATTGACGGTATCCCGCGGGACAAGGCCCACCAGGATCCAGTTCTGGATGCCGGTGCTTTCGTAGACCATATAGAATCTTGTGCCGTCCAGCGTCACCTCGCGGTTTCCGGTGATGCCCTGCGCAAAATCGTCCGTAAGCTCCTGTATCTGCGCCTCGGTAAGGTCGGAATACTCTTGCAGTATCGCTATAAAGTTATAAATGGATTCCGAGTCTTCTGAGATATTTTCGATCACGACCTGCCCGTCCGGGTAGATGACAAAGGAGCTGGCCGCTCCGCCGAAAGCCGAATCGTCCACGGCCTTCATCACAACATTGTTGTAGTGGCCGATGGCAATGGCATCGTAGGCAAAGCCGCGGTAGATGCCCTTGGTTTCGGGGCAGATGAACACCAGCATCGGGTCCTGCCCGGGCAGGGCCGTGTTCAACACAACGTCCTTCTGGTCGGAAAGCTGCTCGTCCAGATTGCTCTGCAGGCCCAGGTAGCCCGTTTTCCCGCTGGGGGTCATGTAGTTGCCGTCGTAAGAAAGAAAGTAGAATTCGGCAAAGCCAAGCTGCTGCTGCGCTGACTCCAGATACGCCTGCGTGCTGGCATCATCGGGGTCACTGCTCAGAAAGCCGTTCCACACATGCAGGTAGGAGGTGTTCTTCTTGACGATCATGCTCAGCATATTGTTGGATTTGTGCAGGACTTCTCCCAAATGCTGGGTGCTTTCCGCATAGATGGTTTTTGACACAAACGAAAGGTACTGCGCGCTAAGGCAGACAAGCAGCGCAATCGACAGCAGGCAGGCCACCGCAGCATGCCAATTTCGCCGGGAATGCCGCTTTATTTTTATTTTATGCTTAGTATCTTCCACAGCGCATTACCCCCCCCCGAATGTAATATAGCTTTCCGGCGCGGCCAGCGTCACGCTGCCGCCGGAAAGTGCCTCGCTCCAGGCGTTTCTGACCGTGGCCTCCCCGCGCTCAAACGCGCGGCTTTCGTCCTGCAGCAGCGGCGCCATCTGCTTTTCGGTTGCCAAGCAGGTCACGGTGACGGTGTCGTCATCCTGCAGCGGCTGGCCGCCGCGGGTGATGCCGGTCAGCGTATAGCTGCCGTCGTTCTCCTGCACCTGCACGGCAATGCCGCTGACCACCGGCAGGGAACCGCGGTTGAACGGGGTAAAGCCGCCCTCGCAGCCTTCCACAAAGGCGCGCACGGTGTCCTTCAGCTCGGCACCCGTCATGGTGCGCCGGTACGACATAAGCCCGTTGGGCATGATCATGGCGCGCGCCGTTGTCTGGGTATAGTCTGCCTGCAGCACGCTGCCGGTAAAGCTGCTGGCGGGTGCCACCAGCACGTCGGTGCCGTACAGCCCGCGCAGCGTGTTTGCCATGACCGAGAAGGACGCATTGCCGCCGTTTTTGTGGAACACGTTGGAATAGGCGGTTTCACTGGTCAGCACAACGTCGCTTGTGTCGGGCGTTTCCTCTGTCAGAAGGCGGGCGTTGAACGCACGGTAGGCCTGCCCGGCGTCATATTCGCCCGCAATCATCTTGGAAACCACATCCTGGGAGATGGCAAAGAAATCGTCGGAGGCGATGCGGATAAACATGTGGTTTTCTTCCACCACCGAGCGCACGTCCTTCATGGTGTCGGTCAGGTGGTAGCTGACATTCTGGCTGTAGCTCAAAAGATCCTGCCCGTCCGCGAGGATCTGCTCCTGCGCCCCCTCCGACAGCATGACGTGCAGGACATGCATTGCCTTTTCGCGCCGGGCGGCGTCCTGCTCCAGGTCGCGGTTCAGCGCCACCTGGAAGTAGGGGGTAGTCATCAGCCACTTTTCGCCGTTCTGGTTGAAGAACGGCAAAAAGGTCGCGTCGATGCCCTGCTCCCGGAACATCTGTACGCCGGCGGAGCTGCCAAAGTACATGGCAAGCTCCCCCTTGCCGAACATCCCGGTCACGGCGTCGTAATTCAGCTCTAAGTCCGCCGCCGTAAGACCGGTGTCCCGGATGAACTGTTCCATACGCGCAAAGGCACCCGGCCAGACGGTATTGTCCAGCCCGACACGGGCGGTGCTGGCGGGGTAGCTGTAGGCGGTGCGCCATTTGCGCCCTTCCGTGCTCTTAAGCTCGGCGGCGGAAAGCCCCTGCAGCGTTTCCATGCAGGTGTAGTCGTACAGATAATCGGCGGTAAAGCCGCGGATGCCCGCTTCGTCAAAGGCTTTGCAGGCAGCGGCAAAGCTGGCATAATCGGTGGGCAGCGGGATACCGTATTCCTCAAAAAGGCCGCGGTTGACCACAAAGCCGTGGGCGTCTGCGCATACGGGCAGCCAGTTTACACTGCCGTCCTCATTTTTAAAGCTGTTGAGGTAGGTATTGTAGACAGCGCCTGCCTCGTTGGTGGTGGCGAGGTCCATCAGGCTGTCCTTCAGGGGGGCCGCATCGTGCAGGGAGAAGCGGCAGCAGGTTATAATGTCCGGCAGACCGCCGTTTTCCTGCAAGAATTTGTAAAAGTCCAGATCGTTGTTGCCCACGATAAACTCAATGTTTACGTCCGGCAGCTGCGCCTGCACGTAGGGGGCGTACTTTTCGTAGAGGCTGTTGGACCACAAATAGACCTGAATGGTGTCGGCGTCCTCCTGTGCCTGCACCGCCTCGGTGCTTTTTCCGGCGCAGCCGGTCAGCAGGAACAGCCCCAGCACTGTGGCTGCAAGCAGGGAGGAAATTCTGTGCAGTGGTTTCTTTTTCATCCGGCTTTTCTCCTTATTTTTGACAATCTGCTATATAGGCTGTGACGCAGGAAAAAACGCCTTCAGGGCATGGCGGACCCATGCCTGAAAGCGCTGTCTGACCGTATTAAACAATATCCGCGGGCAGCAGAAAACAGCAGAGCGTCATAGATGCCCTGCTTTGTGCCGCCGGTGTATTGATGTGTTTTCACCCTCGTCAACTCCTGCCCCCAAAAGGACGCGAAGCTACCGGCGGCAGTAAAACAACAATTTCTTGTTGGCAACTGGCTGACCCGATGGGCCCCTATAGCTTTGCGTCGCCGGTTTGCACCGGGTTTGCCTGTGGACTTGTAGAGAAATAGTATACCACATAAGATGGTTTTTGACAAGGCGAAAGCGGAAATAAATCCGCTTGCACGTACAACAGGCAAAAACGCGCCCCTTGGCCCCCTCGGCGCGGGGGCACCGCTGCAAAAAAATGTAGGGGCGGATTCCATATCCGCCCGTGCCCGCTTGCGGCAAGGCAAACTTCCGCGGGCGCATATAGAATGCGCCCCTACGGATTTCGTTTTCGACCAAAGGGAGAAAACTCCACATTCTTTATTATTTATTATTTATTCTTTCTTATTTTAAAAAGGACGTTATCATGAAGCTAAACGACCTTGTCCAACGTATCTCCCACACAGGTGCCTCCGAAACGGACATCACCGCCATCACCTACGACTCCCGCAAGGCTTGCGCCGGCTCGCTGTTCGTCTGCCTTGTCGGTGCGTGGCTGGATGGGCATACCTACGCCGAAAGCGCCTACCAAAACGGCTGTCGTGCGTTTTTGGTGGAGCATAGGGTCGACCTGCCCGCGGACGCCGTGCAGATCGTCACCGACGACACTCGCGCGGCGCTGGCCGTCATCGGTGCGGATTTCTACGGCAACCCCGCCGACGAGCTGCACCTCATCGGCATTACGGGCACAAAGGGCAAGACGACCACCGCCCTGCTGACCTCGGCCATCATGACCGAGGCCGGTCTGCCCTGCGCCTACATCGGCTCCAACGGCGTGGACATTGCGGGCGTGCACGAGACTACCGCCAATACAACGCCCGAGAGTCTCGAGCTGCACCGGCTGTTCCGCAAGATGCTGGATGCGGGCGTACGCCACTGCGTACTGGAGGTCAGCAGCCAGGCGCTGCGCCACCACCGCGTGGACGGCGTGCCGTTTGAGGTCGTGGCCTTCACGAACCTGTCGGAGGATCACATCGGACCCGGCGAGCACCCCGATTTTGAGGACTACAAGTGCGCCAAGCGCCGCCTGTTTGCAGAATACAACGCCCGCACGATGGTTTACAACGTGGATGACCCCTACAGCGCTTTCATGCGCGAGGGCTTTAAAGGCGAACAGATCAGCTTTGGCATCCAGAATGCCGCCGACTATCACGGGCAGAATCTGGCACAGTACCGCAGCCAGACCGCCCTCGGCGTTGACTTTGACTGCGTACACGCGGGCGAAACGACCCACATCGAGGTCATGTCCCCCGGCACGTTCAGCGCTTCGGATGCGCTGTGCGCCGTCGCACTGTGCGGCGCGTTCGGCGTGACGCCTGCTCAAGCCGCCGCCACGCTGGTCCACACCCCCGTGCAGGGCCGCTTTGAAGTCGTCGAGGGTCTGCCCGGGCGCACCTTCATTGTGGACTACAGCCACAACGGGCTGGCCCTGACCAGTGCGCTGAAAACGCTGCGGGCGTACGATCCGCACCGTTTACTTTGTGTATTTGGGTCGGTGGGTGGCCGCACGCAGGTGCGCCGCAAGGAACTGGCCGACGCATCGAGCGCCTACGCCGACTATACGATCATCACGAGTGACAATCCCGACAACGAGCCGCCCGAGGACGTCATCCGCGACATTGCGGGCCACATGGCTCCCGGCGCACCCTACACCTGCATCACGGACCGCCGTGAGGCGATTTGCGCCGCGGTGAAAATGGCCGAGCCCGGCGACATTGTGCTGTTCGCGGGCAAGGGGCACGAGGATTACCAGCTGATCAACGGCAAAAAGCTGCATTTCGTCGAGCGGGAGATCATTAAAGAGGCTTGCGCGGAGATAAGCAAATAAAACAGCGGCCCACACTTCGGGAGATACGAAGCGTGGGCCGCTGCTGCGTTGCAGGGGCCGGGCATGCCCGGCCCGCGGTATGTACGGCGGACGGGTTCTGCCGGAAGGCTGCGGGCCGCACATGTGCGGCCCCTACAGAGCGAGGAAGAAATAAGTTCGATGTTTTACAAATGTGGTAATAAGAACTGAATATATTTTACATCTGTGGTAGATATAAATGCAAGAAAAAATATTGCACAAATTTTGTGCCCGGAATTTGACAATGGCGGCAAATATCTTTTACAAATGTCTCATAAAGCGTTTCTGATACAAAAACAATTAGTCACAATACAAAAACACATCCCCGATTTTCGGCTTTTTTCGGTATTTTGTCCGCTTGCCCGCAGGGGGGCAAAGCTCCTATAATATTGGCATACCGCAACGGCGCGGCAGATGCGATCCGCCGCCGACGGGTCGCATTTGATTTACTGTAGGAGGAAATAAAGATGGCTAGAGTTTACAATTTCAGCGCCGGCCCTTCGATGCTGCCGGAGGCTGTTCTGAAAACCGCACAGGCAGAGCTGCTGGACTACCACGGCTCCGGCATGAGCGTGATGGAGATGAGCCACCGCAGTAAATGGTTTGACGAGATCATCACCAACACCGAGGCCGCCATGCGCCGGGTGCTGAACATTCCCGACAATTATAAGGTGGGCTTTTTCCAGGGCGGCGCGACCCAGCAGTTTGCGATGGTACCGCTGAACTTTATGACCACCGGCACGGCGGATTATCTTGTGACCGGCAACTTCAGCAAGAAGGCAGCCGAGGAGGCCGCCAAGTTCGGCACGGCCCGCATTGCCGCCAGCAGCAAGGATAAGAACTTTACCTACATCCCCGACGTCGCGGCCATCGACTATGACCCGAACGCCAGCTATATCCACATCTGCCAGAACAACACGATTTTCGGCACAAAATATGTCGATGTACCGCAGGTGGACGGCATCCCGCTGGTGGCAGATATGAGCTCGATGATCTGCTCTGAGCCGGTGGACGTCAGCAAGTACGGCGTCATTTACTTCGGCGTGCAGAAGAACATTGCCCCTGCCGGTATGGCTGTGGCCATCGTGCGTGACGACCTGCTGGGCAAGGCCGCCAAGGGCCTGACCCCCGACAAGATCCCCACGATGATGAACTACACGACCCTGCTGAACGCCGACAGCATGTACAACACCCCGCCGTGCTGGTGCATCTACATGACCGGCCTCGTCATGAACTACCTTGAGAACGAGATCGGCGGCCTGGAGAACATGCAGAAGCGCAACGCCGCCAAGGCCAAGGTGCTGTACGATTACCTCGACGGGCAGGAATTCTACAAGAGTCCCGTTGAGAAAAAGTACCGCAGCATGATGAATGTGACCTTCACCAGCCCCGACGCCGACACCGACAAGGCGTTCTGTGCCGCGGCCACCGAGGCAGGCTTCGTCAACCTGAAGGGTCACCGTCTGGTGGGCGGTATGCGTGCGTCCATCTACAACGCCATGCCTGCCGAGGGCATCGACAAGCTGGTCGACTTTATGGAGAAGTTCCGCAGGGAGCATTGAGCTGCTGCACAGTAGGGGTCGGGTGTGTCCGGCCCGCGGCACTGTGGCAGCCACCCGTGAGAGGGTCACTGCGTAAGGCTGAGGGCCGGGCATGCCCGGCCCCTACGGCGCAAAATAAGGGGAACAGGGAGTAACGATATATGTATACCATTAAAACATTGAATGCCATTTCGCCGGTGGGTCTGGCCAAGCTGCCCGCCAACCAGTTTGAGATCGACAACGAGGCCGCTGCACCGCAGGGCATTCTGGTGCGCAGCGCCGATATGCACGATGCCCCGCTGCCCGACAGCCTGCTGGCCATCGCCCGTGCAGGTGCCGGTACGAACAACATTCCCGTGGAGGACTGCACGAACAAGGGCATCGTCGTGTTCAACACGCCGGGCGCCAACGCCAACGCCGTGGCCGAGCTCGTCGTCGGTGCGCTGGTCGCAGGCAGCCGCAATCTGGTGGACGCCGTGAACTGGGCGCAGACTCTCAAGGGCCGCGACACGATTGCCAAGGACGTGGAGAAGGGCAAAAAAGCCTTCGTCGGTCCTGAACTGCGCGGCAAGACGCTGGGCGTCATCGGGTTGGGTGCCATCGGTGCGCGCGTGGCCAACGCCGCCGTCGCGCTGGGCATGGAGGTTTTGGGCTATGACCCGTATATTTCCATCGATGCTGCGTGGAGCCTGTCCCGCAGTGTGCAGCACTGTGTCACGCTGGGCGATATGCTGCCCCGCTGCGACTACCTGACCATCCATGTCCCCTACCTGCCTACGACCCGCCACACCATCAACGCCCAGACGCTGGCGATGTGCAGGGACGGCGTGCGCGTGCTGAACTTTGCCCGCGGTGAGCTGGTGGACAACGCCGCACTGCTCGACGCACTGAACAGCGGCAAGGTCGCGCAGTATTTCTGCGACTTCCCCACCGAGGAGCTGCTGGGCGTCAAGGGCGTCTGCTGCACGCCGCATCTGGGTGCCAGCACGCCGGAAAGCGAGACGAACTGCGCCGTGATGGCCGCCGCCGAGCTGAGCGACTACCTGAAAAACGGCAACATCGCCCACAGCGTCAACCTGCCGGATGTCAGCCAGCCGCGTGTGGGAGGCCGCCGCATCTGCATCATCCACAAGAACGCTCCGGGCGCGATCTCGGCCATCACGAGCATTTTGACCGAAGCGCACCTGAACATTGAAAACATGGTGAACAAGGGCAAAAAGGATGTCGCCTATACCCTGCTGGACGTGACGGGCAATGTCACCGATGACCTCGCCGTCAAGCTGGGTGCGATTGAACCCGCCATCCGCGTGCGCGTGCTGTAAAAGTATCAACTTTGCGAAATCTCCCCTGCTGAACCAATCAGCAGGGGCTTTTTTGTGGATGATAACCATGAAACAGAATGAATCGCTCGCGGAGACGCGGGCGGTTTTTGTTCTCTTTGCCCAAAAACCAAACAAAACGGAACAATCGCCCGAATACGGCTTTTTTTGCGGTGGGTTTTATGGTAGAATCAATGAGAACTCAAAAAATGCAGAGGGAGGCCGCAGCATGACCAACGCGCCGAAAACCGTATTAGCCATCCATGACCTGCCGGGCTTTGGCCGGGCGGCGCTGTCGGTCATCGTGCCGGTGCTCTCGACGCTGGGCGTGCAGACCGTGGCACTGCCTACGGCGGTGCTGTCCACCCACACGGGGGGCTTAGGCACCCCGGCTAAGCTGGCCAACCCCGGCTACGGCCCCGCGGCACTGGAACATTATCATCGGCTGGGCGTAAAATTTGACTGCATCTACTCGGGCTATCTGGCGGACGCCGCGCAGGCAAAGCTCGTAGAACAGGCGTTTGAGCTGTGGCCCCGCGCGTTCAAGGTCGTGGACCCGGTGCTGGGCGACGGAGGGCGGCTGTACAGCGGTCTGGGGGCCGACATGGTGCCCGCCATGTATAGTTTGTGCAGCAAGGCGGATCTGATCGTCCCCAATGTGACCGAGGCCGCGCTGCTGCTGGGCGACCCGCTGCCCGGTGTGGGCAGTGCCGAGCAGGCCGCCGCACAGGCGGTACGGGTCCTGCTGTTGTACGACAGCCAATATCCGCAGGAATATGCCTATG
>OLSK01001847.1_pt1 | contig 14565 bp, 9 predicted proteins | sample 1672781 | NCBI WGS metagenome assembly OLSK01 (sample SAMEA3136723, study PRJEB25190) | human gut metagenome | biome: human gut; feature: human-associated habitat; material: faeces | place: Austria | collected 2013 | reverse complement strand
CCGCCGCTGGTTCGCGAGATACCGGAGCTGGCGCTGAAAATAGCTGAGAAGTACTGGCCGGGGCCGCTGACGATGATTTTTCCGAAGTCGGACATGATACCTGCGGCTACCAGCGGCGGACTGGACACCGTTGCAGTCAGAATGCCGGAAAGCCCTGCGGCAAGGGCGATAATCGACGCCTGCGGATTCCCGCTCGCGGCACCGTCCGCGAACCTGTCGGGAAGCCCCAGCCCCACCACTGCCCAGCATGTCATGAACGACATGAACGGCAGGATACCGCTGATAATCGACGGCGGCGAGTGCCGCTGCGGCGTGGAGAGCACCGTGCTGTGCTTCCCGGCGGCTGACCGTGTGAGAATCCTGAGACCCGGCGGAGTTACTGCGGAAATGCTGTCGGAACTGTGCCAGGCCGATATCGACCCGGCTGTCACCTCCGAGCCGCCGAAGGGCGCTAAGGTGATGTCGCCGGGCATGAAGTACAAGCATTACTCCCCGAAGGCGGAGGTGTTCATCGTGAACGCCCATGGAAAGCAGTTCGGGGACTGGTGCATGTCACATGCCGCAGATGGCACCCTGGCGCTTTCCGCCGACCCGGTGGAGCACGGAATGTTCCGCTGCTTCGGCAGGGACACCGCAGAGCAGGCGCACCGTTTGTTCGCGCTTCTCCGCGAGGCGGACGACGAGGGCGCGAAAACTATCTACGTAGAAATGCCGTCAAAGGAGGGCATAGGGCTTGCGGTGTACAACAGGCTTCTCCGTGCCGCGGCATTCAGGGTGATAGAGGTATGAGCAGACTTATCGTTGGACTTACCGGAATGTCCGGGGCGGGAAAATCAACCGTTTGCCGGGCGTTCGCGGAGAGCGGCTTTGATGTCATAGACTGCGACCTGTCCGCAAGGGAGGTTGTTCAGCCGGGACGCCCCGCGCTGACCGAGCTTCACGACAGGCTGTCGCCGGAGCTTATTCTCCAGGACGGGACGCTCGACCGCAGGAAAACGGCGGAGCTTATCTTCCACAGCGAGGAGAAACGCGCGCTGTTCAACAAAATAATTTACCCTTATATTACATATAATATCGCGGAAAAGCTGAAAAGCGCCGGAGATTACGTTCTTCTGGACGCGCCGACGCTGTTCGAGGCGAGGCTTGAATTCCTGTGCGGGAGCATAGTCAGTGTGACCGCAGACCCCGAGAACTGCGTACAGCGCATAATGAAGCGCGACGGCATCACCGAGGAGCTTGCCCGGGCAAGGCTGAAAAGCCAGCACGGCGAGGAGTTCTACCGGCAGCGGAGCGGCTTCTGCATAGAAAACAACGGAACTCAGCGCCAGCTAGCGGAAGCTGCGCAGGGCGTTATCTCGCAACTGAAAGGCGGCAAATGACAAAATATCGCAGAAAACGGCGCGTACTCCCGGCAGTGTTGATCACCGTGATCATCGCGGCGCTGCTGGGAACTGCGGGGTGGTTCGGCTGGGGATATTATCAGCGTTACACCCACCCGCTGCGCTACGAAAGCTACGTTGAGAAGTACTCCCGGGAGAACGGGCTTGACAAGTATCTTGTTTACGCGGTGATAAAGACCGAGAGCGGCTTCGATCCCGGAGCGGTCTCGAACGTCGGAGCGAGGGGACTCATGCAGATAATGGAGGACACCTTCGACTGGGTGAAGTTCCGGCTGGGCGACGAGGACACGCGCTACCTCGACATGTACGACCCCGAGACGAATATCCGATACGGCTGCTGGCTGGTTGGGTATCTTTGCAGCGAGTTCGGCAATGTGGACACCGCTATGGCGGCGTACCACGCGGGGCGGGGACAGGTGAACGAATGGCTCGCCGATAAGGAGTATTCCTCCGACGGCGTACATCTGGACGTTATCCCGATATCTGACACGGCGCATTACGTCAATAAGATAGACCGGGCGATGGACACATACAAAAAACTCTATGATGAGAAAGGATAATCACTATGGCAAAGTCAGAAAAGTTAACCGTTAAGGAATTAAAGGAAAAGCTGCTTGCGGACAAGAAGAACGCAGTTCTCCGCATGTCCGAGGAGGAACTGAAGAAGTGCGATAAGTTCTGCGAGGGCTACAAGGCGTTCCTGGACATCGCAAAGACTGAGCGCGAGGCTTCCGCCGAGATCGTGAAGATGGCGAAGGCGCGCGGATTCGTTGAGTTCAGTGCGAAGAATAAGTACAAGCCCGGCGACAAGGTTTTCTACCTCAACCGCGAGAAGTCCGTTATCCTGGCTGTTATCGGCAAGGAGTCCATTGAGAACGGCGTGAACCTGGTTGCGGCTCATATCGACTCCCCGCGCCTCGACATGAAGCAGAACCCGCTCTACGAAAAGGACGAGGTAGCTTACTTCAAGACCCACTACTACGGCGGCATCAAGAAGTACCAGTGGCCGACCGTTCCGCTCTCGCTGCATGGCGTTATCATCAAGGCTGACGGCACTAAAGTAACAGTAAACATAGGCGAGGACGAAAACGACCCGGTATTCTGCGTTTCCGACCTGCTCCCGCACCTTGCAGACGAGCAGTACAAGCGCCCGGCTCCCAAGCTCATCAAGGGCGAGGAGCTTAACATCATCATCGGCAGCCGTCCCTTCAAGGACGACGAGGGCAGCGAGCTTGTAAAGCTCAACATCATGCTGATACTCAACGAGAAGTACGGCATTGTCGAGTCTGACTTCATATCCGCCGAGCTGGAAGCAGTTCCTGCGTTCAAGGCTAAGGACGTAGGCTTCGACAGAAGCCTGGTAGGCGCCTACGGTCAGGACGACAGAGTGTGCGCGTACACCGAGCTGATGGCGGTCCTGGAGCTGAACAACCCCGAGAAGACCGCAGTAGCTATCCTCACCGATAAGGAGGAGACCGGCTCCGACGGCAACACCGGACTGCGTTCCTCTTACCTGCGTTATTTCATCGCCGACCTGGCTTCAACCTTCGGCGTAAAGGGCAGGACCGTGCTCCAGAATTCCCGCTGCCTGTCCGCGGACGTTAACGCGGCGTTCGACCCCACGTTCCCCGACGTGTTCGAGAAGCGCAACAGCGCACTGCTGAACGGCGGCGTGTGCGTTACAAAGTACACAGGCTCCCGCGGCAAGAGCGGCACTTCTGACGCTTCCGCAGAGTTCGCAGGCGAGATCCGCAGACTGCTCGACGCCAACGGCGTTATCTGGCAGACCGGCGAGCTTGGCAAGGTAGATATCGGCGGCGGCGGAACGGTGGCGGCGTATATCGCAAATCTCGACGTCAACACTATCGACGTGGGCGTACCGGTGCTGTCAATGCACGCTCCGTTCGAGATAACTGCAAAGACCGATATCTGGGCGGCTTACAGGGCTTTCGAGGCTTTTGTGAATAACTGATTCTAATTGGAAAATGATGGGGTGACGGGTGTGACGGGTTTATCTAACCCTTTTTATAAAAATTGAAAACAAAAAATATATAAAAGAAGTTATAGTAAGCCGTCACACCCGTCACTGACCCGTTTAAACTGGAAAACTTGTACAAATTCACCGTCACCTCTGCATAGACATAGAATATGCAGAGGTGATACTGATGATGGGAGAAAAAACGCGCTCCGGGCTGCGGAAGCTCGGCGTGAAGCTGATAGCGGCAGCGCTGATACTGATAGGTCTGGCGTTTATAGTTGATTTGAGCTTCCGCCCGATCGTGGAGACTGTGAATTACAACGAGTGCCACGCGGCGGTGTCGGCGATGATAACCCGCTCGATAGCGGCGGAGCTTGAGCGCGAGGACGCGGACTATTCCTCGCTGGTGACGATTGAGCGGGACGAAAGCGGTTCGGTGTGCTCCATCGAGAGCAACGCAATGAACATCAACCGACTGAAAAACAACATAGCTGCCCGGCTTGAGCGCGAACTTGACCGCATGAGCGGCATAGATATCATGATACCGGTGGGAACACTCACTGGATTGCAGCTTCTGCACGGCCGCGGCTTTGACGTCGGCATGACGGTAAGCCCTGTGGGCTATGCGCAGACCGCGATAGTCAGCGAGTTCACCGAAGCGGGGCTGAACCAGACCCGCCACCGGATAGTAATACATATCGAGGTCACGGCGGACGCGGTGATACCCGGCTTCACGTCAAGGGTACCGGTGTCCGCGTCGATAGTCGCGGCTGAGACCATAATCGTAGGCAAGATACCCGACGCCTACACCCACGTTGTCGCGGGAGATACTGACCTTGTGGGTCTGCTTCAGGACTACGGGGCTGTTTTAGATTAAGGCGGAACGCGCAAAACCAGCGCGGTGCAGCCGCAAACGGAGGTTCAAATGGAGATAAGGGAAGCGGAAAAGCGCGCTGCGGAGCTTCGCGCAGTCATCGAGAAGCACAATCACAATTACTACGACCTGGACTCCCCGACCATCGAGGACGACGAGTACGACGCGCTCATGCGGGAGCTGCGCGGCATTGAGCAGCAGTTCCCGGAGCTTGCCGTGCCGGATTCCCCGACGCACCGGGTCGGCGGAACGGTCAGCAGCAGTTTTGAGAAGGTAGCTCACACGGTGCAGATGGGCTCCCTCCAGGACGTTTTCAGCGAGGACGAGGTGCGCGGGTTCCTTTCCGGCGTGATGGAGCAGGGCGCGCGTGAGTTCACGGTGGAGCCGAAAATAGACGGTCTGTCCGTGTCGCTGGAGTACGAGAACGGCGTGTTCACAAGAGGCTCCACCCGTGGCGACGGCTTCGAAGGCGAGGACATAACCGCCAACCTTAAAACTATCCGCTCCATTCCGCTGAAGCTCAATGAAGCTCCCGAATTCATCGAGGTGCGCGGCGAGGTCTACATGCCGCGCAGGAGCTTCGCCAAGCTCTGCGAGGAGCAGGAGCGCCTCGGCGAGCCAATGCCGAAGAATCCGAGAAACGCTGCGGCAGGTTCGCTGCGTCAGAAGGACAGCTCGGTCACTGCAAAGCGGAAGCTTGATATTTTCGTGTTCAATCTTCAGCAGCTTCGCGGGAAGGAGCTTTCCAGCCACTCTGAATCGCTCGAATACATGCAGAGCCTTGGTTTCACGGTCATTCCCGATTACAGGGTAGTCCACACGGCAGACGAGGTTATCGAGCGTATCCGGGAGATAGGCGAAATGCGCCGGAGCCTCCCGTTTGACATCGACGGCGCGGTCGTAAAGGTCAACGATTTCGCCATGAGAAACGAGATCGGATTTACGACGAAGGTGCCGAAGTGGGCGGTGGCGTTCAAGTATCCCCCCGAGGAGAAAGAGACCACTCTCAACGAAATCGAGATAAATGTCGGCAGAACCGGCGCACTGACTCCGGTTGCGGTGTTCGACCCTGTTCAGCTTGCCGGTACTACGGTTTCCCGCGCGATCCTGCACAATCAGGACATCATCTCAGACAAGGATATCCGGGTCGGCGACCGCATTGTAGTCCGCAAGGCGGGGGACATCATTCCGGAGGTAGTCCGCAGCGTTTCGCACCGCGAAGGTTCGGAGCCGTACTTCATTCCGAACGTCTGCCCGATATGCGGTGCGGAAGCCCTACGCGACGAGGACGAAGCTGTTATCCGCTGCCAGAATATCGACTGTCCGGCGCAGCTTGCAAGGTCAATCGAGCATTTCGCGAGCCGCAATGCGATGAACATTGAAGGTCTAGGCGAGGCGATAGTTCAGCAGCTTCTTGACAACAAGTTTGTTTCAAACGTCGCCGATCTCTATGAACTCGATGTGCAGACCGTAATGCAGGTCACGGGCGGAATGAAGTCGGCGGAGAACCTGATAAATTCTATTGAGAACTCCAAAAAAGCGAGCCTTGACAGACTGGTGTTCGCACTGGGAATCCGCGGGATAGGTCAGCGCGCGGCTAAGCTGCTGTGCGAGAAGTTCGGCAGCATGGAGGCGATAATGGAAGCGCTTCCGCTTGAGATTTGCAGCATAGACGGCTTCGGCGACATCATGGCGGATTCGGTCTACAACGCAATGCAAGAGCCGCACCGGATAAAGCTCATTGAGCGGCTGAAAAACCACGGCGTAAACATGACATACGACAGCGGCAAGGTTTCCGACGAGCTGGCAGGCAAGACGTTTGTGCTGACAGGAACCCTCCCCACGCTGACCCGCGACCAGGCGAAGAAGCTTATTGAGGAGCGCGGCGGGAAATGCTCCGGGTCGGTCAGCAAAAAAACTACCTACGTTCTGGCGGGCGAGGAAGCAGGAAGCAAGCTGACAAAGGCGCAGGAGCTTGGAGTTACGATAATCTCCGAGCAGGAATTCCGCGGCATGATAGGCGAATAAAAAACACCGGGGCTGTACGAAACAGTCCCGGTATTTTTTTATGGTTCGTTTATTCAATCAAAAATGCTGCACTTAACGGAGGTCTTTTTCAGCCCGATGTCGCTGTTGACTACAGTCTCGCCCCAGTCGGAAAGCGACGAGCCGTCCCATTCGTCTGCGAGGTCGAGGTATTCAACGCCACCGCCGTTGCCCTTCCAGCTCCAGGCGAGCCAGCCGACGCTGTTTTCGTTGCAGTACTCGAGAATGTACTCCTCGTCAACGTCGCCGTCGGAGTGATTCCAGCCGAACTCGCCGACTATCATGCACAGCCCCTTGTCGGTGGACAGCTTGAGATTCCGCGCGATAGTTGCCTTGTTCTTTCCGGCTGTGCCGTACATATGAACGGAGAACATCGTGTTGGCGTCCGGGTCAGCGGCGAATACCTGCTCGCCGTAGTCGGTAACGCTCTGCCCGTACTGACCCCAGCCTGCGGCGTCCACAATGATGGTGTTCTTTATTCCGGCTTCCCGGAGCCTTGGAATTACCGAGGTGTACCCGTCGCACCATTTCTGACCGTCCCAGTTTCCGACCCACTCGTTGGCGATGTTGAGTATAACGTAGTTTTCTTTTCCGATGAGCGCTTCCTTAACTTCTATCCAGTAATCCGCGGCGGTTTCCAGAAGCGAGGTATCGTCCTTTCCGGTGACGTCGTGAACCTCGAGTATTGCGATCATTTCAAGCTCCTTGCACTTGTCGGTAAGCTTGTTGAGGCTTTCAACGCTGTCCTTATTGTACTGCTGACCGCTTCCGCAGACGATGCGCACCGTGTTTGCCCCTGTCGCTGCGATGGCTTCAAGGGCGGTGTCGTCCTGAGCTGTGAACCAGGAGTGCGGGTGATTTATCCCGCGCATGATGAATTCGTTTCCGTTTGCGTCAAGGAGCTTTGTCCCGCTGACCTTGAATCCGGTCTGCTGAGTCTGCTCGTCGGGAATTTCATCGGTTTCGTGAGTTCCACGGCCATCTGTGCTGACTATCTGCTCCGCCGTGGAGATAATTTCGCTGGAGGTCACGGTAGCCTTCCTGCAGCCCGTGCTGAGCGTCAGAGCCGCAGCAAGTATCGATGCTAGTATTCTGTTCATTTTGTTGTATCCTTTCCCATGTAGCTTTTGCTTATTGCTTTTATTCTAGCATTTCCTGCGCAGAATTGCAAGCGGATTTCTTTGAAAAGTGCGCTTTTTCTCCGGAGCTTTACATATTATAACACTTTTCGGGCAAAATTCCCGGAAACAGCCGCCGCTGTTATTTCCGGCTATTGACAATTGTGCAGAGTGGTGTTATAATGATAATATCTATAAGTATATATAAAGCTGTCCGGGTTCGGAATGGGGAACCGGGCGGTATTGAGGGAAAATATGAACAAAATAACAAGAGCGCTGTGCATTCTGATGTCGGTGGTCACTCTTTCCGGCTGCGCCTCGCAGGGGACACAGGGGGTCAGTATTGCGGACTTCGCCGAGCACTCGGTGAGCACTGCGGCGGTTCCGGAGGTGACATCTGAGCCGGTTCAGCAGGAGTCTGCGCCGCAGTCGGACGTATCGTCGCCGGAGATAACAGCGGAGCCTGCGGAACCTGATTCCAGCGCAGCCGAAAATCAGCCGGATACAGCGGAAATGCCGGAGGAAACCACACAGCAGACCTCCAGCACACCGGCAAAGCCGCAGACGACCGCTTCCGCTGTGCAGGCAGCTACGAAATCCAGTACGTCAGCAGCAAAGGAATACACCACACTGCACAGCACTGTAACGACCACGCCGAAAACGACAGTAACAACCACACAGGCTGCCGTTGAGCATACTCCGTCCGAATTCGGAAGCAGAAGCTATTCCGCTGTGAATTACAGCGAGGTCAAGGGAATCTGGATAAGCTACATTGAACTTGCCGCGCTGCTTCAGGGGCAGTCAAAAGAGGGCTTTCGCAGTAATATCGCGGCGGTCTATGAGAACTGCGCCGATCTTGGGATAAACACGGTGTACGTTCATGTTCGCTCGCACAGCGACGCTTATTACAGGTCTGAGCTGTTTCCGTGGTCGAAGTACGTCACCGGAACGCTTGGCAAGGATCCCGGCTACGATCCGCTGGAGGTCATGATCTCCGAGGCTCACAAGCGCGGGATATCGTTCCACGCCTGGATAAATCCGCTGCGTGCGTGCGGCTGCTCTGATATTTCCAGCTACGGAAGCTTTCCGGTCTACACCTTTGCAAAGGGCGATGGAATGGCGGGGAAGTACGCAGTGAACGTCAACGATACCTACTACCTGAACCCGGCATACGACGAGGTAACGGAGCTTATCGCGGCAGGAGCCGCCGAAATAGTCTCGAATTACGACGTTGACGGGCTGCACATCGACGATTATTTCTATCCCACGACCGACGCTTCGTTTGACTCTGCGGCGTATTCGGCAAGCGGGTATTCCAGCCTTTCGGATTTCCGCTTTGCGAACTGCGACCGCATGGTGAAGGAGCTTTACAGCGCGGTTCATTCGGCGAATTCCACGGCGAAATTCAGCGTAAGCACGCAGGGGCGTATCGAGAACAACTACAATCAGCTCTATGCGGACGTGCGCAAATGGTGCACCACGCCGGGTTATGCGGATATCATGATACCGCAGATCTACTACGGGTTTGAAAATTCCGCAGCGCCGTATCAGTCCACGCTTGACGAGTGGGACGCGCTTGCGAAGCAGGGCGGGATACCGCTGATAGCCGGGCTTTCAGTATCGAAGGTAGGCTGCGAGGATACCTGGGCAGGCAGCGGAAAGTACGAGTGGGTAAATAACAGCGACATAATTTCCAGGCAGGCGGCGGCGGCAAAGAAGTGTTCGAGCTACGGCGGAATCGCGCTGTACAGCTATCGGAGCGTATTCCAGCCGGAAAGCTCGGTCAGCAAACAGGTGAAAAAGGAAATTACGGCACTAAGGGATATTTTATAACGAGGAATTAAAATGAAACGTTTCTTTAAATGCATGATGAGCGCGGTGCTTGCGCTGGGCGTGCTGTCCGGAGCGGCGTCCGCAGTTCCGCAGACGGAGGAAGCCGCAGTATCTGAGGAACAGACCGACGACAGCGCCATTGCAGAGAGCGCGGCTGATCTGGTTTCCGGCGAGAGCATGGTGTACCTTCCAAGCGGAATGCGCGCGGTAATGCTGACTCCTACGGTGGATTTCTACACCGGGGAACAGACCGACGCGTCCCTTGCGGAGGAGCTTCCGGCGCTGTTCGAGGAGCTTTCCGGGTTTGACATGAACACGGTGATTTTCAACACCGACCACGACGGCGTGAAATGCTACGACCTCAAGATGGATTCCGGCAGGGGAGCGCTCGGCGCGGCTATAGATTCAGCGCATGAGAACGGGTTCAACGCGTATGTTCAGCTTGACGTCGGCTCCCTCATCGACGATGTGACCGCACAGGGCGGCGGGCTGAAATCCGGATTCGCTGCGGCGGCTCACAAGTTCGCGATGAAATATGCCTGCGAGGGAATCCTGCTGGTGAATTACTACACTAAGGATACCCCCGAAATGTACGCGGAGTACATGGCAAGCGGCGCCGGAATAGGCTACGAAAACTGGCTGTACGAAACCAACGAGTTCGTTATACGCACTCTTTCCGAGGTTATCCGCCGTACCAGCAACACCACGGCGGTGGGACTCCAGATAACCGATATGTGGGCGAACAGTTCCTCAAACGAGGAGGGTTCGGCTACATTGGATACGGTTCAGGCGCTTTATGATGGCTTTTGCGATACCCGCGCGTATCTTATGAGCGGCTACGCGGATTTCATCATGGTGAAGGCGTACGGCACCGATTCGGATACCTCGCTGAACTTCGGAAAAGTGGTTTCCTGGTGGTACGACCTCGCTGAAAAAACTGACACTAAACTCTATGTGCTGCATCTCAACGAGCGTATAGGTCAGTACACTGGCTGGTACGAGGACCAGCTCCTGCGGCAGCTCTCCATAATGGAGGATATGCCGGACATCGGCGGAAGCTGCTTCAACTCTCTGTCAGGGCTGCGCAGCGACCTCCTCGGCTCCACAACCACGCTTCTAAAATATTTCGACGAGCAGATAAATACCGATACGCTGTTTGACACCTTGCAGATGACTTCGCCCACGTCCACGAATTTTGTCACATACGATTCAACCGTAAAGTTCATGGGAACCTTCGACGAGAATTTCGATGTGCTGTTCGACGGCGAAAAGGTCAAGCTCAATGAAGCCGGCAACTTCTACTTCCAGAAGGAGCTCAAAGTTGGCAAGAACACTTTTGTTATCGAGCACAAGGGCAAGAAAATATACTATTCGATAGAGCGCCAGGTGGACGTGCTCAAATCCATCGAGCAGACGAAGGATATCGTTGTAGAGGGCGGCTCCCGGGTCACTCTGGAAGCTGTAGCCTACAGCGGCGCAAAGGTGACTGCGGTTATCGGCGGAAAGACAGTCACGCTGAAGGAGAAATCCGGCGCGAGCGAAGATCTCGACGCGAACTCGGATTACGCCAGATTCGTTGGATACTACCGCGTGCCGTCGGGGATCATCGGCGAGAAGCAGTACCTCGGAAATACGAGCTACTACGCGGTGTACCGCGGAATTGAGGAGTACATGACCGGAGGAAGCGTCACCATCGACGCTGAGCCGGAGCCTCCGAAGGAGGTCATAGTTGACGATTTCGTCGACCAGTCAAGCGCGGGAACCGGCGAGATAGTCGGCACGATGGCGCCGGTGCTGACCACATCGGATTACACGACTTACATTAAGACGCTCAATAATTACACCACGGTGTTCGACAGCCAGACCACCGGCTCCGCGCCCTGCCCGACGCTCTCTCAGCTCCCGGCGGGAAGCCTCGATTACTATAAGAGCGCGTCCGGCGATTACGTTATCAGCACGTCCGGCAGGCGTTACAAGGCTACGGACGTCACGACATTCTACGACACCGGGCTTGGAGAAAACAAGCTGTACGTTAAGGCGGTGGGCAATTCCGGCGGCAGAAGCTACATAAAGATACAGCTTGATTACAAGTCCACGTTCAACGTAACAACTCCGATGAGCTTTATCGACGAGGACGACGGACCCTACGGCGTCAGCGACTACAGCCCGGGTAAAGTCGAGATAGTTTTCGATAATGTCACCAGCGTTACCAAGCTGCCGGCATTTGACAGCTGTTCGCTGTTCAGCTCCGGAATATGGGATACCGTTGAGAAGAACGGCGTGCCGAAATTCCGTCTGACCCTTACGCTGCGGCAGGCGGGAATTTACAGCGGCTGCGGAGCGTACTACGACGATAACGGCGACCTAATGCTGACTTTCAATGTTCCGACATCGCCGCTTTCCGGAAAGGTCATCGTGATAGACCCCGGCCACGGCTACGGCAAGACTGCAAGCAAGCTTGACCCCGGAGCCATCGGCAACGCAACAGAGCAGTCCGTGAACCTTGCAGTGGCAAAGCAGCTCGAATCCAAACTGACCGCTATGGGCGCGACAGTTGTAAGGCTCAAGACCGAGAGCGAGTTTATCCTGACCGCCACACGACCGACGGTTGCGCGGGCATACGGTGCGGACATGTTCCTGTCTCTGCATTGTAACTCGGCGCTGAGCGAATCGGCGCACGGCGTTGAGGTGTACTATTTCACACCGTTTTCGCAGCCGCTCGCCAAGAGCATAAACGACAAGCTGTCGAACTATTATGACAACTCCGTTTACGGCGACGGAACACGGAGCAGCCGCGGCGAAAAGTACAGCTACTACTGGGTAACTCTCCAGCAGGATTTCCCGTCGGTGCTGGTTGAGATGGGCTTTATTTCAAACGAGCGCGAATGCATGGTGATGGCTGATACCACGTATCAGTCAGGCATTGCGCAGTCTATAGCCGACGGCGTAAAGGCGTACTTTGCGCGCAGCGGACTGAGCTACTCCGGCAGCGGAAGCAGCGAGGCTCCAGACAACAGCGGTGCGAACACCGGAGAAACTCCGTCGGAGCCTGAAAATCCCGGTACCGGAGATACCACCGAGCCGGAAACGCCGGTAACTCCGGTTCCGGACGACAACACCAGCGGAACCGATGATTCTGGCAGCTCTGATACTTCCGAGCCTGACACGTCCGCTCCGGATACATCAGAGCCGGAGCAGCCAGACGCGGCGACAACCGAATCGAGCACATCCGAAACGTCGGAGCCTGAGACCTCTCAGCCCGACCCGGGTGGAATAAAGGTAGAGTAACGCGATAAATATTTCAGCAGCGGAAAATCAGTATTGAATTTTTCCGCTGCTTGTGTTATAATCATCTATGGGGAAGTCATAATCAGGGGAAAATCCGAATATGACTACATAAAGAACATCATACGGAGGAACTATTTTATGTGCGGAATAGTAGGTTATGTAGGTCAGCGCGACTGTACTGACGTGCTGATGCAGGGTCTGGAAAAGCTGGAATACCGCGGATACGACAGCGCAGGTATAGCAGTCTTTGAAAAGACCGGAATAAAGACGGTCAAGACAAAGGGAAAGCTTGCGGACATGCGGCACAAGCTTGATATAGAGGGCAGTCCGGTGGGACATTGCGGAATAGGCCACACCAGGTGGGCGACCCACGGCGAGCCGAGCGACATCAACTCACACCCGCACACAAACGGAAGGGTCACGATCGTACACAACGGAATAATCGAGAACTACATAGAACTCAAGGAGTTTCTGACCGAAAAGGGATACACCTTCACTTCCCAGACGGATACCGAGGTAGTCGCATGCCTGCTGGACTATTACTATTCCGAGAGGAACCCGCTCCGCGCCATCACTGAAACGCTGAAGGAACTCAAGGGAAGCTATGCGCTGGGGATCATTTTCCGTGATTTCCCTGACAGGGTTTATGCGACCCGTAAGGAGTCCCCGCTGATAGTAGGTATCGGCGAGAACGAGTATTTCATCGGAAGCGACATTCCGGCGTTCCTGAAATACACGAAAAAATACGTTCTGCTGGACGATAACGACATCGTATGCATGAAAACCGACGGGATCGAGTACTACGACGTACACGGAATTCCCGAGCAGAAGGAGATCAGCATTGCTGAGTGGGACGTTGAGCAGGCTCAGAAGTGCGGATACCCGCATTTCATGCTTAAAGAGATACACGAGCAGCCGGGGATCGTTGCGAAAACGATGGAGTCCTGCTGCCGCGATGGAGTACCATATTTTGAGAATATCGGTCTGACTGATGATATGCTGCGCGATGTCAAGCGCGTTTTCATAGTTGCGTGCGGAACGGCAATGCACGCCGGAATCATTGCGCGGTACGCAATTGAGCAGCTGGCGCGGGTTCCCGTTACCGTGGAGGTCGCGTCGGAGTTCCGCTACATGGATCCTATAGTCGGAGAGGGAGATCTTGTAATAGTCGTGTCCCAGAGCGGCGAAACCGCTGACACGAAGGCGGGGCTTGAACTCGCGAAGGAGCGCGGTGCAAAGACCCTTGCGGTAGTAAATGTAAAGTACTCCGCGATAGCGCGCCAGGCGGATATGTATATCCATACGCTTGCAGGTCCGGAGATTGCAGTCGCTTCCACGAAGGCGTATACCGCGCAGATATCCGTAATGTACCTGCTTGCGTTCCGGTTTGCGTTTGCAAGGGGCATGATCGGTCTCCAGCGCATGAAGGAGCTGACCGCGCAGGCTCTGTCCGCTCCTGCGGCGATTCAGCGCGTTATCGACCGCAAGAACGAGTGCCAGTTTATCGCAAGCAAGCTTGTGAATGCTGATAATCTGTTCTTCATCGGCAGAAGCTTCGACTATGCGCTGTCTCTGGAGGGCTCGCTGAAGCTCAAGGAGATAAGCTATATTCATTCCGAGGCATATGCTGCCGGCGAACTGAAGCATGGAACGATATCCCTCATTGAGCCTGGAATTCCCGTTATCACGGTAGCGACCCAGGCGAACGTCCTTGCAAAGACCATCAGCAACATGGAGGAAGTCAAGGCGCGCGGCGGAATGATAATAGCAGTCTGCCGGAAGGGCACGGTATTCGCGGAGAACAGCGTTGACCTTACCCTTGAAATAGACGCAGACCTGGACGATATGCTTGTACCGCTGCCGACGGTGTGCGCATTGCAGCTCATTGCATATTATACTTCGGTGCTTCGCGGCATTGACCCCGACAAGCCCAGAAACCTTGCAAAGGCTGTCACAACTGAATAAAAAATAGGCGCTGTAAAATAACTCAACACCCAAGCCCGAGCAACCATCCTATGGAAGCTCGGG
>OLSK01001846.1_pt1 | contig 14565 bp, 11 predicted proteins | sample 1672781 | NCBI WGS metagenome assembly OLSK01 (sample SAMEA3136723, study PRJEB25190) | human gut metagenome | biome: human gut; feature: human-associated habitat; material: faeces | place: Austria | collected 2013 | reverse complement strand
AGGCTTGCGGCTATTACAATGGTCGTGAAGTCATTTCTGTTGAAGCTAAGTAAGTTCGCTCGATACGAGAATGAGAGGGAGGCTGAGTCAGTCTCCCTCTTTTCTTGCTGATTTCGCGCAGAGCGTTTGCCTCTGTGTAAAAGGGAGGTAATTTCTATGGCAAAACCGATTGTAGCAATCGTGGGTCGACCGAACGTCGGCAAGTCGATGCTCTTCAATAAGCTGACCGGCAAGCGCATGGCGATTGTGGAAGATACGCCCGGCGTGACGCGCGACCGGATTTACGGCGAATGCGACTGGAACGGGCGCAGCTTTGCCCTCGTTGATACCGGCGGTATTGAGCCGGGCACGAACAGCGAGATGCTGAAATTCATGCGCCGACAGGCGGAAATCGCCATCGAGACCGCGACGGTCATTATCATGGTCGTGGACGTCACCGTGGGGCTTACCGCAGCCGACAGCGAGGTTGCGGCAATGCTCAAAAAGTCCAAAAAGCCGGTTGTTCTGGCAGTCAACAAGTGCGACCGCACGGGCGGCGTTAACCCGGAGGTCTATGAGTTTTATTCGCTCGGTCTCGGAGACCCGATTGAGGTTTCCGCGGTCCATGGGCACGGCACGGGCGATATTCTGGACGCCTGTGTGGAAAACTTCCCGGACACGGACGACGAGGAATACGACGAGGACGTGATCAAGGTTGCGATCATCGGCAAGCCGAACGTCGGCAAGTCGAGCCTTCTCAACTGCATTCTGGGCGAGGAGCGCGTGATTGTCTCCAACATTGCGGGCACAACGCGCGACGCCATCGACAGCTATTTTGAAAACGAATTCGGCAAGTATCTGTTTATCGATACCGCCGGTATGCGGCGCAAGTCGAAGGTCGACGACGCGGTGGAAAAATATTCGAACCTGCGCTCGGTTTCCGCGATTGAGCGCGCGGACGTGTGCCTGATTCTGATCGACGCTAACGAGGGCGTCACCGAGCAGGACACCAAGGTCGCCGGGCTTGCGCACGAGGCAGGCAAGGCGTGCATCATCGTCGTCAACAAGTGGGACATGGTCGAAAAAGACACGAACACGATGCAGAAGATGACGGCCGATATCCGCCGCGACCTGAGCTATATGACCTACGCGCCGGTGCTGTTCATCTCCGCGCTGACCGGTCAGCGGGTCGACAAGCTCTTTGAAATGGTCAACGCCGTATCGAACCAGAACTCCATGCGCATCACGACCGGCATGCTCAACAACATTCTCGAAGATGCCACCGCGCGCGTCCAGCCGCCCACAGACAAAGGACGCAGGCTCAAGATCTACTATATGACGCAGGTCGGCGTCAAGCCGCCGCATTTTGTGATTTTCTGCAACGACGCAAGGCTGTTCCATTTTTCGTATCAGCGATATCTGGAAAACCAGATCCGCGCGGTCTTCGGACTCACCGGAACGCCCGTCAAGATCACCATCCGCCAGAAGGGCGACAAGGAAGAAATCTAAAACAGATTCCCGGCAGAATGGCTTCTGCCGGGAATTTCGCAAAGGGGAGAAGCGTATGATCATTCCTGAGACTGCTGTGACGCTCAAGGACGGGACGAAGGTTATTCTTCGCAGCCCGCAGCGCAGGGATGCGGCACAGTTGAACGAATATCTGCGCCTGACAAGCGGCGAGACGCACTATATGGTGCGCTATCCGGAGGAATGCGACCGGACGCTGGAGGCGGCGCAAAAGCGTCTGTGGGCAGTTACGGACCATGAGAGAAGCTTCATGCTTGCCGCGTTTCTGGACGGCGAGCTGGTCGGAAACTGCGGCATCAACGCCATGTCGGACCATTTCAAAATGCGCCACCGCGCCAGTCTCGGCATTTCCATCAAGAAAAAAGCGTGGGGGCTGGGGCTCGGCAAGCTTCTGATGGAAAAGGCGCTGGAGCAGGCGAAGGAAAACGGCTTTACGCAGGTGGAGCTGGGGGTGTTTGCCGACAATGACCGCGCCCGGTATCTGTACCGGAAGCTCGGCTTTACCGAGATGGGCTGCATTCCGAAGGCGTTCTGTCTCAAGGACGGCACATACCGCGACGAGGTGCAGATGGTAAAATTCCTGATGGATTGAGGATTTCTGCAACGCGCCCAACAGCTTTGCGGCAAGCACCGCCGGAGCATAGAAAAAGAGCAAGCCGCATGGCTTGCTCTTTCAGTTGCTTGGTAATTAGATTGCGCGCTCAACCTTGTTCGAGCGGAGGCATCTTGTGCAGACGTAAACATGGCGCGGAGTACCGTCAACGATCGCCTTGACACGCTTGACGTTGGGCTTCCATGCACGGTTGGATCTTCTGTGAGAATGGGAGACCTTAATGCCGAACGTAACGCCCTTGCCGCAGATATCGCACTTTGCCATCAGTTGCACCTCCTTGCCATTGGAAAATCAGGTAGTTGCGCCTTAAAGCGCCGACAAATATAATAGCAGATGTCTTTCCAAAATGCAAGTGAAAATTCCAGAAAAAATGAAAAAATTTCTGAATGCCGGACGTGGGAATTTCAAGGTTGCGAAAGTGGGCGAGTTTGGCTATAATACAAGCAGTTGTTATGCTTCTGCCGCTGCACGGCAACAGACGGTGCCGACGGCAGAAGCGGAAAGAGAGGAACAGGCGATGGCATCGACATATTCCGTCCCGCTGTCAGAGCTGGTCAACGAGTTTGATCTGAACTTTTTTTACAAGGCGTCGGACTATGAAAAAATCCACGTCACGGTCGACGATGTAAGCAGACCGGGTCTGCATCTGGCGGGCTTTTTTGATCACTTCGAGCCGATGCGGATTTATGTCTGCGGCACGGTGGAGATGGCATATCTACAAAAGCTGTCTCACGAGGAGCGGACGATTATTTTCGACCGCTTTCTATCCTATAAGATTCCGGTTCTGATGATTGCCCGAGGCTATGAGCCGCTGCCGGAGTGTCTGGAGATGGCTAAAAAATATGATGTGACCGTGCTGGGCTCCCACGCGGCAACATCATATGTCGTTTCCAGCCTCATCACCTATCTCAAGCAGGCGCTTGCCCCGCGCGTCACGCGCCACGGCGTGCTGGTTGAAATTTCCGGCGAGGGCATTTTGATCAACGGCGACAGCGGCATCGGAAAGAGCGAGACCGCCATCGAGCTGGTCAAGCGCGGGCACCGTCTGATTGCGGACGACGCGGTCGAAATCCGCAAGGTCTCGTCCCGGCAGTTGGTCGGCAATGCGCCCGAGGTGCTGCGGCACTATATCGAGCTGCGCGGCATTGGCGTCATTAACGTTGCAAAGCTCTTCGGCATGGGCGCCGTCAAGGACAGCTGCAACATCGATCTGATCATCAACATGGTGCCCTGGCGCGACGGCGAGGCGTATGACCGGCTCGGCATCGAGACGCAGTATACCGAGATTCTCGACGTGAAGGTTCCGTCGATTACCATTCCCATCACGCCCGGACGAAATCTCGCTGTGATTTTCGAGGTTGCTGCCATCAACAATCGCCAGAAGCGTATGGGCTACAACGCAGCGATGGAATTTACCGAGCAGATGAGCAAGTTCTTTGCCAACAAAGACGACTGATTCCGATAAATAGTGGACGCTTTTCAGAAAAGGAATGGAATCAATTATTTGCCGCACAGAGAGTGGACTCTGTGCGGCATTTTGCTGTTTGCTTTTTGCGTGCTTTGTGGTATGATATAAGATGAAAAATTGTCCACCCGGAGGCGTTTATGATCAACTGGAAGGAACTTTCAAACGAAATCCGGCAGACTCTGCCGGGCATCAGACTGCTGGAGGAAGAACCGCTTGCCAGACACACGTCGTTTCGCATCGGAGGACCGGCGGCTGTCTTTGCACAGCCGTCGTCCGCAGAGGAGCTGGCAGCGCTGCTGCGGCTGCTGTCTGAAAAAAACATCCGCCCGCGTGTCTTAGGCGCTGGAACCAACGTGCTGGCGCCGGATGAGGGTGTCCGGGGGCTGGTGGTCTGCCTGAAGGATTGCCTTGGCGGCATGGAGCGGCTGGATGAGACCCACATCCGGGTGATGGCGGGCGTGACCATGGCACGGGCGGCGGTGAACGCTGCGAACATGGGTCTCACCGGCATGGAATTCGCCCACGGCATACCGGGAACCGTCGGCGGCGGCGTGTATATGAACGCCGGGGCTTACGGCGGCGAGATTTGCCAGATCTGCGAAAGTGTTGAGGTCATGGATTTGGACGGCAATCTTTCCCGTCTGTCCAACGACGAGATGGCCTTCTCCTATCGTCACAGTGCGCTGGAAAACCGGACGGGAATCGTGGTCAGCGCGGTTTTTGCCCTGAAAAGGGGAAACTCGGAAGAAATCTGGGCAAAAATGAAGGAGCTGATTGCCCGCCGCACTGCTTCTCAGCCGTTGGATATTCCCTCCGCCGGTTCCGCGTTCAAGCGTCCGACGGGCGGCTATGCCGCAGCATTGATCGAAGAAGCGGGATTAAAAGGCTATCAGGTAGGCGGCGCGGCGATCTCCGCGAAGCACGCCGGGTTTGCCGTCAATCTGGGCGGCGCGACGGCGGCGGATGTGAAGGCTCTGCTGTCCCAGGTGTCCGAGCAGGTCTATCAGAAAAGCGGCATCCGGTTGGAGCCGGAGGTTCGTATCTGGTAACGTATAGATAACATTCGGAAAGGTGGTCTCCCCATGGCAAGCTCTTTTTCCTCTGCCGCCAAGGCGGAGGTCTGCCGGATTTTGCCCCAGAAACATTGTTGCGCTCTGGCGGAGTGCTTCGGCGTTCTGCTGTTTGCCAACAATTTCTCCACTGACGGTATTAAAATCATCACCGAAAGCCGGGATTTTGCCTATATTCTGCCAAAGTTGTTCAAAAAAGCGTTTGATCTGTCCTTTGACAGCTACCCCAGCCTTGCGTCGCCGGGAAAGCTGGTGTTCCAGATATGGGACAGCGATAAAATCGAGACGATCATGGAAGCCTTCGGCTTTGACGTGCAGGACACACTGGCGCTCCATGTGAACCTGCCGGTGGTGGAGGAGGACTGCTGCAAGGCGTCGTTCCTCCGGGGGGCGTTCCTCGCCGGGGGAAGCGTCACCGACCCGGGGAAGGGCTACCATATGGAACTGGCGACCACCCACCAGAGCGTTGCCCGGGAGACGGATTCGCTGATGCGGGAGGTCATGGGCTTTTCCCCAAAGATGGCCAGCCGAAGCGGGGGACAGGTGCTGTATCTGAAGCACAGCGAGCTGATCTCCGATTTTCTCACGTTCCTCGGCGCACCGGTGGCGGCCATGGGCATTATGGAAGCGCGGCTGGAAAAGGAACTGAACAACAAAGTCAACCGCCGCTGCAACTGCGACGACGCCAACACCTCCAAGGTGGTGGAGGCCGCGCAGGAACAGCTTGCGGCAATTCGCATTATAAGAGAGACGGGCGCGATGGATAAATTGCCCGAAAAGCTCAGACGGGCGGCGATTGCCAGGGAGGAAAACCCCTCCGCGTCATTGTCCGAGCTGGCGGGGATGATGGAGCCACCCATTACGAAGCCCGCCATGGGCAGCCGGATGCGGCGGCTGCTGGAGCTGGCGGAAGAGGTGAAGGCATGAGCTTTGTACATTTGCATGTCCATACGGAATACAGCTTACTTGACGGCGCGTGCCGCATTGACGGCATCATGGATCGGGTCAAGGAGCTGGGACAGACGGCTATTGCCATCACCGACCACGGCGTGATGTACGGCTGTATTGACTTTTATAAAGCCGCCAAAGCCGCCGGGATCAAGCCCATCATCGGCTGCGAGGTCTACGTCGCCCGACGGGGCATGGCCGACCGGGTCCACGGGATCGACAATGACCCCTACCATCTGGTACTGCTGTGTGAAAACCGAACGGGGTACGAGAACCTCTGCTATCTGGTGTCGGAAGCCTTTATCCACGGCTTTTACGGCAAGCCCAGAATCGACCTTCAGCTGCTCCAGCAGCACCACGAGGGGCTGATCGCCCTGTCCGCGTGTCTTGCCGGTGCGATTCCGCAGTATCTGATGGAAGAAGACTACGATTCCGCGAAGGAATACGCAAAAAAGATGTCCGGCATTTTCGGGGAGGGGAATTTCTTTCTGGAAATGCAGGATCACGGCATTCCGGAGCAGCGTCCGGTAAATCAGGGCGTCCAGCGCCTTGCCCGGGAGCTGGGACTGCCGTTGGTGGTGACCAACGACGCCCACTACCTGCGCAAAGAGGATGCGGAAATGCAGGACGTCCTGCTGTGCATCCAGACCGGCAAGACCGTGGATGACACCAACCGGATGAAATTCCAGACCCAGGAATTCTACCTCAAGAGCGAAGACGAGATGAAAGGGCTGTTCCCCGGCTGCGAGGAAGCCTTTGAAAACACCGTCCGCATTGCCGAGCGGTGCAATCTGGAATTTACCTTCCACGAATATCATCTGCCCTCTTACCCGGTGCCGGAGGGGTATACGGACGAGGAATATTTCCGTAAGCTGTGCGCTGAGGGCTTTGCCGAGCGGTATCCTGACGCGCCCGAAGCATACCGGGAGCGGCTGGAATATGAGATCGGCGTCATCAGTCGGATGGGTTATGTAAACTACTATCTCATCGTCTGGGACTTTATCCACTACGCCAAGGTCAACGGCATTCCCGTGGGGCCGGGACGCGGTTCCGGTGCGGCTTCCATTGTGGCATACTGTATGCACATCACGGAAGTCGACCCCATGAAGTATAACCTCATTTTCGAGCGGTTTCTCAACCCGGAACGGGTGAGTATGCCGGATTTCGATACGGATTTCAGCCCGGAGCGTCGGGGCGAGGTCATGGAATACGTCATGGAGAAATACGGCGCGGATCACGTCGCCCAGATCGTCACCTTCGGCACCATGGCCGCCCGGGGCGCCATCCGGGACGTTGGCCGGGCGCTGAACTTCTCCTACGCGGAGACGGACGTGGTTGCCAAGCTGGTGCCCACCATGCCGCTCCACCTGACGCTGGCGGAGGCTATGAAGATTTCCCCCAAACTCAAGGAGATGTACGACGGCGACCAGCGGGTAAAAACGCTCATCGACACGGCTATGCGTCTGGAGGGAATGCCCCGGAACACGTCCACCCACGCCGCCGGCGTGGTCATCACGGCGCAGCCGGTCAATACCTACGTCCCCCTGTCCCGGAACGACGATACCGTGGTCACCCAGTACACCATGACCACAATTGAAGAGTTGGGACTTCTGAAAATGGACTTTCTGGGTCTGCGGAACCTGTCGGTGATTCAGGACGCGGAAGCGCTGGCGCGGCAGGAAAATCCCAATTTTCAGATTGCAAAAGTGCCGGACAACGACCCGGAGACCTTTGCTATGCTGGCCGAGGGCAAGACGCAAGGCGTTTTCCAGATGGAATCCACCGGCATGACCGGGGTGTGCGTCAGCATGAAGCCCACCTCCATCGAGGATCTGACGGCCATTGTGGCGCTCTACCGCCCCGGTCCTATGGAATCCATTCCCAAGTTCGTTGAAAATAAGTTCAACCCCGGGAAAGTGACTTACAAAACGCCCCTTCTGGAGCCAATTCTGAAGGTGACCTACGGCTGTATCGTCTATCAGGAGCAGGTCATTGAGATTTTCAGGACTCTGGGCGGCTACTCCATGGGTCAGGCGGACAATATCCGCCGGGCAATTTCCAAGAAAAAGCAGAAGATCATTGACGCCGAGCGGAAGACCTTCGTTTACGGCGACCGGGGACAGAAAATCGACGGCTGTATCGCTCGGGGCGTACCCGAGGCGGTGGCGCAGTCGATTTACGACGAAATCGTGGATTTCGCCAATTACGCTTTTAACAAGGCCCACGCGGTGTGCTATGCCGTGGTCGCCTACCAGACGGCCTACCTCAAGTGCCACTATCCAAGGCAGTACATGGCGGCGCTGATGACCTCCGTTCTGGATTCTGCCACCAAAATCTCCGGTTATATCGCCGAGTGCAGGGAGCTGGGAATCCCGGTTCTGCCGCCGGACATCAACCATTCCGAGGATTACTTCACCGTCGAGGGCGACGCCATCCGCTTCGGCCTCGGCGCGGTGAAAAACGTAGGCCGCGGTCTTATCCGTTCCATGGCGGCCAAGCGGGCGGAGGGCGGCGTTTTCCGCTCTCTGGAAGATTTTCTGGAACGGATGGGGGAGGGCGAGCTGAACAAGCGCGCCGTGGAAAACTTCATCAAGTGCGGCGCGATGGACTGTTTCGGCTATCATCGCAGCGAACTTCTGGCGGTGTACGACCAGATGATGGACAGCGTGTCCGCCTCCCGGAAGAAGAATCTGGAAGGGCAGATGGGTCTGTTCGCCATGCTGGACGAGGACGACGAGGCGGGCAAGGTGCCGATCCCCAAGCTCAAGGAGCTTGACAAGGGGGAGCTTCTCTCCATGGAGAAGGAGACCACCGGCATCTACATTTCCGGCCATCCCATGGACGATTACCGGCCGTACCTGCGCAACACCCACGTTGTCCACATCGGCAGCCTTATGGAAGAGGACAACGGCTTTCAGGACGACCAGATCATCAGCGTCGCGGGCATTGTCCAGACCGTGAAAATGAAGACCACCCGGAACAATTCCATGATGGCGTATGTCACGGTGGAAGACGATACGGCGTCCATAGAGATGCTGGCATTTTCCAATGTGCTGGATCAGTACGGCGGCTACCTCCGGGAAAACAGCGCCGTGGTCATCACCGGGCGGCTGTCCCTCCGGGACGACAAGGAGCCACAGATCGTCATTAACCGCGCCCGTCCCATCTCGGACTATGCCGACGGCAGCGCGCCGCCGGAGCAGCCGCAGAATGTGAATAAGAGCGGCACATTGTACCTCCGGCTTCCCGGGGAGGAAGGGATGCTGTATCCCAAGACCCGGTGCATTCTGAACATGTTCCCCGGCGAAAGCAAGGCTGTGCTGTTCTTTGCGGACACCGGCCGGCGCAGGGGCACGCAGTGCTGCATCCGGGAAAGTATGCTTTCTGAGCTGAAAAATGTGCTCGGAGAAGCAAATGTTGTGCTGAAATAGCTTTTCTTTTAGAACATATTGTGGTATAATAATCAATCAAGAGGAGTTGATGCCGTGAAAAAGCGAATATGGCTGTTTCCGCTGCTTATCCTCGCGTCGCTTTTGCTGACCGGCTGCGCCTTGCAGACGGTGGATGAAATGTATGCGCTGCCAAAGCGCTCGAAAGAGTATGACAGCCTGCAATCCGCCATCGATTCCGCCATGTACGGCCTGAGTTACTCCGCACCGGTCTCCGGAGAAAACCAGCAGACGGTGCAGATGGCAGATCTGGACGGCGACGGCGTGGAGGAATATATCGTCTTTGCCCAGGGAAACTCTGCCAACCCTTTGCAGGTGCTGATTTTCCGGCAGGAGGAGGACGGCACGTGCCGCCTGATGGAGGTCATCCAGAGCAATGGCTCCGCCTTTGAGCAGGTGGAATACGTGCAGATGGACAACGCCCCCGGCTACGAGCTGGTGGTCGGGCGGCAGCTCAGCGATCAGGTGCTGCGCAGTGTGTCGGTGTACTCCTTTTCCAGCGGCAGCGCCGAGCAGCTGATGATGGTGGGCTACTCCAAATTTATTACCTGCGACTTGAATGACGACGGATGCAGCGAGCTGATGGTCATTCTTCCCGGTGAATCGGAAACCGGGACAGGCTCTGCGGTGCTGTACCGGATGCAGGACGGCAATATTGAACGCTCGGTGGAGGTCAACGTGTCGGAGGACGCGACCCACATCCGGCGGATCACGGTGGGACGGCTGCTGGGCGGAACGCCCGCGGTGTTCGTCGCCAGCGCGGTGAATAACAGCGCCATCGTAACCGACGTATTTGCCTGGAGAAACGACCGCTTTTCCAATATTTCCTATTCCCGGGATTCGGACACCAGCGTCCAGACCTTGCGGAATTATTACGTCTACGCCGAGGACATCGACGGCGACGGCGTGATGGAGCTTCCCAGCCTGATCACCATGAAGCGTGTCTTCCCGGAACAGGAGGGCAAGCAGAAGTTCCTCATCCGCTGGTTCGCCATGGACTTGGAGGGCAGGGAAATGGACAAGTTCTTTACCTTCCACAATTACTTAGGCGGCTGGTACATGCAGCTGGCGAGCAGCTGGGCGCCGCGGGTGTCGGTGGAGCAGGAGGGCGGTAAGTATACGTTCTACGTATGGGACGAGGATTACCGGCAGGCGCTGGACGTGTTTTCCATATACGCGCTCACCGGCGGAAGCCGGGAGGAAGACGCCACGGTGGACGGCCGGTTTGCCTTCTATCGTGCGGAGGGTGTGGTCTATGCCGCAAAGCTGGAGGCGAATGCGGCGGAATTCGGCATTACAGAGAATCAACTTATCAACAACTTCCATCTGATTCAGCAGGATTGGAAAACGGGAGAGACTTGAGGGGTGTCATATGAAAAAAGTATTGATTATGGAAGATGAACTGAATATCCGAAGCTTTGTGGTCATTAACCTGAAGCGGGCGGGGTACGACGCCATCGAGGCGGGGAACGGTCAGGAGGCGCTGGACGCCATCGCCCAGACCCCGGACATTGGCGTTGCCATTCTGGATATTATGGTGCCGGGGGACATGGACGGCTTTGAGGTCTGCCGCCGTATCCGCGCCTCCAACAAGCAGATGGGCATTATCATGCTCACTGCCCGCACGCAGGAGATGGACAAGGTCACCGGCCTGATGACCGGTGCGGACGACTATGTCACCAAGCCCTTTTCTCCCGCGGAGCTGACTGCCCGGATTGACGCGCTGTACCGCCGTATCGGCGGCGACAGCTCAGCAAGCTCCGAGCTGCTGACCCAGGGACCCTTCGTGATGAACACCCGCAACCATACCCTGGAAAAGAATGGGAACCGTATCCGCCTGACCCAGGTGGAGTACGCGATCCTGAAGCTGTTTATGCAGAATCCGGGCAGAGCGCTTTCCCGTGAGGACATTCTCTCCGCCGTCTGGGGACGGGATTACGAGGGCGAGCTGAAGATCGTGGACGTGAACATCCGCCGTCTCCGCCTGAAAATCGAGGACGATACTTCCAATCCCACCTATATCACCACGGTCTGGGGTCTGGGCTACAAGTGGGGCGCCTAACCCGGAATGAACATGAAGTCCATGAAAAAGACGGGCGGCCTGCGAAGACGCTGGCTGCTGAACACCGTCGGCGTTGTCTTCGCCCTGGGGCTGGTGTGCGTGATGGCGGTAACGGCGTCCTACGCCACCTACTACTACTCCAACATGCAGTCTGACATGGAAAACCGGGCGAAAACCACTACGGATTTTTTTGCCGACTATATCAATCAAGACTATGGCGACTACTACCAGTCCTGTATCACCTATGCCAAGACCTTTGAGGACAAGGGCAAAATTGAGCTGCAATTTATCAACAATCAGGGCAGTCTCGTGGCGTCCTCCTATGGCCCCTGGGCGGGGCCGTCTCCCAGTACGTCGGATATCTGGGACGCCATCAGCATCCGGGACAAAAGCTCCTACATCGGCCGCGACCCGGACACCGGAGAACGCATCATGGCGGTTTCCTGCCCCATGATCTATTCCAACGGCGAGGTCATCGGTGTGCTGCGCTACGTGACCTCCACCCGGCTGGTGAACAGGCAGATCATTCTGGTGTGCTTGGTTTGCTGCTTTGTGCTGACGGTGGTGCTGGCGGTAGTGCTGCTCAGCAGCGGCTACTGCATCCGCTCCATCTTAAATCCTGTGGCGGAGATCACGGAAAAAGCCCAGAGAATCGCCTCCGGCAGCTACGGCGTCCAGATTCAGACGCCCTTCAAGGATGAGATCGGCGATCTGGCGGACACCATCAATGAAATGTCCACAAAAATCGCCCAGAACGAAAAAATGCAGGCGGAGTTCGTCTCCCAGTTGTCCCATGAGCTGCGCACCCCGCTGACCGTTATCAACGGATGGAGTGAGACGCTGCTGGCCGGAGACGACCTGAACGACGACACCCGGCAGGGCATGAAGATCATTTCCAGCGAGGCCAAGCGCCTGACGGAAATGGTCATGGATCTGCTGGACTTCACCCGGATGCAGGACGGCCGCATGACGCTGGCTGTGGAAATGACGGACATCCGGGGTGAATTTGAGGACACGGTGTATATGTACGGCGGCCGTCTGGCACAGGACGGCATTCAGCTGGTCTATCTGGACAACGACGAGGACATTCCGGAAATTCCCTGCGACCCCCAGCGAATGCGGCAGGTGTTCCTGAATCTTCTGGACAACGCCGCCAAGCATGGCGGCTCGGGCAAGCGTATTGAGGCCTCCATGTCCTATGACGGCAAAGATGTGATCGTCTATATCCGGGACTTTGGCCCCGGCATTCCGGAGGACGAGCTGCCGCTGGTGAAGAAAAAATTCTACAAAGGCAGCTCCAGCGTCCGGGGCACGGGCATTGGCCTTGCGGTGTGCGACGAGATCGTGGAAATGCACGGCGGCACGCTGACGCTGGAAAACGCCGAGGGCGGCGGCACGCTGGTGACCATCCGTCTTCCGGCGGAACATTAAGGAGAAACCATGGCAAACAAAGAAACCGAAAACTGTGAAAAATTCAAGACCATGATCGGCGGTCAGGCACTGATCGAGGGCATCATGATGCGCGGCCCGGAGAAGGACGCTATCGTCATCCGGGGCAAGGACGGCTTGACCGTGGAGGTTTCGCCGCGGAAGCTGAACCCGCCCGACTCCTGGAAAAACTGGCCGTTTATCCGGGGCATTTTCAACTTCTTCGACGCGCAGATCGTGGGCGTGAAGGCGCTGCTAAGGTCTGCTGATCTGGCTCCCGACGAAATGCAGGAGGAGCCGTCCAAATTTGACAAGTGGCTGGAAAAGACGCTGGGAAGCGAAGCCTTTCAGAAGGCCATCGTGGGCATTGCCGTGGCCATGGGACTGCTGCTTTCCATCGGCCTGTTTTTCCTGCTGCCCATGGTCATCGGCGGATTTTTTGACAAAATCATTACCAGTACGCTGCTTCTGAATCTGGTGGAGGGCGTCATCCGCATGGTGATCTTCATGGCCTATATGATTCTGGTGTCCCGGATGCCGGATATGAAGCGGGTGTTTTCCTACCATGGCGCGGAGCATAAGACCATCCGCTGCTACGAGGCGAGACTGCCCCTGACGGTGGAAAATGTGCGTAAGATGACCCGGCTGCACCCCCGGTGCGGCACCAGCTTCCTTCTGGTGGTCATGGTGATCTCCATTCTTGTGTTTTCCATCGCGTCGTCAGCGCTGCTGGCGATCTTCCCCGGACTGGAAACCATCCGCGGCACCTTCGGTTATCGGATGCTGATGATCGTCTTCAAGCTGCTGCTCCTGCCGGTGGTGGTGGGCATCACCTACGAGATCAACCGCTGGTGCGGAAGAAATGACAACGCTTTTACCCGGGCGCTTTCTGCGCCGGGCATGTGGATGCAGCATTTTACCACCAACGAGCCGGACGACTCCATGATTGAGGTGGGCATTGCGGCGGTACAGGCCGTGCTGCCGGAGAAGGAGGGTTCTGATCGTTGGTGAAGCAATACGGCCAGCTGTATCTGGACACCCGCCATGCGCTGCTGGAAACCGAGGACGCCCAGACGGCTGGGATGATGGCGCGGCAGCTGCTGTGCCATTTTTCCGGGAAAAGTCCGGAAGCCATTCTGGCAGACCGTGACCTGTATGCGTCGGAGCAAGTCTGCCGGGATATGAGCCGCGCCGTCCGGCGGCTGCTGGACGGGGAGCCGCTGGCCTACGTGCTGGGGGAGTGGGAGTTTTACGGCCTGCCCCTTCGGGTGACGCCGGATGTGCTGATTCCCCGGGACGATACCTGCGCCGTGGCCGAACTTGCCATCCGCAAGGCGCTGTTTCTGGAGCAGGATCCCCGGATTCTGGATTTGTGCTGCGGTTCCGGCTGCATCGGCCTTGCCATTGCCAGCCGGGTCAAGGACGCGAAGGTGACGCTGGCAGATCTGAGCATGGAGGCGCTGGCCATCGCCAAGGAAAACACCGGCCTGAACCGTCTCGGCGGGCGGGTGCGGTGCGTTCAGGCGGATGCCACGAAGAAAGCCCCGGCATTTCTCGGGAAATATGATATGATCGTCTCCAACCCGCCCTACGTTACCGGGGCGGAAATGCAGGCGCTTCCCCACAGCGTCAAGGATTTTGAACCGGCAATGGCGCTTTACGGCGGGGAGGATGGTCTGGACTTCTACCGCGCCATCGTGGAAAACTACACGCCCGCGCTGAAGAAGGGCGGATTTGTCTGCTTCGAGTTCGGCATGGGACAGGGAGACGATGTGTGCCGGATTCTGGAAGAAAATGGGTATACCATTCTGGAACGAACCAGAGATTATAATGACAGAGAACGTGCCGTGCTTGCCCAGTACGGCAGGAAGGAAGATTGATTATGGCTACAAAGAAAACGGTTTATGAAGCCCCCGCCCCCGCGTCGGACAAGAAAAAGGCATTGCAGACGGCCCTTGCCCAGATCGACAAGAACTTCGGTAAGGGCACGGTCATGCGCCTTGGCGACCGGCCTGATCTTC
>OLSK01001843.1_pt1 | contig 14572 bp, 9 predicted proteins | sample 1672781 | NCBI WGS metagenome assembly OLSK01 (sample SAMEA3136723, study PRJEB25190) | human gut metagenome | biome: human gut; feature: human-associated habitat; material: faeces | place: Austria | collected 2013 | reverse complement strand
AAGTTCAAATTGACACCTATGACAAACTGACGGCTCTTGGGATACGCTGAGTAATCGACACCCGGAGTCAGATTTGTTTTGCGAATAGTTGAGACTTCAGGATCATATCCGGAGTAATTGGTGATGCAGAATAAATTGTAACCGGTTACATAGAAGCGCAGATTCTGTATCTTTACCTTATTAAGCAAGGCTTTAGGTAGAGTATATCCTAAAGTTAAAGTATTCAGGCGCAGGAATGAAGCATCTTCTACGGCCCAATCGCTGAATACCATACGTGCAGTATAAGGAGACCACATTGTGGTGTTTGCATTCATTTCTGCTAATTTGGCAGGGTCATTACAGATGGTACCGTCGGCATTTAAGTTGGTCCAGCGTTTTCCGTCAGCCATGTCTGAAATCATGTTACGATATTGATATTTACCGGTTTGAGTAAATTCAATCTTGTTGGCATTGTAAACATCATTACCATAACTCCAGTTGAAGTTAGCGCTTAAGTCGAAACCGTATGCACGTGCATTGATTGTGAAACCACCTGTATGCAATGGATTGGCGTCACCAATAATCTCACGATCGTCAGAGGTTACTTTATTGTCTTCACTGCCGTCAATATTTTGCAGTTTCATCATACCTGGACGTAATGTACCTACAACGGCCGATGCATCGGTCACTCCTTCTTTTAAAATCCATTCCTTGCTTGTTGTATCATAGCCTTCGAAATCGCTGACTTCATAGCGTCCGGCAGAACGGTAACCATACATTTTGCCCACTGCACCGCCTTTGGCGATCCAGAAGTCATAACCGATTTCAGAAGAAGCCCAGTAGGTTTCTGCTCCAAAATCGTTCATAATACCGAGATCTTTAATCTTGTTCTTGTTGAAACCAATGTTAGCGCTAAAGCTTAAACCGAAATTCTTTTTGTCGATGGCCGTCCAGTTAAGAGTTGCTTCAATACCTTTATTTTGAGTTTCTCCCATGTTGCGGTATTGATAGTCATATCCTGTGCCGGAAACAGGAAACTGAATTAACAGGTCTTTGGTGGTATTCAGATAAGCTTCGATGCTACCATTCAGTTTGCCGCCTAAGACTGTAAAGTCCAAACCGATGTTACGGGTTATGGTCGTTTCCCATTTCAAGTCGGAGTTGGGCATCGTCTTAGATGCTGCCCAATAATTGCTGAAACCGTTTATCCATGATGTTGCAGATGATACGTAATTTAAGTTCATCTGTCCGGAGGGAATATTGTTGTTTCCGGCAGTACCATAACTGAAACGAAGTTTTAAATCATCCAGCCAGGATTGAGTACCTTCCATGAAACGCTCGGAAGAAATACGCCATGCAACGGCTGCTGAAGGGAAATACCCCCATTGGTTACCGGATGCAAACTTGGAAGAACCATCGGCACGAAATGTTGCACTGATCAGGTATTTACTTTGGAAATCATAATTTATACGACCAAAATATGACAATAATTTATCGTCCGGATTGATGTAGTTGTCAATAGAGAATGGTACCCCCTGTGAAGAGAATTTCCATGCGTCTTTTGCTGTAAATGATTCTGGAAATCCATGAACTATATCGGTGAGTACTTTGGATTTGGTTATAATCCATTCATGTCCTATCATTGCATTTAAGTGATGGCTGTCTCCCTTGAATAACTTGGAAAAATCATAGCTGATAGTATTGGTGTTACGGAATTTGTGGCGGCTTGTATTGGCGAATTGAGCGGCAGGCTTACCTTGATTAGCGTCCGAAGGCACATTTTTAATGTAATAAGTTGTAAGGCCCCAATAGCGTTGGTCGCTGTTGCGATAGTCGTCATAACCAACTTCTGTTTTTATTTTGAAATTTTTGAATATTTCCCAGCCGAAGCTGCCTGCTATATTCAGGGTTTTACGCTCTTGCTCGCGGTCATTATCCGAAATAGCAGTTAGCGGGTGATACAGATTTCCTAAGTCGTCATCAGAACTGCCTGCTGAAGCATCAAGATTTGAGAGTGGAATCGGAGTGTAAATTACAGCATACTTCAAACGCTTATCCGAATCATAAGTGCTGCTGACATCATTTGCACCACCGCCTTTGATATCGGTATCGGAGTAACGGGCAGAAAAGTCCAATGTTACATTTTTTACAGGTTTGGTATTCAGCTTCAAACTGAAGTTGTCACGTTTGTAGTTGGAGCCTTCCATAATGGCTTTATCATTCATGTGGCTATAACTGAATGCATATCTTATTTTATCACTACCGCCATTGATGTTTAAATTGTGGTTGAATGTATGACCGGTGCGACCGAATGTTAAGTCTTGCCAATCATTATGAGGTATATTGTCATACATGTCCATATCTGTGTAGGCTCCAAAGTAGTTCTCATAAGAACTCATATCATCGGATTTGATGAGACCTGCCAGTTCGTATTGCCACTTGGCATAATCTTTGGGTGATAACACATCGAGTGTTTTGGCTATTTTCTTCCAACTGTAATAAGCATTGTAGCTGACGCTTACTTTTCCTTCCTTGCCAGACTTGGTTGTTACAAGAATTACACCGTTGGCACCACGTGAACCATAAATGGCTGTGGAAGATGCATCTTTCAATACGGTGATATCTTCGATGTCTGATGCCGGAATATCGGAGATGGATTCAACCGGGAAACCGTCAACAATGAATAATGGAGTGTTGTCTCCTGTGATGGAACCGCCACCGCGTACGCGGATTTTCATTTCTGCATCGGGAGAACCCTCTGTAGTCGTAATCTGCACACCTGCCATTTTACCTGTCAATGCTTCGGTAGCGGAAGCTACGGGTACTGCTGCCAATACTTCCGAATTGACAGTGGCAACAGAACCGGTCAAGTCCTTACGTTTAACGGCGCCGTATCCGATAACCACAACTTCTTCCAGCGCTTGTGCATCGTCTGCCAAAATTACATCGATAGTTTTTTGTCCTTTGACGGCAATTTCTTGTGTAGTCATACCTACGTAAGAAAATATTAAAGTCGAATTGGACGGAACGTTTAGAGAGTAATTACCGTCAATGTCGGTGATTGTACCATTGCCGGTATTTCCTTTTTGTACTACGGAGGCTCCGATAACGGTTTCTCCTGCTTTGTCTTTCACTGTACCTTTTACGGTTACGTTTTGCGCTGATACGCCAAGCGATATCATGGTTACCAATAAGAATAGTAACATTGTGCGCGTGTTCTTCATTTTAGACATTCTTTGCATATTTATGATTTAAAAAGTGTTTCTCATTCAGATGAGTTTCTCTACACATTGTTAACTCCTTTTTGCAAATGTAAATTGATACGAAAAAGTAGATGTGTAATTTTTGTTTTTAGGTTGGTACTTTTTGTTATCTGTGTAGCATAAGGGGGTTAAAACGCTTCAGGAGTATGTTGTAAAGCAGAAATGCAGAAAGAAGTTGCCGGTTTGAACGAAGTCTGGAAAAGAGGACAGGCAGGTGTGAGAATTATTTGCGGCCAGAGATGTGGATTGATAACAGGAAAGGTCTTGTGGAAAAATTGTTTTTGATAATGTGTATTTTTAAGTAAGCATGGAGACAGCCCCTTTGTAATGCTGTTATTCCATTATTATATCAATGATTTCTTCAGCTTTGTCCACAACGTAATCAGGATGGAACTCCTCTAATTCGGTTCGTGGGCGGAATCCCCAAGTCACCCCGCAAGAAGTTACACCGGCGTTGATGGCTGTCTGCATGTCTACTCCGGAGTCGCCGACGTAGAGCACATCTCTTTTATCTGTTTTGGCAATGGTAAGAATGTCTTCCACAATGGTGGGATCGGGCTTTACATTGACCCCTTCCCGCTGTCCGAATACTGCAACGAAATGTATTTTTGGAAAATAGTGTGCTATCAGTTTTTGTGTTGCTGCCTGATATTTGTTGGATGCAACAGCAATCTGTAATCCTTGTGACTGTATTTGTTCCAATAGTTCGGGAATACCGGGATAGGGGTGGCTTTTATCTGCATTGTGTGCGTCGTAATAAGGAATGAATTCTTTGCGGACGCGGAGTACATTCTCTTCATTCTTTGCAGTCTCGGGAAGAGCCCGTTCAAACAGCTTGTTAATGCCGTTACCTACCATGAAGTTATAGGCTGATTCCTCGTGTGTAGGGTAGCCAAGTACATTCAGGGCATGATTGGTGCTTTGTGCCAGATCGGCGATTGTGTTCAACAGTGTACCATCTAAGTCGAATATAACAAGCTTCTTCATTACTCTTCTTTTTAATTTGAGGTGCAAAGATATAATAATCCACCGGGTTGTATAGAAACTTACGGTGGATTTCTATATGAATCTGTTATTTTGTGATTCTGAACCAGTCCACGTCTGTCCAACCGCCATCGTTGGTTACAATGGCCGGACGGGTACAGAACATCCCCACTTTAGCACCGATCCATTTTCCTTCTTTTACCTGAAACGGATTACCTAACGACTGGTATTTCTTTCCATCGAGGCTATAACTGAAGTTGCATATTACTAACAGGTCGTGGCCGCCTTCACTTTGGGAAATCCGCTTCCCGTCAGAGGAAAATTTGGCACGAAGGTAAATAGTGTTATCTTTTAAATCGGTTGTGCCGTTCACTGTTTCGGGAGTGCCTTTGTCGGCTTTACGACAGGACACTTGGGACAATACCAGGCCTTTGTCCGTATTCTCCAGAATCAGTCCGGCGTAGTCAAGTCCCATGACGACCAGACCGGTGCGCTCTCCTTTGTACTTTTCCGTAGGTCTGAAAGTCAGTTTCATGGTAGCGGTGAAGTTGGCTGCAGGTGTCTTTTGCAATAATAAGTTGGCTACATCCCATAGATTTTTGTACTCTTTGACAACGGGATAAGAATAAAGCCGCATTATGCTTTGATCCCCTGCATAGTAAGCCCATTTTTCATTGATATTGGCATGCCACTGCCACTGCGGGGAAAGGGTATAGCCATCAAATTCGTCACTTTCCTGTGGAGTGCAGATAGGGTATGTTTTGCCTACGTCCGGCTTTTTATAAACTGATACCGGTTCACCACAGCCGTCACCGTCTTTGTCTATGCCGATAACAGGCCAATCGTTAACCCATTTCATGGGTTGCAGATGTACCAATCGCCCGTAAGCGCCTACATCCTGAAAATGAAGAAACCAGTCCTCGCCCGTAGGGGTGTCTACCCATGCTCCTTGGTGAGGACCGTTGACGGGGCTGTTGCCTTGTGCCAATACTTTCTTCCATTCGTAAGGGCCATATATGTTTTGGGAACGGAGCACAACCTGCCACCCGGTAGGCACGCCGCCTGCAGGATGGAATATATAGTAATAGTCTCCTCTTTTGTAGAGTTTCGGCCCTTCGCATGTCTGATGCGCTTCATGCCCGTCGAAGACGATGCGCGACTGTGTGATGGCTTTGGTGGCATCTGTATTCAGTTCGCAAATGGAAATGATGCTTTTCAATCCGGCACGACTTCCTGCATAGGCGTGTACCATATATACTTTTCCGTTTTCATCCCAAAAAGGGCAAGTGTCTATAATTCCCCTACCCGGTTTAACGAGTACGGGTTCTGTCCACGGACCTTTCGGATCTTTGGCTTTTACCATGAAAGCGCCCTGGTCGGGATCCCCCCAGAATATGTAGAATTCACCGTTATGATAACGGATAGCAGGGGCCCATACGCGGTTACCATGTTCCGGACGTTCGGGCGTTTCGATAGGAGTCAGGGTATAAGGGATGGCAGCACCGATAATGCTCCAGTTTACGAGGTCCTTGGAATGTAGAATCTGTAAGCCCGGCAGACAGTTGAAACTGGAGGAGGTCATATAGAAATCATCTCCTACACGACAGGCGTCCGGGTCGGAATAGTCTGCATAGAGTATCGGATTCTTATATTTACCGTTGCCTTGGTCGGCTACCCATGCTTCGGAAACATAATTCTTCTCTTGCGCAGCCAGCGGTGATGCAAGCAGCAGGCAAATGCCTAAAAGTGTCTTTCTTGTTTTCATGTGGCTTGGTTTTTTAGTTTTTAATTTTCACCTGAACCGGATGCTGCAATTCTTCTTTCCATTCGTGCATGTAGGCAAACCATGCTTCGGGTGTGGGATAACCGAAGGTTTCCTTGCAAGAAGTGAACATTGTATAGTAATGGAATCGGTTGCTTCCCGGTGCTGAAACTGTATAAAGGAAATTGTCTTTGTCTTTTACTTCCTTGCGGATGTATTTCTGTGGAATATAAGTGGCGATGCCTACTGTTTCCTTTGCATATTTCACAGTGTCGTTCACAGGCCAGTGTCTTCCCCAACTGCCTATTAAACCTTTATGGTCAGAATCCGAGAGTGTCTCGTTGCCCATGATGTTTTGTACACCGGTGCAAAAGAGTTCATCTTTCAGCGGTTCGTCAAAGAAAGTCTCTACCAGCAGATCACGATGTCCCGCATAAAGTATATAACGGTTGGTCATGTTCAACTCTTTTCCTTGATAGTTCCAACCTTTTACAGCTACGTCAACGATAGTGCGTATAGGTCCATAAGCAAGAATACTTTCAGTGCGGAAGGCTACCGGTTCTATATGGGTGGCTTTTGTTCCGTCCCAGCCTTTCAAGGCTCCGACACCGCAACTGTTCCCAACCATTAATACATCATCTCCAAACCCGCGTGCAAGTTGTTCGGCATTGGGATAAAAGCTGCTTTCTTGTATCTCAAGTCCTTTGTTGAATTTACCGTAAGGGTCTATTGTTTGCTTTTGGTTGAAGTAGACGCGATAAGCAACTAATTCAGATTCGAACATTGGGCCATGACCATGTACCATATTGTAGAAATTAGTGGTGCCCGGTACGGTAACCGACTGTATGGGAGTACGCTTTTGTTTTGGAATATCCCGTATTCTCATTCCGGCAAAGACACGTGCCGGGTAGGTCTTATTTGTTTTGGCAGATGACAAGGTGATTGTTAGCGTATTCGTTTCGTTGGCAGGAACATTCATGACAAAAGCCAACTCGTCAGCTTGCAAGTCTCCGTTCAGGTCATCCAATTGTGAGGGTATTTCTTCCTCACCGTTCAATACGACAGCTGAGCGTACATGGAAACCGGGTTGTAAATCTTCAATCTTTAGAACTACCGGAGCATCGATTTTATCTTTTGTCCATGAATTACTTATTTCAATTGAGATCGTTTTGAAACTTGTCTGTGGTTGCGCACTAAGAATGGATGTCCACAACAACAGGAAACCGGCTAAAAAGGCTGTTCTCATAACAGAGTGTATTTTAATTACAGTTACAAAATTAAACTAAAAGAACAGACAGCTCTCTTTTGGATTAAAAAAGCTGTCTGCTTTGATTTGTTATTTATGCAACTCGCATTGAACGGTTTGCATTGCTTATCGGAATTTATTTGAAATTCATAACTTTTCCTTCTACACCAATGGCAGAATATGTCTTTCCGTCAATATTTAAGTTTTTGGCATTCTTGACATTCAGTGTATGTCCTTTAGTCTCTATGCGTATGTTTTCCAGTACAACACCTTCTGCCTGGCTGATGACAACCCCTTCTTTGGCATCACTGATGATCACATTCTTTACTGTTACATTCCTGATGGGCATTTCAGGCAATCCATTGAAGAACATGGCACGCCCGGAACCTTTACAGATAATGTTGGAGATGTGGATATTGCGGAAAGAAGGTGTTTCGACAGTCACTTCAGGTATGGATGCTTTCATGCGGCTTTTCAGATCTTCTTCCGTCTCTTCGCCGGCTGCTTTACCGCCATAGAATAAATCGAACAGTAGTGGTTCGTGAGGTATGTCAATCATGTGGATGTTGTGAATGTAGATTCCTTCTACAACACCGCCACGTCCTCTGGTACTTTTGAATCGTAAACCGACATCTGTACCGAGGAAAGTACAGTCTGCCACATAGATGTTTTTCACACCTCCGGACATTTCACTGCCCACTACAAAGCCGCCATGACCATGTAGTACTGTGTTGTTTTTTACGATGACGTTTTGACAAGGTTCGCCGCGTTCGCGTCCGTCTTTGTCTTTACCGGATTTAATGCAAATAGCGTCATCACCGGCGTCAAAAATGTTATTGATTATCAGAGCATTCTTGCAGGATTCCAAATCTAAGGCGTCACCGTTCTGAGAATACCAGGGGTTGAATACTTTAACCTGGTTGATGGTGATGTGCTCGCAAGATAGCGGATGCAGACACCAACTCGGTGAGTTTTTAAACGTAACCCCTTCTAATAAGACTTTTTTGCTCTTGACGATATTCAGTAATACCGGGCGCAACCATGGGCGGATTTCATTCCATTCTTCCTCGGTCTCAATACCTTCGGGATTATTGAACTCTTTACAGGCCAATGCTCCTTTTAATGAGCCGGCTGTGGGATACCATATGGATTTGTCTACAACACCACCTGACTTCACGAGAGCATCCCATTGTCCGGCGGTAAGTTTGCCTTTCTTTACAGGACGCCAACTGTCACCCGAACCGTCGAATACGCCGTAGCCTGTAATTGCTATGTTTTCTGCGTTGCGTGCTGAGATAGGCGATTGGCAACGGCGGGTATTTAAGCCTTCAAATGATGTTTCGAGAATAGGATAGGCATTGAAGTCATCCGAAAAGACAATCAATGCATTCTTTTCCGTATATAGATTGACATTACTTAACAATTCGATAGGACCTGTCAACCACAATCCTTCCGGTATAACCACTTTGCCGCCACCTTTTGCATTGACTGCTTTAATGGCATCATTAATTGCTTTTGTGTTTAAGGTAATTCCATCGCCTTTCGCCCCGAATTGCAGAATATTGACTGTATAATCCGGAAATGAAGGCTGTTCTACTTTTGGCATACTAAAAGGAAGCTCTTTATAGATGCTTTCATCTATGGAGTTTTTGCACTGGGCATGGGCAGCGTTCTGTACAGGGAGTAACGCAAGAGAAAATGTGGTAAGCACAAGTAGCTTTTTGAATAATGTGTCCATTCGTGATACTATATTAATTACTAATTATATGCAGTTGCAAGGTAGATTGAAGACTGGTGTTTTCATCGTATCCGGCTATTAATTTCTTGTTTTTCCTCTTTTTTATTATCTTTCCGTAAGCGGCTCTCACGAGTTGCTTACGAAAGAAATAATAGTGGCTTAATTTTCTAACCTTTAAATATTATGAAAAAACCTCTTAATTACCTATTGCAAATGTATCGGGATTTGGCTGAAATGATGTGTACTAATTGTTGGTTTTGGTGTATTTTTTGTGGTTTTAGCCTTTTCTTTGCATGCTTTCGAGGTTTTTGCACTATCTTTGCAGCTCAATTTTAGTAAAATAAGGTATGAGTTACAATTTGTTGAAAGGAAAAAGAGGCATTATATTCGGTGCTCTGAATGAGCAATCCATTGCCTGGAAAGTAGCGGAAAAAGCAGTAGAAGAAGGTGCCACTATCACCTTGTCTAATACACCTGTTGCTGTACGTATGGGTGAAGTTTCGGCATTGGCCGAGAAGCTGAATTGCGAGGTCATTGCAGCAGATGCTACCAGTGTGGAAGATCTGGAGAATGTGTTTAAACGTTCTATGGAAGTGCTGGGCGGCCAGGTGGATTTCGTTCTCCATTCTATCGGTATGTCTCCTAACGTACGTAAGAAACGTACATACGATAATCTTGATTATGATATGTTGGATAAAACGCTGGACATTTCGGCTGTTTCTTTCCATAAGATGATACAAGCTGCCAAGAAGATGAACGCTATTGCTGAATATGGTTCTATTCTGGCTTTGAGTTATGTAGCTGCACAACGTACGTTCTATGGTTACAACGACATGGCGGATGCGAAAGCACTGTTGGAGTCTATCGCTCGTAGTTTCGGTTACATCTACGGACGTGAGCACAATGTACGTGTCAACACGATTTCACAGTCACCTACAATGACTACTGCAGGTTCCGGAGTAAAAGGTATGGACAAGTTGTTCGACTTCGCCAACCGTATGTCTCCTTTGGGTAATGCTTCGGCTGATGAATGTGCTGATTACTGTATCGTTATGTTCTCCGACTTGACTCGTAAGGTCACTATGCAGAATCTGTTCCACGACGGAGGTTTCTCCAGTGTAGGTATGAGTCTGCGTGCCATGGCTACTTATGAAAAAGGTCTGGATGAATACAAAGACGAAAACGGAAATATAATTTATGGATAATAAATAGTGATTGATGATTAGTTGGCTATGCCGGCTTATGGCAAGCCACTAATCATTAATAGCTAATCATTAATCATTAATCACTAGTTGCTAACTACCAATCATTGCCATGCTTCCTGCGCTTTATCTGTTACCTGTTACTTTAGGAGACACTCCTGTTGAAACAGTATTGCCTTCTTATAATAAAGAAGTTATTTTGGGTATCCGCTATTTTATAGTAGAGGATGTGCGTTCGGCACGTCGTTTTTTGAAGAAAGTAGATAGGGAAATAGATATTGACTCGCTTACGTTCTATACGCTTAATAAACATACATCACCGGAAGATATTTCCGGATATTTGATGCCGCTTGAAGACGGAAACTCTATGGGAGTGATTTCTGAGGCTGGTTGTCCGGCAGTTGCCGATCCGGGGGCGGATGTTGTGGCGATAGCCCAACGCAAGAACTTGAGGGTGATTCCGCTGGTGGGGCCTTCTTCGATTATATTGTCGGTTATGGGTTCTGGTTTCAACGGACAAAGCTTTGCTTTTCATGGATATTTGCCTATTGAACCCGGTGAACGTGCCAAGAAATTGAAGGCGTTGGAACAGCGTGTGTACAATGAGCATCAAACTCAGCTTTTCATAGAAACTCCTTATCGCAATAATAAGATGATAGAGGATATCCTGCATAATTGCCGTCCTCAGACAAAGCTCTGTATTGCTGCCAATATTACATGTGAGGGAGAATATATTAAAACTAAAACAGTGAAGGAATGGCAGGGGAGAGTTCCCGATCTCTCTAAGATTCCTTGTATTTTTCTCTTGTATAAATAATCTCCTTTATCTGTTCGTATTCATGTTCGAAACAACTGCTGAAGAAGTTTCGATGAAGATTGTGTTCTATTTGCTGAAATGTCCAAAGCTTTCCACCTTTAAACTTTTTGTTGCATAAGATCGAATCATCATCCAAATCCAGAGTGAAGAGATAAATCAGGCGATTGGTCGCTTCATTTTCAAAATGATACATAAAGTTAAAGTGGAGATCCTGCAATGAAGCTGTTGGCAGGGTATTCAGTAATACTCTTTTTATTCCTTGTTCTAAAGTCTCTCCATATAACAAATAGCTTTCCATTAGCAGGTCTGTTTTGCCCTTCTCAAACATGCAACACTGAGGGCGTGGCAATAAGAACAACATGCCATGTGCGGCTACGGTGATGCGAATGACCGGATTGATATATTCATTTTTCCGGTTAATAGCTTCTGAGGCTATCGCTTTGCCAATGACATCTCCTTTTGTAGTTACTATGGGTATGAATACGGTATGTTTCATCACCTTATTGAAATAGTATATACCGAATTGGTTGAACAGAATACTCAGTATGAATACACTGGGAGGAACGATACGGAATAAAACATATCGTGTCGTGTTACTCAGCGGATGACCGAAAAATATGGTGAGTAATATGATAAGGAAATGTAAGAATCCAAAAAGCAGTAACACGCGGGCAGATACTATGGCAGCTTCGGCTCCTTGTGCGAAAAATTGTTTGCAGCATTTATGAGTTTGGGCGGCGTGGTATTTAAGAAGCGTTTTCTGTTCAGAAAGATAACGAATGGCGGAATAATGGCACTGATTTCCAATGTCAATGGAAACATTGCTTCCGAACAGTAATCGGTGGAGAAAAAGGACGTTATAGTCAATAGCAATAACATTCCTGTTGTGCAATATAGTATAATCGGGGGGACATGTGAGCCTTTGCGTTGCAACATATAGATGCTAAACAATAACCCTACACCTGTACCGATGTAGATAGCTATGTCTTGCATTATGAATTCGCATAATATAATGGATATAATGACGGGAATATATCCCAGCGACATATTAAACTTGGATGATAGAACTTTTTGCTTGCCCATTCTTATGTTATTTTGCCGTTTTCTTTTTAACAAACGGCTTGTGTGAAATGTTCTTTATTTCATCCTTTTTTGTAGATATAGGGTCGATTTTTCTGCATGGTAAGATGAACGAACCAATGGTGCACTTTCCACTTGGGTGAACCCTTTCTTTAATCCAAGCTCTTTGTAAATGGCAAATTGGGCGGGAGTAATATATTCGGCTACCGCATAATGTTTATGCGTAGGCTGTAAATATTGTCCGATAGTAAGTATCTGGCAATTTGCATTGCGTAAGTCATCCATTAGTTCTTCCACTTCATCCGGAGTTTCTCCAAGACCGACCATGATACCGGATTTGGTGGTGGTACCGCTTTCTGCTATTTGTCGCAGCACTTCAAGGCTTGTTTCATAGCGGGCTGCGCTCCGTACCAGTGGACTGATACGTTTCACTGTTTCCATATTATGGGAGATTATTTCCGGTTGGGCTTCGATTACTTTATCTATCAGCTCTTTTCTGCCCTGAAAGTCGGGAATTAATACTTCAACAGTCGTTTCGGGGTTGAGGCGTTTGATTTCACGAATCGTTTGCGCCCAATGAGCTGCACCAAGATCCGGCAGGTCATCCCTGTCCACAGAAGTGACAACGGCATGAGAGAGCTTCATTAAGGCGATAGATTCGGCTACGTGTATGGGTTCTTTCGGATCCAGGGGCATAGGTTTGCCAGTTTGCGTATTGCAGAATTTGCAGCAACGGGTACAGATGTCTCCGCCTATCATGAAAGTGGCTGTACCTCTTCCCCAACATTCTCCCATATTGGGACAGCGCCCACTGCTGCAGATTGTATGCAGGCAGTGGGATTCTACAATTCGCTTTGTTTCGGTGTAACGTTCGTTAGCGCCGATACTGATTTTGAGCCATTCCGGCTTACGTACTCTTTCAGTCATTTATTTTTTCAACTCCCGGTTAAAGAAATTCGTCAACTTGGTGTACAGATGTAAACGGGTGTTACCGCCAAATATACTGTGGTTACGATTGGTGTAAACCTGCATATCAAATTGCTTGCCAAGTTGTACGAGGTGCTCGGCGTATTCCACACAATTCTGGAAATGAACGTTGTCGTCAGCCATGCCATGTACTAATAACAGGTTACCATGCAAATTGTTGGCACGTGTAAAGGCGGATGAAGCTTTATAACCTTCGGCGTTTTCTTTCGGGGTGCGCATGAAACGCTCACCGTATACGGTATCGTAATAATTCCAGTCGGTGACCGGAGCAACGGCAACTCCTGCTTTGAACACCGGAGTTCCTTCACTCATGCTCATAATGGTCATGTATCCGCCATAACTCCAGCCCCATATGCCGATACGGTCTTTGTCCACATAAGGTTGCCGTCCCAAATATAAAGCCGTTTCTACCTGGTCTTTGGCTTCTTTGATACCGAGGTTCAGATAAGTTACTTTGGCAAATTCCGCACCGCGTCCGCCGGTTCCACGTCCGTCTACACATACTACAACGTATCCTTGAGATGCCATATATGTCTCCCAACTCACACCGAACTTGTCAAGAACCTGTTGCGAACCGGGACCACTGTACTGATACATCAAAGCCGGATATTTTTTGCTGGAGGAGAAGTTGGTCGGCTTCATCATCCAACCGTTCAGGGTAATTCCGTCAGAGGTTTGAAACGAGAAAAACTCTTTTTGGGGCATATCATATCCTCTTAACTTTTGCTTTAGAACAGCGTTGTCTACAAGCGTAGTCAATGTCTTCCCTGTATTATCATTCAGGGTAATGACAGTAGGAGTATCTAAATTTGAGTAACGGTTCATGAAGTACTTCATATCTGTACTGAACTGTGCGCTATTTGTTCCGGCTTGTGACGATAACTTAATCTTCTTGCCTTTGCGGTCTATCTTGTAGATAGCGCTGCGTAGCGGGCTTTCTTCGTTACTGCTGAAATAGAAACAGTCATCTTCGGGGTCATAACCCAGGAACTCCTGCACTTCATAAGGGCCGGAAGTAACCTGTTTGATAAGGTTTCCGCCTATGCTATACCAGTACAAGTGGTTGTATCCGCTCTTTTCGCTGACGAAACTGAAGTTTTCCGGGTAGAAAATGATGTTATCGAATACATTTTCACGAATATAAGTGTCGCTTTCGTCGCGTACGGCAAGCTTGCAGACGGTGCTGCGCGGATCGGCAAAGTACAGATCGAACCGGTTTTGGTGGCGATTCAACGTCATAACCGCCAGCTTGTTCGGATCTTGCGTAAAACGGATGCGTGGGATATATCCCCCTTCTTCCAGCGGAACGTTGATTTTACGAATTACTTTGGATTTGATGTCAAAAGTATGTACGGATACTTTTGAGTTCTTTTCACCAGTTTTGGGATATTTATAGGTATATTCTCCCGGATATTTTTCATAAGGAGTCATATGAGGCGCTTCTCCGGCAAATACAGGGAAAGTATACGACGGTACTTCCTTCTCGTCAAAACGGATGAACGCCAACATCTTGC
>OLSK01001833.1_pt1 | contig 14608 bp, 6 predicted proteins | sample 1672781 | NCBI WGS metagenome assembly OLSK01 (sample SAMEA3136723, study PRJEB25190) | human gut metagenome | biome: human gut; feature: human-associated habitat; material: faeces | place: Austria | collected 2013 | reverse complement strand
CACTTTAATGCCTTTTTCGACGGTCTCAACCCTCCCCCGAGCCTCAGGCTCGGGGGAGGTTATTTGTTATGTGAAATCACAGGGGCGCTGTAGATTTCATACGGGAGGGACCGGAGATCTGGGCGGGCGGGTCATTTGGAGAAACAGCGGCAGATTCCGGGATAGGGAGGGAGACGATGGCGCGGGCTGTTCCATTTTCAGCGGTGAGCAGGAACTTCCCGTCGTACTTCCCGGCGATGTTGCCGACTATCTCCAGGCCAAGCCCGTGCTTCTGCGGCTCGGATTTATCCGAGGCGGGCTTCCCCTTTTCGGAGTTCAGCACCTTTGAGGTGCTGTTCCTGACCTCGATGAGAAGCAGCCCCATGCTGCGGCTGGCGCCGACCTCTATGAAGCCTTCCGCAGCGCCGGAGACCTCCCGTATCGCGTTATCCAGCAGGTTCGCGAACACCGAGCAGATATCCGAACGCTCGAACGGGAAGTCCTCGCTCATCGGTATGTTCACCCGGAACTCCGCGCCCAGCTCCTTTGCGGTCTGCTGCTTGTGGTAGAGTATGGCGTTGACGGTGGGGTTGCCGCTGAACACCGGCATTTTCGCGTTGGCGGTCTTTTCCTTCAGCTCCTCCAGAAGCATTCTGCCGTCCTCCGAGGTGGTCTTTCTGCGCAGCAGGGACTCCGTGACCTCGATAAGGTTGTTGATGTCGTGGCGGTATTCGCGTATCTCCCGCATTTTGTCGGCGAGGCCGTCGTAGTACTGGAGCTGCATATCCATTTCATGCTGCATGTCGTTGAGCTTCTGGGTCAGCTCCTGTGTTCTGGTGTTCTGCATGAGGGCGCGGTACATCAGGATATCCGCGGCTATCGACAGCACCACCGCGATTATGATGAACGGGTTGCTTATAAGGTCGAGGCGTTCTCCCGTCCAGGTCTGGTAGGCGCACGCGCAGAAGAAGAAAAACTGGCTCACCGGGAACATCACGAACAGACCCAGCGATTTCACGTGGGATTTCCTGAAGAAGTGGTTCCACACCGACATGATGAGCAGAAACCCTCCGGTGAAGAAGAAATTCATCGCGATTATCATGATTATTGTATCCCATGTATGGAATGTCTTCAGCGAAACGAGCAGGTTTACGTCTATCAGCATGACGAAGCCTGAAACGCAGACGTCCATGATGATGGATCCGGCCGCGAGAAATCCGGCGGCGAACAGACGGTACATCAGCTTGTCCTTATACAGGAACAGCGCCGGCAGGAAAAACGACAGCGCGATCCCGACGCCGTGCAGCAGCGGTGGGCCGTCTAATAAGAGCTGCTCCGAAGCGAAGCTGTACAGAACCGAAGCAGATACGCAGATGGCACGGTGGAACCTGGGCTTCAGCATGAACGACATCGCGAAGAAGGTGATGAATATCTGGTAAAGGTCTCTGGTAAGCATGTAGCAGGTTTCAAGCAGGTATCGTTCCATATGCCCTCCATCAAGAATTGATAAGCGTTACCGCTGTTTTTATGCCGTCCTTGTATGTGCGGCTTATCGGCAGCACGCTGCCGTCGGACATCTCAATGCTCGCCCAGTTCACTATGCGGTTTACGCGGTTCAGATTCACTATGCAGCTCTTGTGGCACTGGGCGAAGCTGGCAGGCAGCTTCTCGCGGTAATCCGACAGCCTGCCGTATATTTCGACGCACCCGCCCTGGTGTCTGATTATCAGCTTGCGCTTGTCGCTGACGATGGAGATTATCTCCGCGGTGCTGAGGTATGTCACCGTGCCGCCGTTCTTTATCGGGAGAAGCTCCGCCTGCTTTTCGCGCTCGTGTATCTTGCTGAGCGCGTTCCGGAGGTACTTCATCTCTATCGGCTTCGTGAGTATCGCCGCCGGGAGCGCTTTGGAATCAACGCAGTACAGCTCCTGGATATACTCGCTGGCGTAGCCGGTGATATACACCAGCTTTATCTCCGGGTGGGAGGACAGCAGCCGCGCCGCGCCGGATATCCCGTTTGCATTGCGCAGTTTGATATCCATGAACACGCCGTCTATGCGCCCGGCGATATCCTCGATGTTGAACAGCAGCGCCTGGAGCGTTGTGAATATCCTAACCGACGAGTCCGGTTCAAGCTCGGCTATTTTGGCTTTCAGGGATTCGGCAGCCGCCGGCTCGTCGTCGCATATCAGATAGTTCATGTTAATTCCCCCGTTTCATGAGATAATTATATATGAAAACGCCTTGTTTGTCAAGTATTGCGTTTCATTACATTTTTTATGCATTTTATTACATCTTCGCATTATTTTTCTGCGGAATATATTATAATCATAGAGAAAAAAGATAAGGCTTTGCGCCTGAAAAAGGAGGAATTTCAATGAACCTGAAACGAGCAATATCCGCTGTATGCGCGGCGGCTGTCCTTGTTTCAACGTCGCTTTCAGACCTGCCGGCGCAGCTCTCCGCGTATTCCCACGCATATGCGGCGCTGACGGAGTTCCGGTATGAGTTCAGTCAGTCGCCTGTAGCGATGGCGGTGCAGAGCGCCGACGACGGCTCGCTCAAGTGCGAGGCAGTGACCCGCTTCCCGGCAGACGGCGTTACCAACGGAGTGACCACTGTCGCGGAACTGCGCAGGCTGTATTCCGGGCTGACGGTGAACGGATTCGAATTCAGTAATTCGAGTCTGGAAGGGCTGACTGCGGAGGATATCCACACCTCGATATCAGTGCTCAGCGGTACGGATTCCAACTCGTATGACGGCTGGTACGCCGTAACGGACAAGGATACCCTCGATTTCGCAGACATGCCCGCAGACAACGACAGCAAGGTCGTACAGAGCCTGTCGTTCCACATCTACATAGACGGCGGCGCTGTGTCCCGACTGGGAATGAAGCTCGGGGACAGGATATACCTGAACTCCGACGGCAGCGGCTTGTCCTATTACACCCACACCGAGCCGGGCGGTCCTATCACGATGACCGTCACCGAGGCGACATGGGATAACAGCAGCGGCATGTCCTGCGCCTACAGCGGCGATTTCGAGATTCCCGGCGTGACCAAGGGAGTTACCACGTTCGGCGAGCTGAAAGCGCTCTACGATGGAATAAAGGTGGAGGGCTACGAATTCAGGGGCTCCACAGTCGAGGGAATGACGGAAACCGACCTCGTTCCCACCATCGTACTCATGACCGGCTCAGACTGGAACTGGAAAGCGGTATACAACACGACGAAGATGAACTTCAGCAGCGACCTTGCGGACGTTGCGGACGACGATATCGTGCAGTCCATCGCGTTCTCCATTTCCGTGCAGGACGACTCGTTCGCAAAGCTGGGGCTTAAAATCGGCGACAGCTTTGTCGTGAATCCCGAGGAATCCAAGCCTGACTACTACACCTATAAACTGCTCAGCGGAAGGTGCACCGCAGAGGTCGTCAAGTCCAATTCAGACCAGGGCACCGGTCTTGAATGCACGTTCATGGCGCCAATATCGCTCCCTGGAGTCAAAATGGGCGAAACCACGGTGGGCGAGCTGAAAAAGCGGTTCCTGGGCGTAAAGGTGGAGGGATTCGAATTCAGGGAATCCACCGTTGAGGGTCTGACCGCAGATGATTTCTTCCTTGCGACCGCCATAATGACAGGCGAAAACTGGGACTGGAACGCTGCATACATGACTAACACCATGACGTTCAGCGACGTGCTGAAGGACGCCCCCGACAGCGACGTTGTCCAGGAGATGAGGTCCCAGATGGCTATAACGGACGACGCTTTCACAAGGCTCGGGCTGAAGCTTGGCGACATCATTACCATCAACCAGAACGATATCAGAATATTCCTTGTGGACGATACAATTATGTGGGACGAAGCCGACGGAGCCGACCATTATGAGGTATGCCATGACGGGATCACTCTTGACTACTGCTATACAAACAACTCCACCAACTTCAGAACCGCGATGGCTATGAACGGCTTGAAGTACGGAACGTATACGCTTGAAATCTACGCGGTATATGCCGACAATACGAGAAAGCTCCTCGGCAGTGTTGATTATAAGTACGATGAAAACACCGCCGACAGCGACTCCAACACGTTCATCTACTCTGACAATCCGGACGGCACCATAACCATCACCGGCGGCACTATTGTAACCCCAAAGCTCGAGATACCCGCAGAGCTGGACGGAAAGAAAGTCAGCGCGATAGGCAACAGTGCATTTTTGTTTCAGTCATTCATCACCGACCTCGTTATTCCTGAGGGCGTGAAGTCACTGGACTGGTACTGCTTCAACACCTGCGAAAATCTGGAAACCGTCACCCTGCCGGATTCCCTGGAGTTCATTGACGGCTGGGCGTTCGAGCGCTGCTCCAGGCTTAAGACTATCAGCATTCCTGCGAACGTGACCCGGATAAATGGCGGCGCGTTCGCACAGAACAGCTCTATGACGTCCATAACCTGCGACCCGGCTAACAAGAATTACGTATCCGTGAACGGCGTGCTGTTCACTAAGGATATGAAGGAGCTCGTGGCGTACCCCGGCGGTATCCAGGGCGGATACACCGTCCCCGCTACCGTGAACCACATCGGCGACGCGGCGTTCTACGGCGCGCTGGGGCTGGATTCCGTGACGATACTCGGCAACCTTGACTTCATCGGCTTCGAGGCGTTCGCAGAGTGCAGCAAGCTGACCGACGTTGCTATCCGCGACGGCGTGAACTACGTCGGCTACTGGGCGTTCCGCGGCTGCGACGGCATAAAGACGCTGACTGTTCCGCAGTCCGTGACGAACATCGGCAATCAGGCGTTCGGCTTCGCTTACGCCGACCAGAAGATGAGCGGCTTCAGCCTGCGCGGCTACAAGGATTCCGCAGTGAACTTCTACGCTATAAGGCACGATATCCCGTTCATCTGCATAGGCGAGGCGAGCGAGGACAACAAGCCCTTCGACAAGGACAACGCCAAGGAGAGCGAGGTAGAAACCAACCCCGATACTCCCGAGGACGAAAAGATAACCACGATAATCGCGACCCCCGCATTCAACATGAAGGACAAGAGCGAAGCGGGCGTAGGTCTTGACCTCAGCAAGGTAAAGGTAAAGGCGAGGGAGATATACGACGAGGAGGGCATAAAGCGCGCGGAGGAAGCTCTCGGAACTGAAATTTCCGCTAACAAGAAGTACAGCCTGCTCGACCTCACGCTGATAAACGGCGACAAGGACTACTCCAACGGCTACGACGGGCTTGTCGAGGTAGTTATCCCGATACCGAAGGGGCACCGCGGCAAGACGTTCTACTGCTACCGCCTGCTTGACGACGGCACAAAGGAGCTTATCCCGGGCAAGCAGAGGGAGGACAGCTACGTTGTATACCTCGAGCATTTCAGCGTATACGCGTTCGTAGCCGACGAGGAGCACACCTGCGTATTCAGCGAGACCTGGGCTAACGATAAATCCGGTCACTGGCACGAGTGCGCCTGCGGAAAGACCACTGAGCCTGAATCACATATCGCCGGCGACTGGATAACCGATGTCGAGGCAGCGGCTGCCGAGGACGGCCACCGCTACAAGGAGTGCACCATCTGCGGCTACATAATGGAAGAGGAAACTTTCAAGGCTGAAAAGACCGCGGCTCCGGTCATCTCTCCGAACGGCGGAACGTTCACAGGCTCGCAGACCGTTACCATCACCTGCGCAGCTCCGGACGCGGTGATCTACTACACCACCGACGGCTCTACGCCCACCGTGGATTCCACTAAGTACGCCGGAAGCTTCACGCTGACTGCTTCCGCGACTGTAAAGGCGTTCGCGGTAAGCGCTGACGCGACTGCAAGCGACATCGTAACTGCTGTGTTCACTAAGAAGTCCGGCGGTTCTTCGGGAGGTTCTTCCGGCGGTTCGTCAAGACCGTCCTCCGCTAAGACGGAGGAAACCAAGCCTGCTTTCAACGGCAAGGAAACAAGCTGGGCAGACATCGCAGGTTCAATAGCTAAGCTTGCAGAGGGCGGTACAGTAACCATCAGCCTTAACGGAAACTACACAGTTCCCGCAGAGGTGATGAAGCAGATAGCCGATAAGAAAATCAAAGCGACCTTCGTCGTCGACAGCGTAAAGAGCTGGGTAATAGACGGAGCACAGATAAAGAACGCGGCTTCGACAGACCTCACGCTTATCCAGACCCAGAAGCTCAAGACCGGCGGACTTGCCGGAACAGAGGGCGTTCAGTTCACGGTAAGCAGCGCGGATATCCCCGCAGGCATTGCAGTAAGCTTCAAGGCTAACTTTGCGGGCAGGTTCGCGAACCTGTACAAGTCGGTGGACGGAAAGCTGGTATTCATGGGCTGTGCAAAGCTCGACAGCACCGGAAAGGCGACAGTCCCCGGCATTGACGGCAAGGGCGGCTACGCCGTAATGCTGAGCGAACTCAGCGCGCTTCCCGGCGACATGAACAACGACGGTATCCTGAACGCGCTCGACGCCTCCGAGATACTGAAGTACGCAGTCGGAATTTCCGCAGGCGCAAACCTTGCGGCGGCTGACCTCAACGGCGACGGAACGGTCAACGCTTCCGACGCGGCGGCTGTCCTCAGAATGGCAGTCGGATAATAAACGCTTCCTGGATTTTTTGATATGCGGAAACCGCCCCGGGCTTTTGGCTCTGGGCGGTTTGCTTCTGAATCTGTAATCTGTTCAACGTTTGTTTCCGACCGCACAGCCTGATACCATGCTGTTCATATCAGATAAAAGCCGCTCCCATTGCCTGAACTGGCTCCGGGAGCGGTTTCATTTATATCCGGTTTTGTGAACTGGTTTTGTGGATACCGTTGGAAATCGGCATTGCTGCGCGGGTGTGGTTCGCCGGAACTGCGCAGCATTCCTCCGTCACGCCATGATATCCAGAACAGACTGGCTGTTCTCCTTCTGCTTTGACATGATGTACCCCTGCGCCTGCATTATGAGCTTCTGCTTGGCGTCGGCTTTTACCTCCTCCGCAATATCCGCGTCGCGAATGCCGGATTCCGCGCTCTCAAGGTTCTCCACCGTGGCAGCGTTGACGCTGTACGCGTGCTCGGAACGGTTGCGCTGCGCGCCGGAGACCGCACGCCACTTAGACAGGTAGTCGTTGGCGTAATCAAGGCGGCTTATCGCTTTCAGCGCGCGGTCGACCGTAGTCACGCCGGTGGTGTTGATACGCATGAGGTGTTCGTCCGCGCGCGTCTTGTCGTACCAGATGTAGCTGTTCGTGCGCCTGCCGTAATGTATGCCTATCTCGTTGTCGTCGTCGCGCTTGTCCGCGCCGTAGAACAGCTCGTCAGAAGCGCTCCCGGCGAACTTGTCTATGTCGTACGCGCCGTTTTCCGTGGTGTAGAACATCAGATTTCCGTTGTTGTCCACCGCCCGGACAAGACAGGGTATCGCCTCCAGCTCCTTGTTCAGCGCCTCGGATACCGAACGGGAATCGTAAGTCCCCGCAGGTATCTTCACCGTCAGCGGAACGCCGTCCAGCTCGAACGTAAGCTCGTCGTTCTGCCCGGAGATTATCGTCACGCCGCCGGAAAGGTCGGATTTTCCGATTATCCTCGACGGCCTCGGCGACTGGGTGGCGTCATAGAAAAGCCTGTACGCCGAGTTTCCGCGCACGCCGTCTATTATCGCGTCCACCTGCTTCACCGTTCCGTTGTCCGGGACGATATAGCTGAGTATCAGCTTGTCGGAATTGTCGATACCCGTTGAATTTTCGCTTACTCCTATCGCGCTCAGACCTATCGTTGCGTGGAAATTCTCAGCGGGGAGCGGGTCGCCGTTGACATCGGTCATCTTACCCATCGCCTCGCGCCCGGCGGTCTGTATCGCGGCGGCTATCTCGTCGGGATAGTACGACCCTTCCGGGATATTGAACCCGACTTCGTAGGTATGCCCCTGATAGGTGAAATCGAATTTCAGCTCGTCGTTAAGCCCGGCATATATCAGCACGTTCTTCCCGCTCTTTATCTCGTCCGCCGTTTCCGGCTGGATCGTATTCCTGCCGATGATATAGGACATCGCAGAGCCTGCGGTCGTGCCCGCTTTTTCGGTATGGGGATTCAGCCGGGTATAGTTCACGTCCTGGAACACCCTGTTGAACAGCCTGCCGGAGAAATTCCCCATTCTCTGGTCGCCGCCGACCACTTTCGCGGTTATCGACAGCTTCCCTGATGAAACCCCGACCTCAAGCTGACCTGCGCCTATCTGCCCGTCAATGCTGGCTTGTATGGCGGCGGCGAGAGTGTCGGCGGTGTAGCTTCCCTCTGGGACGGACACGGTGAGGGTCTGGCTGAGTCCGTTGTTGGCGTAGTCGAACGTCATCTCGCTGAAATAGTCCTTTATCTCGATATTGCCGACTGTCGCTCTGCCGATTATATACGCCGGGGTATATTTCCTGTCGGTTGGCCTGGGGGAATTGCAGGTCTCCGCGCGCTTGAAAATCGGCGAGGTATTGTCAGCGTTCAGCGAAACGGAAGCCCCCGCGCCGACATTCGAGGTGGTGAGCTTCAGCTCTGAACCGCTGGCGTCCACCGTCACGCCGGAGCCGTTTAAACCGTCCCTTATCTGGCCGGCAAGTCTGTTCTGCCCGTCGCTGCCGCTGTAAGAGCCGTGCGTGAGCTTGAACTTATAGTCCGTTCCGTTGACGTTTATGGACACGGTATCGTTAAGGTCGTTTATCTCAACGCCGTCGCCGCCGAAAAGCGTGGAGAACTTGCTGTTCCTGATATAAGCCGGGAATTTCAGCTTGTTCTCGCCCGGAAAGGCTGTTCCGCCTGCGGCTGTGTTGGTCTTCTTGTATTTCTCAATGTTTGACGTAGTGGTAAGATTGCTGAAGCTGCAGCCCTTTCCGCGCTGAACGGACGTAAACGTCAGCCCGCCGCTGCCATAGTCCGCGGTTATCTTCCCTTTGAGCGAAGCGTCCATGTCTATCGCGGAGTTTATGGCGCTGGCGAGGTCCGCCCCGCTGGTGTACGTTCCATCGGGGATCATGATCGTGAGTCTGTTGGTGATGATTCCGGATACCGTGCTGTTTTTGGGGTAGGTGTAGTCTATCGTGATGTAGTTATTGCTGCTGCCGGAGCTGTCGATGGTGAGCGGCAGGTGGCTGTCCACCGAGGAAAGCGTTATCTTCGCCGGGGTCTCCGCGTTACCTGTCGCCGGATTATAATAGGGCGAATTTATAACGTCGTGGGTTATTTTCTGCTTGTTCAGCGGGCAGGTGCTGGAGACTGAGAAGCTGCTTCCGCCTGCGTCCTTCGGCGCGCCGGTGAAAACAAGCGAGTCCCCGCTGACCTTCACCCCGGCTGTTGAACCGCCGTTTGCCGCCGCCATCTTCGCGTTTATCTCAGCGGCGAGGTCGGAAAGGCTGCCGTAAGCGCGGTTTTCCAGCCTGAGGTCATAGCTTTTGCCGCCGAGGGTGAACGCCAGCCGGTCGCTGGTGCTGTCCACGGTGAGCGGGATATGCGAGGAAGCCTTGCTGAGTGTGAGCGTAGACGGAACGTATACAGTATCGCCGTCAATGACCGCGCCGGATCTCCCGGCAAGGCTGCTTTTCTTCGCGTACTGCATCATATTGCCGGAGAAATTGCTGAACTCAACATCTTCGCCCTTAGCCTCAGATTTCAGCTTCAGGCTGCTGCCGTCCGCCGAAGCGGAGACAACATCTTTCAGCTCCCTGTTTATTTTCCCGACAGCCTGTTCCGCCGTGGAACCCTTTGGTATCGTGACGGAGTAGGAGTTTTTCCTGCCGTCCTTGTCGGTAAGGTCGAAGCTGAGCGTGGTGTCCCGCAGCGAAGTTCCCGCTTCGGTGAACTGTGTGAGAACGTTGTTCAGCGTGCTGTAGGCGGGGGTGTGATGAGTGTGTTCGCTTCCGAGTTCGCTTTCATGGCCGGGATCCCTGTAGGTAGTGCCTGGGGTGCTGCTGGGGGAAGCGTTTCCGTATGAAAGCAGCTTGTCCGACTGCTGCTGCGTGGAAGAAACGTACCCGTCCTTATACTCCACCGCCGGAATGGATTCGCCCGCCGTGCGGCTTACCGTGCTCTTTCCAGATGGGTCGGTGTTGGTGTAGGATACCAGGGTCTGCTCCTGGTCGGAGGGTCGGGAGCCGTCTATATTGTCGTAGTAATTCGTGCCGTCTACAAGATATCTGTTCGCGGGGCTTTTCGTTATATCCTTATAGGACTGTATGCCGGTTATCTCCCAGCCGTCAGAGCCGTTAGCGCTGACGGAAAGCGTGTCGCCGACAGTGAAATACAGCTTGTCCTTAAGCTGCGGATAATTCGCGGCGAGCAGGTCGTTCAGCTTCGTCTGGAGCTGCGAGCGGGAATAGGTCCCCGCGGGTATGTCGAAAGTCAGGTCGCCGCCGGCAATGGTTCCGGCCGGGTCGGTGGTTATCTTGAACGCGAGAGTGTTCATGTTTTGGGGTATGACTATGCCTGCGTCAAGCTTCTTGCAGCACTTCAGCGAAGAGGGAGTGTACTCCGAGCGCTCCTTTCCGGGTTTCAGCACAGACAGCGCCGCGTTGTCGAAGAGGTCGTACACCATATAGCCGCTCGGTACGTCCGTCTTGTCCAGCTTCACACGGCACTCGCTGCCGTACTGGAGCGTGCTGAGCCTGAGCGCGCCGTTCACCGTTTTGACCTCTATAGGGCAGCCGTACTCCGCGAGCTTTTCGCGTATGCGGTCGGCGATGGCGTCCGCGCTGGAGTAGGTGCGGAGATCCTCGCCCGGGTCGAGCAGGTCAATGCGCAGCTTCTCCTGATGGGGTTTTCCGTCGCTGTCGTACCAGCCTGCGTCAAGTACGAAATAGTCGTTCCTGCCGCGCTCTATCTCCTGCCCCGCCGGAATCTGCCGCGTTCCGGTCAGCACCGCTTCGCTGTTCACAAGGTCGCTGTATTTGCAGATATCGTAGATAGGAGAACTGATGTGGTCTATCATCAGGAAGTTGCCGGAAAGTCCGGTCATGGTCATATCGCTCTTTATTCCGATGACGTTTCTGCCGCTGACCGTTTCCGCGACTGCTTCCATCTTGCAGGGGAGCCCGGCGTTCTGGAATTTCTCGTTCATCTTCGCGACAAGCTCATCGCGGGTATACTTTCCCTGATCTATCTTTATGGAATATTTCGTGTCGTCGGTATTGCCCAGCCGGAACTCGATAACGTCATTCTTGTCCGGCTTTATATCCAGCCTGTTGCCCGGGTCCCCGAAATTAGTAACGCCAAGCAGGTAGCCGTTGGAATTGCCCGTGACCTTATCATAGAACAGCGACGCGCCGTTTCCGGCTATGTAGTTTATCTTGCCGCCCTCGCACTGCATGGTGAGCTGCTTGTCCTCGTTGACGCCGACTATGAGCGAAAGATCCTGCTCCCACAGTTCGTCGTCTATCTTGTCGGCGATCTCCTCGACCGTGTAGGTCCCCGCGGGGATATTGACCGTGCGTTCATAGTCCGCGCCGTCCTTGCTGACGCCGATTATAAGCGGGGAATTTGTGCCGTCTATAGTGACCCAGCCCTCGTGGGTAAGGCTTCCCGCGTCATTTTCGTATTCCGGGAGGTGCTTTTCGAACAGGGGTATGCCGTTGAACTCCGCAGAATCCGTGACCTGCCCCATCTCGTCGATGAGCTGCTGATACTCGAGGTCGATCGCCTCGCGGTCGAGGCGGCTCAGGGTGTCGTTTGAAGCCTCCACGGCAAGTTCCTTCATGCGGTGGAGCATATCGTGGAGTTCCTGCGAGCAGCCGTCCACGGTGTCGAGGTAGCTGATGCCGTCGTTTATGTTGCGCTGACCCTGCCGCAGACCGCGGTCGATGGCGCGGAGCTTCTCGGAAATCGCAAGCCCTGCCGCGTCGTCGGCGGCGGAGTTCACGCGGTACCCGGAGCTGAGCCGCCTTGAAGCCTGCGCCAGCTTTGACTGCGCTTCGCTCATGCGGTTTGCCGTTATCATTCCATCGTTGTCTATGAATTTCACTTTACGTTCCCCCCGGCAGTTTCAAATATAATTACCATTTTAATTATATTACATTTTGTTCTGGTTGTCAAGCGGTGAATGCAGAAATCCATACAGGCGCAGAGTTGTCACAGAACAACATGCCCCGTAAATTCCGGCAGCTATAAAATATGAAACGCCGGTCTTACAGAACAGGCGTTTTTTCCCGACTATGACAGCCTGACCGAAAATGACACTGAGTATTAAAAGCCTGAAAGCCAAAACGTGCGAATCAACATCCCCAGCCGGAAAAAGGATTGTATAATCTTACCGGTTCGAGGACGGCAGAGAATTGTTCTGCGGCGCGGGCAGGATCCTCAGGACGATCGCAGGGACAGCCCGACGGGCGACGAATGCGAGGTCATCTCACCTATGGAGTGTGGCTCTATTTGAAGAACGGCAGTCAGAAGGGCTGGTGGAGCAGCGGCCTGATATCCTTCGATGATATCGCTGTGCTTGTTACGGACGATATAAACACCGACCTCGACGATTTCGTCATTGAAGAGGCAGGACCACAGTATGTCCTAAGATGGTGGAACTCTCCAACGGCAAGGGTCGGGCGGTCAGAGAAACTATCCGCAGGCGGTTTGCCGACCGGCTGCAGCTCGTCGTAGTTCGTCAGCGTTAAAATGCAGAACTGCGGGGGCGCTTCGATCGTTATGTCGTTTGTTGAAACGAGGCGGTTCAGCACCGTGCGGGTCTGTTGGAGCGTTCGCTGATTGATTGCAGACAGTTCTTTTACAGTCGTGCAGCACTGCCCGCGCTTTATTTCGCAGTTCATGTACATGGCGTCATCCCACGCGGCGAGATACTTGGCAGTATAAGCGGAATAAAGGAAAGGCTGCATTCCGAAAAAGAAAGGAAGCAGCCTTTTTTGTGGTATAGGAAAAGCTGAAGATGCTGGTAAGAAAATAAACAGTATCCCCCGGGGCTAGCGCGCCGGGGATTCACTATAGAATAAAAAGCGGCATGTACGGATACACGCCGCTTTGTTCTGATGGTTAGCTTTTAACTTCTTTCTGTTACAATATAATTGTCGGTAAATCCACAGCAACAGCCTTTTTATCTTGTGCATGTAAATTCAGGCACATGTGTGTCAAATGCAGCAGAATCTATGACCTCACCGGTCGTATTATCAACGACAACTATATTGAATCCACGCATGTTCTTGGAATACTCTTTCCCGGATACATTTATCGACGATTTATCGCCTGCATGCAAAGTCTGGCTGGTTACGGAAATATTCATGTCATTGAGCATGCCGTGGTATTCAGTATTGCCATAGCCATTGTCGCCGTTTCCAATATTCTGCGCGACAACGGTTTTGCCGTCTATCACGCCGACAAAGCTGTGGTATTCGTGCTCTAAAAGCGTATCGGCATTATCGAATCCGAGAGCTTTCAGCAGATCCGCCTGTTCCTGAGTAAGAGAATATCCCTGGATGTCCCTGACGGATAAAATTGCCGTATATCCGTTCAACTCCTTCAGCTTGAAGAGATATTCATCAAAATTTGTTGTTTTGGAAAGACGAACTTCTTTTGATTTTCTGCTGTATTTCTCAAACATCTCCTCATATACATGGTATTTATTATCACCTTGATGATTAGCAAATCCAAATTGCTGCTGTAACTTATCAGCGACATATTTAGACACCTTTTCGGCTCCACAGTTGTTAGTGTGCATGGGATCGATAAAATCCATTGAATAGTCTAATCCAATAGATTCAGCCTCAAGGTTTAAATCCCACATCTCATATCCACGGTTCGTTATAATGCGCTTGGCATAGTTGTACATAGCGAATTTATCTTCTGAAAGACAATTCGGGGTACAGGTAAAAATGACCTTTTTTCCCAAACCGTCGCAAAAGTCCAAAAAATCAGACAAATAATGCTGTGTTTCCTCAGAAATAGGTATTTCGGGGGCGTCAAACCGAGCTTTTATTTCTTTGTAATTAAACGGCGAAACTCCATATTTCACAAAATAACCCAAGAAACTGTTTTTATCTTCAACAAAATCAGCTTCCGATAAATCATTCCATCTGTTATGGTATTTGTAAAATGAGAAATAGAACTCATTAAGGTCAACACCACTCTTATCATAATATCTCACCCAATCGGATGTCATTGTTTGTATTGCTTTGACTTTATTATCAGACCAAGCCATATTATCTGTAACTCTTCTGATTGACTCCTCCCAAATGCAGTTATAGGCAAGCTGCCTGATATCCACAAGGTATACTTCGGGATCTTGAGTTTTTTCAATTTCTGTAATTAGAAATCTTGTGGCATTAAATGGAAGATTACCGAAAGCCATTGGATATAAAGCTATTCCATTTTCTTTATACATGACAGGGGCAATGGCGAATTCTTGGACAGAACTGCTTCCGATCCATACTGCGTCAAGGATATCTGACGGCAGACTATAGAACTGACTAAACTCAGCGCGAGAGTGCACATCGTCTTGATAATTCAACACCGTGTTTATTCTCAATGCAGAAACAGCAAAAAGCGCAAGAAAAATTATCAGACTAATTATTCTTTTTGCTATATTCACTTTTTATCCCTCCATTTATTTAGGTCACCTCTAAAAACCTTGTTTGAGTGAAAATGTGTATAGCACACCGACTGC
>OLSK01001823.1_pt1 | contig 14669 bp, 13 predicted proteins | sample 1672781 | NCBI WGS metagenome assembly OLSK01 (sample SAMEA3136723, study PRJEB25190) | human gut metagenome | biome: human gut; feature: human-associated habitat; material: faeces | place: Austria | collected 2013 | reverse complement strand
GGGAAAACGCAAAAAATTGCCCAGCCCCACGGCGCTTCCGGCCACGGCAAGAATCACTCCTATCTTTCCGGACCATTGGTCCTGCTGCGCCTTCAGGGATGACATGCAGGCAATACTGACAAAACAAGTCTCGTTTTCAAGAGAAAACAGGCCCTTTTGCCACTTGCGGAACGTCATTGCCACTTGACTTCCTCTCGTTTTTTGGAATCATTCTTTTAGAACCAAACCAAAAAACATATCATGCTCCTCATCGGAAAACCAGCACCTCATTTCAGTGCAAACGCAGTCGTCAACGGTACCATCGTCCCGGACTTCAGTCTTGACCAGTTCAAGGGTAAAAAATATGTGATCCTCTTCTTCTATCCGAAGGACTTCACATTCGTGTGCCCCACGGAACTGATCGGGTTCCAGGATGCCCTCGGCGAATTCGACAAGCGTGACGTAGCCGTCGTCGGCTGCTCCACGGACAGCGAATTCTCCCACTGGGCCTGGGTGAACACCCCCCGCGAACAGGGCGGCATCCAGGGTGTCAGCTACCCCATCGTGGCCGACATCAACAAGACCATTTCCTCCGACTACGGCGTTCTGGCCGGCGACGAGGAAATCGACGAAGACGGCAACATCGAAGTCTCCGGGGAAATGATCGCCTACCGCGGCCTTTTCCTGATTGACAAGGACGGCATCGTCCGCCACCAGCTCATCAATGACTTCCCGCTGGGCCGCTCCATTGAAGAAGCCATCCGCGTCGTGGACGCCCTCCAGCACTTCGAGCTGTACGGAGAAGTCTGCCCGCTCGGCTGGCACAAGGGTGAAGCCGCCATGACCCCGTCTCACGAAGGCGTGGCCAGCTATCTCAGCAAGTAAACCGCGTTTCAAGCAATTTCAAGGCCGTTCCGCATGTTGCGGAGCGGCCTTTTGATTTTCCAGGCACGCGGGAAAAATCGCGGCAACGCCGTCGCCCCTATTCCAGAGTCACGTTCACCTTGTTGTTGGCAATCAAATACTTGATGGCCTCCGCCGCCTGCATCCTGCTCATGGTTCCCTGCTTCACCCGCCGGGACAGTACCTCCACCAGCTTTCCGGCGAGAATATCGTCCACCTTTTTAGCCTCCACAGCCAGTTTCAGTTTCTGCATGGCTCCCAGCAGAGCCTTTTGCTCCACTTCCCGTGAAGAAATCTTGGCGCGCGCATCCTGCTCCGCTTGGTTGACGAAGGTTCTGGCCTTGGCCCCCTGCCTTTTCTCCCAGGCCTTGCGCGCGGCCCTGGCCTTCGCTTCGGGGTCTTCAATATCCACCTCGTACCTTTTCCCGTCCTCACCCGTCACGGAAACGGAAGCCGTGCTTCCGGAGGGGGAATGACGCTCCTTGAAGCGTTCAAACCGGGCCTTGGCGCTTCTGGAGCCGTCCCCGGAATGGGTATAATAACCGGCGGCACGTCCGGTTTCCAAAGAGCGTGAAGGTCCGGCACCAGCCGAAACGGCAAGAACAGCAAATCCGGCACATCCAATAACAAGGTAGTTTTTATTCATGTTGATCCAACACATTTTCCACCAGGGAAACGGCTCATACCCGCATCTTTGTCTATTTTCAAGTACATTGCCGCATCTTTTCCAGGAAAATGTTCCCGTCATAAAACGGGAAGAATACGCGCACGCCCCTTGAGCCGCATGAACGCCTTTGCTACACACTTGGCATGAATGCGGATTTCGTGGCAGCAAGCCCCTCGGAAGACATATGGACAAAAACCATGGACTTCCTGAACATGCCGGACTGGCTCAAACTGGAAATGGTGCAGTCCGCCGGGGCAAAAATCGTTCATGTGGTCATCTGGCTGATCATCAGTTGGATTCTTCTGAAACTGCTCTGCCAGGTGCTCCGCAAAATCACCTCCATGAAAATGTCTCCGCAGGCGTCCCGCCTGACGGTGAAAATCGTCAAAAACGCGGGTTACATCATCATCGGCGTGGAGGCCTTCGCCCTGATGGGGTTTGACATCCTCACCCTGCTGGGCGCAGCCAGCATCATCGGCGTGGCCGTAGGCTTCGCCTCCCAGACCTCCCTGTCCAACATTATCAGCGGCCTTTTCCTGGTAGGGGAAAAGCAGATCAACCTGGGAGACATGATTGAAGTGGACGGCATCACCGGCAACGTGGACTCCATCAACCTCATGTCCGTCCAGCTCCGGCTGCCGAACAACACCATGGTGCGCATCCCCAACGAAATGATCATCAAGAATCCGGTCAGCAACATCACCCGTTTTTCCACACGCCGGTGCGATCTGGACCTGGGCGTGGACTACAACTGCGACATTGAGCACGTCATGGACATTCTGCGGGAGGTCATCAAGGCGAACAAGATGTGCCTGGACGACCCGGCCGCCACCGTCATGTTCACGGGCTTCCAGGACTCCTCCCTGGGCTTCAAGGTGGGCGCCTGGTGCCTGAAGGAGAACTTTCTGGACTGCCAGAGCTCCCTGGCCCACGACATCAAGCACCGCTTTGCGGCGGAGGGCATTTCCTTCCCCTTCCCTACCCGCAGCGTGGAGAGCAGAACCCCCATCAAAGTGGAAATCACAGGCACGTCAGAGAAAAATCAGTAAAGCTGTTCTTTTTGCTTTCTTTTTCCCCCGTGAAATTTCAATCTTGTCTGCGTAAAAGCCGCATTTATGTCTGACACACCAGCACCTGTCTTTAAAAGAATACTCCTGAAACTCAGCGGAGAAGCCCTGCGAAGCCCCGGAAGCATGGACAATATCTCTCCGGAAATCGTCGCCCGCATCGCTGAAGAAATCGCACAGGCGCACCGCGCGGGCGTCCAGATCGGGCTGGTAGTGGGCGGCGGCAACTTCTGGCGCGGAGCCAAGGCCAGCGTGCGCGGCATGGACCGCGCCACGGCGGACTACGTAGGCATGCTCGCCACGGTCATGAACGCCCTAGCCCTGCAAAGCGCCCTGGAACGCGCCGGAGTACCCTGCGTGGTCCAGTCCGCCATTGAAATGAAAAACGTGGCGGAATCCTTCATCCGCCTGAAAGCCCGGTCCTACCTGGACAACGACAAAATCGTCATCTTCGGCGCCGGCACGGGCAACCCCTTCTTCTCCACGGACACCACGGCGGCCCTGCGCGCCAGCGAGATCAACGCGGAAGTCGTGATGAAGGCCACCTCCGTGGACGGCGTATATGATGCGGACCCCAAGAAGGTTTCCGGGGCCAAGCGCTTTGACTCCATCTCCTACCAGGAATGCCTGGAACGCCAGCTCAAGGTCATGGACTCCACGGCCTTCACCCTCTGCATGGACAATAAAAAGCCCATCATCGTGTTCGACATGCACACGCCGGGCAACATCACCCGCGCCCTGCTCGGGGAGCCCATCGGCACCACGATTTGCTGACTCTGGAGGAAAAACCTTTCAACCATACAAAAAAACACTTAGCATCAACCATCATATGGACGCAGAAACATTACTATTGGAGACGGAGGAAGCCATGCTCAAGGCCGTGGACTTCGCCAGGCAGGAATTCTCCGGCGTACGCACGGGCAAAGCCTCCCCCGGCCTTGTGGAAAATCTGGACGTGCACGTATCCAGCTACGGCTCCGTCATGAAGCTGAAGGGCCTGGCCGTCATCAGCACGCCGGAACCCCGCCTCATCCTCATCCAGCCCTTCGACCCCAGCACGGCCCACGACATCGGCCGCGCCATCAACGAAAGCAAGCTGAACCTCAATCCGATCGTGGAAGGACGCTCCATCCGCCTGCCCATCCCCGCCCTGACGGAAGAACGCCGCAAGGACCTGGTGAAGCTCGTCAAATCCCAGGCGGAGGAAGCCCGCGTGCGCGTGCGCGGCGCCCGCAAGAATGGCATGGACTCCGCCAAAAAGCTCAAGACGGACAACATCGTCACGGAAGACGGCCAGCGGGACCTGGAAACGCAGATCCAGAAGCTCACGGACAAGTACGTCAAGGAGATTGACGATCTGGTAGCCGCCAAGGAAAAGGACATCATGACCATCTGAGCCAGCACCCTTCACCACCCAACCACTTCACGACAATGACAGATAATGTAACGAACTTCCTCGCCTCCGGCATTGAAATCAAGGGAACCATCCGTTTCCAGAACGACATGCACATCGACGGAAAAATCGAAGGCGAAATCATTTCCGACAAGGGAAAAGTCACCATCGGCGAAACGGCCCAGATCAAGGGCGACATCACCGCCGGAGACGTGCGCATCTACGGCAACGTGGAAGGCAAGGTCACTTCCGACCGCTGCGAACTCAAGCAGCAGGCCCGCGTCGTCGGCGACATGAAAACCCGCAGCCTCGCCATGGAAGAAGGCGCCCATCTGCTGGGCCGCACGGAAATCGGTTAAGGCCCGAAAACCCCCATCTTCAAGCCGTTCCCCCGTAAGGAGGGACGGCTTTTTTCATGGCCGGAACCGGAGCGGATATTTCCTTCCGCCGCATTCGGGAAAAGCTTCAGCCGTAAAAGGAGAAACGCTTCCGTTTCCGGAAACCGGTGCCGCGGAACTACGGCAAACGCCGCCTTCCGGCCGTCCATTTACGGATTCTCCGGACGCACGATGGACCAGGAACGGGGCTGGGACGGGTCCAGAATCTTTTTGATAAAGCCATTCACCTGCTCCACGGTCATGTTTTTGATGGCCCGGGTCTGTTTTTCAAAGGCGTCCAGAGGCAGTCCGAACAGGATATCCAGGGCCAGCATCTGGCACAGCGTGCCGTTGGACTGCATGGCCAGCAGGCGGGAGGAGAGGGCGGAAGCCTTCGTACGCTCCAGTTCCTCTTCCGTCATGCCTTGTTCATAGATCATGGACAGCGTTTCCTCCAGACGCCTTTCGGCTTCCTCCAGCTGTTCCGGAGACGTCCCCAGGTAAAAGCAGATGCCTCCGGCATCCATGCCGATGAACAGGGAGGAACTGGCATAATAGGCCAGGCCCGCTTCTTCCCGGATGTTCGTGAACACAGGGCCCGCCATGTCTCCGCACCAGGCCTGGAATATCAGGGCCATCGCCATGTCGGGGGAAACCACGTCCACTCCCGGCACGCCCACTACCAGAACGGCCTGCTGCTTGTCCAGCACGGTCACTTCCCTTCCCGGCTTCAGCGCGGGGGTAGGGGCAAGCACGGGCGGACTGCCTTTTCTCATGGCCCCCAGATGTTTTTCCAGCAGGGGAAGCACTTCATCCTTCGTCACATCCCCGGAAATGCACAACACCGCATTGGACGCGCAGACGATGCGCCCGTACTGCTTCCGGATGTCCTCCACCGTCAGGGAGGAAAGGCTCTGCGCCGTTCCCGCCGGGGAATTGCCGTAGGAAACGTTGCCGTAGGCCACGTGCCGCTCCTGTCTGAACGCCACGGAAAGGGGGTCTTCCATGTCTTCCTCCGCATCCGCCACAAAGGTTTCCTTTTCCTTCAGGAAGGCGTCCTCCGGGAAGGAAGGATTCATCACGACGTCCGCCATCAGTTCCAGGGCGGCATCCAGGTCTTCCGCCAGCGTCTGGCAGCCCACGCTCAGGGAATTGTTGCCCGTAGAGGTATTGATCGCACCGCCGATGTCTTCCAGAAACCGGGCAATGTCCGACGCGGACCGCGTGGAAGTCCCCTTAAGCAGGCATTCCGACATCAAATCCGTCACACCCGCATTCTGCTCATTTTCCGCAGGGCATCCGGCCTTGAACACCAGGCAGACATGCGCCAGCGGCAGCCGGTGGTCTTCCCGGACAACAACTTTCAATCCGTTGGAAAGCGCAAGCTCGCTGAGGACGGTATCCGTCTTCTCACTGCCGGCGGGAACCTCCTCCGCATTGCTGCCCAGCGGGTCCAGGCTGACTTCCGTCACATTCGGGGAGGACAGCCACCCGGCGCACACCCGGTGCAGGTCTTCCGAGGTCACGCGTTCAATGGCCTCCTGCCATTCGGAGGACAAGTTCAAGTTGCGCGCGCCGAACCAGTCAGCACCCATTTCCGAGGCCATGCCGGAAGCCGAGCTTTTTCGGCTCAAACGGCTAACTCTTGTCTGCTTGCAGACTCTCTTGAGGTCTTCCGTAAAATCTTCCCGTTCCAGGTCCCGGAGTTCCTGGAGGACGAGGTCCCGCACCCTGTCCCGCTGGGCGCGGTCCACATCCATGGTGATGGTGAACGCCCCCTCGTCGGACTCGGACTGGTTGGAATGCACCTCAATGCTGTACACCAGCCCCAGCCGATCATGGAATTTCTCATAAAACCGCGCGGAACGGCCGCCGCCCAAAATACTGGCCAGGGCGGACAGCGCCGGAGTATCCGGATGCGCGGAACAGGGCAGGCGCCACGCCAGGCTCAACTTGGAATAAGGCACCGCAAACTCCTTCCGCACCGTCCGGGAACCGAACTGATGGGGCTCGTGCGGGAGAGGCTCCCGGTTCAAAGGCTTTGCCTTCAAATCCTCCACCAGCAGCTCCAGGTGGGACAACACTTCCCTGGCATCCACATCCCCGGCGATTGAAAGCACCACGTTGTTCGGAACATAGCGGGAGGCGTGATACTCCAGCACATCCTCCCTGGTCAGGGTGTCGAACACCTCCGGTTCGCCCAGCACGGGCCAGCGGCGGGGATGCTTGAGATACAGAGTCTGCATTAAAAGCTGATAAGCCACGGAATCCGGTTCATCCGCGTACATGGCCATTTCCCGGCGCACGACCTCCTTCTCCCGTTCCAGCTCCCCTTCCGGGAAGGTGGGGGAAAATACCAGCTCCGTCAGCAGGTTCAGGAAAATCTGCCAGGACTCCGCCGGTCCGTCTATGTAGAAAACGGTGCGGTTCACGCTCGTATAGGCATTCCAATGGCCTCCCCGCTCCTGCACCTTGCGGGCCAGGTCCTGCCCGGAATAACTCTCCGTACCCTTGAACACCAGATGCTCCAGCAAATGGGAAATTCCGCTGCCCTGCAAATGCCCCTCATTCATGGAGCCCGTCCCCACCCAATATTGAAGGGATACCACGGGGTGGGACTTGTCCTCCTTGATCAAAACCGTCAGACCGTTCCCAAAACGGTGAATCACAGGTTCCTTAACTGAACTCATGTCTCTTACCGTGCCTCAAGACGGAGGACGGTGCAAGCCGCCGCTCCGTCCGCACTCCGACACTGTCAGACTTCTTCTGTCCTGCGCGGGCACAAATGAATACAGAAACACCCTGTAAAAAACATGTTCCAGCCATCTTTTTTTGAACAAATCTTAAAGTCCGCAACTCTATGCTGTCGTAGAACGACAGTTAACGCGCTGTCCTCATTAAATAAACCAACCATAAAGAAATAAACCATATGAAGAAGATACTCGCTGTAGCAGCTTTCGCATTCGCATTCAGCATCAATGGATACGCCCAGGAAGCCGCCCCGGCGGACTCCTCCGCCCCCGCCGCCCAGAAATCCTGCTGCAAAGACAAGAAATGCAGCAAGGACGCCACGTGCGACAAGGACGGCAAGTGCGCCCAGAAATGCGACAAGCCCTGCAGCAAGGGAGAAAAGCCCTGCGACTGCTCCAAAAAGGCGGAAGCTCCCAAGGCCTGATCCCACGGAAACCACTCCCATGAATATGAACCCTTGCCGGAATGTTTCCGGCAGGGGTTTTCTCCGCCGGACGGAGTGAACAGACTCTTCCCGGTGACCATTAAAATACTTGATTTCAACCTTCAACCCATTTTATAAGAAAATCATGAAAGCCACCTCCATCCTCACCATCGGCTGCGCAGCCATCGCGCTCTCCGTTACATCCTGCACCAACTTCGGCTCCCCGAACACTTACAACATGAATGAAATCGGCGGTGTTCAGGAAACCTATTACGGTACGGTCACCAGCGTGGAAACCGTCAAGATCCAGGCCAATAACGCCAATGCCGGCACCGGCGTGGGCGCCGTGGCGGGCGGTCTTACCGGAGCCATGTTCGGCGGCGGCAACGCCAAGTACGCTACGGCGGCAGGCGGAGCCATCATCGGCGCCATCGCCGGCAACCAGATTGACAAGGCCGTGAACAACACGACCGGCCAGCGCATTACCGTGCGCCTGAACCAGGCGAGAAACGGCACCCGCAACTACACCGTTGTCCAGCCCGTCGGCAAAAACAACCCCATCTATGTCGGACAGCAGGTTCGCGTCATCATCGGCAACACCGGTTCCCGCGTTCTGGCCTACTAAGAAGCCATTCAGCTATCCAGCCATATCTCCGGCATGATCTTCGGCACCTTACCCGGCGGCGCTCCTGTTGAAATCTTTGAACTGTCCTCCGACAGGATGACGGTGCGGATCAGCAACTACGGGGGGCGCATCATCTCCGTCGTCAAGGACGGCATGGACATGATCGTAGGGCCCAAGACCTTTGAAGACATGCTGAAAGATACCTGTTACTGCGGTGCGATTTGCGGCCGGGTCGCAAATCGCATCGCCAAAGGCAGGTTTTCCATTGACGGGGACGCCCACTCCGTAGCCGTCAACAACGGCCCCAACCACCTGCACGGCGGCCTCCAGGGTTTTGACAGCAAAATATGGCAGGTTCAGGAAGCCGCGCGCAACACGCTGGTGCTGACGCTCCATTCCCCGGACGGGGAGGAAAACTACCCCGGCAATCTTGAAGTGGTGGCCACCTACACGCTCATGGAGGAAACCCTCCACCTGCGCATGGAAGCGTACTCGGACGCGGCCACCATCGTCAACCTCACCAACCACGCCTACTGGAACCTTTCCGGAAAGCCCGACATCAATTCCATGACGCTGGAAGTCCGGGCCTCCGCCTATACCCCCGTGGATGAAACCAACATCCCGGACGGGCGTATCCTCCCTGTGGAAGGCACGGACTTTGACCTGCGCAGGGCGGCCCTTCTTGGGGAACGCAACTCCGCCGCCCACCCGGACACCGCCGCCGGACTGGACCACAACTACGTGCTGGATTCCGAACCAGGCGACAAGATCGCGGCCATCCTCCTTGATCCCTCTTCAGGCCACCGCCTGATCGTGGCGACGGACGCCCCCGGACTCCAGGTTTACACGGGGGAATACCTTCCCAAGGCGCGCCAGGGGATTGCTCTGGAAGCCCAGGGCTTCCCGAATGCCGTCAACGTGCCCCACTTCCCCAGCGTTCTCCTGCGCCCCGGTCAATCCGTCACGCGCAGCATTTCCTGGACAATCAGGTAAAGGCGGATTCCATCATCCGGCCTGCCGTCACGCCACCGTGGCACAATGATACCTGCCGCACATGGTGGAGAGCCATGGCGGTTACCGTTCCAGCCGCCGCAGAATAATATGGGCCGGGCGGTAAAATTCTACCTTCTTCAGCCAGTCTTCAGGCGTTCCGGGAACGTCTTTCAGCAGGCCGCCCGCTTTCAGGCAGCCCACCAGATAGACTTCCCGGCCATACCGTTCCAGATAAGGGGAGGAATCCCCGTAAAGAATGCGTCCATACGGGTTGACCAGGTCCGGATGTTTTAATGCCCGTTCCAGAAATTCAATGGTGTCCCCGTCCAGATAATCGCGGGCTTTTTCCACATTCCGTTCATGCCGGATGCCGCAGTACAGGATCAGCCCCATATCCTCGCGTCCGGGCACATCCGTGCCGGAGGAGCGGCTTCCCCCGATCCAGCCGGCCCAAAGAGCAACGGGAATTACATACAAGATATTCCTGTACATTAATTTCCGCTTGTCCAGAGGCAGAAACTCCCCGTCTTCACGCAGGGCTTCCTGATGGACCTGCCGCAATTTTTCCTTCACCATCCCGCACAATAAATCATACCTGCCTTTCCCCAATTCCATCCTTCCGATCTTCACCATGTTATCATTCGATTTCAACACTAGCCATTCGTTCGCCCCCATACTGCCGCAGGAGGCGCTCTTGATGCAGCGCCAATCCATGAACCGGGGAGGCCGTAAAAAGCGGGTGACGGTTATCCCGTCCTCGCTCACCTTCACCTGGAACTGCCGCATGGAGAAAAAGCAAAGAACGCCTGTCAGCAGGAAGAATGCCGCCCACAGCAGGTTCTCCCACCCTATCTCTTCCAATCCCCGGTAAACGCGGATAACCTTCCATAAATCAGGCAGGGCGCAAGCGGCCATCACCAGCAGGAGCCCCCAGGACCATCCGGCCAGATTGCAAAAGGTATCCTTCTGTTGTCCTTTCATGTTCCATGTCTTATATAAAAATCACGGAACAGGCAAGCATTTGTCCGAACGCCGGCGATCCCTCCGTTCAGGATTGCCGGGGCCCGACTCCGTAAAGAGCTTCCGCAGCCACTTTCTGCAATCCTTCCGCGACGCGTTCCAGCGAACGGCCGATGAATATCAAATCCGCCACGGAGGCGAGATTGTCCCGGTAATGTTCCGGCAGACGGGCGAATGTTTCCGTCAAGGTCCCGGTTTTCTCCGCCAGGGACGCCAGTCCCGGCGCCAGGGAAGCCAGGGCCGGGGCATCCCATGAAGAGACGGCCTTGTTGACGGCCCTGAACTGTTCGGCCAGCTCCCGGTACACGGGTTCCACCAATCCGGCTTCCCGGAGGCGGGGCCTTTTATTCAGCTTGTTGGCCCTCTTGGCGATAGTGACGGACTCATCCCCCATGCGTTCATAAATGGCGGACAGGCGGATGGAAGCCAGCACCACCCTCAAGTCGGATGCCACCGGGCTGAAAAACGCCAGGAGATGCATCCCTTCCCGGTCCACGGCCATTTCCAGTTCGTCCAGTTCCTCGTCATCGGCAATGGCCTGGTTGGCGGAATCCTCGTCCTGCTGGAGCAGACCGGCAACGGCCAGATCAAGGGCGCTCTGCGCCTTGTAAGCCATTTGCAGCAAATGCGTATTCAGGGAAGTGAGGGCGGCATCAAATTCCCGCAGGGTGTGGGCGTCGTGGTTCATGGTCGGAAATGTTGGTTCGATTGTCGGAGGAAGCCGCCCTGGCGGCATGGTAAAAAATATGCAGCCTGCGCAAGCCGCCGGTTTTCCTCGCGGAAGCGGCAAAACGCCGGGCGGAACAGGAGACTCCGGAAAAGCGGAGGGAACCGGCCCTGCCTGAACATGTTGATGTAATCATAAATCGTCTTCTATTTGTTAACTGAATCTTCCCGTAATATAATCTTCCGTTTCCTTCATGGACGGATGGGAAAAAATCTTCTCCGTGGAACCAAACTCCACCAGCCTTCCCAGCATGAAAAACCCCGTCAGGTCGGAAACGCGGGTGGCCTGCTGCATGTTGTGCGTCACCACGATGATGGTGAATTTCTCCTTGAGGCGGTGCATCAATTCCTCCACGCGCACCGTGGCGATGGGGTCCAGGGCGGAACAAGGTTCATCCATCAGCAAAATGCGCGGCTTGACGGCGATGGAACGGGCGATGCAGAGGCGCTGCTGCTGGCCGCCGGAAAGTCCGTTGGCGGAAGTATGGAGCCTGTCCTTCACTTCGTCCCACAGGGCGGCATGGCTCAGGCTCTCCTCCACGGCTTCATCCAGAACGGCCCTGTCCCTTACTCCCGCCAGCTTCAAGCCGTAGGAAACATTCTCGTAAATGCTCATGGGGAAGGGATTGGACTTCTGGAAAACCATGCCCACTTCCCGGCGCAGGCGGATCGGGTCCAGGGTGGGGGAAGTCACGTCCACCCCGTCAATGCGGATGGCGCCTCCCGTAACGCGGGCCTCCGGAATGCGGTCGTTCATCCGGTTGATGCAGCGCAGCAGCGTGGATTTTCCGCAGCCGGACGGCCCGATGAACGCCGTGACGCGATTCTTCGGAATCAACATGTTGACGTTGAAAAGCGACTGTTTGCTGCCGTAGCAGAAATCCAGGGAATCCACCTCCACGGCGGTTTGATCGGGTATTGCAGACGGTAGGCTCATATCTCTGACCATGGCGCGGCTCATCACCGCTGCCCGCATGGTATCGCAAATCCCCCCCGCAATGACCATCCAGGGATTGTGACGATTTCTTAACCTGGCCTTCTTGGCCCATTTCCCGCAACGTTCACCGGATTTAGAATCCGTCTGCAGGCTGGAAGAAACCAGGGTGATGTCATGGTAAAGCTCTCCCAAATCTTTCAGGCGGCCGTTTTTGCTGTTGGCAAGAAGCGTGTCACGGGAGATCAGTTTCCTGGCTTCCGACATGTCGCCACCGGAGCCTGAGGGAATCAATGAAGCGATATTGAGGGTGTCCAGGTCCGGGCCGGGGGTATCCCAGGTGGAGCGCAGAACGGTCAGTGTGTCGGTGCTTTCCTGGGAGGCATGGGGCATCAGGTTGATGCGCGCCTTCTGGTTTTCCGGCGTAATCCACCAGGCAATGTACTTGCGGGTGTTGGCATTCTTTTTCAGCCCCGTATTCTTTGAAGAATCGTCCACGCGTACAGGGCGGACATGGATTTCCTTTTTATCCTGGTTCCGGGCGCCCACCGGGGTTCCTGCGGTGCCGGGGCCCAGCAGGCAGACACTGCGGGAACTGCGGTTGGAATTGGATCTTTGCCCCAGAAGGTTTTTTCCGGCTTCCAGGGTGCTGAGCCTGCGCAGGTCGGGATCGGAAATCAGCCAGCGGCGGAACATGGAGCTTCTGCCCGTGTCGTAGGTGGAAGCAATATTCATGCCTGAGGAATTGTTCCTGTTGAGCCAGGTGTCCCAGCTGTTCCAGGCGCCCAGGATGTAGGGGGAGCTTCCTTCGCTGGTGCCGGAAGAAAGAATGCCGGAGTTGGCGGAAACGCGCTGGTCGGGTCCCAGTTCGCACTGGAGCTGTCCCAGGGACACTTCCAGGGAGAATCTGGCCAGGGACTTGGCCTCAGCAGCGAAGAGCTGTTTCTCAGAGATGCGCACCTGGGATGATGCGATGGTGAGCAGACCGACACTCAAGAGGGCCAGGAGCATCATCAGGGTGATGGTGGCAATGAGAGCGAAACCCTTGCTGACGTGTTTAATAGGGCGTTTTTTGGAAGGTTTGATCTTCATGAAAAGCTATGGTTTTTAGCGAGACGCCTTCCTATTAGTTTGGAGTTGCCGAGCCATCCACTAATATGGAAAGGCGAAAAGCCAATTCTTATCTCTGAACCTTATAAAAAGCGGAGGGTGCATGCAAGCCTAAAATTGGTTGAAAAAGGATGCTGAAACCTTGCTTTCAGAGCCGGAATTTTCCCCTTATTTGAGCTCTGAGATGAATTGGAATAATATTTTTATTCATTTATAATCAAAAGTTTTATTGCAGTTATAAAGATAAATACGGATTCCAAATTCGGAGGATTGAAAAAAGACCTGAATCTCATGCTTTCCCAGGAAAAACTGCCTGAAGAGTTCCGGGGAGATACGGCGGACATCGGTCTGCGTCCCTACGCCACGGAGGACGGAGCCCCGACGGAACAAAACCGCCCGATAAGCTCCTGGAACCAGCTCCACCTGTGGGCCAATGTGTGGGACTCTTCAACCAAAAGGGACGGCCAGGATGCCTCCGCCACACTGCAATGGAACGGGCAGACGCCCAGCACGCTGGTAGCCGCGGACGCCTCCGCCAACATGGAAATGATGGACAACCGCTACACCTACATGCGCCATCCCATCCTGCTGCGCTTCTATTCCTTCGTGGGGATCAATTACGTCAAGCGCGAAAAACAGCATCTTTCTCGCGGCGGCTATATTGATGTGCGCGTCTCTGTCATTCCCGTTTTTGTCTGGTGGAACCCGTACAACGTGGACATGAAATTCATAGGCGCGGACGGCAATCCGTGGGGTGGCCATTTCGGAGAACACCGCTTCATGCCTATGGTGCAGCGCAACAACTTCGGACAAATGGAATCATTTTTGGACAATAATTGGGAAAACAAAAACTATGGAGAGCATCCGTTAACTCCCTACTCCTTACAAGACCTTAAATACGGTCCCAACAGACAGATTGCGGACTTCGGCGCTTCATTCCGCGAGACATCCACCATTGATTCCTCTGGGTTGGGAAAGGCAGGCGCATCTTCCACATTGAAAGCGGGGGAAATCGTTGTGTTCGCTCAGCCGGTTCTGACGGCGGATACTTCCATTACCAAAGCCAAAACCAGCTGGTATGACTGCAAAGTGGATAATTTCGCCTTTAAGGAAGGCTGGAGCCAGGATCCTCGACAAACAAAAGAATACAATATCCACTGGGCAGATGGTGTTCAGTACCAATACTTGTCGAAAAGCGGCTATGAAGAGATGGGAACTGCTCTCATGTCCATCCGGTTCGCTGAATCTCTGACCGAATTGAATCATACTCCTGCCGACGCTGTTCTATGTACCAGGTTTACGGAAGAATTTTCCGCACAGTCAAAGAAGCTGGGCACATTTGTGATGCTCTCAGGTCTCATGGATTCTAAGAAGATAGGAACAGGAGGCGAAAGCAATCTGAGAAACAAAATAGAAATCGATACCTTTTTCAAGACTTCTCCCACCATCCTCAACCTGAACTGGGGTGCCTGGGAAAAACCCCTGCTTGATCAAGTCAAGCTCCCGGCTGACATGTTCCTGGACAATGAAGGGCCGGACGACAACAGAAAACGCAGGGGCTTTTACGGTACTGCGGCTGAGGACTCCACATTCGTGGCCTATTATGGGGTTTCCGTGAAATGGGGCAAAACTCCCGTCATCGGCACCTACCCGGAAGGAAAGGACTACCGCGCCAAGACCTGGCAGCACTCCAGCCCACT
>OLSK01001812.1_pt1 | contig 14775 bp, 8 predicted proteins | sample 1672781 | NCBI WGS metagenome assembly OLSK01 (sample SAMEA3136723, study PRJEB25190) | human gut metagenome | biome: human gut; feature: human-associated habitat; material: faeces | place: Austria | collected 2013 | reverse complement strand
CTCTTGAGAATTGCCATGTTGTCTTCTAACCATGGAACTTCAGTCTATCAGCGGCGCAAGACGCGGCGTGTTCCATCGTGATACGAAAAGGCGGGACCGCATTGCTCCGCGGTCCCGCCTTTCGGAAATTCAGGAAATACAGTCAGACGATTGCGATTTTATCGGTCGCCGGCCTCCTTCCTGCGGAGGACGATCAACACGCCCGCCGCAACGGCGAGCACCATGACGGCCAAGGCGATTCCGGTGACGTTGGAGCCTGTTGCCGGGCTCTGCACCGCGCTTTTCTCCGCGTCTTCCTTTGTATTGTCGGCCTTGCCGTTGATCTTGCCATTGGCATTGCCATTGTTCTTATCGGCGGCCGGGGTGACGGCCTGCTTCTGGACGTGCACCGTGCGGGTGAAGGTCGTGGTCTTGCCACGGGAGTTGGTCACGGAGTAGACCAGCTTGTAGTCACCGACCTTATTGGCGTCCACGGTGCCCTCGACCTTGATCTTGTCGGTCAGATCGCCGTCGATGTCGTCGGTGGCGGAGACGCCTGCCATCGGATCGAACTTGGAACCGACGGTGATGGTCGTCGACTCGTTCACACCGCTAATCACGGGAACGACGTCGTCGGCGGAGGCGACCTTGAGCACGGTGGCGGACAGTGCGCCAGCGGTGTATGCGGAGCCCTTGCGGACGGTGACGCTCTTGACGTCGTCGCCGCCGTACACGGTGCCGTTTGCGGCGAGCACCTCGTACTTGCCGGCCTCGACGCCATCGATGGCGGCGGCATCGTTGTTGGCGTTGAAGATCACCACGTAGGTGCCGCTGGAGTCCTTTGCCTGATAGGCCACGACACCGTTGGCGGACTTGAGCATGGTCACGCTGGCGTTGATGTCGTTGTAGCTGGTCTGGCGGAGGGCAGCGATCCTGTTGCGCAGCTTGATCAGGCCCCTGACGTAGTCGACGGAGCCCGCATACTGCGTGGTGCGATCCCAGTCGATGGCGTTCACCTCGTCACCGGCGTTATAGCTGTCGCCGTTGCCGCCCTTGGTGCGCAGGAACTCCTGGCCCAGCTGGATGGCCGGGATGCCTTCGGACAGGTAGACCACGGAATCGGCGAGCTTGGCGCGCGCCTCGGTGGTGGCCTCGTCATCCGTGGGCACGGACTTCCTGAGCTTGTCGTACAGGGTCATGTTGTCGTGGATCTCGGCGTAGTTCACCACCTGACCGGCATCCGCGTAGTGGTCCTGCGCATTGCCGTTCCAGCAGGTGGTGATGGCGTCGGCGTCGTACTGGCAGCCGAGCACGTTGTGGGCGATGAGGCTTTCCTGATCGGCCTTGCCGGAGACGAAACCGGTGTCGGTGTCGGAGAACACGGAACCCTTGAGGCCGTCGCGGATCGAGTCGTTGAAGAACGCGATGCCGTTGTTGGTGCCGTCCGAAGCGACCTGGTAGGCGTTTGGCTGGATGGTCATCTCGCTCTTGTCCATCGTGGAGTTCATGTCCCAGCCTTCGCCGAGCACGATGATGGACGGATCGATCTTGTCGAGGGCAGCACGAACCTCCTGCATCGTCTTGGTGTCGATCAGACCCATGAGGTCGAATCGGAAGCCGTCGATGTTGTAGTTCTTCGCCCAGTAGGTCACCGAGTCGACGATGTACTTGCGCATCATCGCACGTTCGGAGGCGGTGTCGTTGCCGCAACCGGAGTCGTTGACGAGCGAACCGTTGTCGTCATAGCGGAAGTAGTAGCCCGGGACCGTCTTGTTGAACGAATGGTTCGCGGCATTGTAGACGTGGTTGTACACCACATCCATGATGACGCGGATGTTGTTCTTATGCAGGCCCTTGACCATCTGCTTCATCTCGGTGACGCGGGAGCTCGGGTTGCTCGGATCGGAGGAGTACGAGCCTTCCGGCACATTGTAGTTCTCCGGATCGTAGCCCCAGTTCTGCGCGCCATCGGCGTTGTAGCTCAGGTCGCCGGTCTCGTTGACGGAACCGTAGTCGTACATCGGCATGATCTGCACGTGGGTGACGCCCAGCGACTTGAGATAGTCGAGGCCGGAGGTCGCGCCCTTGGCGGTCTTCGTGCCGGATTCGACCACGCCCAGGTACTTGCCCTGCTTGTCGGCGGAGATGCCGGAGGCCGGGTTGATGGAGAAGTCGCGGATGTTCATCTCGGCGATGGAGGCGTCGGTGGTCTTGCCGAAGGCCGGCATGCGCTTGCCCGCCTTGCCCATGGCCTTCTTGGAGAGCACTACGGAGCGCTCGCCGTTGGCGACGGCCGCGGTGGCGTACGGATCGGCCGAGGTGTTCACCGTGCCGTCGGCGAAGGTGAGCCTGTAGGAGTACGCGGTGCCGGAGGCAAGCTTCTTCACCGTGGCGCTCCACACGCCCTTGCTTTCACTGGTCATGTCGATGGTCTGATCGATCTCGGCATTCGGGTCGGCGGACTTGTAGGTGATGAGCTCGACCTTGGCGGCGGTCGGCGCCCACACCTTGAAGCCGGTCTGCTTCTTGGTGAAGGTCGCGCCCAGATCCTCGCCGCTGTAGGCGTACTTCCTGTCGAAGGCGTCGGTGCGGACCACCGAACCGGCGATGGCGTTCTGGGAGCCGAAGCCCTTGATCTCGACGGTGTACTTGCCGTGAACGTCCAGATCCTTGTCGGCGGTGATGATCACCTTGGTGCCGTCGGCCTTGAGACTCTTGACATCGACGGCTTTGCCGTCGGCGTCCGTGACGGTGACCTTGCCTTTCAGGTCATCCGTGGAGACCTTCTTGGAAAGCTTGGCGGACAGCTGGTTGGTGCCGGAGATCTCGGCGGACTTCATGGTCGCGCCGAGGGACGGGCGGGAGGTATACACCGTGGCGTCGCCGCCGAGCAGCCACACTTCGGCGGAGGCGTTGCCGTCGGCGTCGAACACGAGCGCGTTGGACGGGATCTTGTGATCGGCGTCGTCCGGGTCCTTGGCCTTCCATGCGTCCTTACCGTAACGGCGCAGCATGCCGATATCGGAAGCGCCGTCGTTGTTGTAGTAGGTGTAGTTGGTGAAGGAGTACTCCGCGATCTCGCCCCAATCGTCATGGGTGGTGAAGGTGGCGGCACCGCCGTTCCAATTGGATGCCCAGGTCCAGATATCCCACTGCGGCACAGTGGTGCTGGTGTCCTCGGCGTTGTAGTACAGGCCGTCGTCTCGGTTGTAGTGCACCTTCACCTTGACGGTGTTGGCCTTGCAGGCGTAATCGGCCGGTGCCGAATCAAGCGTCTCGACAGTGGTCGCCTCGCCCTGGTCCGGGTACTTGGTGCCGTCGATCCACACCTCGGCGGTGCCGTCGGCGCTCACGGTGGCGCTACGGTCGGCGCCGTACTTGTTCCAATCGCTGGTGGTGACGAGGAAGCCGAACTTGTCGTACTTGCCGTCGAAATTGAGCACGGCGACCTTGCCCCAGCAGTCAGTGCCGGTGAAGGCGTGGTGCTTGGCGTCCATGTTGCCGCCGTTCACATCGGTGCCCCACACGTACACGCCGCGGTTGTCCGAGGCGCTGGAGGGCTTGTAGTGCACGACGAGACGGGTCTTGCCGCCGATGGATTCGGGGTTGCCGACGGTTGCGGCCTGATCGCTCACGCCAACGTGGGTGATGCCGACGTTGGCATGGTAGTTGCCGCCGCCCTTCGGGTTCTCCCAACCATCGGTGTCCTTGTCGTGGAACACGAAGTCGATCGCCTTGCCCTTGGTGTTGATGGTGGCGGTGTAGTAACCCTGCGCGTCGAGGGTCATGTCGGCTTCCGGCTGCTCCCAATCGTTGCCGAGGCCGTAATGGACCTTCGGGGTCTTCCACTCAGAGTTGGCGGGCTTGTAGTAGATGGTGACGCTTCTGTCGTCGGGCAGGGCGTCATCCTCCTCCTGGCTCACGTCGGGATCGGACGGATCGGTGGCGGCGGAGGCTGCGGGGTGCGAGGCCTTGGTAGCACCGGCATACAGGGCGATGGCGGAGTGCGCCGGCACCGTGGTCTCGACCTTGCCACCCTTGACGGTCACGGTCTTGGAGCAGTCCATGGTGGCGTACACGTTGCAGTATTCGCCGTCGGCGAGGGATGTCGTGTAGGAGGCGTCCTTGTCCTTCTTGCCGTTGTTGATGGCGATGAAGCCCTTGGCTCCGCGGGAGAAGGCGATGTTGTCGCCGCCGTCATCCTGCCAATCGGCGACCTTGGTGCCGTTGACATAGTTGCGGAAGGCGATCATGCCGCGGGTGGAGGTCCAGCGCTGCTCGCAGTTCCAATCGGAATCGTTGGTGGAGCATGCCTTGTCCATATCCACGTCGGGCACGGAGGTCGCGGTCGCTCCGGGTGCACCATTGTCGTTGACGTCCCACTTGTAGTCGGAGAGCAGGCGCGGGGTGCCGTAGTCGTAGGCCAGCATGAACGCGTTGGCCAGCTGGTACTTGGCGCCGTCCTTGTAGGTCAGCGCACCCTCGTTGCGGGCGGTGTCCCAGTTGGTGACGAACACGTTGGCGTCCTCGGAGGAGAGATCCTTGCTCAGGCGATCGCTCAGCCCCTTGAGGTTGGCGATCTTGTCCTTGAAGGTCTGGTTCATCTCGGATTTGAAGCCGAATTCGGTCACGGTGCCGTTCTGCACGTAGTTGCTCGGCTGGATGCCCGCGGCCTCGGAGGCGTTGCCGATGACCTCCTGAATCCAGTAGATGTCGTTGGCGTTCTTGCCGATTTTCTTGGCGAACTTCTCCTTGATGGCCTTCATGCTGTCAGTGTGGATGTGCTTGACGGCATCCATGCGGAAGCCGCGCACGCCGGCGTTCCACAGCGAGGCTAGGTAGTCGGACTGGATGTCCTGCACCTTCTCGCTTTCGGAGTTGAAGTCCCACATGGAGCTCAGGCGGCATTCCTGAACTTCCTTCTGATTGGTGTAGTCGGAGATGTTCTTGTCGCAGCTGTGGAAGTCTGCTGCGGTGATGCCGTCCGGGTACTGCTTGGTGGCGAAGCCCGGGTAGCTGCCGGTGGAGCCGTTGTATTCGCTGCCGGCCACGCCCTTCTGGTCTCCGGCGGCCACGTCGGCGCCGGTGGTCTGGTTGAGCACCACGTCGGCGATGATGCCCACGCCTGCCGCGGAGCACTGCTGAACCATGTTCTTGAATTCGGCTTCCGTGCCCAGCTTGGAGTCGAGCTTGTAGCTCACAGGCTGGTAGCTGGTCCACCACTGCGTGCCTTGGATGGATTCCTGCGGAGGCGAGACCTCCACATAGGCCACACCTTCCGGACCATAGGTGTTGGTGCATTCCTTGGCGATGGTGTTCCACGTCTGCTGGAACGCAATCACCTGGACATCTTTCTGTTGATTGGCCTGCGTTTTGGATTGCGCCTGGGCCACGATCGGTGCCGCGACCAACGAAGCGCACGCCATGGCCGCGGTGACGCCCATCGCCACCACACGGCCTAATGGACGGTTCGTCTGAACGACCATTGTTCTCCGTTCTCATCTGTGAGGCCGGTTCAAGCGCCCATGGCAGGCGCCGCGACCGGCAACGTATGCGCCATGGACATCCGCATCCACGCGGATGATTCAGAATCCACTCGACGATGAATATGCATACGTTTACACTCTGAATCAGAGTTAATTGTATGTCAATGGCTGCGCGTGGCAATGAAACAGCGTGACCCTCTGCTGCACATGCACTTCATATATGCCGAAGTGCAACCTGTTGCTGCAATCAAAATTTTTTCTGCAAGTCAAGCAGAAAACATTCAGAAATAGCTGCAAAAAACAGCAAACGATTGCAATCATTGTCTCACGGTATACGGTGTCGCGGCGATATGGAAGGCCACTGCACTACCGGCAGGAACCGTCAGTGTGGCATCCCCGTCGAAACGCACATGCACGCTGCCGGAACAGTCGGCGGAAGCGTAGACATCGCAATACTCCCCTGCCGGCAAAGCCGTGTGGTACGTCACAGTACGTGTGCGCACGGAATTGTTGATGGCGATGAAGGCACGTCCCCCTCGACCGAAGGCGATCATGTTGTCGCCGTCATCCTGCCAATCGGAGAGCGGCGCGTCGCCTGCGACATTATGCCAGCCGACCATACCGTGCACGTCAGGCCAGCGTTCGGTGCAGCTCCAGCCGGAGTCTTTGGAGCAGTCAATATCGGGCACGCTGGTCGCAGTGGCGCCTGGAGCTCCCGAGTCGGTGTCATGGAATTCGTATCCGGAGAACACGTTGGGGGTGCCATACGGGTAGGCCAGCATGAACGCGTTCGCTAGCCGGTAGGCGTCGCCGTCCTTGTAGGTGAGCGTCATGTTGTTGCGTTCGGTATCCCAATTCGTCACGAATACGCTGGCCTTGCCACTGTCGGTGATGTTCTGCGGAATGTCTTTGATCGACAGGCTTCCGCCTGCCAGCGAGTTGGAGAACAGGGACTTAAGCCGATATGCGTACTGGAATTCGTTCACCTGGCCGGTTTTGAGATAGTTCCTCGGTTGGATTTCGGCGGCTTCCGCATTGTCGCCAATCACTTCCTGCGTCCACCAGATGTCGTTCATGGAACGTCCGGATTTCTTCGCAACGAGTTTCTTGATGGCCAGCACGTCTTCCGGAGGCATGTGTTTGACGGCATCCACGCGGAATCCGGCGACGCCGTAGTCGAGAAGCTTCACAAAATAGTCAGACAGCACGTCGCGCACGTGCGGGCTTGATGTATCAAGGTCCTGCAAACCCGATACCTGGCAGTTCCACACGCTTTCGGCGTCGCGGTACGTCCAGATAGAACAGGGGGCATGGAAGTCCGATGGCGTGTATCCGGCTTCAGGGAAATCGCCTTTATTGTCGTAGGGGCTTCCGGCGGTGCCGGTCCCTTGTGTTTTGTCGACGCCGGTGGTGTGGTTGATGACCGTATCCGCGATCACGTCGCTGCGGTATCGCGCGGGATTGAAACGTTCCCCGCCGCCTTCACGTGTCGGCACGTGAAGCGTGGCGACTGAGACACCGACCGATACCGCGACGCATACGACCGCCGTAATGACACGTGTGATTCTTCTTGCGATTGCGCCCATAGTCATCGACCTCTTCGTCACTTCGCCATGCTCCCGGTTTGCATACGTTTGCAATATCACTGTATACCAATCCGGGGAGACCGGGATATGCGTCGTCCTCATTGGCACGAAAAAGCCGGATGCCTTAAAGACAGGCATCCGGCTGAATCCATGACGGAATGTCGATGTCAGCGTTCTTCCAACAAGTGCGCAACCGCTTCGATTGCCAGCTTGTAGCCATAGAATCCCATGCCGGTGATGGTACCGGTGGCCACCGGAGAGATCACGGAACGCTTGCGGAACTCGTCGCGTGCGGACGGGTTGGAGATATGCACCTCCATAAGCGGCAGTCCCTCGTCGATCACCATGTGCGCGGCGTCCGCCAAACCATAGGAGTAATGCGTGAAAGCCGCCGGATTCATCACGATCGGCGTTTTCTCGTCCGCGGCCTGATGCATCCAATGAATCATCTCGGCCTCGTCGTCGCTTTGACGCACCTCCACGTCAAGCCCCAGTTCATGACCCCATTCGGTGCACAGTTTGCGCAGGGTCTCAAGATCCTGCTTGCCGTATACGTCAGGCTGGCGCACTCCGAGACGGCCGAGGTTCGGTCCGTTGACAACCACTACTTTGGTCATATTGCTTCCTTTTGTGTTCGTTCTTGCGATTGCGTCCTACCGCTGGATGCGTCGGAACGCCTCCTCGACGGCGTCCGCCGGCGGATCCTCGAGGTGGATGGGATGGCCGAGCGAGCCGAGTATGACGAAACGCAGTTTGTTGCCGCGGGCCTTCTTGTCTCGGTGCATGAGCGCCAGCACATCATCCCAGCTGCCATTGTTCCATGATGTCGGCAGGCCGAGCGAGCCGAGCAGCGAACGATGGTAGTCGACCAGATCCTGGTCGATGTAGCCGAGCAGATGGGACAGTTCGGCCGCATAGACGCAACCGACCGCAACGGCGTTGCCGTGCCTCCAGCGGAAGTGTTCGAGTTTTTCGATGGCATGGCCAAGCGTATGTCCGTAGTTGAGGAATTCACGCAATCCGGCTTCTTTGAGGTCGGCGGACACATGGTACGCCTTCACCGTCACGGTACGTTCGATGAGTTCGGCGACCACATCCTTCAGATCGGAGTCAAGGAACGTCGAACCGTCGAACGAGCGCAGCTCGTCGGCATGGTCTTCAAGCATGCGCAGAATCTCCGGATCCATGATGAAACCGGATTTCGCCACTTCGCCCAGACCTTCGATGAAGATGTCGTTCGGCAACGAGGCAAGTGCTCCCATGTCGGCGAGCACGCCGGCCGGCGTATAGAACGAGCCGACGAGGTTCTTGCCTTGTGGAGTGTTGATGCCGGTTTTGCCGCCGGTGGAGGCGTCGACCATGGCCAGCAGCGAGGTCGGGCAGTTGACGTAGCGGATGCCACGCATCCATGTGGCGGCCACGAAACCGGCCAGATCGGTGGCTGCGCCACCGCCGAGACCGACAATCGCATCAGAACGGGTGAAGCCTTCCTCCCCCAGACGCTGCCAGATGCCGTTGGCCACTTCGATGGTCTTGCCGGCTTCAGCATCGGGAATGACGATGTCGTGCACGTCATAACCGGACTGGCGCAACAGCGTGCGCGCGCGGTCGGAATGCCGTTGCACCGCCTGGGTGTGAATCAATGCCACTTTGGCAGGCTTGTCCCCCAGCACCTGCGCAAGCTGGCTCATCACACCTTCGCCTATGCACACATCGTATGGTTCGATGGTGGATCCGGTGACGTGGACGATACGTTGATCGATCATTTCCATCAGCTTTCTCGCGGCCACTTGCGGGGTTTGTCCGTGGGTGCGCACCTGCACATTGGCCACGCGTCTGAACACCGGGTCGCGTTCCTTGTACAACTTCTTCCAACGCTCGTTGGCGTCGCCGTTGAGCATCGGACGGCCGCCGCCGCGGTTGGCGCGTTCCATGGCTTCCTTCGGATCGGCCATCAAATACACGACCTTGCCGCCGTCGGCGATGTATTCGGCGAGCCCCTGCTGGATGGACGGGGTCATTGGAGCGCCCCCGCCCAAGGAGAAGATGCCGTCGAAATCCTCCAGCATGTCAAGCACAACGTCGCTTTCCAGCTTACGGAACTCCGGTTCGCCGTACCTTTCGAAATATTCGGGAATCTTCATTCCCGCATCATGTTCGATCTCGTTGTCGGCGTCGGCGAACGGCAGTTGCATCATCTGCGCCGCTTCCTTGCCGACGCGGGTCTTGCCCGCGCCCATCATGCCGATGATGACGGCGACGGGTCTACGCATTCCAGCCATCGAATCGGTCACCTCATGTGCTCCGGCCAGGACGCCACATAGGATTCGGCGTTGCGCTTGGTTTCGGCCACGCTGTCGCCGCCGAACTTCTCCAGCACGTATTGAGCGATGGTGAGGCGCACCATCGCCTCGGCCACGACGGCCGCCGCGGGAACGGCGGTGTTGTCGGAACGCTGGTTGATGGCCTGGGCCGCCTCGCCGGTGGTGACGTCGACGGTGCGAAGCGCCTTTGGAATGGATGGAATCGGCTTCATCGCGGCACGCACCACAATCGGCTGGCCGTTGGACATGCCGCCTTCGATTCCGCCCGCACGATTGCTCAGACGTGTGATGCGGCCATCGTCGCCAACCACCATTTCGTCGTGCGCCTGGGAGCCGGGACGCATCGCCTCAAGGAAACCGTCCCCGATCTCCACGCCCTTGATGGCCTGGACGCCCATGACGGCACTGGCCAATGCCGCGTCCAGCCTGCGGTCCGATTCAACGTACGTGCCGATTCCAGCCGGAACGCCGTATACCACGACCTCGATCACGCCGCCTAAGGTATCGGCGTTCTCCTTGGCCTCGTCGATGCGTGCGATCATCTGCTGTTCGGCCGTCTTATCCAATGTGCGCACCGGCGAAGCGTCCAATGCTTCGAGGTCCTCAGGCTTCGGCAGCACCGCATTCTGCGGGTCGGTGATGCCAGCACCACCGATTGACAGCACATGGGAGACGGTACGTATGCCCAACGTCTGTTCAAGGAACTGCTTGGCGACCTCACCTAAGGCCACACGCGACGCGGTCTCACGTGCGCTGGAACGTTCCAGCACTGGACGGGCGTCGTCGAAACCGTACTTGCGCATGCCAGTCAGATCGGCATGCCCCGGACGGGGACGGGATAGCGGCGCGTTGCGGCCTTCGCGCGGAATGTCATGGTCAAGCGGATCGGCGCTCATCACCTCGGTCCATTTCGGCCATTCGGTATTGGCGATCTCGATGGCGACGGGAGAGCCGATGGTCTCGCCGAAACGCACACCGGTGAGCATGCGGACCTTGTCCTGTTCGAATTTCATGCGCGCACCACGGCCATATCCGAGACGTCGGCGTGCCAATGCGCCGACGATATCCTCAGTAGTGACGTGGATGCCCGCAGGCAGCCCCTCGATCATGGCGACAAGCGCTTCGCCGTGCGATTCACCTGCTGTCTGCCAGCGCAACATGCCAACACTCCTTTTCTGCCAAATACGATTCGTGGACTATCTTAACGGTATGTGGTACATGATTTGCCTGCCGAGTCTGCTCTGTGGAATGGCCGTCAGCGTTGAGGATATCCGGGCACGACGCATTCCACGCATGTGGATCGCCGTAGGGTGTTTGGCGCAGGTCATTGTGGACATCACGTATGCGTTGTCCGTTAATTCACTGTTTCTGGCATTGCAGGCTCTGTTGTTCGCCGCGTTATCCGCCGTGCTGCAATGTGCGCTTGCGCTCATCAAGCCAGGGGCTTTGGGATTCGGCGACGTCACCACGACGTTGCTTATCGGCTTGGCCGTAGGCATGTTCGGCCTGTTTCCAGTGGTGTTCTGGTGGTTTGCGATTAGTGTGCTGGGGCTGCTGTGGCTTGCGATTTGGACACGGTTCGACCCGCAGAAGCATACGCGATTCGCCGGTAAGACGCCGTTCGCCCCGACCATTGTCGTGGCCGGGGCGATAAGCATCGCGATGCACGCGTTGTGTTAATGCGTAATACCGTCAGTTGGCATTCGCGTTGTTGCTTTTGTATTCGTCGCGAATCTTCCAGAATTCGTCTTCGGTTTCCACGAACTTCGTCTCGCCGGTCTTGAGGTTGGTGGTGACGAAGTACAGCCATTTGCCTTCCGGAGGATTCATCGCGGCTTGGATAGCGGAATCGCCGGGATTGCTGATCGGCGTCGGAGGAAGTCCTTTGTTCACGCGAGTGTTGTACGGGTTGCTTCCATCCTCAAGCTGCTCGTCTGTCAGCTTGCTGCCTGTGGTGTTGAACCCGTAGGCAACGGTGCTGTCCATGCCCAACGGCATGTCCTGGTCGATTCTGTTCAGGATGACCCTCGCCACCTTACCGTAATCGTCAGGATTGCATGCCTCGGATTCGGCGATGGACGCGATGTTCATGATACGTTCGCGTTCGCTTCCATCTGGCACGCCCAATGTGTCCAGTTTGTTGACGCGTGCCGTGACCATTTCCTTGAGGATGTCCTTGGCGGACTTGTCCTGGACGCTGTAGGATCCGGGCTCAAGCCATCCTTCGAATTTGCCACCCGCTTCATCTGGCAGAATGCCCGCGCCGCCACCGTCGATGACCGCTTGGAATTCGGACACGTCCTTGCCTGACATCTTGGCCGCGTTGGCGATGACATCGGACACCCGTTCGCCGGCCTTGACTTCGGCGAAACCGCCGGCCTTGCTTTGGTCGGACAGGATCTTGACGACATCGGCCGCTTTCATATGCGTCTTCAACGCGTACGAACCCGGGTAAAGCGTCGCGCCGGCGGCCGCGACTGCGGAGGTGAACGCCGATTCGGATTTGACGATGTCCGCCTTGACCAGATTTCGTGCGATTTCGGCTGCGCCTTGTCCGGTTTCCACGGTGAACGTCGTGTCTTTGTCTCCCGAACCGGTGTAATCCTCAATCTGGATTTGCGAGCCGTTGGCGTTCATTTGCCTGAGATGTTTAACCATGCGCACACCGAAAAAGCCGCCGACGACGACAAGAATGACAACGACGGCAGCCGCGATGATTGTGACATAGCGACGACGACGTTGTTGCTCACGTCGTTTACGCATGTCGCGTCGCGATTTCGGCGGTTGCGGCGGCAACGCGGCATCGAATGACGAGCCCGCTGACGTATCATCGACCCACTGCGCGTTATCGGAGAAAAAATCGTTCAGATTATCGGTCAAAGGTCTCTCTCCCCTTACTCTCTGCTTCGGTCGAGCGCCGTCTGCAAAATCACCACCGCAGATTGCTGGTCGACCATCGGACGGTGCTTGCGTCCGCCGATGCGCGCATCGAACAACTGATGATGTGCGGTCACTGTCGTCAGACGCTCATCCACCAATTCAATGGTGGGAACCCGCGTCACCGAATATGATTCATCCTCCACGGCCGCATGCAGTCGTTTTTCAAGATTGACGGACCAGCGTCTCGCTTTTTTGGCGCTTTTCCCCTCTTCGCCGTTCAGCAGCAACGGCAGGCCAATCACCACATGGTCCACCGACTCGTCCCCAATGACGTCGATGACTTCATCCAACGCGCGGAAAGAATCCCCATACACTTGAATATTGCCTATGGGATGTGCGAGGGTGAGCTCGGGATCGGACAACGCAAGTCCGACCCGAGCATCACCCAGATCGATACCAAGCCAAACCATGCTTGGAGAATCAGCCCTTCAGAGCCTGGCCGGCCAATGCCTCAAGTGCCTCGTCGATCTTGGTGGCGTCCGCGCCGCCACCCTGTGCGAAGTCCGGCTTGCCGCCGCCACCACCGCCAAGAACCTTGGAAGCGCCACGGACCAGATCACCAGCCTTGATGCCTTGCTTGCGTGCCGCTTCGTTGGTTGCCACGGCGACCATGGGCTTGCCGTCCTCGTTCATGCCGGCAAGAGCCACCACGACCGGAGCATCTTCGCCGAGCTGGCCGCGCACGTCGAGCACGGTCTTGCGAAGCGCGTCGAAGGAGCCGAAATGTCCAACGTTCTTCTTGGCGACCTTGACCGGAGCCGAGGAAGCTTTGGCCTCAGCCACCAGCGTTGGCACAGAGGCCGCAAGCTGGGACTCGTACATTGCGGCAAGACGACGGTCGGATTCCTTGAGCTTGGCAAGCAGCATGTTCACACGCTCGGCGAGTTCGTCGGGACGGGCGTTGACCATGTCGGAAAGCTGGGAAACCAGCGCGTGCTCGCGGGCGTTGAACTCATACGCGCCCTGGCCGACGACCGCGTCCACGCGGCGCACGCCGGAACCGATAGACGCCTCGGACATGATGTTGATGGCGCCGATCTTGCCGACGTGGTCGATATGGGTGCCACCGCAGAGCTCGCGGCTCCAGCCGTCCTCGCCGATGGACACCACACGCACGATGTCGCCGTACTTCTCGCCGAACAGATGCATGGCGCCAAGAGCGATGGCGTCATCGAACTTCATTTCCTGAGTGGTGACGGCAAGGTTCTCACGAAGCTTCTCGTTGACGCGGGCTTCGACGGCGTTCATGGCGTCCTTGCTGGGGGCGCTGGACCATTGGAAATCGAAGCGCAGACGGTTCGGAGCGTCTTCGGAGCCACGCTGGGTGGCCTGCGGACCAAGTTCCTCACGCAGCGCCTTGTGCACCATGTGGGTGGCGGTGTGGGAACGTGCAATGGCTCCACGGCGCTCGAGATCGATGTTCGCGTTGACTTCGGCGCCCACAACCAGCGTGCCTTCGGTCAGACGGCACTGGTGGACGATAAGGTCCTTGATCGGCTTCTGCACGTCGTCGACCTCAAGCACCGCGCCATCGTCGGACAGAATCTCGCCCTGATCGGCGAGCTGGCCGCCGGCCTGCGCGTAGAACGGCGTGCGGTCGAGGATGACCTCGATGTTGGCCGGGCCGGTGACGGCGGGAACGGAACCCTTGCCCTCCTGCATGATGCCCAGAACCTTGGCACGTGCGGACATGTCGGTGTAGCCAAGGAAGTCGATCGGCTGGAGCAGGGTCTTCTTGAAGTCGTCATAGACGGACAAATCCACGTTGTGGCGCTTCTTCAGCGCGTCCGCACGGGCACGGCTCTTCTGTTCGGCCATCAGCTCGCGGAACTTGGCTTCATCCACCTTCACGCCCTGGTCGGCGGCCATTTCGAGCGTGATTTCAATCGGGAAGCCGTAAGTGTCATGCAGCTTGAAGGCATCCTCGCCGGACACGAGATCCGAGCCGCCCTGCTTGGCCTTCGTCACGGCCATGTCGAAGATCTCGGTGCCGGATTCGAGCGTGCGGCGGAACGCGTCCTCCTCACCGTAGGCGGCTTCGGACACGTCGTGGAAGGTGTCGTTAAGCTCCGGATAGCTCGGTTCCATCGCGGCCTTGGAGGTCGGCAGCAAGGTCGGCATGACCGGCTCTGTCACGCCGAGCTCGCGCATGGCCTTGACGGTTCGACGCAGCAGGCGGCGCAGCACATAGCCACGGCCGTTGTTGGACGGACGGACGCCGTCGGACATGATCATCAGCGCGGAACGCACGTGGTCGGCCACGATACGGAAACGCACGTCCATGGCCTCGTCATCGCCGTAGGTGCGGCCGGAAAGCTTCTGCGCGGCTTCGATGACCGGGAAGACCTCGTCGGTCTCATAGATGTTCTGCTTGCCCTGCATCAGATAGGCGAGACGTTCCAGACCGGCGCCGGTATCGATGTTCTTGTTCTCAAGCTCGCCGACGATATGCAGGTCGGT
>OLSK01001811.1_pt1 | contig 14801 bp, 8 predicted proteins | sample 1672781 | NCBI WGS metagenome assembly OLSK01 (sample SAMEA3136723, study PRJEB25190) | human gut metagenome | biome: human gut; feature: human-associated habitat; material: faeces | place: Austria | collected 2013 | reverse complement strand
GATCACATTGTCAAAAAAATTCAAAATTCCAGCATCCTTTAATTGGTTTGTCACGGTCTGTCTGCGTGTCGAAGATGCCAGCGCAATTTTCTTTCCATCTTCTTTTAAAAAGGTGAGCAGTTCCACAACCCCCGGCTTCATCGGGAGCCTGCCGCCATCGTATCTGCTGTGATAGATAGCAGAGGACTCTTTCGCATAAATATCATACGGAAAATCCTCCCCATAAATTTCCAGCATAATCTCCCGCGTCCGTTTCATCGTCGTCCCCGTACAGGAAAGCACCGCTTTCTCAATATCTGGAATCTGGTATTTATCTGCAAGCTCCTTCCAGCACTGCATCACAGCCCGCTCAGAATCAAAAATCACACCGTCCATATCAAATACAACTGCCCTGTACATAGCACTTTCTCCTACATTAAGCAGCGGCGTTTTTCTTTCTTCTTCTGCCAGCTATGATGATGAATGCAAGCAATGCAAGAAGCAGGATCGCTGCGATTATTATTATGATCAGCACAACCGGTGACATCTTTTCGCTGAGCTTGAAGGTGAATACCTCTCCGGTCTCTCTGTCATATGTTGTCGCTATATTACCGGCCTTATCCTGGGCTGTTACCTCAACCGTGTATGTATCATACTGATCTACCTGCATCTCATACTTGTTATCTGCCTGATAGCTTGCAGGATCTATGGTATTGCCATTTATAACGATGGATGTGATCTCGTCTTCCTCATTCTCAAGACCTATCGTCATGTTGAATGGCTCTCTGAGAGTCTCTCCATCCTCAACACCTGTTATGATGATTCGTGGTGCAGTACCATCATACGTATAATCAAATTCCTGTGTTGCCGTGTGTCCAACCTTGTCAGTTACTGTAAGTGTTATCTTGTGATATCCGTCTGTCATATCTGAGAAATCGATAAGATTTACTCCGTCTATCTTGGCGTCAACCGAGAAGTCTGAAGTATCACTTACATCCCACAGTGCTTCGTAGCCCTTGTCTCGTATATCAGCAAAATCTGATGCATTGAGAAGCAGTGTTCCGTCATCGCTTGCAATGCTCTTGCTCATGAATCCGGCAAGTGTCGATGTAGCCTTGAGCTCAGGTGGTGTGTTATCGACTGTGAATACCAGGCTGTAATCATCAGCCTTATTTCCCAGTTCATCCTGCGCTGTTATTGACACCTCGTATACACCATCCTCAGAGAATCTCTGGCTTCCTGTGCTGAGCTCTGAAGAATTGCTGTAATTTGTAAAGTATGATGATGACACATCCTTGCTGTCCTTCTTCACGGTTATCTTCACATCATCTGTCGAGAAGAATGACTCCTGAACGCTCAGTGACATATCAACATAGTTCGGTGCGGAAGAATCCATACTTCCTATTGGGTCGTAATTCTTTACTTCCTTGTTGTCCTTATCCACTGCACTCACCTTTACAACAGGTGCCTTTGAGTCAACCTTGAAGGTCTTGGTCTGGCTGGCTGCCACATTTCCTGCAAGATCTCTTGCATTTGCTGTGATCGTGTACTCGCCATCCTCTGTAAAGTTGTAAGTTGCGGTATGTGGATTGCTTCCTGAGAAGCTGCTTGTTCCCAGCGTAGCGATATTCGATGCCGCTGTTCCGTCCGTCTTTCTGGTTATTGTCACGTTAAATGCATCTGCGGCAAGATTGTTGTTCTCATATGCAAATGAGAATGCCTCATCTATGCTGATGGTTGCATTTACCGCCGTTGTCTGTCTGTCGTTCATTCCTGAAATCGATATAACCGGTGCAGTCTTATCGATTCTGAACTTCACTGTTCTGGTCACAGCCTTGTTGCCCGCCTTATCCTCTGCGGACACGGTGACTGTGTAATCGCCCTGGGCGTCAAATGTCACACCGCTGAGTACCTCTCTGACTGTGCTGACTCCATCGCCCTTTGTTCCCCAGGTAACATTCTTTCTGATATCTCTGTTCTCTACAACAGATCCACCCTCATTTGCTCTGACTACATGAATGGTGTACTTTCCACCTCTCATGTTATCTGTAAGTGTTACAGGGACTGTCACATCGCTGTTGTTTATAGTGTTGACATTTCCAAGCTGTATCTCAGGCTTGTGCTTGTCTATGTAGAAATGGGTTCCTGTTGTTCCTTCATTTCCACACTTGTCGGTAACGGTCATGGTGAGATCATACTCACCTTCCTTATCATATGTGTACTTCTTGCCCCATGTTCCGCCGTTACTCTTTATATAGAAGTATTGCGGATTCTCATCCACTGCTGCTTTTCCATCATTCTCTGTGATAATAGTGTTCTGAAGCGACTTGAACTGTTCCTCCACACCAACTCTGAATGATATTGAAGTCTTGAAGTAATTGTTATTATCCAGTCTGTACTCAGGATCATCGTCCACATACACAAGTGGCTCTGTGGTGTCGACGTAATAATTCTTTGTCTTGAGAGCACTTGTGCCCTCCTGAACACCGAACGCCTCGTCTGCTGCCGGCTTCAGTGCATTGCCGGAATTATCGGCTCCCTCAACTGTGAAATAATATACAGTTGCCTTGCCGCCCTTGGCTGTCATCTTATATGCTGCAGTGGTCTTGCCATCTGCTGTCTGGAACGGAACTGTGGTCTCTGACCAGTTTGAATCACTGTAGGTCTTGTAGTACACCTTAAGCGTCGCATTCTGTGTATCCATTCCATAATCGTCTTCTATGCCAAATGTAATAGTTCTGCTCCTGTTAAGGAATCTGCTGCTTCCACCGGACACAACTGATATCTCAGGGCTCTTCTTATCTATTACAAATGAAGTTGTTGCCTTACCCGACTCATTGCCAACCTCATCGACAGCAACGATCGTGATATTATAAAGTCCAGGCTCTCTGAATGTTGTGGACTTTGCTGCATTTGCAGTGTAATCCGCATCCAGCTCATACTTGCTTATGCTCTTGCCATCGCGTGTTCCTGTCACAACGAACTTCTCCACGAAGTAATTGTCAGTTCCCCTTGCTGTTATGGTCACATTGCTGTTATTCCAGTAATTTATCAGCTTTCCGCCGGCAGTTCCATCTATTGACACTGATGGCTTGACGGTATCAACTATCAGGTGTATCTCCTGACTGGCCTTGCTCTCGTTTCCTGCTCTGTCCTTCAGCTTAACAGTCATCGTGTACTCTGTATTTTCATCTGTTATGCCAAGGGCCTTTGCATCCAGTGTCTTTTCTATATCATTTCCTGATACATTAATGCTTCCTGTAATGTCCTGTGATCCGGCTGTGCTGCTTCTGCCTACCGTATATGTAACCTTGCCATTGCTGTCATCGTTATCGGAACCAGAGACCTTGATCTTCACGTCACTCTTTGATCTGTAATAGAATGTCGATCCTGATTTGTATTTCTGGTTTGCACACTCCAGCTTCACATTTGCCGGTGCAGTCTTATCATAGTAAACCTTTATGCTCTGTACTTCTTTGAACTTCGTGTCAGCATTGTTCGGATCGTGTATTCTCGCCATGAGTGAGATCTCGTACACACCCTCATCTGGAAGCTCGTAGGATATGTTGACCGTATTCTTGTCATATGCAGCGGCAACTGTACCCTTTACCTCAACTGCCTTATCCTTCTTTCCTGCAAATGATGTTCTGGTGATCACCAGCTTTGCGTCATCTGCTGCAAGCTGGAAGCCTGATACTGCACCCTCTACAGTCAGAGTATCATCATTTCTCCAGAATATAGCGCCGTTGTCAGCATCTGTACCGTTCGCAGATAACTTCTCTCCTGAAAGGCCATCCACATTGACATACACATATGTGTTCGTCTCTGTCTTATTTCCAGCCTCGTCAGTTACCACAACTGTCAGGACATAACTTCCTGAACCATCTATGCTTATCTCTTTTCCGCTCTGCAGGCCATTGTCACCTGTAGATGTTGAATACCAGTTCTTGACTGATGTATATGATCCATTTGCATCTGCCTTCTTGAGTGAAGCGACCGCCGATGCAACACCTGATGTGGCATCGCTGTACTTTATATTAAGAACAGCTTCCTTTGCGTCTGTGACTGTGTACTGCTGATCATTGTTTGTCCTGTCTGTTCCGGCGTTGTCCGTAACCTTTACAACAGGTGCTGTATTATCCACCTTGACTACAGTCTCTATCCTGCCCTCTATTCCGGCGAAGTCATTTGCCGCAAATGTGATGGTATGCTCTCCATCAGCCAGATATATGTCTGACTTTGTTGAATCCTTGACATCTCCACCGCTCACGCGGACATCGCTGCTGTATGTGAACTTGTTTCCTTTTTCAAGGATCGTTTCCTTCTTGCCATCCACGCTGTATGACACGGTGTCTATGTAAGAATACTCTCCAGTTGCCTTCACTGTCAGCTTTGTGGATTTCACATAGCTTGTGGAACCGCCTGTAACTGTGAGTTCAGGCTTTCCTTCCTTTACAAATACAATGTCGCCATCCTCATCTGCGCCGACTGAGTTATTGCCAAACTCGTTCTCCTTGGCGTAAATGACAAGCTTCTTTGCATTGTCTGCATTGTCCTTCTTGAACCACTGTGCACTTATCTCGAATTCATATTCATATCCGCCGGACACAGCCTTTTTGCCTGTGCACTCCACTGCTGAGGCTGCACCCGTAAGCTTGTAGTACAGGCTCACGTCATCTATCTCAGTGTTATCACTGCCGGCTGTAACCTTCTTCACCTGTACAGTGAACTTATAAGCATCATCTACCTTGAGCTGAGGGAATCTGTAATCCACTCCGTTCTTCTGTATGATCTCAGGGGTAACACTTGTTATGACAGGAGCTCCGTTGAGCTTCTTGACGATAACACTGGTCTCCTCTGACTTGTTTCCTGCAACATCGACCGCTCTGAACTTGTATGCTCCACTCTTATCAGGTGCAACAAACTGGGATGTGCTCTCAGTCTTGCTCCAGGTCTTTCCATTGTCTGATGAATACTCCACATAGTCTATTCCTGTGGCATTTTCCTCTGCTGCATCTGTGGTATCCTTGGCGTCTATCACAAATGTTCTGTCGGCATCACTGCTTGTGAGGTTCAGGAGATAATAGCCATCGCTCACCTTGTTGTGAAGATTGTAGTTATCATCAGCCTCAACCGATATTGTAGGTGCCTGCTTATCCACGGCAACCTTTATGGTTCCAAGCAGCTCGAAATCACCGCTCTCATCAGTACCTGTATAATAGTAAATAGCTATCTTCTGTACTGCTGTGTCATTCTTCAGCTCATACACATTATCAAATGTGACAAGCTTTCCTGCTGCATCTGTGGCTGTAGCGATCTTATCGTCCGCTGTAGCTCCTTTGTAAACAGCCACTCCCAACTTGCTGCTGTCGATTCCGTCAACTTTGTCGGACTTGATCTTGAACTTTATTGCCTTGTCAAAATCCTTGAAGCCATACACCATATCCGCCTTATCGCCCTTTACAATGGCCGTTACATCTATGGTCTGTATATCTTCCTCCTCCGCAAACAAATGAAAATGTGAATCGATCGCCACAAGAGTGAGTGTCATAACTACCGCCATCGTAAGCGCGATCAGTCGATGCAAAAGTGATTTATTCTGCATAACCTTTTTCATGTCCCTCTCCTCCTATATCTCTTCATCGGAATGTACTATAATTACATTCTTTATCATTCTTACCGAGCTCGCTGCGCGTCCTCCCTGAAGAACGGCTGTGGAATCATCTGCGTCATCGCTTCTAAGTACGTCCGTTGCTTCCTCGTCTGCGTCATCGCTTCTGAGTATGTCCGTTGCTTCCTCGTCCGCCTCATCACTTCTGAGTATGTCCGTTGCTTCCTCGTCTGCCTCGTCATTTCTGAGTACATCCGTTGCTTCCTCATCCGCATCTTCTCTGAGGATGTCTGTCGCCTCCTCAAAGCTGCTGCCATTGATGTCAAGATTCTCTTCGTCTTCCCTCAGAATATCTGTTGCCTCCTCGGCATCATCGCGGAGAATATCAGTTGCAGTCTCGCCTTCATCCTCCAGTCTCTTTTTCCCGAGATCAGCTATCGCTTTCTCGTAATTTGCCATTCCCTTCTCAGAATGTTTTTCGGCTGCAGTTGACTTTACATCCCTTACCGAAATTCTGGATGTATGGTTCTTGATCGCCTCCTGTTTGGAGGCACCGCCTCCCTGTACACTCTCATAGCCCTTCTCCTTGATCTCATCGATCTTCTTACGGGCTGTTGAGCCTGTGGCAATTCCCACCGCCTTCGGTATCTTTAACACGAAGAACAGTACCACCGCCACAATAGCGAATACGATCGCAAGTGCCAGGCCGCCATATAACATTACATTATAAACTGTTGCCATAACCTTTCACTCCTCCCTTACTCGCTCGTTGACCTTGAACTGCCATTTACTATGCTCTTAACTGTCAGGTCATTGGATAACGACTGCCATCCCTGCTTAAGACCATTTGCAAGTGCCGGAACTTTGTTACCGTTCTCGTACACTTTCCTCACAGCCCTTGTGGCACTGGCATTCCATGCTGCCGAATCGCTTCCAAATTTATTCGAATATCTATCGACCAGATAACTCAGATGGCTTACGTACACGACCGCTGCGTTGTCATCGGTTCCAAGTGTCGTCTCAGCGTTGCCATATATTCTCTCTGCCTCATCATAGTAGCTGTCATCGCCGCTGTTCTCTGCCATCTTGATATAAGTCTCAGCCTCGTTCACCGAGTATTCTGAATATGCTTTCTTGGATGTCTCTGTCGCATTCTCGCCCTCTATATCCAGACTGTTCAGATAAAGCGCTGCACTGTTCGCCGCAGAGTTGTAATAATGTAACTGCTGGCCCGCATCATCCGCATTCTCGGCAAGTTCTGTATATACTGAGTACATAACTCCTGAATACTGGCCATTGTAGTATTTTACGCCTCTGTCCGCCGGGAACTGGCTGTTCAGCACCTCTGCGTTGTCGTCCAGGTTCTTCATCGCCTCATCCATCAGCACCTCTATTCTGTTCGCAAGCTCCGGATCATTGGATATCTCGCCAAGATATATGTAAGCTATGTTGAGGTAATTGGTGTATTTGTCAGGATTGGTGTCATCTATGTTGTCACTGTTGTAATCCTGGAATGCAAATATATTTTCCTTGTTCGTATCAAAGCTTGCAGACTTGTTTATCTTGCTGTCACATATCGCAGCGTAATACTTTGCCTGCTTTGCCTGATCCGGGAAGTCCTTGCTCTCATCAACCATATTGAAATATTTCTTGGCCGCACTGTAGTCCTTGACCTCGTCGTAATACAACATGGCTATCTTGAACTTTACGTCGTCCTTTATCTCGTCCTTGTTCTTAAGTGCAAGTCTTATTCCCTTTTCTGCCGCCGTCTCGGTGTTGGCCGAAGTGTTTCCATCGTCCTCTGTATAATAGTAAGCATATGTCTCCATATAGCCTATATAGGCATCCGATGCTGTTGGGTCTATGTCGACAGCCGCCTTATAGCACTCAAATGCCTTGTTGTAATCGCCCTCATCGACTGCATCCCTCGCCTCGTTGACCTTGTTGTTGTAATCAAGATCCTTGAGCTGGCCTTTCTTTACTCCGCCTATCACAGCACAGCACGCTGAGAGTATCGATAATCCCGCAACCACTGAGAACGCTGCTATCTTATGCTTTGCCTTTGCCTTGTATGCATCGTCGAGCTCGTTGTAGTGATCCAGCGCATACAGTAGTTCTGAACAAGACTGATATCTGTCCTCAGGACTCGGCTGACAGCACGTCTGTATAATTCTCTCAAATCCTGATGAGAGCATCGGATTCCACTGTCTGATAGGCTTTATCTCGTAAGGAGGCTCACATGGATTCTTGCCGGTAACAAGGTGATAGAGCGTTGCTCCCAGATTGTAAATATCTGTTCTTGCATCCGTGTTGTAGATTCCATGTCCCTGCGCATCACCGAACTGCTCCGGTGCCGCATAGCCTCTTGTTCCAAGAGCCGTGGTATCCGCATTGTTCTCCACTATGTACTCCTTAGCCGTTCCAAAGTCGATAAGCTTTACCGAGCCATCCGGCTTCAGCATGACATTTGAAGGCTTCATATCTCTGTATATGATCGGCGGATTCATGGAATGCAGGTAGTCAAGTGCACTGGCAAGCGCCCTGCCCCATTCGATTACCTTTTCCTGTGGCTGTGCTCCCTCCGCCTTGAGCACATCGCTGAGTGGACGTCCTTCTACGAAGTCCATGACAACGTAGATCGTGCCATTCTCATTGATGATATCAACGATTCGTGGCAGTACCGGATGATCCACATCCTTGAGGATATTTGCTTCTCGCTCCAATCCCTTTAAGAGTGTGGCTGTACTCTTGGAGCCATCATTCTTGATCTCCTTTACAGCCCACTGTTTATTAAGTCGGTTATCCATGGCAAGATAAACTATTGACATACCACCCTGGCCGACTTTTTTAAGTATTTCGTATTTTCCGTCTAATACCGTTCCTAACTCTGTCATATATCGATCCCCATTACTCCGATTTAATAAGCACTACTGTTACATTATCCGTTTCTTTTCTGTACTTCACAAGCTCTGTGAGGAACTCACAGCCCTCCTTCATCTTCGCCTCGTCGACGCATGTTCCCGGGCCAAGTCTCTCTATCATCTCCTGAGTCGTTATCTTATGTCTGAATCCATCAGAACACAGCATGTAATGCGCTCCGGGAGCTGCCTGCCCAACTACGAAATCCGGTTCCACCACAGGTGAAGCTCCGATACACTGGAGAAGCACGCTTCGTCTGCTGTCCGTCTCCGCCTGCTCCGGTGTAAGTCTTCCCGCTGCGATCTCTCTTGCAACAAGCGTCTGATCTGCGGTGAGCTGCCTTATCCCTGAAGTGATCTCATACACTCGGCTGTCTCCAACATGGAGAATGTAGTACATTTCTCTGTATATGAGGATCGCAGAAATGGTCGTACCAAGCATAAATCCATTCTGCTCGCCATACGCCTTGATCTTCTCATTCTGCTCCACGGCAAGTCTTATCCACTGGTATCTCAGCAGCTCTTCACTAAAGCTGTTGTTGTCAACCATCTCAACAAACTGTGTGTCAAACCAGTTGCAGAAAGCTGTTATGACTTCCTTGCTGGCAACCTCTCCCTTTGCCAGACCTCCCATGCCATCACATACGAGGGAGAACACGACCTGTCCATTTGGAGTATCCGCTATCTTGATCGCCAGCGAATCCTGATTTGTCTTTTTCTTTATTCCTACGTCTGTATTGTATACTGCGCTAAACCCCATATACATTCCTCCCAATATTTATGTCTCAACTTTCGTTGCGGATATTCTATCTAATGTGATAGACAAGCTCCTCGTCCCCGAGTATAACGATCGCATTGTTCGTCAGGAACTTTTCTTCGCCCGCCTTCAATTCCTCTCCGTTCACAAATGTACCATTTGTAGACTTGTTATCCCTGATGAAGCACACGCCATTTCTCTTTGTTATGACACAATGAACTCTGCTTATAGCTGAATTGTCAGTAATCGCATAGTCCACAAGTCTTGCCTTATGTCCGATCTTGAACTCTGCCTTGTCCAAGCTTATTCTCTCGCCCGTCTTCACCCTAAGGAAATATGGTGCCGGTGCTCCATCAAATGGATTGCCCTGCACTGGCTGTGCCTGTGGCATCGGCGGTGTCTGTGGCATTGGTGGTACCGGCTGCATCTGTGGCATTGGTGGCACCGGCTGCATCTGTGGCATTGGCGGTACCGGCTGTCCCTGTGGGTTCTGCGGCATCTCTGGCATCTGGTGTGCCTGTGGCATTGGTGGCATTGGCGGAATCGGTCTTCCTCCAAATGGGTTGCCCTGCATTAGAGGTATTGGCTTTATCTCCTGTGGCTGTGTTTCAACCGGCTCTGCTGGCTCAGGCTTGACATCCTGTGCTTCTGTCTCAGCCGGCTCTACTGCCTCTGGCTTGACATCCTGCGGCTCTGCCTCAACAGGAGGCTCTACAATCTCCGGCTTGGCATCCTGTGCTTCTGCTTCAACCGTCTCAACATTCTCCGGTTTATCCCCCTGCGGCTGTGCTCCAGCCATCTCAGGCTTAACCGGCTCCTCCATCGGCGGCACGCCTACCGGTGGCATTCCATTTGATCCCATTGGACCGTTTGGTATTGGGCCATTCGGTCCCATTGGCGGCATGCCCATCGGTGGCATTCCGTTCGGAACCTGGCCATTCGGCATCTGACCATTTGATCCCATCGGGCCGTTCGGTCCCATCGGTGGCATTCCCATCGGTGGCATTCCGTTTGGCATCTGGCCGTTTGATCCCATCGGGCCGTTCGGTCCCATCGGTGGCATGCCCATCGATGGCATTCCGTTTGGCATCTGGCCGTTTGGTCCCATCGGCTGTGCATATCCATTCATTCTCGCATTATTTCTCATAACCTCGAGTCTGCTCACCTTAGGTGACTCACCTCGAAGTATGTGGCTGTTGCCACCCTTTGGAGTATTTGTGGAAAGCTCCTTCATTCTGTCTATCTCAGCAGCGTCTATGCCTGCTTCTGCAAGCATCGCCTTAACCTCGTTCTTCATGTCCGAGTTTGAAAATGTACCTCTCATATTCGCACAGTTTATAAGGCGTGCTACGTAATTGTCATTGTCATTCTCTGAGTATCTCGCATCAACTATCACCGACTTCACAAATGCTCTGACCTCATTGAGATCTGTCACTTCCTTCTGTACCGGAGCGACAATAAAGCAGACATCGTATGTCTCAGGCGATACAAATACACACTGCTCGTCCCTTGCAACATAGCTGAGCGAAACCATATTCTTACCAAACATCTCCAGTGCATGCAGAATGTTGTACAGAAGTGTGAGTATCTCCTTCTTGTTCATCTCCTGTCTCAGTATCTCCGCAAGAGGCTTCTTGTCATCGATCTGATAATTGAACACCCTGACTCCGGCATTCTCCTGCATGTCACACGGTGCCATCTCAGGCATAGATCCGCTTCTGCTCATATCATACACTTTAGCATCTATCACATCACTGATATCCAGACTGTAACTCACTCTGTAAGTTTCCCCCGCCGGAACTACAACAACCTTTTCTCTGTTCATTTTTTCAATCCCTTTCGTCTAAATCCGCATATTTTCCGTCAAAAATTATTCCTTCATTCAAACACCAAAAGCAGGTATTGCTACCTGCTCTTGTCCCACATCGTGGGTGGTGTATATTAACTTAATTTGAAGATAAAGTCCTCTCCACCGATGCTTATCATGGCATCGTTTGAAAGCTTCTGCTCTGCATTCTCATCCAGGCGTGCTCCGTTGAGATATGTGCCATTTGTCGCCTTGTTATCCTTCAGATAACATCCATCCTCTCTCTGGTAGATGATGACATGTACCTTGCTGATGGCACCATTACCACCGACATGGTAATCAACACCTCTTGCCGCCTTTCCTATCTTGAACACAGCCTTGTTGACCATAACTCGCTCGCCTGTGTTGACACGGACTATATATGGCATAGCCTTTGGAGCGTTCCTGTTAACCGCTGCCTTCTCAGGTTCGGTATCCTTAACTACGTTCATTCCTCCGGTCAGCTCAACAGTGCTTCCTGTGCCCTTCTGCTCAGGCTCCTCTGCCTTCTCCTTCACCGGATCCATATTCGTCTCAGGCTCCGGCTGGTCACCGTCCATGAACTGTGGTGCAACTATCTGTTCTGTAGGGTTATCTATCTGAGCTTCCTCTGTCTCAGCAACCGCCTTCTGTATGATCTTCGCACGGTTGATCTTGATATTCTTAACAACAGGTGGATTATCCATAAGCTCGTCCGTAGATATCAGAACCGGCTTCTGCTCATCCTTCTTGTCAAGCTCAACCTCCGTAACTCCATCGGCAGCCTTTGCAACCTCTGTAAGTCCTGATGGCTCATGTACTGCCATATCTGATGTGAGAGCCTCTGTCATGCCCTCCTCGTCATCCTCTTCTTCCTCATCAAGGCTCTCATCTAACTCGAGCTCCTCAAGAACGCTGTCATCAAATACCGACATATCTATCTCGCTTGATACATTCTCTTTCTTCGTCTCATCCGAATCAAGATCAAGATCCTTGAATATCGCATTCGCTGCGGCCGCCTCGTCACTGATCTCCTCTACCTCATCAAGCTCGTCTTCCTCATCATCGCCAAATGACACGTCCTCAAACTCAGGCAGATCATCCATACTTGTATCAGATGCCGCCGTGTCAACCGAAGACTGTGAAACCGACATATCTGAGCCTATATCAACGAAGTTCTCCTCCACCTGCATTCCTGCAGACTCCATAAGCTCTGTGAGCTGTGCATAGAAGTTTCTCACTGTGAACTTATCCGCATTCAACAGATTGAGAAGCTTTGCCACATAGTTGCAATCCTCACTGTCATCATAAATAACGCTCGTCAGCAAGTCCTTTGCGAACATCCTGAATTCGGCATTGATATTGGCTTCTGACTCAACTGGAACACATAACATTCCAACATCGTATGTAACCGGATTAACATATGTAAACTCCTTGTGAAGAACCACATATGATGCCGGTATTCCAAGATCACGTAAATTAACTATACCAGAAGCTACCCCTCTGATTATCCCCAATATCTTCTCAGCATTTACCGTATTCGAAAGGAGTGCGTCAACCGTTGTCCTGCCTGTAACGTTATATGTAAGATAATCGTTCTCATCATCCTCTTCATAAATGATATCAATGAGCTCAGGAATCCGGTTCTCCTCCAGATAATCCAATAACTCCTCGTCAAACTCACAATCATCATTCAGAATATATGACAAATATTTCTCAGAGCCGATATTTCTTACCTTGAAACTTATTTTCCTCATCAAATATTCCTCCTATCGCACCTCCATAAGCGCATAACTAGATGCATAAAAACCCAAAAGGGTACATACTCCTTTATTATATATAAAAAGTCTATATATCGCAAGCAGTTTATACCCTTTTAGATAATTTTCGCTATATAATTTTGTCTATATTTTTTTACTCTGAATCAGTGCTTTCATCGGAGCCATCTTCTGATCCATCACCCTCTGCAGCTTCCTTTTCCGCCTTGGCTGCATCAGCCTTTTCTATGTCAGCAAGATGTCCCTCGTATGTCTTATTAAAGATACATGCTCCCTGGCTCTCATCTGATGTCAGGTAGTAGTAGTAATCATGCTTAACCGCATTCAGGACACCCTCTATGGATGCCTCGCCCGGATTACATATAGGGCCGACAGGAAGTCCTGTGTACTTGTAGGTATTGTACGGTGAATCAACCTCCAGATCATCATATGACAGTTCTGCCTGATTGTACTGACCGTCAGTCACAACATAGAGAACAGATGGATCTACCTGAAGAGGCATGTCATCATTCAATCTGTTGATAAATACTCCCGCAACCATCGCTCTGTCTGAATCTAGCTTACACTCCTTCTCAACTATGGAAGCCATGGTGAGAACCTCAAAATCTGTATATCCAAGCTCCTCTGCCTTCTTCCTGAAGTCATCTGTGTAAATGCTGTTAAACTTGTCTATCATGTCCTGTATGAGCTCCTTTGGAGTCATATCTGCATATATGTCGTAAGTAGCAGGGAACAGGAAGCCCTGTAATGCGTACTTGACTTCCGATGAAGGTATCTCAAACGGATACTCAAACTCTCCCGACTTGCACGCCTCAAGAAACTCCTTTGCAGAGCAGAAGCCCAGCTCCTCGCATCTGTCAGCGATCTGTTCAACCGTAAATCCCTCAGGAACTGTCAGTGTATATTTTACCTCTCTGGTCGACTCCACGTAACACAGAGTCTTTATCATATCCAATGTCGACATACCTGTTGTGAGTGTGTAAGTACCCGGCTGAAGACTGTGGCTGTACTGCGAGCCGGTCATTCTGAGCTGGAATGCAAGCTTATACTTTATAAGCCCCGCATCTTTAAGTATAGATGCTGCCTCCTTGACAGATGTATCCTCAGGTATGGTAACCTCGATCTTCTCTCCGCCGCCGGCACTGTAGGTGCCCTCATATTCCTGCATAAATCCGGTATACGTCTCCTTAACCTTGTATACCCCGAACAGCACCAGACATACCGCCAGCGCTATTATAATAACGGGTCTTGCTATGTTTCTCCAATCCATCTCTTTCTCCTTCTGTATCTGCAAATTTCATTTGCCTGTTCTGTTAACTGATGTTATCATTACCCTATCTTATACCAAGAAAGGAATGATATACATGGCAAATCCAATAGTTACTATCACTATGGAAAATGGCGATGTCATGAAAGCAGAACTCTATCCTGACATTGCTCCAAACACTGTAAACAACTTCATCTCACTGATCAAGAAAGGCTTCTATGACGGAATAATCTTCCATCGTGTAATAAAAGGCTTCATGATACAGGGTGGAGACCCTCAGGGAATCGGCATCGGCGGTCCTGGATACTCAATCAAAGGTGAATTCTCACAGAACGGATTCAAGAACGATCTGGCCCACACTCCCGGAGTGCTGTCAATGGCCCGTTCCATGATGCCTGACTCAGCAGGTTCACAGTTCTTTATCATGCATAAAGCTGCACCACATCTGGACGGTGCATATGCTGCATTTGGTAAGATCATCGAAGGAATGGATATTGTAAATAAGATTGCTGAGACAGATACAGACTACAGTGACAGACCGCTTGATGAGCAGAAGATGAAAAAAGTAACCGTTGATACAATGGGAACAGAGTATCCGGAACCGGAAAAAGCATAAGAAAAACATAAAAAAAAGAAACGAAACAGCAGAATCATAGCAACTTCCAA
>OLSK01001808.1_pt1 | contig 14816 bp, 9 predicted proteins | sample 1672781 | NCBI WGS metagenome assembly OLSK01 (sample SAMEA3136723, study PRJEB25190) | human gut metagenome | biome: human gut; feature: human-associated habitat; material: faeces | place: Austria | collected 2013 | reverse complement strand
TTTTCAAAAAGGTAGTAAGCTTTTTAGAAAAAGGTAGTATGCTTTTTGAAAAAAGCTCGTAACCTTTTATTGGGGAATTTTAGATGAAAACTTATCGAAGTATTGTTACGATGAAAAAACGGAGAGCCAACCTGTCCATCACTGTTAGATAGAAAGAGTTCCATGCTTAATTGCCTTTTTATAACAGATTCGTACAATTTATGTGGAATGAAAACGTTAGATTATCAACGCAAATGTATAACTTTGCAGTTTCTAATCGATAATATTAAATTATTACTTTATACAACGTATGAAAACGTATAAATTGGTTAACAACGTGTTGGGATGGGTTATTTGTATAATCGCTTCCGCCGTTTATTTAATGACAATTGAACCAACTGCCAGTTTTTGGGACTGCGGTGAGTTCATTTCTTCAGCGTACAAATTAGAGGTGGGGCACCCACCCGGAGCACCTTTCTTCATGCTGACAGCTAACTTGTTTACACAATTGGTGTCAGATCCGACGATGGTTGCTAAAATGGTCAATTCAATGTCTGCTATTTTCAGTGGGTTGACAATCCTGTTCCTCTTTTGGACGATTACCCATTTGGCTCGGAAAATCATTGTGGACGAAGGCAAAGAGATGACGATGGGGCAGCTGATTACCATCATGGGTTCGGGTGTCGTAGGCGCATTGGCTTATACGTTCAGTGATACATTCTGGTTCAGTGCGGTAGAAGGGGAAGTATATGCATACTCATCTCTGTTTACGGCATTGGTCTTCTGGCTGATATTGAAATGGGAAGAGGTGGCAGACAAGCCGCATGCCGACCGTTGGATTGTGTTGATAGCCTACTTGATGGGATTGAGTATTGGCGTTCACTTGTTGAATTTGCTTTGTATTCCGGCTATCGTATTGGTTTACTATTATAAGAAATTCCCTAATCCAACAACCAAAGGGACTATCATTGCTTTGTTGGTCTCTTTTGCCATCATCGCTTTGATGATGTTTGGTGTTGTACAGGGATTGGTAGAGATATGTGGATACTTTGAATTATTGTTTGTCAATGTCCTTGGAATGCCTTATAATACGGGTGTTTATGTCTATGTGGTGGTATTGGCTGCTACATTGGTTTGGGCGATTTGGGAAACAATGCAAGACACTGTTCATCCTGTCCGTTTGAAAGTCTCTTTCTTGTTGTCCATCATATTGATAGGTATTCCTTTTATAGGCAGTGGTTATACTATTGCGATTGTCATGAGTGCAGCCTTGGCAGCTTACCTGTTCATGTCCAAGAAATTGAACGTTAAGATGCTTAATACGATATTGCTCAGCTTGATGGTGGTTGTCATTGGCTATTCTTCCTATGCATTGACGTTAATACGTGCGACGGCAGATACGCCGATGAACCAAAATGCGCCGAGTGATATCTTTACATTGCGCACCTATTTGGCTCGTGAGCAATATGGCAAGACCCCTTTGCTATACGGCCAGACTTATGTATCGGAGGTGAAGCGAACCAATGACGGAGGAAGTTGCGTGGCGGTAACTAAAGAGGGAGCTCCTGTTTGGACTCGTATGGATAAAAAGAGCCCGGATGAGAAAGACCGTTATTATATCTCTCGTCATGATGTGGATTACGAGTATGTGGATGAGTTGAGTATGCTTTTCCCTCGTATGTTTAGTTCGGATTCCCGTCATGTACAAGCATATAAAGAGTGGGCGAACATCAAAGGGGAACCGGTCAAGTTCAACCGTTGTGGAGAAACAGCCACTGCGATGAAACCTACTTTCGGGGAGAACATCAAGTTCTTTATCGCTTATCAGTTGAATTTCATGTATTGGCGTTACTTTATGTGGAACTTCTCCGGCCGCCAAAATGATATTCAAGGACATGGCGAAGTTTCCCATGGTAACTGGATTACCGGAATCAAGTTTATTGATGAAGTTTTGGTTGGCCCGCAAGACGATATGCCGGGCGATATCATAAATAACAAAGGACATAATGTCTATTATATGTTGCCATTGTTATTGGGTATTTTGGGATTATTGTTCCAAGTTTACGCCGGAAAGAAAGGTATTCAGGGATTTTGGGTAACTTTCTTCCTGTTCTTTATGACGGGTATTGCCATTGTGCTTTATCTGAACCAGACACCGTACCAGCCTCGTGAACGAGATTATGCCTATGCCGGATCCTTCTACGCTTTCTGTATTTGGGTAGGCTTTGGCGTGGCTGCTTTGGTTAAACTATTGGAAAGATATGTCAAATTACCATCTGTTGCGGCTGCGGCCGTGGCATCTGTTGCAGCTCTTTTCGTGCCTATTCAAATGGCAGGACAGAATTGGGATGATCATGACCGTTCCAACCGTTATGTATGTCGTGACTTCGGAGCCAACTATCTTGAATCGTGTGAACCGAACGCTGTTATATTCACGAACGGAGATAATGACACGTTCCCTTTGTGGTATGCGCAGGAGGTAGAAGGTATTCGTACGGATGTCCGTGTTTGTAACACCAGCTATTTGCAAACGGACTGGTATATCGACCAAATGAAAAAGCAGGCTTATGACTCTAAACCATTGCCTATTTCATGGAACCATTCCGATTATGTTCAGGGAACTCGTGATTTTGCTTATGTATTCCCGGTAACGGAAAACATGGTGGATTTGAAGACGGCTTTGGACTTTGTCAGAAGTGATGATCCGAAGTTTAAGAAGATTCCGGGCATCAGCCAATCATTTGACTATATCCCGTCCAAGAAACTTCTATACAAAGTCGATTCTGCTACTATCGTCCAAAGTGAAGCCTTGAAGAATGCAGATTTGCCTTATGTCCAGGATATGACTATCGATTTGAGCAGTAAGGATGCTTTGGGCAAACAAGAATTGATTATTTTGGACATGTTGCAGACAAATAATTGGGAACGTCCTATGTACTTCGCTATAACTGTCAGTCCAGACCAATTTGTCAAATTGGATCCTTATTTCCAACAGACAGGCATGGCATTCCAAGTGGTACCGACAAGAGTGAAGGAGACGGTTTATTCCATCAATGCCGAGAAAATGTTCGATAATGTGATGAACAAATTCAAATGGGGAGGCGTCAATACTCCGGGCATTTATTTGGACGAGAACGTCATGCGTATGTGTAAGAGCTACCGTATGGTTATTTTCGGCAAATTAGCAGCTGTTTTATCCCAAGAAGGCAAGAATGAACAGGCATTGCAAGTATTGGATAAATGTATGGAAGTGTTGCCTCCTGAAAATGTACCGTTGGATTATACGGCTCTTTCAATCGGTGAATTCTATTATCGTTTGGGTGCAAAAGAGAAAGGACACAAGGTGTATGCTGAACTTGCAGAGAATATGATGCGGAATCTGAACTGGTATTTCCGGTTGACTCCACTGCAATTCGCTTCCGTGATGGATGATATCAATACCGATTTGTATACCATGCAACAAGTCTTGCGAGTTGCGAAAGAGAACGATCCAGAATTATTGTCTGCTTACCAAGAGGAGTTTGATAATTATAGAATTGCCTTCTCTTCTTTGCAAAAGGAGTAAAATGGTATGTTTATAGAGCAACCGCCTTGGTTTTACAAGGTATTGTTCCCTGGGGTAACTTGGAGAATTCCCGCCAAAGAGAAATGTGTTTATCTCACATTCGATGACGGACCGATTCCCGAGGTTACCCCTTGGGTTTTAGATGTGCTGGAGCGCAAAGGGGTGAAAGCTACCTTTTTTATGGTGGGAGATAATGTCCGGAAACATCCTGAGGTTTATCGGATGGTGGTTGAACGTGGGCATCATGTCGGCAACCACACCTTTAACCATATTCAAGGAATCCGCTTTTTGACACGGAACTATTTGGCGAATGTCCAAAAAGCAGCTGATTATATCCCGGGTAAGCTGTTCAGACCTCCACATGTGCATATGCGTATCCCGCAACTGTTGTTCTTGAGGAAGAAATACCGGATAATCATGTGGGATGTCGTCACAAGGGACTATAATGCTTCCCTTCCTCCGGAAAGGATTTTAGAAAATGTGAAGCGTTATGTCCGAAATGGTTCCATCATCGTATTCCATGACTCCTTGAAGGCGGAGAAGAACATGCGGTGGGCAATGCCTCGTGCCATTGAATGGCTGAAAGAAGAAGGATACCAGTTTAGATTATTGTAAGGATGACAATCGTATCGGCTGAATATATTAAACAAGAAGCTTTGAGAAGCGGCTTCGCTGCCTGTGGAATAGCTCCGGCTACAACGGCTGGCAGCGAAGCCGTTTTTTTGGATGCTTGGTTGCAATCGGGCAGCCATGCCGGAATGTCTTATATGGCGAACTATCGTGATGTGCGCTTGGATCCACAAAAACTGGTCGAAGGGGCAAAAAGTATTATATCGGTAGCCCTTAACTATTATCCGTCTCAAAAAAGGAGCGATGGAGAACCTTATATCGCCTATTATGCTTATGGGAAGGATTATCATCAAGTATTGAAGGAGAAGCTCTATGCTTTGTGGCAGCTTATCCTTTCAGCTTTGCAGGAGACGGAAGGGGCGGAGGCAAGGGTGTTTACAGATTCAGCTCCTATATTGGAACGTTATTGGGCTTGGCGGGCTGGATTGGGCTGGATTGGTAAAAATACCAACCTGATTATACCTCATAAAGGCTCTTTCTTTTTCTTAGGTGAAATTGTTACCACCTTGGAATTTGATACATATGACAAACCTATTTCGTCGCATTGCGGGACTTGCACACGCTGTTTGGATGCCTGTCCGACCCAAGCCTTGCACCGACCTTACTGTTTGGATGCCAATCGTTGTTTCTCTTATCAAACCATAGAGAACCGCGGGGAAATACCGGCAGATTTGGCAAAGAGATTAGGGAACCGTTTATATGGATGCGACACTTGCCAGTTGGTTTGCCCATGGAATCGCTTTGCCACACCGACCCAAGAACCCGCCTTTCATCCTTCGAAAGAGTTGTTGCAATTAAAGAATGAAGATTTAGATGAGTTTAGTAGAGAGGATTATACCCGCATCTTCTCAGGTTCGGCGGTAAAGCGAGCCAAATACGAAGGACTGTCCCGTACCATACAGTGTTTAAAGGAGAACGATAAAGAGGAAGATAATTTGGATAGTAAAAAGAGGAGTGACGATTCTTGTGGAAAAAATCTACGATAATCGTATATATTTCGATATATTTATTATTTTTGTGGCGAATCAGTAAAAGATTCAGTGCTAATTCGAACGTTAACAAAACAAACTGATATGCTTGAAGAACTCAAAAAGGAGGTTTTCCAGGCCAATTTGGATCTGGTAAAACAGGGATTGGTTATCTTCACCTGGGGCAATGTGTCAGGCGTTGATCGAGAGAAAGGCTTAGTTGTCATTAAACCAAGTGGCGTAAGTTATGAAACGATGAAACCGGAAGATATGGTTGTCGTCAGTCTTGAAACCGGAAAAGTAGTAGAAGGGGATTTGAATCCTTCGTCTGATACTCCCACCCATTTAGTCCTTTACCGCGCATTTCAGAATATACAAGGCGTAGTCCACACTCATTCTACTTATGCAACGGCTTGGGCACAAGCAGGCAAAGATATTCCTAACATTGGTACAACGCATGCCGACTATTTTTATAAGGCTGTTCCTTGTACAGCCGACATGACAAAGGAAGAGGTGGATGGCAAATATGAGTTGGAAACAGGGAATGTCATTGTCAAACGCTTTGAAGGAATCAATCCGGATCATACACCGGGTGTCTTGGTCAAGAATCATGGTCCTTTTACGTGGGGAACGAGCCCTGCCAATGCCGTATATAATGCAAAAGTATTGGAACAGTGTGCGAAAATGGCATTCATATCGTTTGCCATCAATCCTGAGACAACGATGAACCCGTTGCTGATAGAAAAGCATTACAGCCGCAAGCATGGTCCAAATGCTTATTATGGACAAAAGAAATAAGGAAAGAAAAAACAATTTAATCATAACTTTAAACCCCAATATAACATGAAACAATTTGAACAATACGAAGTATGGTTCGTAACAGGTGCACAGCTCCTGTACGGAGGCGATGCAGTCATCGCAGTAGACGCTCATTCTAATGAGATGGTAAAAGGATTGAATGAATCAGGCCGCTTGCCTTATAAAGTAGTATACAAAGGAACCGCAAACTCTTCCAAAGAAGTTGAAGCTGTATTTAAAGCAGCGAATAATGATGATAAATGTGTAGGTGTGATTACCTGGATGCATACATTCTCTCCAGCTAAAATGTGGATTCATGGATTGCAGCAACTGAGAAAGCCGTTGTTGCATTTGCATACTCAATATAATAAAGAAATTCCTTGGGATACAATGGATATGGACTTCATGAACTTGAACCAGAGTGCTCATGGAGATCGTGAGTTCGGACATATTTGTACCCGTATGCGCATCCGTCGCAAAGTAGTGGTTGGCTACTGGCAGGATGAAGAAACCCAGCGTAAGATTGCTGTTTGGATGCGTGTTTGTGCCGGTTGGGCTGATGCTCAGGACATGTTGATTCTTCGCTTCGGCGACCAGATGAACAACGTGGCTGTAACGGATGGTGATAAAGTTGAGGCAGAACAACGCATGGGTTATCATGTGGACTATTGCCCGGTTAGCGAATTGGTAGCTTATCAACATGCGGTTAAAGACGAAGATGTAGATGCTTTGGTGGCTGAATATTTCCGCTTGTATGAGCATGACGCTGAATTGGAAGATAAGAGTACTGTCGCTTATCGCAAAGTGTGGAACTCTGCCAAGGCAGAATTGGCTTTGCGCGCTATCTTGAAGGACAAGGGGGCAAAAGGCTTTACGACCAACTTTGATGATTTGGGCGATGTGAACGTGGAAGAGACAGGAAATGGTTTCGATCAGATTCCAGGTTTGGCTTCTCAACGCTTGATGGCAGAAGGTTATGGTTTTGGTGCGGAAGGAGACTGGAAATCCGCAGCTCTTTATCGTACCGTTTGGGTGATGAACCAAGGTTTGCCTAATGGTTGCTCTTTCTTGGAAGATTATACATTGAACTTCAATGGCGACCAAAGCTCTATCTTGCAAGCCCACATGTTGGAGGTTTGCCCGTTGATTGCCGCAAAACGCCCTCGTTTGGAAGTTCACTTCTTAGGTATCGGTATTCGTAAGAGCCAGACAGCTCGTTTGGTATTTACTTCTAAGGTGGGTGCTGGTTGCACAGCTACTGTTATCGATTTGGGTAACCGTTTCCGTTTGATTGTAAACGATGTTGAGTGCATCGAGCCGAAACCATTGCCAAAATTGCCGGTTGCCAGTGCATTGTGGATTCCGCAGCCTAACTTTGAAGTGGGCGCAGGTGCTTGGATTTTGGCTGGTGGAACACACCACTCTTGCTTCTCTTACGATTTGACTGCTGAATATTGGGAAGATTATGCAGAGATAGCAGGCATCGAAATGGTTCATATCAACAAAGATACGACCATCAGTGAGTTTAAGAAAGAACTTCGTTACAATGAAGTTTATTATATGCTGAATAAAGCCCTTTGCTAATGGAACAGGATGCTAAAACAACCATCGTTTCAGGAAAGGCTATTTTAGGTATTGAGTTGGGTTCGACTCGTATCAAAGCGGTCTTGATCGATGAAGAGAATAAACCAATCGCCCAGGGAAGCCATACGTGGGAAAACCAGTTGGTAGACGGACTTTGGTCTTATAGCATCGAAGAAATCTGGAGCGGTTTGCAAGATTGCTACGCTGATTTGCGTGCGGATGTGAAGAAGCAGTACGATGTTGAGATTGAGACTTTGGCAGCGATTGGAGTAAGTGCCATGATGCATGGTTATATGGCATTTGACAAGAATGAACAGATTATGGTCCCTTTCCGTACTTGGCGCAATACGAATACAGGAGAGGCTGCTGCTGCGTTGTCGAAGTTGTTCGTTTATAACATCCCGTTGCGATGGAGCATTTCCCACCTCTATCAAGCTATCTTGAATGGAGAAGAGCATGTGAAGGATATTGATTACCTGACGACATTGGCAGGATATGTCCATTGGCAGTTGACCGGACGGAAAGTCTTAGGAATCGGTGATGCTTCCGGAATGCTTCCGATTGATCCGGAAACAAAAGAGTATTCAGCTTCGATGGTCGAGAAGTTTGATAAACTTATCGCTCCGAAAGGCTATCCTTGGAAGTTGAAGGATATTCTTCCTGAAATCTTATTGGCAGGAGCCGATGCCGGTTGCCTTACGGTTGCGGGTGTTGCCAAATTGGATGTTTCCGGTCATTTGAAAGCCGGTATTCCTGTTTGCCCTCCGGAAGGAGATGCGGGCACAGGAATGGTGGCGACCAATGCGGTTAAACAGCGAACTGGCAATGTCTCTGCGGGAACCTCTTCCTTCTCAATGATTGTATTGGAGAAGGATTTGTCCAAACCGTATGAGATGATTGATATGGTGACGACTCCGGATGGCAGTTTGGTGGCCATGGTACATTGCAACAATTGTACTTCCGATTTGAATGCGTGGGTCAATTTGTTCAAGGAGTATCAGGAATTGTTAGGCGTGCCGGTTGATATGGATGAATTGTATGGCAAATTATATAATGCTGCTTTGGCGGGTGACCCGGATTGCGGTGGCTTGATTTCCTATAATTACATTTCCGGAGAACCGGTGACGGGCATGGTGGAAGGCAGACCTTTGTTTGTCCGCTCCGCTGGCGATAAGTTCAACCTTGCGAACTTCATGCGTGCGCATTTGTGTGGTTCAGTCGGTGTCCTGAAGATTGGCAATGACATCTTGTTCAATGAAGAGAAGGTAAAAGTAGACCGTATCACAGGACATGGCGGCTTGTTCAAGACCAAAGGTGTCGGACAACGTATCTTGGCTGCGGCTTTGACATCTCCAATCTCTGTGATGGAGACAGCGGGCGAAGGTGGTGCTTGGGGAATAGCCCTTTTAGGTTCTTATATGGTCAATAACCCGAAAGATTTGCCTCTTGCCGATTTCTTGGAAGAACAGGTGTTTGCCGGTGATGCTGGTGTGGAGATTGCCCCGACAGCCAAAGAAGTTGCCGGATTCAATGCTTATATCGAGCGTTACAAGGCGGCTCTGCCTATCGAGGCTGCTGCCGCTCAGTATAAAAAGTAAATACATATTATAAACAAAAGGAGGTTGGATTCCTATGACGTTTACGGGGAGTCTGACCTCTTTTCTTACTAACTGGTTCCATTTGTGTGGAGCGAAAATAGAACGTGTTATGAAGAGAAGTAAACTAATATTAGGAGGTCTGTTGTTTGCCGCAACATTGAGTTTGTCTGCCCAAAAGAGCGCATCTATTTCCTTGGATGCCGACAAAGGAACGCAGATTATCCCGAAAGAGATATACGGACAGTTCGCAGAGCATTTAGGCTCTTGTATTTATGGTGGGTTATGGGTTGGTGAAAACTCAGATATTCCCAATACCAACGGATATCGCACCGATGTGTTGAATGCCTTGAAGGATTTGAAAGTCCCGGTGCTGCGTTGGCCGGGCGGTTGCTTTGCCGATGAATACCATTGGATGGATGGAATTGGTCCGAAGGAGAATCGTCCTAAGATGGTGAATAACAACTGGGGCGGAACGATTGAAGACAACAGTTTTGGTACGCATGAGTTCTTGAATCTTTGCGAATTGATAGGTTGTGAACCTTATATCAGTGGCAATGTGGGCAGTGGAACGGTTGAGGAATTGGCAAAATGGGTGGAATACATGACTTCGGAAGGTGATTCTCCCATGGCTCGCCTGCGCCGCAAAAACGGAAGGGACAAAGCTTGGAAAGTGAAATATTTAGGCGTGGGTAATGAAAGCTGGGGTTGCGGTGGAAGTATGCGCCCGGAATATTATTCAGACCTTTATCGCCGTTATGCGACCTATTGCCGGAATTATGACGACAACCGTTTGTTCAAGATTGCCAGCGGTGCCAGTGACTATGATTACAACTGGACAAAAGTATTGATGGATCGTGTCGGTGGCAGGATGGATGGCTTGTCATTGCATTATTATACCGTTACCGGATGGGACGGAAGCAAAGGTTCTGCTACCCAGTTCGATACGGACGATTATTATTGGACATTAGGTAAATGCCGGGAAATAGAGGATGTGTTGGAGAAACATATTGCCATCATGGACGAAAAAGACCCGAAGAACCAAGTGGCTTTGATGCTGGATGAATGGGGAACTTGGTGGGATGTGGAACCGGGCACGAATCCGGGCCATTTGTATCAGCAGAATACATTGCGTGATGCCTTTGTCGCTTCGCTTTCCTTGGACATATTCCATAAATATACCAAACGCCTGAAGATGGCGAATATCGCACAGATTGTCAATGTGCTGCAATCCATGATTCTTACGCAAGGCGATAAAATGGTATTGACACCGACTTATTATGTTTTCAAAATGTACAATGTCCATCAAGATGCGACTTATTTGCCGATTGATGTGAAGTGTGAAGTGGCTAAATTGGAAGGTGAACGGAATAAGAACCGTGAATTGCCGATGTTGAGTGCTACTGCATCTAAGAATGCACAAGGAGTGATTCATATTTCCCTTTCCAACGTGGATGCAAAGGAGCGTCAAGTCGTGACAATTGATTTGGCAAATGTACAAGGGAAGCAGGTTGCTGGTGAAATATTGACAGCTGCTAAATTGACCGACCATAATTCATTCGACCAGCCGGATCAAGTGAAGGCGGTTCCATTCAGTGGGGCAAAGTTGAAAAAGAATGTTTTGACAGTGGATTTGCCTGCTAAATCTATCGTCACATTGGAAATCAAATAGTAGCAACAGTTGCGGAACGGCTGTTCCCGAAACGGCTGTTTCGCAACTGCGAAGTAAGATAAACTATCTTTAGAACGGATAATCAAAAAAAGTTGTATCAGTCTAATAATCAGCATAGTTGTTTCGACTGGTTTATTTATGGTAACGATTTAGCGAAAGTCAGACTACTTCTGCCTGCTTTACTTTGCATAATGGTTCAAACAACTCTTGCGGTTGCAAAGATATGGTATGTATTTGATAACGCCAAATATTTTAGTAGCCATGTTCGCTACAACCATAAAATATCTTGTATATCAGAAGAAATAGAGAATGTTCAAAAGTGGACATTCTCCATTGCTATTTTTCTTTCACCAAACTCAATCATCGCATTAAAAAGACTTACCTTGTTGGCATTTCGCAAATCTTCCAATGTAATATCTGCTTTTTGTAACACTTCCTCGTATTCTTTTCTGCAATCACTCTTCGAAGTAATGCCTCCTCCTGCCTTGAAATACGTTCCTATACCGTCATTTTCAAGAAAGCGTATCATTACAGCCGAGTTGAGTTCACCATTATTATATATACCCATGACTCCTGTATAGAATCCACGGTCATAGCCTTCCGCCTCATGGATTATTTCCATAGTCTTGTCCTTTGGCGCACCTGTTATGGAACCTGCGGGCAACATTGCATCCAATATGTTTCCGATGTGCTTTTGATAACCGGTTGACAACTTACCGCTTATTTCGGAACTGGTCTGGAGAATATCCCCCTTATTGGTATGGAGCACATCAATATAACGGTATTTATCCACACTTACATGCTCTGCCACACGGCTAAGGTCATTGCGAATCAGGTCCACAATGGTAGCATGTTCGGCCGCTTCTTTTTTATCGCCCATCAACACTTGCTCTGCTTCGGGTAAGGACGCGTCAATGGTTCCTTTCATCGGATAAGAATATATCATTCCGTTCTTTATCCCCACGAATGTTTCCGGCGAGAAACACACGAACTGCCTATTGCTATTATTGTCTATTAGTAGAATCTTATACTTGCCTTTAGCACGTAGGAAGATGTCCTCCAACGTAAGGTTGCAGTCCACAGCCACCTTACAAGTAAGGTTGGCAAGATAACACTTTCCACGTCGGATGTTTGGTAACCGAAGAGAGTGACTGCCGTTTTACATTGGTTATACCCTCAAAGTCATAAAGGCATTCGTCGGTGGCTATTTCCGACAGCTTCCGTATGTATGCTTCCGAACCTGCATAGTTGACGACAAATAGGAAAGGCTCCTTTTCGTCAGCCAAATGATTGATACGGTCTATAATATTTTGTTTCATTGTCTTACATATAAAAATGCAAAATTATACTATTTATGAGAGAACGCCAAAAATATCCGTAGCCACATTGACTACGTTTGATAATTTGCATGACTTTTACCCTTGTTCTTGAATGCGATATCATTAAGATACAAATACATAAAAATGGTTGCTGACCTGTGATGTAATAATGTGAAATCACAAATATTTTACATAAGCAAAAACTCCGTGAACCGTTATATTCTATGGCAGGTGTAGCTGTGATAGAGATTTACTCGACTATTTCGATTTTTATCGTTAATAATGCATAAATATTGGAGTTTATATACGTTTTTTTAATGTATTGCACCTTATCTTTGCTTATCGGAAATCATCCATAACCCAAGTAATAGAAATAGAAAATGGCAAAGAGCAAAAAAGACTTTACATTACTTCTCATTGCGCTCTTTTGCAGTTTTTTGGCTCATGCACAAAAGCAAGTTCCTGCAGAACGGAAAGATTCCATTGACAATGGAAGTAATATTATAAAGATAGTTGGAAATCATTCCAACAAGGGTGCGGCCAACAACGCCCTCGACGTGTTGAGTGGTCAGGCTGCTGGTGTCAATGTGACATCCAACGGTCTGTATCGTATGGCTATGCTCAATAGTGTGCGAGTACGTGGTACAACCTCCATCATCGGAGGCAATGACCCTTTAGTGCTGATTGATGGTGTCACTTCTGACGTACTTACCCTATCAACCATCTATCCTGCAGACATCGAGAGTTTTCGTATATTAAAGAATGCTGCGGAGACCGCCATGTATGGTTCACGTGGAGCGTCTGGTGTTATAGAGGTGAAAACCAAGAAAGGCACAGGACGAGGATTCCAGATCTCGTATGAGGGTAATGTGGGGTTCGAGCAGATGTACAAACACCTGGAGATGCTCAATGCTGCTGAATATGTTGCAACGGCAAAGGCATTGGGTATCTATTGCAACAACGGAGGTTTCAATACCGATAACTACAAGGTGATAACACGCACAGGTATGGTGAACAATCATTACCTTGCATTCAGCGGAGGTACGCCACAGTCAAACTATCGTGCATCTTTCGGAGTAATGGACCACAACACCATCATCAAGAAGATGGACTATAACGTTTTTGTTGCCAAAGTTGATGTAACCCAGAAAGCCTTCAATGACAGACTAACCGGAGAATTCGGAGTGTTCGGCTCTTCATTCAAGAACCATGACATCTTTGATACGCAGATGCTGTTCTATTCCGCAGCATGCCAAAACCCAACTTTCCCTGCTGGTACTGACGAGCATGGAAACTGGCTGAAAAACGAATCGGCAACGCATGTCAACCCACCCGGGATATTGCTTGAAGAGAAAAACGACTCCAAGGATTTGAACTTTGACGCGCACATAAAGCTGAGCTACGATTTCAATAAGAACTGGCGTGTATCCACCTTCGGCTCTTACCTGTATGGCTCTACCGAGAACGGACAATTCTGTCCGACATGGGTATGGGCACAAGGCAACGTGTACCGTGGAGAGTTCAAGAAAGAGGAATGGCTTGGCAATGTATCTCTTGATTTCAACAAAGAGTTCGGCATACATAAGGTCTCTGCTGGAGTAAGCAGTGAATACAGAAAACTGAGAAAAACTGCTTTCTGGGTGTATGCCAAGGGAATACCTACAAACGATTTTCATTACGACAATCTCGGTGCGACGGCAGCCCGTCCATATGGTGGAACAGAAAGCACTTACGAAGACCAGTCTCTGGCTTCTGTAATGGGAAGCATCACTTATAATCTGCTTGACAGATATACCTTAGCAGTTAATGCACGCGGTGACGGATCGTCAATGGTTGGTGACAACAACACATGGGGATTCTTCCCATCTGTATCATTCACTTGGGACATGAAGAAGGAAAGCTTCCTTGCCAACATAAAACCGCTGTCAGTGCTAAAACTCCGCACTGGTTTGGGACAGGCGGGCAATCTTGGCGGTATCTCCGCCTACACAACCATGAACACCGTAAGGCAGACTGGCATTGTTCCGGTCAAGAGTTCTCCAACAGTAACCCTTGGTATGGTAAGAAACAACAATCCTGATTTGAAGTGGGAAACGAAGACAACGTTTAACCTCGGTGCGGACATTGGTCTCTTTGCCAACAGGCTGATGCTTACAGCGGAGTATTACTATTCCAAGACTACCGACATGCTCTACGCCTATGAGGTTCCGGTTCCACCATTCGCATACAATACATTGCTGGCAAACATCGGTTCAATGTCAAACCGCGGATTTGAGCTGGGCTTGTCCGTGCAGCCAATAAGCAAGAAGGACATGGATCTTAACATCAATATGAATCTGTCGTTTCAAAGCAACAAACTTATCTCGCTAAGTGGTGATTACAAGGGAATGAGCATGTCGGCAGCGAACATCACCGCTATTGGATCATTGGATGGCGCTGGTCAAAACGGCGGCGACAACAATGTGGTCTATCAGATAGTTGGACAGCCGCTTGGCGTTTTCTACTTGCCACATTGTAAGGGGCTTGTCAAGAACGAGAACGGCAGCTATTTTTATGACATAGAGGACCTTGATCATAATGGCAAGGTGGATTTGAGCGACGGAGGCGACCGATACATTGCAGGACAAGCCACACCAAAGGTGATCCTTGGCTCAAACATCAGTTTCAGATACAAGAATTTCTATGTCTCCATACAGATGAATGGAG
>OLSK01001805.1_pt1 | contig 14826 bp, 17 predicted proteins | sample 1672781 | NCBI WGS metagenome assembly OLSK01 (sample SAMEA3136723, study PRJEB25190) | human gut metagenome | biome: human gut; feature: human-associated habitat; material: faeces | place: Austria | collected 2013 | reverse complement strand
ATTCAACGACTAATATAGCGCCACGTCTTTATGTAATATAAATCTCTTATGTTTCTAAAATGTCTCGACATAACGCAACATAAATGCTATAATGCGCCCATAGCATTTATTTATGTAGTCCAACGATTACATGTTCAAAATGTTTCATATGCCTGGGCATATCGCCCGCATTACCAATCAGTTTTAAAATTTAATAACTTTACTTTTGAACTATTTTCAGGTCACAAAAGACTGTTAAATCAGCTCTTTTTGATATATACTTAAGGAAAGGTAACATATTACATGGGGAAAACCAAAGATGTAACTACAGAAGCAAATAAGGAAGTCCATGGCACTATTTTCGACGATGTCTTTCGAACCATCGCCCAGAAAATGCCATACCTTCTCATTCCGCTGATCAACGAAGTGTTTCAGACGAATTATTCCGAAGATATCCACTTTCAGCAGTTGCGGAATGAACACTATGAAAAATTCGGAACCGTGGTCACGGACTCCATTATCCGGATCGGCAGCCACATTTATCATCTGGAGTGCCAGTCCACCAAAGATGAAACGATGGTCATCCGGATGTTTGAGTACGACATTTCCATTGCGCTTGAGCATGCTTCTTTTGCGAAGCATGCGATCTGGGAAATTGAATTTCCGCAGTCATGTGTACTTTATATCCGCAATCACCGTTCACTTCCGGATTTTCACGAAGCGATTGTGAAGTTTACGGACGGTCAGAAAATTCGTTACCGCGTTCCGATCATACAGGCAAAGAAATACACGGTCGATCGGATTTTTGAAAAACGGCTGCTGATTCTGCTTCCGTATCATATCTTACGGTATGAACATTTTTTGAAGCACAATGGAACGAATTCGAAAAAAGTGAAGCATCTGCTGGACGATTTCCGGGAGATCAACCGAAGGTTAGAGGACGCGTCCGAAAAAGAACAAAAGTCACATCTTTATATGGATATGATTGTTTTAATCGAGGAGATTGCGGATTATATTATTCCAGAGGATAATGAGATCAGGAAAGGATTGGGTGAGATTATGGGTGGTAAGATTTTGAAGTTACGGTCTGAAGAATTGCTGGAACAGGGCGAAGCCAGAGGAGAGGCCAGAGGCAGAATCGATGCAATTCAAAATATGATTGATCTTGGTTTAACCAAAGAACAAATTTTAAAAAAATATTCTCCAGAAGAATATGAAAAAGCATTAAATTCTATGCCAGTGAAAGCATAAACACACCAAAAGGGATTCCGAGGAATCCCTTTTGATGTGTAATGACCATATTTACTTTTACTGTAACAGAGAAAGTACACCCTGGTTAGACTGATTAGCCTGTGCAAGCATAGACTGTCCAGCCTGTGCAAGAATGTTGTTCTTGCTGTAGTTAACCATCTCTTCAACCATATCTGTATCACGGATACGAGACTCAGCTGTTGTAGCATTCTCAACTACGTTGTCGAGGTTGTTGATTGTGTGCTCAAGACGGTTCTGCACTACGATTGTTTTTTCACACACTTAGCTGTAAACGTTTAAAAGTTTCTTTTTCTTCAGGAATTGACAATATTCCTCCTTTTTTTTCTATGCACAGGCTTGCTACTGCATTTCCATACCTTGCAAATTTTTTTAATTCTTCAATAGAACAATCTTCAGGGTTAAGTTTGCTTTTTACAAATTGAGTCATAAATCCACCCCAAAATGAGTCCCCTGCCCCTGTAGTGTCTACTACTTGACTTGAAAAACCACTTACCTTTTGATGATCCTTCCTATTACATATTAACACCCCTTCTTTTCCGAGTGTCACTGCAACTATTTTTATTCCATGGTCTAATAAATAGTTTGCTGCTTCATCCGGATTTTCGTATGGCGTAAGTAAAGCAGTTTCTTCATCAGACAATTTAATCATATCTGCAAACGGAAGCATTGAACGCATACGTTCTATAGCAGTCTTCTCATTATTCCAAAGAGGCGCCCTGTAGTTAGGGTCATATGATATAACTGCACCTGCATTTTTTGCACATTTCACTGCCTGGAATGTTGTGGAGCGTGCAGGTTCATCAGTAAGAGAGAGTGAACCCACATGAAAAACTTTTGTATTCTGTAATATTTCAGTATCGACTTCCTTGTACCCTATCATTGTATCTGCTCCGGGTTTCCTTGCAAACGCAAATGATCTTTCTCCATCTTTTGTAAGATTTACAAATGCAAGTGTAGTAAATACATTATCATCCAATATAATGCCATCGCTATTAATATTTTGATTTTCAACAGCTTCTATTAAGAATTTACCATGCATGTCGTTTCCAACCTTGCCTATAAAGGCTGTTCTCAATCCTGCTTTAGCTGCTGCAGTAAGCATATTTACCGGTGCCCCTCCCGGATTACGTTCATAAAGACACATGCCGGTTTCTGAAACTCCTGCCGGTGTAAAATCAATTAATAATTCTCCCATCGCAACTATATCATATTCTTTTTCCATCCATGTCTCTCCCATTCGCAATTATTTTCCGGAAATGCTTAAATTATAGAATTCAACATTTGAATCCTGAGCAATTATACCAGTTTCAAATTCCGGTTTGGCATATATTCTATATGTGAACGCTATCTGTTCATCAATAAATGCCTCTATCATGTCATGATCCACAATAATCTTTACGTCTATTGCCTTTCCGTCTTCAATTTGCATTGTTTTCTCACAGACACGCACCCCATCCGGCCCAGGCTCGGTTGCCGGCGGAACCGCCTGACACGACTGTACCCAAAATGGATCCACTCCCATCGGAAGATTTAAAAATGAGACCCTTTGCATTGCTTTGTCAAATTCAAGAAATAAACATCCACTTGCCTCTTTATCAGACTTTAAAAGAATACCAAACGTATCATATGTTTCTCTTGGTACTATTTTGCATGTCAGCATATAGCTTTCTTCCGTATGTCTCAAAAATCCATATGAACAGCTTTCCAACGCATTCAATGTTACAGTTTTTTCACCATAATTCTTTGCATTTCCAAGAACTGATATATATTTCCAATTAACAGCTTTATCAAATATATGCTCATATTCACATGGTAACTTTACATTTAACTCTCCATTTTCGGTTGGCACCACTTCATGTGGAATACAAAATGTTCCACCCCAATACCATTCACCTTTGTCACTCTGCTCTGCACGATCATGCGCCCATCCAAAATAAAAACGTCTTCCATCATCATTTTGCATTGACTTAGCAGCATAAAAGCGTCTTCCACCAATACCATCCTTTTTAGGTTTTCTCCACGGACCAAAAGGAGACTCTGATACACGGTATATTGTATTTACAAACTCTGAAAATCTTGAGTAAGACAAATACCAGTGACCTCCCATCTTGTACATTTCCGGACATTCCGGACAGTTTGTATGCCCCGGTGAATATATTGGACCATAGTACGTCCAATCCTTTAAGTTCTTTGAACGGTACAGCACTATACAGCCCCTTCGTGTAACCGGCATATCAAGTCTTCTCGCTGAAATCAAAATCCAATAATTTTCATCTTCTTCATTATAAAAAACATACGGATCTCTCCAATCAAGTTTTTCATAAAGCTCTGTCATCGGAGTAATAACCGGATTTGCGATATCTTTTGTCCACGTTATTCCATCCTCGCTTGTTGCGTGACATATGGTCTGCTGAAACTCCGCTGTTAGACAATATCCTGTATAAAATGCATGATACTGTCCCTCACCATATATTACTGAACCCGTCCACACTCCTGAAGCATCCGGTTCATCTCCTTCCCCCGGATATAATGCAGTCGGAAGCTCCTGCCAATGCACTAAGTCATCCGATACGCTATGACTCCAGGTTGTACGCAGTCTCTCCGGATAAATGGTCGTTCCCGGTGGAGATGTAAGTGAAAAAATATGATATTTTCCTTCGTGGTAAAACGGAATTGCATCTCCCGTAGAATCCGCGAAAGACATTTTACGAAAAATTTCCATTTTCTTATCTTTCTGTGTATTGTAAAAACAAACAGATTTCCTTTCCAATTTATTTTGCAGCCCTTACCTTATTTTTTAACAACGCTATTTTATCCTTCTGACAATCCAGCAGAACTGCACATGCAATAATCAGACCCTTAATAATTAGCTGCCAATAAGATGAAACTCCTATCAGATTTAATCCATTGGAAATAATTCCAATTACCATTGCACCAAATACAGTTCCACTTATCCGGCCCTTTCCTCCGGTCATTGATGTTCCACCAAGTACACATGCCGCAATTGCATCCAATTCATATCCACTTCCTACTGATGGCTGTCCTGAATACATTCTTGAGCAAAGAACAAGTCCTGCGAAGGCTGCAAGCGCACCTGAAAGCGTAAATACAATAATTTCTATTTTTTTAATAGGAACACCGGATAATCTTGCAGCTTCCCTGTTTCCTCCAATTGCATATACATAAGTTCCAAATTTAGTTTTGCTTAAAAGGAAACTGAATATTGCAATCAAAATTACCATATATACTACCGGAAGCGGAATTACATTAAACAAATATCCTGTACCTATAGCTATAAACATCTTATCTGTAATACGTGTAGACTGTCCACCTGTATACACATATGCAATACCACTTGCAATATTCATCATTGCCATTGTAATAATAAATGCAGGTACCTTAAAATGAGATACTATAAATCCACTGATAAATCCAGCAAGAGTTCCTACTGCCAATCCAATAATTATTGCTACTATAAGTGGCATTCCCTGATTTACAGTAAGTCCAACCGTAAGGGTTCCCGACATCGCAACAATTGAACCAACCGACAAATCAATGTGTCCCAATATAATTACGAGTGTCATTCCCAGTGCGATATATGTATTTATTGAAATTTGTCTTAAAACAGAAATTATATTATTGGTTGTAAGGAATTTATCCGTTGCAATTGACACTATTACGCACATAATAATCAATACTGCAATAATTCCTATATTGCCTTTTATAATTGAAGTGAATGGATTTCTTTTTCCAAATGCATTTACTTCTCTTTTCTTCTCACTCATATTACTCTACGCCTCCTGCAGCATACTTCATAATTTCTTCCTGATTCATCTGGTCTTTCCCGAGCTTGCCAACAAGCTTGCCTGCTCTTATAACACAAACGTTATCACACATGTTGATTATCTCCGGCAATTCACTAGAAACCATAATAATTGCAATGCCTTCCTTTGCCAGTTCATTTATTACTGTATATATTTCATACTTGGCATTTACATCTACGCCTCTTGTAGGCTCATCCAGAATCAAGACGTCCGGCTTTGTTGCAAGCCATTTTCCAAGTACAACCTTCTGTTGATTTCCACCCGAAAGACTACCTGCTTCAATCTCCGGAGAAGCTGCTTTAATCCTAAGTCTTTTACTATAATGTTCAATAATCGAATCACGCTTTTTTTCACTGATAGCAATTCCATTCATACAAAAACGCAGACTCGATAAAGTTAAATTGAATGCAACGCTGTTTCCCAGTACAAGCCCCTGTTTTTTTCTGTCCTCAGGAACCAATGCAATTCCTGATTTAATTGCCTGCATAGGATTTTTAAAATGCACTTCATCTCCATTCAGGAAAATCTGACCGGCATCATATGGTCTTGCTCCGAAAACAGCTTCCATAATCTCACTTCTTCCGGCGCCTACCAGCCCTGCAAATCCAAGTATCTCGCCTTTATGAACCGAAAAGCTGATATTTTCAAATGTTCCCTGACGTGATAGATTTTTTACTTCAAGTGCAATTGGAGCATGTTCCACATCGCAATAATCTCTTACATAGAAATTATCAAGATCTCTTCCAACCATCATTGCTACCAATTCATTCGCATTCGTCTCGACAGTTTTTTTTGTTCCTACATATGTTCCGTCTCTGATAACAGTAATTCGATCTGATATTCGGAATAACTCTTCCATTCTATGAGAAATATAAATAATACTTACTTTTTTCTTCCTTAGATTCTCAATAATTCCAAATAGCTGCTCCACCTCTTCATTTGAAAGAGATGATGTAGGTTCATCCATAACAATTATTTTTCCGTTAAACGATACAGCTTTTACAATCTCTACCATTTGTTGTTGTGCGATAGTCAGCTTCTCAACTACTGTTTCAGCTTTTATATTGACCCCCAGGGCAGAGATCATATCTGCTGCCCTGCGGTTCATCTCCGCTTCATCCAAGGTTCCAAGTCTAGTTCTAATTTCTCTTCCCAAAAACAGATTTTGTGCAACTGTAAGGTAAGGCACCAATACTATTTCCTGGTGTATAATACCTATACCATTTGCTCTTGCTGCTGGGACTCCATCAATTTTTACTTCTTTTCCATTAACTTTTATCAATCCACAATCCGGCTGATAAATTCCGCCAAGCACTTTAATTAATGTTGACTTTCCTGCTCCATTCTCACCAAGCAGTGCATGTACTTCGCCCAGTTCCAAAGAAAAGTCAATTCCATTTAAAGCGTAAATACCCGCAAAGCTTTTCTTTATCCCTGTCATTTCTAATACTGTCTGTCCCATAATAACTCTCCCTTATTATTGCCATTCTTTAAGAGTTTTCTCAGCCTCATCCTTAGACACTAAATGCGAATCGAGATATACCTTTTTCTCATCAATTTTAGTATCTCCATTAACATACTTTACAGCTTCCTTAAAAGAATAATCTGCAATCTGTACAGGTACCTGACATGCAACAGCTGTAAATTCACCATCCAGTAATGCCTGTTTTCCATCTGGTGAGGCATCAATACTATATACACCAATTTTGCCTGTTTTATTTGCTGCCTTAATAGCAGCTGCAGCACCAAGTGCAGATGGATCATTGATACAGAAAAATGCATCCATATCAGGAGATGCTGTAATAATGTCTTCTGCCAGCTCCATCGATTTGTCTAAGGCTGCTCCACCATCCTGCTGTGCTACTATCTTAAACTTATCTTTACTGTCTCCAAGTCCATCAAGAAATCCATTTACACGATCAACACAGCTTTCATTTGAAGGAAAATCCAAAATTGCAATATTTCCTCCATCCGGATGATCCTTAACCATCTGTTCTCCAACAAGCTGTCCTGCCATATACGCATTAGTTCCAACAAATTGTGTTACAAAGCTCTCAAGGTCATCATCTATAACTGCAGTATCTACATTAAATATAGGAATACCTGCTTCGCTTATTTCTGCCAGTCCCGATGTTATTCCTGCTGAATCAACCGGAATAACAAATACTGCATCATATCCATTATTTGCTACATCTGACAACTGGCTAAGCTGCTTATTCAAATCATAGTCAGGATCTAAACATGTATATGATATTCCATCTTTGTCACACAGTTCTTTTAGCTTTGAATCAATTGAGCTTTGAAATGTATTGTTTAAGGTATTAGTACAAAATGCAAACGATAATCCATCATTTGTATTCTTACCAGAATCCGTACCATTCTTTGATGACTTACTATTGCCACATCCTACAGTAATCCCTGCTGCCATACACAGGCATAAGCCCAATGCTAATAATTTTTTTATTTTTGCCATAGTTTTTTCCTCCATTTTTTAAATTTACGTAAATTTATTTGTTTTTGTTTGTTTCTGTGATTACATGATATATTTTGCTCTATTATTTGTCAATAATTTTACGTAAAACCTTGTTTAATTCGTCGTTTTCAACAATTATACGATTGTGTTTTGCACAAATTAACATTTCAAAAGTATTTTTTACGTAAATTTTTAGTAATTAAAAAAGAATATCAAAATGATATTCTTTTTCTTCACATATATTTCTTTTTAGAAATTTAATTTTATGTGGCATTATTTCATTTCTTCAGGCATTCCCTCATGAAAAATATCCTTCCATGCTCTTCCTAGCTGCTTAGCATCCACAACATACGGCTGCACCCCAACATATTTTGGCACATCATTACTTAATAAAGATTTCGCTACCACATGTGCAGCTGTTCTTCCCTGCTCGTAAGGTCTTTGAGTACTTAATCCCTTTACAATACCACTTTCCATATATTGTGCAATTTTATAATCTAAATCAGTTGTAAATATGGCGATGTCTTCTCTATGCATCTCTTTCAACGCCTTAATTACCAACAGCGCCGGTCTATCCCAGCTTACATACAAGACTTTAATTTGTGGATTCTCAGTAATCATATCTTTACAAACCTGATATGCGTTTTCAATTTCTCCAAAGCCTCTTATTGCCTTAATATCTATATTTTTGTATTGTTCTGAAATAATTTTTTCCGCGGCCTCATCCCTGGCACGCGTACCATAAAAGACCGCTCCATGTATGATAAATCCGGCTTCCACATGTTTTCCTTTACAGTACTGCCCCATCATTCTGCCGACATTAATTCCATTTTCAATCTCATTAACAGACACACAGCAAACATAACTATTTTTTTCCATATTCTCAGGGACACTACTCAGGAATACAAGCTTTGACACCTTTGCCAATTCACGGAATTGTTCTTTTGTTTCTTTATCATCAGCCGGAATTGCAATTACAGCATCCGGTTTCTGTAAACGAATACCTTCAAGCTGTGCATTTTGCAAAGATGCATCAAAATGTGCATCTGTTACTGATATAATATCAATTCCGTATTGTTCCAATTCATCGCGGATTCCCTTTTCGTGTAATTCCGCCCATGATGTTCCTGTATAATGGAACGATATTGCCACACGGAAATTTCCGGCACGCAAACGGCTCTTTTCCTCTTTTGTTATGACTATTGATTCCGGTGTAGCTGCTTCTTCTCCAAAAGGTCCATTATCCAACATTCTTGTGGATTTTCTTATTATCAACTCTACATCGGCATAATAATCCTGTTCAATCACATGTCCTGTATTTATCTTTTCAAAAAGCATATTTACTGCTCGTCTGCTCAGCCCTTCAACATCTCTCTTTAAAATCGTCAATGGTGGATACGTTAACTCCGACCATCCCTCATCGCCAAATCCAACAACCGATATCTCTTCAGGACATTCAATTCCTCTATCCCTCATAGTTTTCATAAGATATAAAGTAATTCTATTTCCTCCTGCCATAATTGCAGTTGGCATATATCGTCTCATCGCCTTTTGTATTTCCAAAATACAGTTATCAGCTCCGGATTCGATATTAATGTCTGAAATATTTGCATCATTTGTATTGATTCCATGTTCTTCTAATGCAAGGAGAAAGCCTCGTGTTCTTTCATCTCTCGTCGTACTCTTCAAGCTTTCTCTTAAAAACAAAATATTCTTATGACCACATTGTAACAGATAATCAGTTCCCTTGAAAATGGCTTCTCTATCCCTAAATTCAACAGAGTCTATACCATCTCCCAAAATATTTCTTTCCATGCAGACAAATGGAATTCCAGATTCAATCAGCTTTTTATAATCTGCCGCAACATCACTGACTGGTACATGTATAATCCCTGCTGTTTTTTTATTCTGTATCAGTCCTTCCAGTACCTGAGCCTCTTCTTTAATATCATTGTCCGTAATTGCAATATAAAACTGATAACCCTGAATGCTAACATATTTTTTTAAATATCCCACCATATCACGATAAATGGTGCTTTCAACATTTGGAATAACTGCAACTATTTCCGACTGCCTTCCAACCTTGAGTCGTCTTTCTTTTTCTTCTATTTTTTTATGATATCCGGTTTCTATAATAATATTTTCTATTTTTTCAACAAGGTCCGGACTCACATATCTTGTTCTGTTTATAACATGCGAAACGGTTGCGATTGAAACCCCTGCCATATCAGCTATATCTTTTATAGTAACCTTTTTTGCCATAATGATATTCCCTCTTCTTTTAAAATTTATATCGTATAATTGTTATATACATTCCCTTATATTACCATAGTTCTATTGCATTTGATAATGTCCTGACTTTACTATAGGAATCATTTTACACCATATCTACTGTATTTAGTAGTCCAACTTCATACAGATTTTTATATTTTTTATAAATTCATTGCTTATAATGCAGAAAAAAGACCTTGAGTTCATTATAAACCCAAGGTCTTTCGTGCTCCCCCATAACACCATACTCTTTATCCGCCAAAATCATACACCTCATTCAATTCAGGTATAGATGGTGCTGCTCGCTGATATCTGCGTTTTCTTTATACATTTCACCTTTCAAAACAAGATTATCTGCATATCCTGACATTTCAAGCTTACGAAGAAACTCTTCCTTGTTCTATTAGATTTTGAAGTATCTGATAGGATATACCTTCCCTTGTAAATTCGCAAGTACACATTATTCCTCCATATCGTTCAAATATTGATTCATAATTCATAACTGTATTCATGCACATATCCTTAAACAACTTCATACAATTTCTCAATAGTTTTTGTATCAAGTTTTAAAAATAAATAAGCTTATTATAAATTTTTCAGGAAAAATTTAGGCTGCTATGCCGATAGATATTTTTTCTGTCTTCCCCCGCACATTTTATGTTATAATCATCTGACGGAGGTACATCATGAAAATAACTACTCTATGCTACATAGAACACGATGGACAATATCTCATGCTTCATCGTATTAAGAAAGAAAATGATATAAATGAAGGAAAATGGATTGGTGTTGGCGGTCATGCCGAGAATGGTGAATCACCCGAAGAATGCTTGCTACGCGAAGTCAAAGAGGAAACAGGGCTCACACTCACATCATACCGTTTCCGCGCACTCATAACTTTTATAAGTGATAAACAGGAGCATGAATTGATGTGTCTTTTCACCGCTGATGAATTTTCCGGCAAGCTTATAACATGCAACGAAGGTGACCTCAAATGGGTGGATAAAACTATCGTGCCCACACTTCCTACCTGGGAAGGCGACGCTATCTTCTTAAAGCTCCTGCTTGAAAATGAAGAAAATTTCTTCACACTTAAGCTTGTATATGAAGGTGAATCACTGGTTGATCAGAAGCTTGAGATTTATTAGTATTATCCTGCCACAAGGCTATTTACAAGCTTCTGCATATCTGCCTCCCAGTTTCTTTCCCTGCTATAATAAACACAGCCATATATTTCCGGGTATTTGAGATTCACGCTGGAGCAGAGAATTACAGGTATTGTGATTTTGTTCTTAATCACTCTGTCAATCAGAATATCCCCTGATTGTTCCTCTCTGCCACCCGGCTCGTCGGGATAATACATATCAGTAATTATCAGATCATACGGATTATTACTATCTATTGAGTTTTTAATCTGTTTCCAGCCATCCGCGAGATTATTGGACCATTTGACATCTTTAATCCCACATCCTGACAGGGCTTTGCATATATCATTGTGTTTAAATGTATCATCTTCGATATTCAGTACTCTCATGTGAATCCTCCTGACTTTATCTGTTTAAGTATTCATTCCATCTTGCATTCGTCTCCTCAAGCTCATGCTTTTGCATTATGCGATTGCGGTCGCTGAGTATCGCAAGCATTTCATCGGCGATTTCTTCCATAGGAAGCTTTTTATAGTGTGACAGATATCCTATCATCCTTTGAGCTGTCCAGTCGGTATTTAGATTTTTCGTTATCTCATCGCAAAACGGCTCCGGATACCCGCGCCTAAGCAATATATCATATAGCTCCATACTCTTTGCTGTCCTTTGTTTCATATAGTGCCTCTCCAATATTCCTCATCTTTGATAACTAACCCTATACTCTTAAGATTTTCTATCTGTTCCTCAATTGTCAAAGGCGGCTGATGCTGTTTCATATCTCCCATTTGACATTTCTCCTTAAAATTAAAAGACCCAACGTGGTCCGCATCGTTGAGAGGCGTGTTGGGTTCTGTTAATCTTATTATATTCATCTCTCAGGAAAAAAACAATCTCTCAGAAGCAAAATTTACATTTTATTTACAATTTATGTTTCTGTCAAAACACAAGCTTGATACTAGCTTAATACTACACGTATTGTTTCCTTAATATCTTAATCTCCTGTGTATTATTTTGTAATATAAAAATCATCGCCACCCACGTTCAGATGATACTGATTCCCCAAAAATGCAAAACCTGCCGTTGATATAAACCACTTTCTATCTGATGCACAAGAACATTTCGAGACCAACCATTTTGCGCTGATTTTTCAATATACCATTTACGCTCCTCTGGATTGGCTATCTTATCCATAAGAACAATATTGTGTCCCCATGGAATTTGTATCATTTGCATAATACTACTAATTACATTTTGTTGTTCATCAAGCGATCACTTTTTAGCGATCGCCTCTTCTATTATTTTGCTCTATATCCATCTTTCGATTTGGAAAGAGTTCCATCCATATATCTCTTTGTGAAGATTTTTGACTGTACGTATCAGATATAATACTTATCCTGTTCTACCTTATCCAGCAGCTCACCTTCCTTGAAATTCTTCAAGGTCATTACTCTACCACAATGGTGACATTTCATCATAACTCTCGGCCGTACCGGATAATTTCTGTTACCTGTAACCATGTATGAAACTTTCATACTCTTCTTGCACTTCTTACAATAAAAATCTATAACTTTTAACTCTTTGTTCAATTCAGTTCGCTCCTTATTCATACAAAATCATCAATCTACAATTCTGTACTCGTAAAGGAAAAGGAAATCACTTTTGCAAAATGTATCATAAATGGTATGCTGTATCTACAGGATGGAATGGAGAGACCATGTAATGAAAAGGAAAATAAATATCTGCTGCATATCCGGGACAATGTTGGAATTCCTGGTCACTAAAAAACGAAGAATGAACAGATCAATAGAATAGCAAAGGAGAATAGCATGAAAAAAGTATTATACGAAGAGTTGCTTCCAGAAGAATTTGTCCAGAGAATGCAAGCATTGAGAAAGAGTACACAGAAATAAAAGACAGACAGAACTAAAAAAATCTCCATTGGCTGACAAAACCAATGGAGATTTTTTATTTTTTAAAGCAATACCTGAGAATTGGTTCCGTAAAAGATATCATCATGAAAAGCCAGTTTCTTCAAAATGGACTCCATATATTCCCAATTATCATCTACATCAAATTCATAGCTGTGTCCCCAGATATATAACAACTGTGGTTCATCCGTATCCATATTTAAAAAGCGGTCAATCCCACTCATAATATCTGCATCTGCATGATGGAAGCTAGGCTTAAACCTCAACAGGTCGGATTGTAAAGCAAAACCATGTGTATCTCCCGAAGTTCTTGCATACTGTATTCCGCATTCCTTTAATATTCTGAATACCGATTCATCATAAGTGCCAAAGGGGAACACGAATCCTGCTATTTTCTGTTCATAGAAAGCTTCAAGATTCCTGATATCTGTTGAAATTTCATTGTATACAGTTTCCTCGTCAAGACCCTTCAGATTGGCATGGGTCAAGGTATGCGATGCGATTTCATGCCCTTTGTAAAGCTCCCTCATATCTTTCTGATTCATCCTGTGGACCACAATATTTCCCTGAGTAAATGTATCGGCTCTTGTCTGGATTCCACTATTCTGGTTAAATGTTGCTTTCATTCCATATTTGTTAAACAATGCGATCAACCGTCTATCCTGTTCTACTCCGTCATCATAGCTGAAAGTGACCGCTTTCTTCTTACCATTCCACATAATAATTACCATACCTTTCTATAACCTGCAAACTTTTCTGTTTCATTGAAAAATCATCTGCGCAAAATCCGCAAAGCAATGTCTCCACACATTCCAGTCATGCTCTCCGGGATAAATCCTTCTGATTTCATGAACACCCTTTTCCCGGATAATTTCATCCTCTGCCAGAAACCTTGGAAGGAAGCTGTCCTTATCTCCTATACAGCGCAAAAATGTATGGAAATAGCTGTTGAACGCCGGATTATCCATTGCCTTTAAATGAGTCTGCTCATAAGGCTTTCTGTCAACTACATCCCTATCCGGGTTTCCTTCAATAAAATCCCTTAAAAAACCGGAGAAGATTCCGACTTCGCTAAACAGATCTGGGTGATCGCATACAGTTCTTGTTGTCTGTACAGAACCCATGGACAATCCTGCCATGCCACGTTTTTCCTTGCATCCACCAAACTGATACTTTTTTTCTACCATCGGAATAATCTCTTCTACCAGCATCCGTTCCAGCAGAACATGGTTTAATCTCTCTTCTAAACCAAACTTTTCTTTTACCATGCCATCGCACATGACAAGGGCAAATGGTTTTATTTTTCCCATTTCAATCAAATTATCAAGTATGATATTTGCTTTCCCTGTTGTTGTCCAGGAAATCTCACTCTCACCGAATCCATGCTGCAGATACAGGACAGGAAGCCCCGCAGACGGTACACATGGCGGAAGATAAACAATAAACCGTTCCCAGTTATTGGAAATATCTGACATATAAAATTCGTGTACCAGTGTTCCATGTGGAATATCCCGTATTTCCGTCAGCTCATTTCCATCCGGCAGTTCAATATAATTATATAAATGGCAGTATCCATGCCCGATGGGCAGTTCAGGAAGCAGAACCTCCTGTCCGTCCACGCAGATCTGTACATAATTCACTGCTGTGGAGAACGGAAGCTCCAGAATCCATTTTTTCCCATCTTTTGTAAATGGATATGTTTTCTCCCCCAGTTTCATAGAAAGCTCTTTTGCATTTTCACAGTCCAGCTGTAAATAATTTTTTCCGTCTTTTTGGAAAACCATGCTGCTTTGTTCCATAAATACCCTCCTTGCTGCAAGTAATAAAACCATCTCTATATGGTGATATTCTCAGAATTTCATCTGTCTGCATGTTCTGACACCATTGACATAAATGTCATTTGCCAGTTCTGTAACAAGCCGCATATCCTGCCA
>OLSK01001798.1_pt1 | contig 14874 bp, 10 predicted proteins | sample 1672781 | NCBI WGS metagenome assembly OLSK01 (sample SAMEA3136723, study PRJEB25190) | human gut metagenome | biome: human gut; feature: human-associated habitat; material: faeces | place: Austria | collected 2013 | reverse complement strand
TGGGGGTCTATCTATGCTGTACGAGTTTTGTGCCGAGAACTTTGAGCGGGTGCCGGCGGCTATCGATGCCGGTGCAAGGCGCATCGAGCTGTGCGACAACCTTGCCGTCGGCGGTACCACGCCCTCGGCCGGCGTTATCAGCGCTGCGGTCAGCTATGCTCACGAGCATGATGCGCGAGTGATGTGCATGATTCGCCCGCGTGGCGGTGACTTTCATTACAACCAGGACGAGCTGCGCATGATGGAGATAGACTTGGGCCTTGCCGTGAGCGCCGGCGCCGACGGCTTGGTCTTTGGCTGTTGCAAGCCTTGTGCCGGCGGATGGGCGCTCGACGAGCTTACGTTGGGCGCCCTCGTGATGGCCGCGGGCTGCGCGACCGAGGAGTGCAAGCGCGGACCCATCGATATTACCTTCCACATGGCGTTTGACCAGCTCTCGCCTGAGGCTCAGTTGGATGCCATTGATACGCTCGCCGACTGCGGCATCACGCGTATCCTGACGCATGGTGGTGCTGCCGGAACGCCGATCGAGGACAATCTGGAGCACCTATCGCGTCTTGTCGAGTATGCGGGCGACCGCCTGACCATCCTTCCTGGCGGCGGCATTTCCACGGCCAACCGCGATACCGTGGCGGCGGCATTGGGCGTCTCCGAGCTCCATGGCACCAAGATCGTGCCGCTGGAGGCGTAACCCGTGGCGCTGGTATTTGACGTTCAGCAGGCGAGCGGTAAGCCCGACGACAACCGGCGCCCTGGCACCGCGTGCCCCTTTTGCGATACCGAGGGGCTCGCCAATATCATTCGGCGCGACGGTGACTGCATCTGGCTCGAGAATAAGTTCAAAACCCTGCGCGCCACCCGTCAAACCGTGCTGATCGAGTCGGCCGACCACGACGCAGACCTGGTGACCTATGAGTTGGATGAACTCCACCATGTAATGAGGTTTGCCCTGGGTTGCTGGCAGCAGATGATCGATTCACAGCAGTATCGAAGCGTGCTCATGTACAAGAACAAGGGTCCGCTCTCGGGCGGCAGTCTCGTTCATTCGCACATGCAGATTGTGGGTTTGGAGCAGGAAGACGGCTATGCTTCGTTGACTTCCGCCAATTTCGAAGGCATCAATGTCTGGCAACAGGGGAGAATCGCGGCCAACATCTCAACCGAACCGATCATGGGGTTCTTTGAGGTCAACGTTTCAGCCCCGCAGGGAATTGCCGCCAGCGATGACACAAGAGACCAAGCCGAGGCAGATCTCTTCGCCGATGCGATCCAGGTGGCTCTGCGCTATATCCTGAACGAGCACCACGGTGGTCGCGCAGAGTCGTACAACTTGTTCTTCTATCACCTGGGCGGTCGGACCATTGCCAAGGCGCTGCCGCGTTGGGTGGTTTCGCCCTACTTTGTCGGCTATCGTTTGGCCCAGGTCAATGCCGAGACAACGCTCGATATCGATGCTGAGCGCTTGCGTGCGCATCTGGAAACGCTCGTATAGCAAGATTAACACCCGTGTAATGCGGACAGTCTAGCGCGCCATGGCGTCGCGGCCGGCCTCGACACGCTTGCGCTGGGCGGCGCGCTCCTCGTCGGTCAGACGCTCAAAGAGATGCCCGATAAACGAGGCGAGTATCTGCTGAAACAGCGTTCCGCACATGACGGGAAACACGACTTCGCCTGGAAAGTACTGTGTGGCGATGACGGCGCCCGAAGAGATGTTACGCATGCCGCAGGTAAAGCACATGGTAGTCGTCTCGCTATATGGCAGATGCAGCGCACGGGCGACCAGAAAACCGACGACAAAGCCGCTGATGGCGAAGGTCAAAATAAAGAGGGCGACTTCCAGACGCACCGCGTTCATGTGCAGCACGTACTCACTCATGGCGGTGGAGTTTGAGGCGATAACGCCCATCATCATGAACTTGCAGGCGGGCGAGAGCGCGGGGGAGAGCTTCTCGTGTCCCCATCCACGCGTGAGCTCGTTGATCACGATGCCGAGCACGGCGGGGATGGCGATCATAAAGGCCATGTCCTGCATCATGCTCGGCACATCGATCGAGACGGTGGCACCCAGCAAGAGCTTCAGCGTGAGCGGAATCGTCACAGGCGAGATAACCGAGGACGTCAGGATAATGGTGAGCGCGAGCGGGCCGTTGCCGCCGAACATGCTAATCCACATAAAGGCAGTGACTGCCACGGGTACGCTGTACTCGAGCACGATGCCGCAGACAAGGTTGGGGTTGGAGCCAAAGAACAGCGATCCCATGGCATAAGCTGCTATGGGAATAAGCACCGCCGAGACGAGCAGCGCCAAAATCAGGTGCAGCGGACGGCGGAACACCTCGGCTACCTGGTGGAAGGTGTTGCTGAGCGCGCCTTGGAACGTCATAAAGGCGAAGAGAGCGGGAACGATGGGCTTGAGTACGCCGATCTGCTGGGGAAAGAGCACACCGAGCGTTACGCAAATCGGAACGATGACCTGCATATGCCCCGCGAGGAACTTTCCCAGTCCAACCCATTGCTTCATCTGCTCTTGTGACTCCCTTTGCTCGTAAATCCGTTTTGAATGGATATGCTAGACGCTCGCATGCATCCGTGCGTTAGAAACGCTCGATTATTTCGAGGCTATTACCGGCATCGTTTACCGAAACCACGGCGTGCTGCGAGGCTCTGCGTCCGTGCCGCACGGTATAATAAACCCGTTCAACAGATCTGCCTGCCGAAGTGGGCATACACAGAGGACTCATCGCTATGAACCGTGAGAGGTATCGCGGCGACCTGCCCCTATCGGGGGTGGGCGCTCATGTCATCGCTTAAGACGACGCATCGCTGGGCGGTCGCTCGGCAAAACCCCGAGCTCGAAAAGGAGCTTTCGGCTGGCCTGGGCATACCCAGGCTGGTGGCGCGCATTATGGTTGCGCACGGCATTGCCTCGATTGAGGAGGGACAGCTATTTCTGACGCCTTCGCTCGACCGTGATTGGGCCGATCCGCTCGTCATTCCGGGCATGTCAGTTGTTGCCGATCGTGTTGAACGCGCCATCCGCAACCGCGAGCGTATCGCCGTCTTTGGTGATTTTGACGTTGACGGCATTACATCGACCTGCCTGTTGACCGAGGCGCTGCGGACGTTTGGCGCCGATGTCACACCGTTTATCCCGCACCGCTTTGACGAGGGTTATGGCCTTTCGCGCGCCGCGCTCGATCGCGTCAACGAGCTCGCCCAACCCAATCTGATTGTGACCGTCGATAACGGTATCGCGGCCAAGGATGAGGTCTCCTATCTGGAGAGCTTGGGAATCGATCTGGTGGTTACGGACCACCATGAGCCGTCCGATCAGGTGCCGCAGGGCGTGCCCCTGACCGACCCCAAGCTCGAGGATGAGGGCCCCTCGCGCGAGCTTGCCGGTGCTGGCGTGGCGCTCAAGCTGGTGCAGGTTTTGGGCGAGCGTCTGGGCAAGCCGTCGTATTGGCGTTCGCTGATTGAGGTTGCGGCGCTGGGCACCGTGTCCGACATGATGCCATTGACGGCCGAGAACCGCGCGTTGGTCGCCGAGGGCATCCAACAGATGCGCGTGACGGCTCGTCCCGGCTACATCGCGCTTGCAGCGCTCGCCAAGGCCGACCTTTCTACCATTACGGCGGACGGTCTATCGTTCTCGCTCATTCCCCGCTTAAACGCCGCCGGCCGCATGGCCGATCCCAAGCTGGCGCTCGACCTGCTGCTTGCCCGCGATCCTATCGAGGCAAGTGCACTGGCGGCCGAGCTCGAGGAGATCAACCGTCAGCGTCGCGAGATTGAGGCGGAGCTCACGCGTGATGCCATGGCAAAGGTCGAGGAGACCTATGATGGCGGTCGCGCAATCGTCGTGGGTGGCGAGGGCTGGCACGAGGGCGTTAAGGGCATCGTGGCGAGCCGCCTTACCAACCGATATCACGTGCCGGCGTTGCTCTTCTCTATCGAGGACGGTATAGCACGTGGCTCGGGTCGCTCGGTGGGCAAGGTCAACCTGTTCGAAGCCGTCGAGCGCTGCTCCGACCTGCTGATTCGCCGCGGCGGACATGCCGGTGCGGTGGGCGTGACCATCGAGGCGTCTAAGCTCGATGAGTTTCGTCGTCGCCTTTCCGCCGTGTTGTCCGAGCTTCCCGCCGAGGACTTTGAGAACACCGACGAGGTTGCCGCCACGGTTGACCTTTCCGAATTGAATATCGAGACCATCGAGCAGATTTCCCGCCTTGAGCCGTTTGGCCAGGGTAATAAGGTGCCGCTGCTGGCTGCCGAGGGCGTGACGATGTGCGATCGCGCCGTGGTGGGCAAGACCGGCGAGCATATGCGCTTCGTGGCGACGGATGGAGCCGCGAGCGTGCCGGCAATCATGTTTCGCGTGCCGCAGATCGATAGGCTTATCAATTGCGACAGCGCTGTCGACTTGGTGTTCGAGGCCGTTGCCGAGCATTGGCAAGGTCGCGTAAAGCCAAAGCTCATGATTAAGGATGTCTTGGTCCGCGATACCACGGCGCCCAGCGTTGACGACCCGGCATGTGAGCTTCGCCGCGGCGTACAACCGGCGGATTCTGGGCTGCGCCTGGAGTCGCGTAAACGCGAGACGCTTGCCCAGCTTTCCTATACCGAGCTCACGCGCTCACTCATTCACAGCTTTATCGGATCGAACCAGCCGCACCGCGCGCAGGTCGAGGCGCTCGATGCCCTGGCCGATCACCAAAGTGTTCTGGCCGTTATGGGAACGGGGCGCGGCAAGTCTCTTATCTTCCATGTGCATGCCGCGCGCGAGGCGGTTCTTCGCGGGCGTGCGAGTATCTTTGTCTATCCGCTGCGCGCGCTCGTTGCCGACCAGGCCTATCACCTCTCGTCGACGATGGCCGCGCTCGGCATTGGCGTAGGCGTGCTGACCGGCGAGACCGTGGAGGCCGCGCGCGATGACGTGTTTGCCGGCCTGGCTTCGGGTCGCACCGGCATCGTTCTCACGACGCCGGAGTTCCTTTCCATCCATCGCGATCGCTTTGCGCGTTCTGGACGTATCGGCTTTGTCGTTATCGATGAGGCACACCATGCCGGTCTTGCCAAGGGCGGTGACCGGAGCGCATACCTCGACATGCCCGATATTCTCAAGGCCCTGGGCAACCCCGTTGTCATGGCCGCGACTGCCACCGCAACGGCTCCGGTTGTGGCCGAGCTCGCCCGCGTGCTACCGATTACCCGTACGGTGGTCGACGAGACGGTGCGCGAGAACTTGCAGCTCGAGGATGACCGAGACCTTGCGAGCCGCGAAAATCGCCTGGTGTCGATCGTGGCGACGGGGGAGAAGACCGTTATCTACGTGAACTCACGCGACCAGTCCGTGGCGCTTGCCAAGACGTTGCGCAAACGCGTGCCCGACTGTGCGACCCAGATCGCGTTCTATAACGCCGGGCTTGCGCGCTCCGATCGCCGCCGTGTTGAGGAAGCCTTTAGAGACGGAAGTCTCAGCTGCATCGTTTCGACCTCGGCCTTCGGTGAGGGCGTCAACCTACCCGATATCCGTCATGTCGTGCTCTACCACATGCCGTTTGGTGCGATTGAGTTTAACCAGATGAGTGGCCGTGCCGGTCGCGATGGACAGCCCGCCGTGATTCACCTGCTCTATTCGTCGCGTGACGCTCGTATTAATGAGCGCCTGCTCGATTGTTACGCGCCCGAGCGCGATGAGCTTGTCACGCTCTATCGAGCGCTGCAGACCATGTGGCGCTCCAACCGTGGCAAGACGGGGGACGATTCATTCTGCGCGAGCGATATCGACATTGCGCAGATGTGTCTTGCCATCGATGCCCGCACGCCGGTCGACGAGCGCTCGGTGGAAAGCGGCCTGGGAATCTTCGAAGAACTCGGTTTCTGCCGCGTTTCGGGGTTTGACGATACGCGTCGCATCGCGATGGCGGAAAACCCCGGTCGCGTGCAATTAAGCAGGTCAATTCGCTATTTGGAGGGCTTGCGCTCGCGCATGGAGTTCACGGCTTTTCGGAGCTGGGCACTCGATTCGTGCGCTTCTGATATGCTAGCCAAAGTTAACCGCCCGATCGTACCGCGGGCCTAGGGGAAGGGGACCTCGATGGACGCCGCAGCCCGTACCGCCCATGATTCCACCCTCCAGCCGTTTTCGGAGATGGAGCACTATAAGCATGCCGATGAGCTGCCGCCCGAGATTATGGCGGACAGCTACGACAAGCTGGAGCGTCTGTGCCTCAAATATATGAACGAGGACGACTTCTCCAAGGTGGAGCAGGCCTACTGCTTTGCTGCCGAGAAGCACTGCAACCAAAAGCGGCGCTCGGGTGAGATGTACATTAACCATCCCGTCGAGGTAGCTATCATTCTGGCTGACCTCAAGATGGACTGCGATGTGGTGTGCGCCGCGTTGCTGCACGATACCGTCGAGGACACCGAGACCTCGCTTGCCGATGTTTCGGGTCTGTTTGGCGAAACCGTGGCGGGGCTCGTCGACGGCGTGACCAAGCTCACCAACATTGAAGTCGACAGCATGGACGAGAAGCAGGCGCTTACGCTGCGCAAGATGTTCCTCGCCATGTCCAAGGACATCCGCGTCATCATCGTCAAGCTCGCCGACCGCCTGCATAACATGCGCACGCTTGCCGCTCTGCGCGAGGACCGCCGCCTGTTTAAGGCACGCGAGACCATGGACGTGTACGCGCCTTTGGCCGACCGCCTGGGCATGAGTTCAATCAAGTGGGAGCTCGAGGATCTGTCCTTTTTCTACTTGGAGCCCGATGCCTACCAGCGCATCTCGCGCATGGTATCCGAGTCGCGCGAGGTTCGCGAGCGTTATCTGGCCGAGACCATCAAGACGCTCACCGATGAGCTCAATCGCATTGGTCTTGAGGGCTTCCAGATCAACGGTCGTTCCAAGCACTATTGGTCCATCTATCAAAAGATGAAGCGCAAGGGCAAGGAGTTCTCCGAGATTTACGACCTGGTGGCGCTGCGCGTCATCACTCATTCGGTGCGCGATTGCTATTCCACGCTTGGTGCCGTGCATACCCTGTGGCATCCCATGCCCGGTCGTTTTAAAGACTATATCGCCATGCCCAAGGTCAATAACTACCAATCGCTTCACACGACGGTTATCGGCCCCACGGCCCGTCCGCTCGAGATTCAGATTCGAACCTACGAAATGCACGAGCAGGCCGAGTACGGCATCGCTGCCCACTGGCTGTATAAGAAGTCGGGCGGATCGTCTGCCTCCAAGACTAACGATGCGCAGCGTCTGGACGACCAGATCAACTGGCTCAAGCACTCACTCGACTGGGCGGCGTCTGACGAGATCACCGATGCCAAGGAATACCTGCATTCGCTGAAGGTCGACTTGTTCGACCAGGAAATTTTTGTCTTTACGCCCAAGGGCGAGGTCATGGCGCTTCGTGCCGGCTCTACACCGCTCGACTTTGCCTACGCCGTTCATACCGAGGTCGGTAACCACTGTGTCGGCGCCAAGATCAACGGTGCGGTGGCGCCGCTCACGCACGAGATCAAGACGGGTGACCGTGTCGAGATTCTGACTAACAAGAGCTCTAAGCCGTCGCGCGATTGGCTCAAGATCGTCAAGACACCTTCGGCCAAGTCAAAGATTCGCCGTTATTTCGCCGCCGCGACCAAGGACGACGACGCTGCCGCCGGCCGCGATATACTGGCCAAGGACCTGCGTAAGCGCGGGTATGGCATCTCTACGCCACGATCCACGCGTGCGCTCAACGCCGTGGCGGAGCAGTTTAACTTCAAGCAGCTCGAGGACCTTTTTGCAGCCGTTGGCGCGGGCAAGGTTGCCCCGCGCGCTGTGGGCAATAAGGTCGAGCAAATCTTGGACCCCAAGCCCGAGGAACAGCTCACCAAGGCCGAGGCTATCGCCGAGGTCGTAAAGCAGCCTGCCCGCGGATCCAACCGCAAGCCGCAAAAGCGCGGTAAGAGCGCCAGTAACGGCATTATCGTCAAGGGCGAGAGCAACAGCGGCCTGCTGGTCCGTCTGGCTCATTGCTGTAACCCCGTGACGGGCGACGACATCGTTGGCTTCATCACGCGCGGTCGTGGCGTTTCGGTGCATCGCGCCAACTGCCCCAACGTCAAGGGCCTTATGGAACATCCCGAGCGCATGATTGACGTAGAGTGGGATGGTGCTGCCGATACGCTTTTCCAGGTCGAGATTGTGGTCGAGTGCCTGGACCGCATGGGCCTGCTCAAGGACGTCACCATCGCCATTGGCGATGCAGGCGGCAATATTCTTTCCGCCGCCACCTCGACTAACCGCGAGGGTATTGCAACCCTGCGCTTTATGGTCGAAATTTCGGATGCGAGCGGCCTGGATCCGCTACTGGCATCCATTAGCAGCGTCGACTCGGTCTATGACGCACGCCGTTTGATGCCTGGCGAGGGTGGGGCTCAGCTCAAGCGTCGCGTATAGGCGTAACGAGCGCGCGACAGTAATGATATTGGCTACGTTCGAGGCATCGTTTGGTGCCTCGACGTTTATAGAAGGAGGGCGCACGCATGGACGCTGCGGCTTTGGACTTAACCCCTCGGGGCACGGCTTCGATTGAGGCGCTTGTAAACGGCCCCATCCAGACCAACAGTTACGCCGTTATTTCGAGTGGCGAATGCTTGATTATCGATCCCGCTTGGGAAGGCGAAGGCCTCGTTGCGCATATCCGAGCCGAACGCCCTGATGTGCAAGTGCTCGGTTCTGTCTGCACGCATGGTCATGCCGACCATGTTGGCGGTGTCGCTGGAGTTCGTGCCGCCGTTGGCGCTGACGCCCTGTACGAACTGTGCGGCAAGGACGCAGCTGTGCCGCATGCGAACATCGAGGAACAGCGAGCTATGTGGGGCATTGAGACGCCTGACCCCGGGGAGCCGACGCGCCTGCTCGCCGAAGGCGATGCTATCGAGGTGGGCGATATCTGCCTGCAGGTGATCGAGACGCCGGGCGGGATCGTCTTGTTTGCTGCCACCGAGCAGGGGAACATTGCCTTTGTGGGCGACACACTATTCCCGGGCAGCCACGGCCGCACCGATCTTTCTGGAGGAGACGAGGCGGCGATTCTGCGCTCGCTCTCCAAGCTCGCCCGGCTTCTCCCGCCCGATACCGTTTGCCTAACCGGCCATGGCGATTCGACCACTGTGGCACGCGAGCTTATGCGGAACCCTTTCATGCAGGTGTAGCTTTATAGTCAGCTTCCGAAGCACGAGGAACGTCCAAACGTCAAGCTATTTTTCCCCAACGGGTCGATTCCGTAGGGCAAACGGTCAAAAAAAGTCTGTTTGGACGATATTCGTGAACAAACGAACGTTTATGCTCGGGTACGCCGTGGTAAAATCTCAGGCGTTATCGGAGCAACCTTACAGGAGGTTTCTTTTATGCTCGTCAACGCAGCAGACATGCTCAAGAAGGCCGAGGCCGGCAAGTACGCTCTCGGTGCCTTCAACACCAACAACCTCGAGTGGACCCTGGCTATTCTCCAGGCCGCCGAGGAGGCCAAGTCTCCGCTGATCCTTCAGTGCACCGCTGGTGCCGCTAAGTGGATGGGCGGTTTCAAGGTCTGCGCCGACATGGTCAAGGCTGCCGTCGAGGCCACGGGCGTTACCGTTCCCGTCGCCCTTCACCTCGATCACGGTTCTTACGAGGACTGCTTCAAGTGCATCGAGGCCGGCTTCACGTCCATCATGTATGACGGCTCTCACGAGGAGACCTTCCAGCTTAACCTCGACCGCACCAAGGAGCTCGTTGAGCTTGCCCACTCCAAGGGCATGTCCATCGAGGCCGAGGTCGGCGGCATCGGCGGCACCGAGGACGGCGTGACCTCCAACGGCGAGCTCGCTGACCCTGCTGAGTGCAAGCAGATTGCTGACCTGGGCGTCGACTTCCTCGCCTGCGGCATCGGCAACATCCACGGCGTGTATCCCGCCGACTGGGCTGGCCTTTCCTTCGAGCGTCTGGGCGAGATCAAGGCTCAGACCGGCGACCTGCCCCTCGTTCTGCACGGTGGTACCGGCATCCCCGAGGATCAGATCAAGAAGGCCATCTCCCTGGGCATCTCCAAGATCAACGTCAACACCGACCTGCAGCTCGTCTTCGCCAAGGGCGTCCGCGAGTACATCGAGGCTGGCAAGGATCAGCAGGGCAAGGGCTTTGATCCCCGCAAGCTCCTCAAGCCTGGTCGCGACAACATCGTTGCCCGCACCAAGGAGCTCATGGAGGAGTTTGGCTCCGTCAACAAGGCGTAAGTAGCGGTTTAACTTCCCGCCGGAGGCCCCGTTTCCCCTACGCTGTTTCCCTCGCGCTCACCTGGCTTCGCCAGAAGTCGCGCGACGGAATCAGCTCCGGGGAAACGGGGCCTCCTTTGTTAACTCGCTACAGGGTTACTGGGCTAAATAATTTGCCCTGGCTTCGCCAGATGTCGCCCCAAGGAAACAGTTCCGGGGGACGGGGCTTCCTTCGTTTAACGCCGCAGGGTTACTGGGCTGAATTCATTTTTAACAGGTACCGTTTATCGGTGTTGATGGTTCCTTTATTGGGGCTTTCTTTTTATCTCGCTACAATGGGCTTCAGGCGTTCTAGTGACTTGGAGTTTTGGTATGGCTGTTATTGATGTGCTGCCTTCGGATGGGAAGGTTATTGACGAAGGCCCTGTTGGTTGCTCTGTTGATGTTTGTTGTGATGATTTTCGTCATCTCGATATTGGTCTGCCGCCCGAGATTCTTCGACTTAAGGATGCCGGGTATTTGACGCAGGCTGTTGCTGCCTGCGATCGCCTTCTGGAGCAGAACCCTGAGCCTTCGCTGGCTGCTTGTGTTCGTGCCGAGCGGTATCGCATGCTCGAGACGCCGCTTCATTTTTCGGTGTCGCGTGATCGGGCCATTGCGATGATTCGCGAGGAGTGGCCAGAGTTTACCGAAGAGCAGTTTGACGACCTGATTAATCGCAAGCGTATTGACTGGCGCTTTATCGATGGCGAGCTGTTTGTTCTCGATAACTTCCTCGATTCGCTTCGCGTGTACCCCAAGGAGGTTCCGGGCCTGCGTCCCGATTCTACGGACGGCGTCGCGCTGCGTAACCGGATGCTCAGGGAGATGGAGTCGCAAAACGGGTTGGCTCGCGTCATCATGCTTAAGGCATCCGTGTCTGTCCCCGGTGCTCTGGAGGGAGAGGCTGTTCGCGCGTGGCTACCCGTTGCCGCTGCCTGCCGCCAGCAGTCTCATATCGAGGTTCTCGATATGACGTCGGAGGGGAATGTTGCCTCTGAAAACGTTTCGGCTCGTACTGCCTCTTGGGCATCTTCGACTGAACATTCATTCTCGGTGACCTATCGCTATCACATTGATGCCGCCTATTGCGATATCTATGGTGGCGCGCTCCCATCGCATCCCTGTATGGACGCGCCCCTGCCCGAGGACACCTCCGAGGACCGTCCGCACATTGCGTTTACGCCGTACCTGCGACAGCTGACGGAGTGTGTTATTGACGGGCTCGAGGATCCGCTCGATTGCGCTCGTGCTATCTATGATTACCTGACACAGCATATCGACTATCGCTATCAGCCACCGTACCTGCTTTTGGGATCTATTGCCGATGACTGTGCACACTCGCTCCGCGGCGATTGCGGTGTTATGGCACTCACGTTTATCACCATGTGCCGCATTGCGGGCGTTCCTGCCCGTTGGCAGAGCGGCCTGTATGTTGCGCCCGATTCGGTGGGGCCGCACGATTGGGCTGAGTTCTATACGCCGCAGACCGGTTGGCTCAACGCCGACGTGTCATTTGGATCTTCTGCTCGCAGGATGGGGGAGGAGTGGCGCCGCCGTCACTACTTTGGCAATCTCGACCCGTGGCGCATGGTGGCCAACAATCGATTCCAGGTCGAGTTTGTGCCTGCTTTCGATGGCATGCGCGAGGATCCCTATGACAACCAGATGGGCGAAGTCTCGGTTAACGGACGCGGATGCCGTCGGCGCGAGATGCTCCGCACGGTTGAACTCATCGAAATGCTCGAAGTTCCATTTTCGGACTAATCGGTAGAAAGCTGTGATAAACTAACTCACGCATTACGTGCCCGAGTGGCGGAATTGGCAGACGCAGTGGACTCAAAATCCACCGTTGGCAACAACGTGCGAGTTCGAGTCTCGCCTCGGGCACCATACATGCAAGCGAGCGTTCAAGGGGGTCGAGGCCCCCTTTTTCGTGTACGTAATGTGATAACGTGCGGTACGTGTTATTATTCGCAAGGCGTTGTTCCCGCAATGCCCTAAAGAGGAACCCGAGGGTTCCCACCTTTTGGCGCCAATGAGCAGCTGACTGGTCATACAACCTAGATTCCCTTCCTCATACCGAGGATGTCTATGTGTACGACCTGGTTGCAAAGAAGCGCCGGGTTATTTTTTTATGAATGGAGGTAGGGAAAATAGCTAAGTCTGATGACACCCGCATCAACGACGAGATCACTGCATCTTCGTGCCGTTTGATTGGCGTCGATGGCTCTCAGCTCGGCCTGTTCGCCATCCGCGATGCCCAGCGCGTCGCTGACGATCAGGGTCTCGACCTGGTCGAGATCGCTCCCAACGCGGAGCCGCCGGTCTGCAAGGTCATGGACTACGGTAAGTTCAAGTACCAGCAGGCCATGAAGGCCAAGGCCGCTCGTAAGAACCAGTCCAAGGTCGAGGTCAAGGAAATGAAGTTCCGACCCAAGATCGACGTTGGCGATTACGAGACCAAGAAGGGCCACGTTCTGCGTTTCCTCAAGAAGGGCGCGCGCGTTAAGATCACCATCATGTTCCGCGGCCGTGAGATGGCTCACCCGGAGCAGGGTCTTAACGTTCTCGAGCGTCTCGCCGAGGATCTCAAGCCTTACGCTACGGTCGAGTCCAAGCCTAAGATGGAAGGCCGTAACATGCTTATGCTGCTCGCCCCGATTAAGGGCGCCTTTGATGAGGATAAAGCGGCAAGCGATACCAAGTAACTAGTGTTCTGTAACCGATTAAGGAGTATTTCATGCCTAAGATGAAGTCCCACAGCGGCACCAAGAAGCGTTTCCGCAAGACTGGTACCGGCAAGCTTATGCGCGCCAAGGCTTTCAAGAGCCACATCCTGAGCAAGAAGTCCACCAAGCGTAAGCGTGGCTTCCGTCAGGAGACCGAGATCGCCGCTGCCGACCGCAAGGTCATCAAGTCGCGCCTCGCCTAAGTTCGCGTTCCCGTTTTTCGTTTTACCGTCTAGGAGTTGATAGAACATGGCACGTATTAAGCGCGCTGTTGCCGCCAAGAAGAAGCGCCGTACCGTTATGCACCGTGCGAAGGGTTACTACGGTGCCGCTTCGCGTACTTACAAGCATGCTAAAGAGCAGGTCCAGCACTCCCTGCAGTATCAGTATCGTGATCGCCGCAACAAGAAGCGCGAGATTCGCTCTCTCTGGATCACCCGCATCAACGCTGCCGCTCGCCTGAACGACATCTCTTACTCTCAGTTCATGCACGGCCTGAAGGTTGCCGGCATCGAGCTCGACCGCAAGGTCCTGGCTCAGATGGCCTACGAGGACATCGAGTCCTTCAACGAGCTGGCTGCCATTGCCAAGAAGGCTCTCGAGGCCTAATAGATTCTGTTGAATCGCCAGGGGAGTGTCGCACTGTGCGCGACACTCCCTCTTTTTTATCGAAAGCGCTGGTTTACAAAGCAAAAAGCGCGGGTAGAAAAACACTTACAGGTGACCGATCTTTATATGTCTCTTAACCGAAGGGTCATCATCTGATACGTGCGGTCTTGCTGCACTCGACTTTCTACTTCCAATATAGAAAGCCATAGATTGTGTAGGACTTGTGAAGAGTGGAATTGACGTCCCACATCGCTTCGCGGTCTGGCAATATATCTCCTTGCCGCGCGGCCCGGTGGAACCGGATAAGCCGCGCAGGCGTGCACCTTGAGAACCGGATACTGCGAGGATGGACACTTCAAGTGTCGCATCCGGGCAGACATCGAACCATTTGAAATGGTCTAACTTGGATTTGTTTTTCGCAAGGCCGCCGAGAGGCGGCCCCGAGAAATTCCTTTTCCTATACTAAAACCATATGAATCGAACGGAACCGATCAGCGAATGACTGAGAGGACCGGACGGGCTCGAAGCCCAGATATTTTGGACGGAGAGTTCGATCCTGGCTCAGGATGAACGCTGGCGGCGCGCCTAACACATGCAAGTCGAACGGCACCCCTCTCCGGAGGGAAGCGAGTGGCGAACGGCTGAGTAACACGTGGAGAACCTGCCCCCTCCCCCGGGATAGCCGCCCGAAAGGACGGGTAATACCGGATACCCCGGGGTGCCGCATGGCACCCCGGCTAAAGCCCCGACGGGAGGGGATGGCTCCGCGGCCCATCAGGTAGACGGCGGGGTGACGGCCCACCGTGCCGACAACGGGTAGCCGGGTTGAGAGACCGACCGGCCAGATTGGGACTGAGACACGGCCCAGACTCCTACGGGAGGCAGCAGTGGGGAATCTTGCGCAATGGGGGGAACCCTGACGCAGCGACGCCGCGTGCGGGACGGAGGCCTTCGGGTCGTAAACCGCTTTCAGCAGGGAAGAGTCAAGACTGTACCTGCAGAAGAAGCCCCGGCTAACTACGTGCCAGCAGCCGCGGTAATACGTAGGGGGCGAGCGTTGTCCGGAATTACTGGGCGTAAAGGGAGCGTAGGCGGTCGATTAAGTTAGATGTGAAACCCCCGGGCTTAACTTGGGGACTGCATCTAATACTGGTTGACTTAGAGTACAGGAGAGGGAAGCGGAATTCCTAGTGTAGCGGTGAAATGCGTAGATATTAGGAGGAACACCAGTGGC
>OLSK01001794.1_pt1 | contig 14923 bp, 11 predicted proteins | sample 1672781 | NCBI WGS metagenome assembly OLSK01 (sample SAMEA3136723, study PRJEB25190) | human gut metagenome | biome: human gut; feature: human-associated habitat; material: faeces | place: Austria | collected 2013 | reverse complement strand
CCGTAGGCCGCAACAAGCACCGCGAACGCCAGCATGGCCTGCCCGCGGGAAAACCCGTACCCCTGCATGACAGGCTGCTGGAACACGCCCCACGCCGCCGGGATGCCGGTGAGCAGCTGCGCCGCCGCCCCTGCCGCCAGAATGTACGGCCCGCGATTTTGTTTTGGCACACGTATCCCCTCCCCTTTTCGGGTTAGTATGCCCGGTTTGGATTGACAAAATGCAGCGCAAAAGGTATCATTATAAAGTATATAAAAGCAAAGAGCCTTCCCCCCGAGGGGGAAGCCATTATACAGTATAAGGAGAATACCATGAAAACTCAGCCTTTAAAAGGTATGCGCGACCTGCTCCCGCGGGAGCAGGCGCTGCGTGACTATATCCAGGGCCAGATTTTGGCCACCTACCGCGCCGCCGGTTTCCAGCGCATCTCCACTCCCATTCTGGAGGACATGGAGAATCTGGACAAGAGCGACGGCGGCGACAACCTGAACCTGATCTTCAAGGTCCTCAAGCGCGGCGACAAGCTCGAGCATGCGCTGGCAAGCGGCGACGAGAAGCAGCTGTCCGATATGGGTCTGCGCTATGACCTGACCCTGCCGCTGTCCCGCTACTACGCGGCCAACCGCAACGAGCTGCCCAGCCCGTTCAAGGTCATCCAGACGGACCGCGTCTACCGCGCCGAGCGCCCGCAGAAGGGCCGTCTGCGCGAGTTCGTCCAGTGCGACATCGACATTCTGGGCGACTCCTCCCCCAACGCCGAGGTCGAGCTGATCGACGTGACCGCCCGCGCCCTGCTGAAGATCGGCTTCACCGGCTTCACCGTCAACATCAATGACCGCCGCATCCTGCGCGCAATGCTCGAGAAGATGGGCTTTGCCGCTGACCAGCTGGACTCCGTCTGCATCAGCTTTGACAAGATGGACAAGATCGGTGCGGACGGCGTCAAGGCCGAGCTGACCGAGAAGGGCTTTGCCGCCGAGGCCGTGCAGGCGCTGGACGACTTCCTGCGCGCGGGCGATTTCAGCCTGGACACCGTCGCCGCCAGGGTCGACGACGAGGCGCTGACCGCCGACCTGCGCTATGTCATCGCCGCCAGCGAGAAGGTCGCGGGCGGGCGCTACGGCATTGCCTACGCCCCCAGCCTCGTGCGCGGGCAGGGCTACTACACCGGCATGGTGTTTGAGGTCACCTGCCCGCAGTTCAGCGGGGCCGTGGCCGGCGGCGGACGCTACGACAACATGGTCGGCAAGTTCATCGGCCAGCAGGTGCCCGCTGTGGGCTTCTCCATCGGGTTCGAGCGCGTCTGCGGCATTTTGCTGGAGCAGGGCTACCAGATCCCCGGCGCGAAGCCGAAGATGGCGCTGCTCTACCTGAAGGACGCCGATTTTGCCGCCGTGCTGGCCAAGGCCGAATCCTTACGCGCCGACTACGACGTGACCGTGCTGCCCCAGGCGAAGAAGCTTGGCAAGCAGTTCGGCACGCTGGAGGCCGCGGGCTACAACGCCGTTGCCTTTGCAGACAACGACGACGTGAAGCTGCTTGGGCAGAAGGCCGAATAATTGCCGTAAAATTTGTGGGATGTGCCGAAAGTACGGTACATCCCACTTTTTTTGTATTTGCTTTGTAACACACAGGGCGCGTTTTCCGTGTTATATTGGTGAAAAGGGAAATTGAAAATAAAACCTCCCTCTGCGAGGGAGGTGGCCCGCAGGGCCGGAGGGAGAGAACCTCATCATTGCCCGAAGCGTTTCGGATAGCCGCAAGGTTCTCTCCCCCACCGCCTGCGGGCGGAGCCCCCTCGCAGAAGGGGCCAAGAGCGCACCGCCTCTATAGAAAGGAGCCAACCATGAAAAAACGCATCGTCCGTATCACCGCTGCCCTGTGCGCCGCCGCACTGCTGGCGGGCTGCGGGGGCAGCATCAGCAGCAAAGACGGCGGGTACTACACCACCGAGGCCGCCGCGCAGGAAAGCTACAATTACGACAGCGCCGCAGGCAGTGTGGACAGCGGCCTTGTGCCGGAGAACGCCGCCGAGGCCGCCACCGACGAGACCGCACAGAAAATTATTTACAACGCCAGTCTTTCGATGGAGTCCACCGACTTTGACACGACCCGCGAGGCCCTGATGACCGCCGTCGAGGCCAACGGCGCATGGCTGGAATCCACAAGCCTATACGGCACCGAGAAAGACCATGACCGTACCGCCGACTACACCGTGCGGGTGCCGGTGGGCAGCTACCGCGCGTTTCTGGCCGCCGTGGGCGACGCGGGCAGCGTGCTCAACATCAGCGAGAGCGCCGAGAACATCACGAGCAGCTACATAGACGTGCAGGCGCGGCTGTCCGCGCTGGAGACCCAGCGGGACCGCCTGAACGCGCTGGCTGACCAAGCCGAGACGACGGCGGATTTATTGGAGATCGAGAGCCAGCTCTCCGACGTGCAGTACCAGCTGGAAAACTACACCCGCCAGCTGCGCAGCATGGACCAGCAGGTCAGTTACTCCACCGTGGACATCTACCTGCGGGAGGTCGCCACCCTGACTCCTACCGGCGTGACCTTCGGTGAGCGGATCGCCGACGCCTTCGGCGGCGGCTGGGATGCTTTTGTCGGGTTCCTGCAAGGTCTGGTCATCGCGCTGGTCTACCTGTGGCCGGTGCTGCTGATCGCAGTGGCCGTGGTGTTCATCCTGCGCAAGGTCTGGAAAAAGCGGCCCAAGAAGGAAAAGCTGCCCAAGCCCGCGCAGACGCCCCCGCCCGCCGAGTACCCGGTGAAGCCGGGCGACGGGCCGAAGCCGAAATATTGACAGAAAACACAAAACCTGCCCAGCCGCGTGATATGCGGTTGGGCAGGTTTTTATCTTTGTGTGCGGTAGGGGCGAGGCATGCCTCGCCCTGCACCTACCCGCAAAAGGGAATCCTGCGGGCAGGTTGCGGGCCGGACATGTCCGGCCCCTACAGCGTAATTACTTCTGACTTAGTCCTTCAGCGTCAGCGCGATGCTCAGATCCTTGAGCTGCTGCTCATCGACGACGTCGGGGGCACCGCTCATCGGCTCACCGGCGTTCTGCACCTTCGGGAAGGCGATGACGTCGCGGATGGAGTCCTTCTTCAGCATCAACATCACCATACGGTCCAAGCCGTAGGCCATACCGCCGTGCGGCGGCGCACCGAACTTGTAGGCGTCCATCAGGAAGCCGAAGCTCTCGCGGGCCTTCTCCTCGGTAAAGCCGAGGGCGTGGAACATGCGGTCCTGCAATGCGGGATCATTGATACGCATCGAACCGCCGCCCATCTCGACACCGTTCAGTACGATGTCGTAGGCCACGGCATGGCAGGCACCCGGGTCGCTCTCGACCTTGTCCAGGTCCTCGGCCTTGGGCAGGGTGAACGGGTGGTGCATGGCCATCCAGCGGCCCTCCTGCTCACTGTACTCAAACAGCGGGAAGTCCACGACCCACAGGAAGTTGAACTTGTCGGGGTCGATCAGGCCGTGCTTGCGGGCGATGTCCAGACGGACCTGACCCAGCGCGGTGCAGGCCTTGACCCAGTCGGTGTCGCTGACCAGCAGCAGCACGTCGCCGGTCTCGGCGTTCAGCGCGGCGTACAGGGCGGCCTTCTCGGCGTCTGTCAGGAATTTTTCAAAGCTGGAGGACGTGCCGTCGGCGGTCAGGCGGCTGTAGGCCAGACCCTTGGCGCCGTAGGTCTTGGCGACCTCGCCGAGCTTGTCGATGTTCTTGCGGGAGAGCTTGTCGGCCAGACCCTTGGCGTTGATGGCGCGGATCGTGCCGCCGGCCTCCAGCACAGCGGCGAAGGGCTTGAACTCGGTGCCCCTGAACACCTCGGTCACGTCCTGAATCTCAAGGCCAAAGCGGGTGTCGGGCTTGTCGGAGCCGAAACGGCCCATGGCCTCGTCCCACGGCATACGGTAGAACGGGGTCTCGACGTCGACGTTCAGCATTTCCTTCCACAGGCGCTTGATGAGGCCCTCGTTCAGGGTCATGATGTCGTCCTCGGAGACAAAGCTCATCTCCTCGTCCACCTGGGTGAACTCGGGCTGGCGGTCTGCGCGCAGATCCTCGTCGCGGTAGCAGTGGGCCAGCTGGAAATAGCGGTCAAAGCCGGACAGCATCAAAATCTGCTTGTAGAGCTGCGGGCTCTGGGGCAGCGCGTAGAAGTGGCCCGGCTGCACACGGCTGGGAACGAGATAATCGCGCGCGCCCTCGGGTGTGGACTTGATGAGGGTGGGCGTCTCGATCTCGGTGAAATGGTTCTCGCAGAAATAGTTGCGGATGATCTGCATGATCTTGCTGCGCAGCACGATGGGTTCATGCATGGACGGACGGCGCAGGTCCAGATAGCGGTAGCGCAGGCGCAGGTCGTCGTTGACGTTGATCTCGTCGCGCAGCTCAAACGGCGTGGTCTGGGCCTCGCTCAGGATGCGCAGCTCGCTGACGTAGAGCTCTACGTCGCCGGTTGCGATCTTATCGGTCTTGGCGGCGCGCTCACGCAGCTTGCCGCGGCAGATAACAACGTACTCGCTTTTCAGGCTCTCGGCCTTGGCGAAAACGTCCTTCGGCGTATCCTCATCGAACACCAGCTGCAAAATGCCGGTGGTATCGCGCAGGTCGGCAAAGATGATGCCGCCCTTGTCGCGGGCGCGGGCGATGGAGCCGCAGACGGTCATTTCCTGACCGGCCATGGCAAGCGTGACTTCGCCGCAATAGTTTGTGCGGCGCAGACTGCCCAAAGTTTCCATATTTCCTGTCCCCTTTACGGTTTTATCTTTTACTAAAGTATTATTATAACGCGCCGCTGTGCATTTGGCAAGAGGGCGGCGGGCAAACACGTGCGGATTTTGCCGGATTTCCGGCTAATTTGTTTTGCAAAGCGTATTGACAATTTTCATTTTGCCTGCTATAATAGTAAAGCTGTGAGCACCACAGTGTATACGTGCCTGTAGCTCAGTTGGTAGAGCATCTGACTTTTAATCAGAGGGTCACAGGTTCGAGCCCTGTACGGCTCATATTTTTGCGGGTGTGGCGGAATTGGCAGACGCACTAGATTTAGGATCTAGCGCCTTACGGCGTGGGGGTTCAAGTCCCTTCACCCGCATTATATGATTTACACATGCCGGCTTAGCTCAGTTGGTAGAGCATCTGATTTGTAATCAGAGGGTCGAGGGTTCAAATCCTTTAGCCGGCATCATAACCATGCGGAAATAGCTCAGTGGTAGAGCACCACCTTGCCAAGGTGGGGGTCGCGGGTTCGAACCCCGTTTTCCGCTTTGCCAAAGCAATACGCCGGGGTGGCGGAACTGGCAGACGCACAGGACTTAAAATCCTGCGGTGAGTGATCACCGTACCGGTTCGATTCCGGTCCTCGGCATTACAAATATGCGCCCATAGCTCAACTGGATAGAGTGTTTGACTACGGATCAAAAGGTTAGGGGTTCGACTCCTCTTGGGCGCGTTAATACGGAATGGTTTATTCCGTATTTTTTTTATATATTTTAATAAATACTAAGGTAAAGATGAAGAAAAGTCATTCTTCTTTCTTTCTGATATTAAATTCGTTATAATTAAGGTCAATATTAGTCAAAGGAATGAGTAAGATGGCACATCAGAATACCTCGGATTTAATTGAATCTTATATAAAGAAAATTTTGGAAGATAATGAAATGATTGAGATTCGTAGGATTGAAATGGCAGACCTCTTTAATTGCGTTCCTTCTCAAATCAACTATGTCATCAATACGAGATTTACGATTCAACGTGGATATCTAGTTGAAAGTAAGCGGGGTGGCGGAGGCTATATACGTATTGCAAAAGTAAGGATTTCTGATAAAAGACATATGCTGGAACAAATCAATCAGCTGTTTGATGAAACGATCAGTGAAAAAAATGCGTTTGCGATTATCCAAAAGCTATATGAAGATCAAATGATTTCAAAAAAAGAAGGAAATTTAATGTTAAGTGCAATTGCTAAAAGTACACTTAATTTTAGTGAATTAGAAGACTATACACGTGCTAGGATTCTTCGAGCCTTTTTAGAACGTTTAAGTTATGAAGATGGGAAGTGAACATAAATGGAAGAACTTTTTACAGAAAGAGCGCAACAAGTATTAGAAATTGCGCAAAAAGAAGCAAAAAAATTCAAACATCAGTCTGTTAGTTCTGAGCATATCTTGTTAGCCTTAGTACTCGAACCAAATGGTATCGCTGGGAAAGTCTTGCGAGAAGTGGGGCTTAACGAAACGGATATTTATGAAGAGATCGAACATTTAATTGGTTATGGGATGGTCAATTCGTATCCTCAGGGTGTATTTCTTCCATATTCCCCAAGGATGAAACAAATATTTGCATTGGCGAATAGCGAAGTAAAGAAAATGGGTTCGCAAAAAGTCGGTACAGAGCATATCTTGTCTAGTCTGTTGAAGGATGAAAGCATTATGGCTGCTCGCATCATGATCAATTTAGGAATCAGTTTAACGAAAGTACGCCAATCACTGAAACAAAAAATGGGCTTGAAAAATGATACTCGTAATGGTGGACTACGTCGTCGAAACCCACAAGAGAAGCGCCAAATGGTAAAAGGTACACCAACTTTGGATTCTTTAGCAAGAGATTTAACGCAACTAGCTAAAGAAGGCAAATTAGATCCAGTAGTAGGACGTTCAAGAGAAGTAAAACGCTTGATCCAAATCCTTAGCCGCCGCACTAAAAATAATCCAGTATTAGTGGGTGAACCTGGTGTAGGTAAAACTGCTATTGCGGAGGGACTTGCACAAAAGATCATCTTGGGTGAAGTGCCTGAAGAAATGCAGGAAAAACGCTTGATGATGCTCGATATGGGCTCATTAGTTGCGGGCACGAAGTATCGTGGTGAATTTGAAGATCGGATGAAAAAAGTCATTGATGAAATTTATAACGATGGCCAAGTGATCTTATTTATTGATGAGTTGCATACGCTGATCGGTGCTGGTGGAGCAGAAGGCGCAATCGATGCTTCGAACATTTTGAAACCAGCGTTAGCTCGTGGCGAGTTACAGACGATCGGTGCAACGACTTTAGATGAATACCAAAAGTACATTGAAAAAGACTCGGCATTGGAAAGACGTTTTGCCCGTATTCAAGTGGATGAACCAACGCCGGAGGAAGCAGAAGAAATCTTGCGCGGACTACGCTCAAGATATGAAGAACATCATAATGTAGAAATCACAGATGAAGCTGTACGTTCTGCTGTCAATCTCTCTGTACGTTATATCACTTCCCGACAATTACCCGACAAAGCGATTGATTTGATCGATGAATCAGCTGCAAAAGTTCGTTTAGATCAGACAGATGATCTATCTAAATCGGCGATGGTCAAGTTAGAAATCGATACTTTTGTGAAAGAAAAAGAACGAGCTATCCAGAAACAAGACTTTGAAACGGCAGCTCAATTCCGCAGACAAGAAAAAGCAATGCGTAAAAAACTAGATAAGTTATTATTGCTTGAAGAAAAACACGAAAATGGTTATGCGAACCGTGTAACTGAAGAGGATGTGGCGACTGTCGTTTCTGAATGGACAGGTGTCCCACTTCAACAGTTGGAAAAGAAGGAAAGTCAGCGGTTATTAGAACTAGAAGCATTACTACATGAACGTATAGTTGGACAAGATGAAGCAGTTAAGGCAGTGTCGCGTGCGATCCGACGTGCTCGTAGTGGGCTGAAAGACCCTAATCGTCCGATTGGCTCATTCATGTTCTTAGGACCAACGGGTGTCGGTAAAACGGAGTTGGCTAAAGCATTATCAGAAGTGATGTTTGGCGATGAAAACTCGTTGATTCGTGTGGATATGTCTGAATTTATGGAAAAATACAGCACAAGTCGTCTAATTGGTTCACCTCCAGGATATGTTGGGTATGATGAAGGTGGACAATTGACAGAAAAAATCCGCCAAAAACCATATTCGGTGATTCTATTAGATGAAGTGGAAAAAGCCCATCCAGATGTTTTCAATCTGTTATTACAAGTACTAGATGATGGTCACTTAACAGATTCTAAAGGTCGAAAAGTTGATTTTCGAAATACGATCATGGTCATGACTTCAAATATTGGAGCGACACAAATTCGAGAAGAAAAGAATGTTGGTTTCAATGTCCAAGATATTACAAAAGATCATAAAGCCATGCAAAAACGTATTTTAGAGGAATTGAAGAAAACGTTCCGTCCAGAATTCTTGAACCGTATCGATGAAACGGTAGTATTCCATTCTCTAAGCAAAGAAGAAATACATGCGATTGTTGAGATCATGAGTCGTGCGATCGTCAAACGATTAAAAGACCAAGATATTCAAGTGAAAATCACACCGGCAGCAGTTGATGTGATTGGTAAAGCGGGATTTGATCCTGAGTATGGTGCTCGTCCGATCCGTCGTGCCCTACAAAAAGAAGTAGAAGATCGCTTAAGTGAAGCTTTACTAGGTGGCGAGATCCATTTAGGGGATCAAGTCACAGTGGGCGCCTCGAAAGGGAAAATCACTTTAAACGTTCGCTTACCAAAAAAGGCAACAATTGAATCCTAATGATTAAGAAGAACGGTTTTTTATCTCTCCTAACGTAAACATTACGTGGAGAGATAATAGCCGTTCTTTTTTATTATGTGCAGTTTTTCTTGTGAAGAGATTTTCAAAAATCCAACAATAAATATAAGAAGTATTGGAAAGTTTTTTAAGCTATGCTACTATTATGGAGTTGTAGGAGGAGGAACTAATGATTGAAATCATAACTACTGTAGAATCTTTTGAACAAGCGAAAGAGCTGATTGAAGCTGGGACGGACACTTTATATTTTGGCGAAGAGTTATTTGGCCTAAGATTACCCGCGTCATTCTCGAGAGAAGAACAACGCCAATTAGTTGAATTGGCTCATCAATATGGCAAACAAGCAAATATTGCGGTGAATGGCATTATCCATCCTGAAAAAATGAAAAAAGTTCCAGAATACCTGAAATTTCTAAAAGAAATCGGGGTCGATAAGATCACGGTGGGCGATACTGGGATTATTTATACAATGAAAAAATACCCTGAATTGAGTATTCCATATATATTTGACGCAGAAACGTTGGTTACTAGTGCAAGACAAATCAACTTTTGGGCGAAAAAAGGAGCGACTGGTGCAGTACTGGCACGTGAAGTTCCGTTTGAAGAAATGAAAAAAATGGAAGAGAAATTGACGATTCCTGTCGAAGTACTCGTGTATGGTGCTACATGTATCCATCAATCGAAACGGCCGCTTTTACAAAATTATTATCATTTTACGAAGCAAGAGGAGCGAGCAGACCGTGACAGAGGGCTCTTTCTTTCTGAACCTAAAAAAGAAGAAACACATTATTCCATTTATGAAGATACACATGGTACACATATTTTTGCAAGCAATGATCTAAATCTTTCTAAAGAATTGAATGAACTTTATACGCATCACTTCCGTACATGGAAATTAGACGGATTATTTACACCAGGAGTAAATTTTGTAAAGATCACACAAGAATTTGTAAAAGCCAAAGACTTGCTACTTGCTGATTCATGGAATGAAGAACAAGCTGAAGCAATTTGTGCTGCAATCAACGAATTACATCCAACAAATCGTGAATTAGATACAGGCTTCTTTTATATTGATCCTGAAGCCATCAAGTAAGGAGTAGACAAAAGAAAAATGACAACAAAACGAAAATTAAAACGTCCGGAAGTCTTAGCTCCGGCAGGAACACTTGAAAAATTAAAAACAGCGATCCATTATGGTGCAGATGCTGTGTACATTGGCGGTAATGCTTATGGTTTGCGGAGTCGTGCCGGTAATTTCACCTATGAAGAAATGGCTGAAGGTGTTGCTTTTGCCAAAGAACATGATGCAAAAGTATATGTTGCTGCGAATATGGTCACTCATGAAGGAAACGAAGAGGGAGCAGGAGAATTTTTTAGAAGTCTGCGTGATGTTGGCATTTCAGCGGTGATCGTTTCAGACCCTGCCTTAATCGAGATTTGTGCAACGGAAGCACCTGGTCTACCTATCCATCTTTCTACCCAAGCCTCTGCAACCAACTTTGAAACGCTTGAATTCTGGAAAGAAGAAGGATTAGAACGTGTCGTCTTGGCACGCGAAGTTTCAATGGAAGAAGTCGCAGAGATCCGTAAAAATACAGACATTGAAATTGAAGCGTTCATTCATGGTGCAATGTGTATTTCTTATTCTGGACGTTGTACATTGTCTAACCACATGTCGATGCGTGATGCAAACCGCGGTGGCTGTTCTCAATCATGCCGTTGGAAATATGGACTGTTCGATATGCCATTTGGTCAAGAGAGAAACAGCTTGACTGATTCTGGAGAAATCGAAGAAGAATTTTCGATGAGTGCAGTCGACATGTCAATGATCGAACATATCCCCGAATTGATCGAGAATGGGGTCGATAGTTTCAAAATCGAAGGACGGATGAAATCGATCCATTATGTATCAACTGTTTCGAATGTCTATAAAGCAGCAGTGGATAGTTACATGGAAGATCCAGATAACTATGTATGTAAACAAGAATGGATCGATGAGTTATGGAAAGTGGCACAACGAGAGCTTGCTACTGGTTTTTACTACAATACACCAAGTGAAAATGAACAATTATTTGGGGAACGTCGCAAGATCCCTGTTTATAAATTCGTTGGTGAAGTATTGTCTTATGATGCAGAAACAAAGATTGCAACGATCCGTCAAAGAAATCTTTTTTCTGTAGGCGATGAAATTGAATTTTATGGACCAGGGTTTACACATTTCAGCCAACCAGTGGAAGTAATGTATAATGATGAAGGAGAGTCCATTGATCGTGCGCCTAACCCAATGATGATCCTAACGATGCCAGTAGCTCAACCAGTTAAGCCAGGTGACATGATCCGTAAAAGAAAATAATAGCGGAGGCATGACAAGCTGAGCATTTGAAACCTATTATTTAGTAAAACGTGTTACACTTATTTTTTGTAAGGATAAAGCTTGTGAAAGAGCATTCATAGCTTGTTTAAGCTGTTATCTAAGGTATCATTATTGACATGATCCTTTTAAATCGGGAGGTATAACATGGAAACTTATGATTATATAGTCGTCGGTGGTGGTTCAGGTGGGATTGCCTCAGCAAATCGTGCAGGAATGCATGGTGCAAGAGTCTTATTGATTGAAGGAAATGAATTAGGTGGCACTTGCGTAAATGTCGGCTGTGTACCTAAAAAGGTCATGTGGCAAGCAAGTACGATTTTAGAAACGATCGAACGAGATGCTCCAAGTTATGGCATCCAAGCGGATCTAAAAAAGGTAAGCTTCAAAGAATTAGTTGAACGACGTGAAAAATACATCGAATTTTTACATGGAGCGTATCAACGTGGGTTGGATAGTAATCATGTTGATGCAATCAAAGGATATGCAACATTTGTCGATAGCCAAACAGTGGAAGTAAATGGCGAAACATATCAAGCAGAAAAAATTTTGATCGCTACAGGCGGAAAACCTAGCAAGATGAGTATTCCTGGGGGCGAGTATGCGATTGATTCAAATGGCTTCTTTGAATTGACAGAACTACCAAAACGAGCAATTGTTTTAGGTGCTGGATATATTGCTGCGGAGCTTTCAGGAGTCTTTCGCGGCTTAGGGAGCGAAGTAATGTGGGCATACCGCAAAGAACGCCCGCTACGTACATTTGACCAAATGTTATCTGATAACTTAGTAGAGATGTACCAAGAAGCTGGGATTCAAACCTATGCACACTATGTGGCCAAAGAAATCATCAAAAATGAGAATGACTATACTGTCGTATTTGAAAATGGCGAAAAATTGACAGGGGATTGTGTCCTATTTGCTGGTGGTCGTGTACCGAATACGGCGAAACTTGGCTTGGAGAATACGCAAGTCCAATTAGATGAAAAAGGATTTATCGTAGTTGATAAATACCAAAACACAACAGATAGCCATATTTTTGCTGTTGGAGATGTTATTGGGAAAATTGAATTGACCCCAGTAGCGATTGCTGCAGGACGTCGTTTATCTGAACGTTTATTCAATGGTAAAGCTGATTCGTATTTAGACTATAACTTGGTACCAACGGTCATCTTTACGCATCCACCGATTGCAACGATCGGTGTGACAGAAAAAGAAGCAATCGAGGAGTATGGAGAAGAAGCAATCAAAGTCTATCGCTCCCGCTTTACACCTATGTATTTTGCATTGAATGATTATCGTCAGAAATGTGAAATGAAATTGATTTGTGTAGGTAAAGAAGAAAAAATCATTGGCTTACACGCAATCGGTGTTGGTGTAGATGAAATGCTCCAAGGATTTGCTGTAGCTATCAAGATGGGAGCAACAAAAGCCGATTTTGATAATACTGTAGCAATCCATCCTACAGGTGCTGAAGAGTTTGTAACCATGAGATAATGAAAAAGCAATACGCCGTCTAACTTTAGAATGTCTAAGTTAGGTGGCGTATTTTTTTATTGTTATCGCTTAAGGATATCTTTTGCTTTCATTTTTTCTAATTCTTTTGCGAGTTTCTTTTTCTTCGACTCTTTTCCGCCTTCATACATACAGATCAGCGCGATCAAACCAACGAAAGGCATCAAAATATTTTTAAAAGAGAGATCCCAGTGACCACTAATGACAATATAGACAACTAAGCCACTAAAAATCACCGGTAAGATTGCCCCTAAATATTTTTTTCCTAAATATCCTGACAGCGTTTGAAAAGCAATAACGAAAACAATCAATAAAAGTTCTAAAATATTATTCATGGTTACTCTCCTTATGTTTTATTAAGATTTCTTTTGCTAATTCTAAGGATAGTTTTTCATTAATAACCATCTCCATGATTGCAATTTCAAAAGAATCATTGTTTTCTTCAGATAATTTTATCTTTTCGATCAATCGATCCAATCTTAATCTGACAGTCGGATAACTAACTTGATAATCTTTTGCTAATTGCTTTAAGGAACCTGAAGCGAATAAGAATTTTTTGATAAATTCTTGTTCTTCAGTTTCTAAAGTGAAAAACCAATCCATTTACTTTACTCTCCTTTTATTAATATTATTTATTTTAATTTAACATTGTTAAAATTAAAACACAAGGAAAATTTATAAAATCAATTATAGGTGGGAGTGATATATAAGGAACGAGAAAAATCTAAGAAGGGATTCACAAAAATTTGAAAAGAAAATTCTGTGAACCCCTTCTTAGTTACCGGAGCTATTCTGTCCGACTTTTTTATACTATCCATAGGTTTTTGCTAGTTCTTTTGACCAATGATGTGTCAGGTATAAAGGATTTCTTCTAAATTGTTCCAAAAAGAAGAAATAGGTACTTTGGAAATTTTTAGCATCTGTGTGGTTATTCGACTCTTATTTAGTTCGATATCCGTTAAGATTAAGTCATATTGATTGATTTCTTGGTAATCTAGTTTGAAGATATTTCCCTTGTATGTATCAATTGAATGCAATGCGGGCAATTTCTTTAATAAAAGTTGCTTGTAAAAGGATAAAATTCGTTCTTCTTGATAGGAAATGATCAAGATCGAAAAATGCGCTTTATGTGGAAATAAAGTCGCCAATAGTTGTGGGGATAAAGTGATCAATTCCAGCAGTAACTCTTCATACAGAAAATGGTTCTTTTTAATGTTTGTAAGTCCGGCTTCTTCTATGGCTGTATCGTAAGCAACTAGAAGTTTCGGTGAATGCTTGATTAAAAGATCGGATAGGATTTCTATGTAAGTTGTTTTGAACGATTGTAACTCCTGATTGAAGTGAAGAAAATCTTGCAACTGTTGTTTCTCTTCAGTAGATAAAGGAGCAATTATATTTAATTGAGTATAAAAGCGTTGCGCTAATGTATGTAATTGATCCCATTCATTTTTTTTATGGTTGTCAGCACGATTTTCGAACAAATATATCCCAGATTGAATGATATCTTGAATTGCTGCTCTAGTGATCTTACATTGATAATTCTTTTCGATGATTGAACAAAGGACAGTATTTTTTTGTAGTAAATCAAAAAATATGGAGGTCGTACTACAGTTTTCAGTCGGAGATACTTCTACTAAATGATGATGCCCGATACGGATAAGTGAAATATAGAAATAATAACTATTCAAAATCAATTTATATGTACTGATATCAGTAGCAGAATTACTTTTTTCATAATAACGTTTCAAAATTTCAAATAGGTGTTCAAAATGAGGGAGATGTTGCGGTGGATATAACTCCCGAAACATGCTGCAAAAAAAGTGCCGGATAAAAATTTCATCCCCAATGATTTTTGGTTTTGTTGTTAGGTGGATGCTTATAGGCAATTTCTTACTTTTAAAATAAGTGTTGATCTTTAAAATGATGCGCCGAATACTTGTTTCACTTAAAAACAGTGTTTCTGAAAGCTTCGATAAAGTTATTTCTTCTATAAAAATATGTTTGAGTATCTGAATATTTGTTGAATGATTAAGAATTTGTTTTATCAGGTCTTCTAAATTCTGATCACTTGGTATGTTTAACGAGGTAATTTGATATTGATCGATGTTGATTGCAATCGGTGAATAGGTATGATTAAAAAAAACAACATCACTCAATAAAGTTTTTTTTGTGATATTTAATTGTTGTGCTAAGGTGTCACAATCGCTATCTGACATACCCAGAATCAAGGCTAATTTTATTTGTCTTTCAGAAGATTTTTCAAGTATACTAGGTTCTTTTGTCATCTTTTTTAGATTTTTAAATAGCTAAATTGCCAATTAACATATCTTGTGCTTTTGCTGCTTACCACGTCCTGTTTTAACGTATACTATTCTTAGTATTCTCTTTTATGTAGGGGGAGAAAATATTCTTATTTGTGTCTATCCTTTGAGCAACGTGTACGGAATATACTCTATA
>OLSK01001791.1_pt1 | contig 14942 bp, 14 predicted proteins | sample 1672781 | NCBI WGS metagenome assembly OLSK01 (sample SAMEA3136723, study PRJEB25190) | human gut metagenome | biome: human gut; feature: human-associated habitat; material: faeces | place: Austria | collected 2013 | reverse complement strand
ATTATGCGGACCCTACAAAGAAAAAAGAAGGACCGAAAAGTATGGATGAGGTAGATCCTGAGTTGATTAAAACTTTCAATAAATTAGGTATTCCTTTGGAGGAGCAAATGGCGTTGAGCGGTATGGCAGTAGATGCTGTCATGGACTCTGTATCCGTCAAGACTACATTTAAAGAAACCTTGTTGGAAAAAGGGATTATTTTTTGTTCGTTCAGTGAAGCGGTGCGTGAGCATCCCGATTTGGTGAAGAAATATCTGGGTTCGGTGGTCGGGCCGCGGGATAATTTCTTTGCAGCCTTGAACTCGGCAGTATTCAGTGACGGATCGTTTGTATATATTCCGAAAGGAGTGCGTTGTCCTATGGAACTCTCCACTTATTTCCGTATCAATGCAGCCAATACCGGTCAGTTTGAGCGTACACTGATTGTTGCGGATGATGATAGTTATGTTTCTTATCTGGAAGGATGTACGGCCCCTATGCGGGATGAGAACCAATTACATGCGGCCATAGTGGAGATTGTGGTGCACGACCGTGCGGAAGTGAAATATTCTACCGTACAGAACTGGTATCCGGGAGATGCCGAAGGCAAAGGAGGAGTATATAACTTTGTGACAAAACGCGGTCATTGCAAAGGAGTGGATAGCAAATTGAGTTGGACACAGGTGGAAACCGGATCGGCCATTACTTGGAAATATCCCAGTTGTATCCTGAGTGGAGATAATTCTACTGCTGAATTCTATTCGGTGGCAGTAACGAATAACTATCAGCAGGCTGATACGGGGACTAAAATGATTCATTTAGGCAGAAATACCCGTAGTACCATTGTTAGTAAAGGAATCAGTGCCGGAAAGAGCCAGAACTCTTATCGTGGTCTGGTACGTGTGGCTCAGAAAGCAGACAATGCCCGTAATTACAGTCAGTGTGACTCTTTGTTGCTGGGGAGCCAGTGTGGTGCTCATACATTCCCATATATGGATATTCATAACGAGACAGCTGTGGTGGAACATGAGGCGACAACCAGCAAGATCAGCGAAGACCAGTTGTTTTATTGCAATCAGCGCGGTATTCCTACAGAAGATGCTATTGGGTTGATTGTCAATGGATATGCAAAAGAAGTACTGAATAAACTTCCAATGGAGTTTGCGGTGGAGGCACAGAAACTGCTGGCTATTTCTCTAGAGGGAAGTGTAGGATAAATGAAGAACTAAGAATTTAATAGAATTATGTTAGAGATAAAAGACTTACATGCCAGTGTCAATGGCAAAGAAATATTGAAAGGTATTAATCTAAGCATAAAGAAAGGTGAAGTTCATGCTATTATGGGACCCAACGGTTCCGGAAAGAGTACCCTTTCGTCTGTGTTGGTAGGCAATCCGGCTTTTGAGGTAACGAAAGGTTCGGTGACTTTTGAAGGAAAAGATTTGTTGGCTTTGAGTCCTGAGGATCGCAGTCATGAAGGTCTGTTTTTGTCTTTCCAATATCCGGTGGAGATTCCCGGAGTCAGTATGGTGAACTTTATGCGTGCTGCTGTCAACGAACAGCGCAAGTATCGCCATTTGCCAGCACTCTCTGCCAGTGAATTCTTGAAGTTGATGCGCGAGAAGCGTGCTATCGTAGAACTGGATAACAAACTTGCCAATCGCAGCGTGAATGAAGGTTTCAGTGGTGGTGAAAAGAAGCGTAATGAAATCTTTCAGATGGCTATGCTGGAACCTACTTTTGCCATTCTCGACGAAACGGATTCCGGTCTTGATGTGGACGCTTTGCGTATTGTTGCTGACGGTTTCAATAAGCTGAAGACGCCTCAGACCAGTGCAATGGTGATCACCCACTATCAGCGTCTGCTGGACTATTTGAAACCGGATACTGTCCATGTGTTGCTTGGCGGACGCATCGTGAAGACCGGTGGCCCTGAATTGGCAAAAGAGATTGAAGCGCGTGGCTTCGATTGGATTAAGAAAGAAGCGAGTGAATTATAAATTCAAAACTCATAATTAGATAACATGAGTGTAGAGCAACAATATATAGACCTTTTCTCCCAAACGGAAGCGATGATATGCCGTCACAGCGCCGAAGTGCTGAATGCTCCGCGTGCCGCTGCATTTGCCGACTTCGAACGGCTTGGTTTTCCAACCCGTAAGGTAGAGAAATATAAATATACCGATGTCAGCAAGTTCTTTGAACCTGATTACGGGCTGAACCTGAACCGCTTGGACATACCCGTCAATCCTTATGAGGTATTTAAGTGCGATGTGCCGAATATGAGCACTTCCCTTTACTTTGTGGTGAACGATGCTTTCTATAACAAGGCATTGCCTAAGTCGCATTTGCCCGAAGGCGTCATCTTCGGAAGTCTGAAGGAGATGGCCGACCGGCATCCGGAACTGGTGAAGAAGTATTACGGTAAGTTGGCAGATACATCCAAAGATGGGGTAACGGCTTTCAATACTGCCTTTGCGCAAGACGGTGTATTGCTGTATGTTCCCAAGAATGTAGTGGTGGAGAAGCCTATTCAGTTAGTGAACATTCTGCGTGCCGACGTCAATTTCATGGTGAACCGTCGTGTGCTTGTCATTTTGGAAGAGGGTGCGCAAGCCCGTCTTCTGGCGTGCGACCATGCAATGGATAGCGTGAACTTTCTTGCAACGCAGGTGATAGAGGTGTTTGTTGGTGAAAATGCCACTTTCGACTTCTATGAACTGGAGGAAACGCATACCAGTACAGTACGTATCAGTGCCTTGTATGTCAAGCAAGAAGCCAACAGCAATGTTCTGCTGAATGGAATGACCCTGCACAACGGTACCACCCGCAACACAACCGAGGTTACGCTTGCCGGCGAGGGAGCCGAACTGAACCTTTGCGGTATGGCGATTGCGGATAAGAACCAGCATGTGGACAACAACACTACAATAGACCACGCTGTGCCCAACTGCACCAGCAACGAGTTGTTTAAGTATGTGCTCGATGACCAGTCAGTCGGTGCTTTTGCCGGTTTGGTGCTGGTACGTCCCGATGCACAACATACGAGCTCCCAACAGACGAACCGCAACCTTTGCGCTACGCGCGAAGCGCACATGTATACCCAACCTCAGCTGGAGATTTATGCCGATGATGTGAAGTGTAGCCATGGCGCTACGGTGGGGCAGCTTGACGAAAGCGCTCTGTTCTATATGCAGCAACGTGGCATCTCCATGCGCGAGGCCCGTTTGCTGTTGATGTTTGCCTTCGTCAATGAGGTGATTGATACCATCCGTCTGGATGCTTTGAAAGATCGCCTGCATCTGCTGGTAGAGAAGCGTTTCCGCGGTGAGCTGAACAAGTGTCAGGGATGCGCGATATGTAAATAATGAAGCTTTCTTCATTATTCATTCATAATTTAAAAGATATGGACCTTCAAAAGATAAGAGCTGATTTCCCGATACTTTCTCGTGAAGTATATGGTAAGCCGTTGGTTTACTTTGATAACGGTGCGACCACACAGAAACCCCGTCAGGTGGTAGATGCCATTACGGACGAGTACTATTCGGTCAATGCCAATGTGCATCGCGGTGTGCATTTTCTTTCGCAACAGGCTACGGAGCTGCACGAGGCATCTCGTGAGACGGTGCGGAAGTTTATCAATGCCCGCAGCACGAATGAAATAGTCTTTACCCGCGGTACGACGGAAAGTATCAACCTGCTTGTATCCAGTTTCGGCGATGAATTTATGCAAGAGGGGGATGAGGTGATTCTTTCCGTCATGGAGCATCACAGCAATATCGTTCCCTGGCAGTTGCTGGCTGCTAAAAAAGGCATCACCATTAAGGTCATTCCGATGAATGACAAGGGGGAGCTTCTGCAGGATGAATACAAGCAACTGTTTTCCGAACGTACAAAGATTGTCAGCGTGGCCCATGTCTCCAATGTGCTGGGTACGGTGAATCCTGTCAGGGAAATGATACGCTATGCCCACGGGCAGGGCGTTCCCGTACTTGTAGACGGTGCCCAGTCCATTCCGCACATGCCGGTGAATGTACAGGATTTGGACGCCGACTTCTACGTTTTTTCCGGTCATAAGGTATATGGCCCTACCGGTGTGGGTGTGCTCTATGGTAAGGAAGAATGGCTTGAGAAGATACCTCCCTATCAAGGTGGCGGCGAAATGATACAACACGTATCGTTTGAACAGACCACTTTCAACGAGCTTCCTTTCAAGTTTGAAGCCGGTACCCCCGATTATATCGGTACCACCGGACTTGCCAAAGCGCTGGATTATGTTTCGGCTATTGGCATGGAGAATATCGCTACCCACGAGCATGAACTGACGGCGTATGCCATGCACCGCCTGAAAGAGATTCCCGGCATGCGGATTTTCGGTGAAGCGGAAGATAAAGGCAGTGTCATTTCTTTCCTTGTAGGCGATATTCATCATTTCGACATGGGGACGCTGCTCGACCGCCTCGGCATTGCCGTACGTACGGGACATCATTGTGCGCAGCCGTTGATGCAGCGCCTTGGCATTGAAGGTACGGTGCGCGCTTCATTCGGCTTGTATAATACGAAAGAGGAAATAGACGTGTTGGTGGCAGGCATAGAGCGTGTCAGCAAGATGTTTTGAAGAACTTAAAAATAGAGAATTATGTTAGTAACAACAACTTCCGTCATTGAGGGTGGCCGCATCACCCGTTATTTTGGTATCGTCAGCGGTGAGACTATTATCGGTGCCAATGTTTTTCGTGATTTCTTTGCCAGCATCCGCGATGTAGTGGGCGGGCGCAGCGGTTCGTACGAGGAGGTGCTCCGCGAGGCAAAGGATACTGCTCTTCGCGAGATGCAGGAACAGGCGCGTATGTTGGGAGCCAATGCTGTGATAGGGGTGGATCTTGATTACGAAACGGTAGGCGGCAGCGGCAGTATGCTGATGGTGACTGCTTGCGGTACTGCCGTAACAATAGAATAAAGAAAACACATGAGGGCATCGGAGTTTCGATGCCCTCATGTGTTTTTTCATGCCTTGGCATAAATTCGGTTAATCGTTTGCTTATTTCATTTCAAATCAATACATTTAGGCTTTCGTTCAACCTTTTAATACGATTTATGCTATGGACCAATTGCTTTTCTGGCTGGTTCCAGCCGCTTCCGTTCTGGCACTTTGCTTTGCCTGGTATTTCCACCGTCAGATGATGAAAGAGAGTGAGGGAACTCCTCAAATGGTCAAGATTGCCGCAGCAGTGCGCAAAGGCGCCATGTCCTATCTTCGCCAGCAATATAAGATTGTGGGTTGGGTGTTTCTGGGGCTGGTGATTCTGTTTTCTGTTATGGCTTATGGCTTCGGAGTGCAGAATTCTTGGGTGCCGATAGCTTTCCTCACAGGCGGTTTCTTCTCTGGCCTTTCCGGCTTTCTTGGCATGAAAACGGCCACGTATGCTTCGGCGCGTACGGCGAATGCTGCACGTAACTCATTGAATTCCGGTCTGCGTATTGCTTTCCGCAGTGGTGCGGTGATGGGGCTCGTTGTGGTCGGGCTTGGCCTGCTCGATATTTCTTTCTGGTATTTGTTGCTCAACGCGGTAATTCCGGTGGATGTGATGACACCCACCCATAAACTCTGTATTATCACTACCACAATGCTCACGTTCGGTATGGGGGCTTCCACTCAAGCGCTGTTTGCGCGTGTGGGTGGCGGTATCTATACGAAAGCTGCCGATGTAGGCGCCGATCTTGTGGGTAAGGTAGAGGCAGGTATTCCGGAAGACGATCCGCGTAATCCTGCAACCATTGCCGATAATGTGGGCGATAATGTGGGCGATGTTGCCGGTATGGGCGCCGACCTTTACGAGAGCTATTGCGGCTCTATCCTTGCCACAGCGGCCCTCGGTGCTGCTGCCTTCATCCATTCGGGAGACACGCTGATGCAGTTCAAAGCGGTTATAGCTCCGATGCTGATTGCGGCTGTGGGAATCATTCTCTCCATTATAGGTATCTTTTCGGTGCGCACCAAAGAGGATGCCAAAATGAAAGACTTATTGAATTCGCTTGCTTTCGGCACGAATTTGAGTTCGGTACTGATAGTCGTTGCCACTTTCCTTGTTCTTTGGCTGTTGAAGCTGGACAACTGGATGTGGATTTCCTGCTCGGTGGTTGTAGGCCTGATAGTAGGTATCATTATCGGACGTTCTACGGAATATTATACTTCCCAGTCCTATCGCCCTACTCAGAAGCTGAGTGAAAGCGGTAAGACGGGGCCGGCCACTGTCATCATCTCCGGTATCGGTTTGGGCATGCTTTCCACTGCTATTCCGGTCATTGCCGTAGTTGTAGGCATTATAGCCTCTTATCTTTTTGCTGCCGGTTTTGATTTTTCCAATGTAGGCTTGGGGCTCTACGGCATCGGTATAGCTGCCGTAGGTATGCTCTCCACTTTGGGCATTACGTTGGCTACGGATGCTTATGGATCTATTGCCGACAATGCCGGTGGCAATGCCGAAATGTCCGGTCTGGGCGAGGAAGTGCGCAAGCGTACCGATGCGCTCGATTCTCTGGGTAATACAACAGCCGCTACGGGTAAGGGTTTCGCCATCGGCTCTGCCGCGTTGACGGGACTCGCCCTGCTTGCGTCCTACATAGAAGAGATTCGCATCGGACTGACGCGTTTGGGTGCTACCGACATTTCTGTGGGCGGTGAGACGGTATCGGTGCAGGATGCCACCTTCTTCGATTTCATGCACCATTATGATGTAACGCTGATGAATCCGAAAGTGCTTTCGGGAATGTTTCTTGGCAGTATGATGGCTTTCTTGTTCTGTGGCCTGACAATGAATGCCGTAGGTCGTGCCGCTGCGCACATGGTGGATGAAGTGCGCCGCCAGTTCCGCGAAATAAAAGGTATCCTTACCGGTGAGACGGAGCCTGATTATGAACGTTGTGTGGCCATTTCCACAAAAGGCGCGCAACGCGAAATGGTGGTTCCGTCATTGATAGCAATCATCGCTCCTATCCTGACCGGACTGATCTTCGGCGTGCCCGGTGTGCTGGGATTGCTTATTGGCGGACTTAGCAGCGGATTCGTGCTTGCTATCTTTATGGCGAACGCCGGTGGTGCGTGGGATAATGCCAAGAAATACGTAGAGGAAGGAAATTTCGGCGGAAAAGGCAGTGAGGTGCATAAAGCTACCGTTGTGGGGGATACGGTAGGCGACCCGTTTAAAGATACTTCCGGTCCGAGCCTTAACATTCTTATCAAACTGATGAGCATGGTGGCTATCGTAATGGCAGGTCTTACTGTTGCTTGGAGCGTGTTCTAAACCTACAATATTCGTCTTGTAAGACGAAATTATTCATCCTATGGGACGGATTTATTCCTCCCATGGGATGATTTTTTTTATCTCATGAGACGAATATATTTGTTCTGTGGGACGGATCTGCTTCCGATAGGAAGCCTTATCCGCTCCCGGCTTATATCGAACAAAACAAGGTTACCAAGAACGGTACGCTGAAGTCGACCACAAATCCGTGGAATATGGAGACTACGACGAATTGCTGTCCGGCGGTACGGGTGATTATCGGGAGTGTGGTGTCCATTGTCGTAGCTCCCCCCGCCGAGATGGGAGCTAAATTGCCGAACCAGCGCACCAGCAACGGTGCAGCCAGTAAGGTGAGTATTTCGCGGCTGATATTGGCAAGCAGTGCAATGGTTCCCAGTTCGGCTCCTTTGTATTCGGTGATGAAGATGCTGGAGAGTGAATAATATCCGAAGCCCGAACCTACTGCCAGGCAATCGGTCAGCGAGCGGTGAGTCAGGATGAGGCTGACTGCTGCTGAACCTGCCAGTGTGCCCAGTATCGTCATGATGGGCAGGAAAACCAATCGCGGATTGAGCGAACGGAAGTTCTTCAATGTTTGCGGGTCATTGCCCACACTTAATCCCACGCTGAACATCAGTGCACAAAGAGCGTAGAAGCTGATCCGGCTGTCCATGACTATGTCAATGGGTATCAGATGGGAAACTCCGCAAAGCGTACCCAGCACGAAGAAACCGATTATGATAAGACTGCCTTTCATGCCGCTTCTCCTTTCTTCTTATATAAAGCCTTCCATAATGCCCAGGCAGCAATGACACTTCCCAAAGTTCCGCCCAAGGTCAGTATGATTGCTTCAATCCCTATGGTGTGCAGCCCTTTGATGATTTGTTCGTTTCCGCCTACTTCAACTCCGAGAATGAAAAGCAGCACCCAGATCAGTACGGTAATGACATTGTGGATTCTGCACAAATTCTTTCTTCGTAAGAGATAGCCCAGCAACATTCCTGTGAGCATCAGTCCGATAATTATAAACATGTCTGTTGTCTTTTTATTTGCCGGCAAAGATAATCATATTATTTATTCTCTTTAAAACTCCCGTTTACTTATGAAAAGATTTATCTTTGTATGCTTTAATGTAGTGATATATGCTGTTACCTTATTTGAACAAAGAACTGATAGAAGCCGGTTGTGACGAAGCCGGGCGTGGCTGCCTTGCGGGAGCTGTTTATGCTGCCGCCGTTATCTTGCCCAAAGACTTCAAGAACGAATTGCTGAACGACTCCAAACAACTTACCGAAAAGCAACGGTATGCCCTGCGTGAAGTTATAGAAAAAGAGGCTTTGGCGTGGGCGGTGGGAGTTGTCTCTCCGGAGGAAATTGATAAGATAAACATCCTGAACGCCTCTTTTCTCGCCATGCATCGTGCTGTCGACCGGTTGCAGTTGCGTCCGCAGCATCTGCTCATCGACGGAAACCGCTTTAAGAAATACCGGGAACTGCCGCATACGACCGTTGTGAAAGGCGATGGCAAATATCTTTCCATTGCGGCTGCCTCCATTCTTGCCAAGACCTATCGCGATGATTATATGAACCGGCTGCATGAAGAATACCCTTATTACGACTGGAATCATAATAAGGGCTATCCCACGAAAAAACACCGGGCGGCGATTACTGAACGGGGAACTTCCCCCTATCATCGCATGACCTTTAACCTGCTGGGCGACGGACAGTTGGAACTTCCTTTTTTATAAATGCTGCTCTAATAAATCTATCCGTTTACATAGGAGGTCAATAATTCTGCTATTGGCTTTGATGAGTTCACGAAGGTCATCGTAGTTGGGGACGGCATTCTCATTTTCATTGTTATTGTCAGAATATGAGTGCATATTCTTGCTGATGTGACTAAATAATGCTAAAGCGGATATATCCAGTACTTTTGCAATCTTGTCCAACCTTGTCAGTGTTAGGTCAGTTTCTCCATACTCAATTTTGCAGTAGGCGCTTGTGGAGAGATTTAATTTCTCGCTCATCTGTTCTTGAGTTAAATTCTTTTCCAAGCGTAACAATTGCAATTGTTGGCCTGCAATTTTCTTTAGTTTTCTTTCCATTCTGTTTGCATTTCGGATAGTAGTATCCGTTTATTGGGTAAATGTAATAAAATTAGTGGACATACGCAATATTAAAATGTGTTTATCTTTGTTAGCGAAGAGAAACACATATGTATGACCGATGAATACAGTGGAATATCATTGTTAAGTAAACGGAAAAATCGATTACACATTTATTATAAACCCTGAAACAGGGACGGTATCTCTGCTTCATATTAACAATTACAGGTTATGAAAAAGTATTTATTTGTTTTATTGGGTCTTTTGGTCTTTAGTGCTACCACTGTTTATGCTCAGGAGTTAACAGAAAAAGAGAAAGAAAGACAAGAGAAAGAGGCGAAAAAACAGGCTAAAGAGAATGCCAAGAAAGAAGCTAAATTAAAGAAAGCCGCTAAAAAGGATGCCAAGATTGTTCAATTGCGTACAGAATATGAAGAGTTTTTGGTAGAGTGGACACCGATTGAAGCCAATATCGGTATTGCAGAAGTTGATACTTTCTTTGTGCACACGAATGAGTTGTTTGCTTTGTTGCAACAGGTGGAGGAGAATACAGCTTTCATAGAAATGGTTCCCGAACCTTACTTTGATGAAGAAATGGGAGTGACAGACACGATTTGGAATGCCAAAAACAAGAAAACAGATGAGCCTATAGCCAAGAATGACGCATTGAAAGTATATAGCATCGCTACTTTGAATTTGACGGAAGCTGCTCGCGGGGTTTCTCTTACTGCCGAGAGCGTATCGGCGCTGGCTTCCCTGACTTCAGACCCATTGAAAGCATTGACCATTGGGAAGAAAGTGAAGCAGGCTACGAAAGCCATCAAGATGTCTGTGAATGTGATTCCACTGATTCAGCGCAATATCAAAGAAAATACGGAGAAGCTGAAATATAAGAAAGCCAATGAAGGCCAGGAAGTTAAAGAAGAATAGTTGTAAATTGGGAATAGCATGATGAGAAAGATAATTTTATTGTTTGTAATGATTACTCTTGCTTTGGGCGTTTTTGCTCAAAGCAAGGGTAAAAATGCCATGACTTTACGTCTTGTGGATATTAAGGTAACGGATGGGGCCTTGGTGAATATTGCTAAAGAGCAGGAGGCTAAAGGAAATACCAAGCCTATGGATATGATTCGCATTTATGAGGGGAATGTACGTGCCAAATTGGATGAGGTGGCAAAGGCCAGCGGACGTTTTGAAATATCCGATGAAAACACATTGGATGCACTGACTCGGGATGCAGAAGCCAGTTTATTTATGAAGATGTCCAGAGCAGAAAAAATAGAGTATGTATCTTCCAAGCAAAATGACTATACACTTTCTTGTGATATAGGCAGTTGCCAGTTTACTCGCAAGGCGGGTGGGGCAGGCTATTCTTGCGTACTTCGTCTGAAAGTCAGTATCAGTGATGCACGCGATTCCACTGCGGCTGCATTGATTTCACGTGAATTCATCAGTGATATAAAGAAAACTGCTATCCGTCCCAACAGAAATGCCGCTTGTCAAGAGGCTCTGTCTACTTTAACGGAACCTTTAACGGATTTCTTTCTGAATAACATTCCGGTATACGGGCTTTTAGGTTATGAGGGGGATGAATATATCATTACTTGCGGTGAGAATCTGAATATAAGGAAAGGAGATCAGTTTCAGGTTTCTTTGGTAAAATATAATGGAGGGGAACGCCAGAGTGAAGTGGTCGGTGAGGTGAAAGTACAGGATCTGCGGGCATCCACTTCCGCAATTTCTTTTTCTGAAGGTAAGGATCGGGTAATAGAGCTGATTCCTACATTGGATGTCAACAGTTTCTTGCAATGTAGACTATTATTATTAAAATCTCGTTGATATATGAAGAAAGTTTTGATTTTTTCTTTTTTCTGTTCGCTGTTCTTTACGGTGTCTTTTGCTCAAAAAGTGAAACCGGTGAATTATGGCGGCTCAGTAAATTTAATAGAGGTGAGAGGGCGTGGCTATGATGCAGTATTGGTGCTTCGTACGCTGGGTTACGGTAAAAACGATGCTTTGGCGCAGGAAGATGCGGAGGTACGTGTAATACGCGCTTTGCTGTATTCCGGTTTCTCGAAGGATTATCCTGCAGTAATTTCAATGTCGGAAACGGAAGCTGAAACAAAGAGCCAGGGCAAGTTACTCGCCTTTTTTGAGAATAAAGAGTATAAGGATTGTATAAGTTCGGTAAAGCCTATGGGAAAGCTGGACAAGGTAAAGGGCGAAAAGGTGAAGAAAAAGCCCTTTGATGTTACAGTCAATTACTATGTTCTGAAAAATAAGATAGCAAACATGAATTTTGACTCGTTTGGGTTTTGATTAATATAGATGATTATGAGAAGAAGATTTGTTTTCTTTTTAAGCATGTTTTTGCCGCTGTGTCTTTTTGCTCAGGGCAATCAGGCGAGACAGCCGAATGTAATGGTGGTTCCGTTTGTTGAACCCGGCGAAGGGGAAAATGACCGTATAAAAGATGCGGTTTTGAATGATGAGGCTGTGCCCTTGGCTCTTTCCAAAATAAAGGAGCAGTTCAATTTGCGTAATTTCAAGACGATTGACTTTATGACAGAGTTTCAAAGGGTACAGAATCGTGCTTATGCGGCATCAGCGTTGAATGCTAAGTCTACCGGATTGCAAACCTATGTAGATGGAGCGCGGGCGGATATCTATGTGACGGTGAAAATTACCAAAGAAGATTTTGAAGGCGGTGCTTCCAATGTCACCCTTTTGATGGAGGCAAAAGAGCGTGAGACCGGTTTCTCGCTGGCTAATGCGAGTATTGTGAGCGACCGTTTCCGCGCATCTAAAAAGGAACTGACAGAATATGCCCTGGAAGGTATTTCAGAAAATTTCTTCAATCAGCTGAAACAAGCCTTTCGCGATATGGTGAACAATGGGAGGGAGGTGAACATAACCGTTAATGTTGATGAAAACTGTGACTTCGATATGGAAAACGATGTTGTCGGTATAAAAGATATGACTCTGAGTGACGAACTTGATGAGTGGGTACTTGAAAATGCCTTTAAAGGTAATGGTGAAATTCGTTCGGGGGGTAATGGTCTGAATGTTTATATGCGTGTGCCGGTATATGATCCCGAAACGGGGAGGCCACGTTCCATAAAATCGGAGACAGGTAAGTTGAGAAGGTTTGCATCAAGCCTGTTGAAAGACAAAGGTTATACGGTCAGTGAAAAAGCGGCTTCCGGGCAGTATATACAGCTTTTGATTCAAAATTCCAGAGAATAACATTGGGCTGAATGTCCGGCAGGTATTGGTGGATACAATAACATAGCCGGGCATTTGCTTTTTAATAATTATGAGTATGAAGAGATTCTTATTTCTATTGGTGACAGGCTTCTGTGCTATCCAGCTTTTGGGGCAAACGGTTAATTTCTCTGTGCAACCTTTGTCTGAGGGGAGTGAGTTATCCGCAGCATCGCAAGAGATGCTTCAGAATAAGCTGAAACAGATTATTACCCGCAACAGTGCGGGTGCGGCAAATGACTATAATGTTTTTGTCATAGAACCTTTGATAATGGTGGTTGATAAGCAGTCCACGTCAGGGCTGATGCGTAATACTACTCTTGTAAAGGGGGAGTTGACGTTAGTGGCCAAAAATAAAGTGGACGGAAGCATGTATCACAGTGCGGTAGTGGCTGTGTCCGGACAAGCGGCAGAAGGCGCCGACCCTTATAAGGCTATGATTATGGGCATTCGTGCCACCGATCCGATTTATACCCGTTTCATCCGTATAGCCCGCCAGAAGATACAAGATTATTATGCCGTTAATTGTGCAACTATACTTCAAAAAGCTCAAAGCCTTTATAGCTTGAAGAGGTATGAGGAAGCTTTGAGCTATCTTTCTGCGATTTCAGAGAGTGTACCTTGTTATGAGCAGGCTTCCGTACTTCAGGCGGAGCTTGCACAGTATGTACCCGGTACACAGCCCGATACGGTGATTATAGAGAAAGTGATTGAGAAACCTGTCGAGGTGGAAAAGATTGTGGAAGTTGAAAAGATAGTGGAGAAGCCCGTTGTCGTGGAAAAGGTCATTGAAAAGCCTGTGATCGTAGAGAAACCGGTTGTTCGGGAAACTCCGAAGACAGAATGTGAAATAACTTTTTCCACTAATAAACTGCAGTTTATTGTATTGAAATGTTATGGTGATGTTGCACAACAGCGTATTACAATCTTGGCTGAGATGACTAATCTGGATACAGGCCGGAATACGGAGGAGTATCTGCGGGTAAATTCGGCTGTGACCGACAATGGTGCGGAATGTAGCAACTTTGAGATTCAGAATGGACATTGGATGAAAATGCCGCCTCGCGTGAAGCTCCGTCGTGAATTCTATGTTACGAAGGTCTTTGATAAATTTCCAGCTTTCTCTTATGTGGAGTTGAAGATTGCAGATACTCAGGTTTATATTCGTAATCTGCCTATACGGTGGCAATAAAAAATAGATGCTTATGAAACGATTGATGTGGGTGATTTGTGCATTGTTGCTGGCAGCAGGCATGAACGCCCAAACTAAAGTGATGGAGAAGAGTGCCAAGAAAGTTCCGGGATGGATGAATACTGCCGTAGATGACTACTTGATAGTTTCTGTAACCGTCGGTTCTTTGGCAGAAGGACAGTCGAAAGTGTTACAGGAAATTACGGAACGTATTATTCAGGCTGTGGCAAATAACGTATCTGTATCCAAAGAGAATGTCCTTTCGGAAGTGAATACGGATGGAAATATTGAGTCCTCGGATGCTTTTATGCAGGTATCTAAGATGAAATCGGCAAATCTTCCTTTTCTGAAAGGTATCTCTCTTTCTAATGTAGAAGAAATCTATTGGGAAAAGGTACAGGATAAATCCACGAAAAAGGAATATTATAACTATTCGGTGAAATATCCGTTTTCAAAGGCGGAGCAGCGTAAGTTGGTGGCAGAGTTCGAGGCGTTGGATGCAGAGAAGGTGGCGCAATACAAGGCGTTGGAACAGAAAGTACATTCGATAGAGTCGGTGGATGAAATCAAACAAGCTGTTTTGGAGTTGAATACCTTATCCGAGTACTTTTTTGATGCTGTGCGTTTGAGTCAGGTGAGGGGTTTAATCAGCCGCTATAACGAACTCTATAAAGCGATTTCCGTAACCGGAACTTTTCTTGAGGATGGGAAATACCAATGCCAAGTATTGCTTGAGGGCAGTCCGGTAAAAGTGTCTGCAGTTCCAAAGGCTACTTCTAACTGTGCCAGCCAGGTCAGTGTCCGGCCTGATAATGGCAGGTTTATTATTGCTTATAATGCGGTAGACTGCTTGCCCGAAGAGGAGAACTTGTTGGACATTACGTTTGTCATTAATGGGAAACGTATCCAGCACCGGGCTTTTTTGAATGAATCGGGAGCAAGTGGAGTCTCTTTTTCGGTAGTGCCCGAAGGGAAATTGGTTCTCACCGCCGATTCCGTAGTGTCTGCCGACAGGAAATTGTTCAATATCAATATCCGTCTCACGCTCAACAATCGCGGAGGCACTCCTTTTGGATTGAAATCACTGGAGCTTCATAT
>OLSK01001779.1_pt1 | contig 15053 bp, 14 predicted proteins | sample 1672781 | NCBI WGS metagenome assembly OLSK01 (sample SAMEA3136723, study PRJEB25190) | human gut metagenome | biome: human gut; feature: human-associated habitat; material: faeces | place: Austria | collected 2013 | reverse complement strand
TGCGGCATCATACGTCCTCCTTCCGCCGGGGGATGGGCCGAAAGTCCGGCTTTCCCGGCAAGCTGCCGGGCAGCCCTCGCTCCATAGGCGGCGGTGGTGGCACCTCGTCGTCCCGCTCCCCGGCATAGAAGGCCCGGTTGTTCTCCACCAGCTCCGCCAGCGTCACCGGACGATAGCGGTTCACGTCCACCCCGGCATTCAGCACACGGGGCAGCTGCCGCAGCAGCTCATAGTCCCGGCCCCGTCCGTGGTGGAGGTGTCCGTGGATCATGTAGCCCCGCTTGTGGTACAGCATGGGATAGTGGCACAGGAGGATGTGCGTCTCCCCGTCGTCGATCTCGTTGAAGTCCGTCACCATCTCGAACCAGCGGTACAGCCGCCCGGCGTCCTCATAGCCGGTGTCGTGGTTGCCACGGATCAGGTGCTTATGGCCCGACAGCCGCTCCAGCAGCTCTCCCGGCACCCGGCCGCCGTTCCAGCCGATGTCTCCCACCAGATAGACGGTGTCCTCCGGACCCACGGTGTCGTTCCAGTTTTTCACCAGTGCCTCGTCCATCTCCTCTACGGTGGCAAAGGGCCGGGAGGGAAGCAGCGGTGCATAGTGAAAGTGCAGATCGGCGGTATAGTAGATCATGGTGCTCTCCCTTCTCCGGCGGATATTTTTCTCTATCATACCGTCTCCGCCGGTCTGCGTCAAGAGTTCATTCCGTATGGCGGAATTTTTCTGCGTTTTTTCGGCCTCAGATTCCGCTATGCCGTCGAAATGACCAATTCCCCGGAAATGGGCCAGCGCAGCCCATCGGGAAAAGCCTCCGTTTCCGGACAGAAAAAAGAGCGCCCCGCGGGTAGTGGCGCATAAGACAGGTTTATAAGGTTTAGAGAGAACAGCGTGGCGGAAGTCACGCTGTTCTGCTTTTTGATGCGTGCGTGAGCATTTCGGCAATGATGCTCTCCGGCAGGAAACCAATGCAGGCAAGGCTGATATGCACATCTTGCACTCGCTGCCCGCTGCTCTTATCCGGCGCGGAAACATAGGCCCTGTTCACAAGATCATGCAGCGCAGCGGGCGTCAGTTCCTGCAAGTTGTGGTATTTCTTCGCCCGGAGGATGAACTGCTCAATGCTGTCGGCTTCTTTCTCCTGCTGGGTAATCTCCTGCTCCAAAAGCTGCATTTTCTCCGTCAGCTCTGCTTGCTCATTTTCATAGTCGGCGGACAGCTTTTCAAATCGGCTATCATTGATTTTGCCGGAGATATTGTCCTCATAGAGCCGTTTGAACAGACGGTCGAGCTCTTCCATCCTGCGCTGTGCCTGCGTGAGCTGTCTGCGCTTTGCGGCGAGTTCTTTCTTGAAGTCCTCCTTACGCTTTGCACCCAATTTATCGCGGAACAGATCCTCACAATCGGAGATATACCAAAGCAGAACTTGCAGAAATTTCAGCACGCCCTTTTCCAGAACAACCGCGCGGATGAAGTGCGTCCCGCACACGTCTTTTCCCTTCTTGCGAGAGGTAGAGCAGACGAAATGATCCTGTCGTTCTTCAAAGTTCCGCGAGGTGCAGTAGTACATTTTTTCTCCGCAATCGGCACAGTAGGCAACGCCGGAAAAGAGGTTGCTCTTGCCCGTTCTTGCCGGTCTGCGTTTGTTGCGGCGCAACTCCTGTACCCGCTGAAAGGTTTCCTCATCCACAATGGCTTCGTGGGTGTTTCGGAATACCTTCCATTGCTCCGGTGGATTCTCGATGGTCTTCTTGATTTTGTAGGACTGCCGGTGCGTTTTGAAGTTCACGGTATGCCCGCAATACTCCATCCGTTCCAGAATTGCAGCAACGGTACTGCCGTTCCAGTTGTAAGGATTGTCAGGCAAAGCGCAGCGGACTTTTCGTTTTTGCCTGTCCTGATAAACGGTGGGCATCAACACATGATCCTCTTTCAGCATCCGAGCGATCTGTGTCGGACCGTTCCCGTCCATGCAGAGGGAAAAGATGCGCTTGACCACCTGTGCCGCTTCCAGATCGACGAGCCAATGCTCTGAATGATCCGGGTCTTTGACGTAGCCATACGGCGGAATTGTCGTCAGGTGTTCGCCGGATTCTCCCTTGAGCCGGAGTGGGGTACGCACTTTCTTGCTGCCGTCCCGAACGTAGTATTCGTTGATAATGTTGACGAACGGGACGAACTCATTGTCTTGCTGGTTGGCACTGTCCACACCGCTGTTGACGGCAATGAACCGCACGTTATTCTGTGGGAATGTGATCTCGGTATACATCCCAACTTCCAGATAATTTCGACCGATGCGGCTCATGCCCTTCGTGATGACCGTGCCAATCTTCCCTTCTTCCACCAGCGCCATCATGCGCTGCCAATCCGGTCTTTGAAAGTTCGCGCCCGTGTAACCGTCATCCACAAAGAACTCCGTATTGCGGAAGCTGTGTTCCTTTGCATATCGGCTGAGATAGGCTTTTTGATTCACAATGCTGTTACTGTCGCCCTGTGATTCATCGTCACGGGACAGGCGGCAATACAGCGCGGTAATTTTGTCAGACTGCTTCATAGTAGATTCCTCCATCATCTGAGGACAGTCTGCCAAGACAAGGTTGCTGTTGGTCACGATCACACACTCCCCTCGGAGTCGATCAGCTTCACCGCCTTTTCGGTAAGGGCGTGCGTTCCGTCAAAACTGGCAGTAAAGCGGTAGATGGTGTTTCCTTCTTTCAGGCGTATCGTGATCTGCGGCAACTCCTGCCAGAGAGGAACGAGGGCACTGCGGCTGCCGTCCGATTCCACTTGGGCGTTACGTTTCTTGTTATCCATTTGCACCTTCCTTTTCATTCAGATTTCCGAGCAGTGCCGCATGAATCTCCCGGAGCAAAGTGCGTGATATGACCTATTGCTATTCAGTATATCACGACAATTTCCGGGATTCCACTGGGCAATGTACAGGGATTCACAGGAGAATTACGGGCAGTTCGCCGGGTCGCACAGCCGCCCGTGCCAGTCAAGGAATCGGCTTCGCCTCGCTGCGTGTCCTTGACAGGCTCGTTCGCCTGTGCAAGCCGGTAATCAAGGCGGCGATACCGCCATTTGCCAATGAAAATTAGCTGCATTTCAAGGTTTTTTCAATCTCTTATTCCAATTATAACAAGAACAAACGTTCGAGTCAATGTGATTGTTTGAGGAAGAGCAAGCACAGCAAGTGTAGCTACACTTGCGAAAAACGGCGTGGGTTGACCGGGATTTCCTTGCAGAGCAGCAAGCAAATCCGGTGAGTACCCACACCGAAAAAACAGGGCGTTCCGGCTGACTGCCGAAACGCCCAGTTTTCATTTTTGGGATAGTCCCAAGCCCTTATGTTCGTGAAAAATTGCGAAAGTTCACCAGCTATACTCTGATAACTGGAATGTGTAGGATTCGCCGGGAGTAACGTCATAGATCACAACAGAGTCATCCTTGAATTTATCTCCGGCGCTCAGAGAAGATAGGTATATATTGCCGGAGTCTACCAGATAACCCGCACTGTCATATAGCTTATAACTAATCATATCATACCCGGAATCATTGCTCCCGCTCTTCTTTTCTCCGGTAATCGTAATGGTCAGCTGCGGAGAATAGTCTTTGTCAAACTTAAATTCGGCTCCTTGAATTTGGATCACGGATGCCGTACTCCCCATGAAGTCTTTCACCTTCAGATCCAGCGGAAATGAATCAAACGTCACTTGAACATCTTCAATAGGCAAGCAATACAGAGCATCGCAGTTTGCTTCGTCAAACTGAACTGCGTTTTCCTTGTACACGGTGAAATAAACCTTCCCGCTTGCGGATTTTCCGGCTTTGATCTCAGAGGCAGGGATTCTCACATTGGCAAGATATTGCTCTCCGGCAGCTTGGCTGGAATAATAACTGAAATCATCAGTAGAAACGGACTTTGTACCAGCATAAACCTCTTCATCCGCATCATTTACGATTCGAATATCCACATCAACATCGGCTGACAGGGACTTATCATTTTTATCAGCCAAACCAAAGAAAAGGCTGTAATCGCTTGTTCCCTCGTTATACTGGAAAGACCAGCTTTTCAGTGTTTCAACATGGGATGCTGACGATCCGCACCCACTCAGCAACAATGCAATTACAAGTCCCCACATAAGAAAGAATCGTTTCATTTCTGCGTCTCCTTATCTGTCTGTGCCTTTATTGCATGGAACATTTCTTGTTCGAGCAAATGCTTTTGCTTTGGATCCATCATGCAGTAATTGCGATTGCACCGCTCGCTTAGAAAGCAAGTCTCGCAGATAAGCTGTTTAACTTCCTGCATAATCAGTTCATCATCGCTGGGAAGCTCGTAGGCTTCGATCTTTTGGATGCCTGTCGGGTTACGCAGTCCGTAGTCAATCAGTTTTCCATTTCCGGTTTTTACATAGCGGTAGACCTCGGCGCAGAACGAAACACTGTCACCAACGGCGCACTCTTCAAAGCCGGATTTGTCCATCCAGACGTGATCCTCTTTTCCGTCAAACATTGTCCCATCGGTGTACATTCCACTAATGAAAATCCGCTTGAAGCAAATATGTTTTGGATTGACTTTCTCAATCTGTCCTTTGAATTCAAGCAGATAATTAAATATGCCGTTTGCAAATCCGGAACGATAAGCGTGCCCTAAAGAAGCAAGCTGAACATCCAGATATTCATCATAGGACATCTTTTCTGCGCCAACGACATCCTTACGAGAATCCGGATTGAAAAATACGAGGCCGTCTTCTTCATCTACGCATGTATCTTCTCCATAGTAGATTGCCAAAAGCGATTCTTCATCTGGATACTTGGCAATCAGAGCAGCGGCTTTTTTGAGCCGCTCCTGCCGCTTTTGCCTTTCGCAGCGTTCGCACTCATGCTGCTCCGCAAGGATGCGATCCTCTATGTGCCTGCTTTCGTCTTTTGTCAGCAATGGAGATAAATGTTCAACGCAATCGTAATCGCCATTTTCCATGCGTGTTTTGAAGCGGACAAGAATCTCTTTCAGTTCCTGAGCAGACAGATACCTCGCCTTGTCAATAGAACAGCTATGGTAACACCCCGTGTTTATGTTGCCATGCCCATCGCCGTACATAATGGCGGTATTCCATGGGCAAAAATAATGTTCTTTCTGGATGAGCCTTCCTCGCTTCAAGCCCTCCTCAAATTCCGGAAAGACCGCTGGATTGCCGCAGCCTTCGTGATCCTCCACCCAAAATCCGGAAGGACCCTTGTCCGCGTGGCGGATCATCACATTGATTGCATCGACCATAGCCTTTTTCGTTTGTTTGTCATTCATAATCCAAACCTCCGTTAATAAGTGCCGCCAGACAGCGACCTGACATGTTAACGTGGCCTTTTAGAGCTTTTATGGAAATTATAGCATGTTTCTTTGTAATTGTCTATCCTACTTACTCGGCAGGACAGGCGAAAACAGTTTTCAAATTCAGAGGTTTCTATCGCTGTAAATGATGTGCTGCTTATGGAAAGGGATTCCACTGTTCATTGGATGGTGAACAACTAATTGTAACCATGCAATAGCGAACGGAACGGTGAGTGCAGTACACGGATTGCAGAAGCGCGGAATAAGGGACAAAATTATCGTTTTCGCAAACTTCTTTCCTATCCTCACAAGGATTGGTTTGAGTGAGAGATTTCTGACTACTTTTCTGAAAGATGATATCAGAAGTACCCTTATGAAACAGGTTGGAAATCGGCATTTAACTGACCTATGAGCTGTACTTGTGCAAGGGCATGGACGCATCGTTGCCCATGATTTTGCGTTGCTCACAGGGAAGCTAATTCCGGATTATCGACCTTAAATCGTACAAAATCCATCCTATCCATCTACCATCAACAAAGGCAACTGCAAAAGCAAAGGGGCATGTGCCTTAATGACACATACCCCTTTTGTCAGCAACCCTTGTCCAGCAACTGCCATATTATTTGTTTCGTGAAACCTGTTTTATGGACAGCTATCCGCCGGTAGTCTATTGCACGGTTTCCCCTCATATAGTCTTCCATACGAAGAAAAGATGAGGTGGAACTATGGAAAACACAGCCAATCACATTACCCTGACCGGGACGCTGGCGTCCCTGCCGGAATATTCACACCAGAACCACGAGCGGAGATTTTTCCGCTTTCTGCTCGCCGTGGAGCGGCTTTCGGGCACGGAGGATCTGCTGCCGGTTCTGGCCGCGGAGGACGTGTTGGAGCAGGCGGAGCTGTTCGAAGGCGAACGCTTCACCATCGAGGGCCAGATCCGCTCGTTCAACAACCGCGAGCCGACCGGCCGCCGTCTGATCCTGTGCGTCTACGCGCTTTCCATGACGACGACGGACGCGCCTATGCAGAACGAGGCCGTCCTGACCGGCACGGTCTGCAAGCCGCCCGTCTACCGGCAGACGCCGCTCGGACGGCAGATCACCGATCTGTGTCTGGCCGTGCCGCGCCTGTACCGCAGGACGGATTATATCCCCTGCATTTTGTGGGGCCGGACGGCGCTGGCCGCCGCCGAATACCCGACCGGCACGGAGCTGACGCTCACGGGCAGGCTCCAGAGCCGGACGTATCTCAAAAACTTGGGCGAGACGAGCGAGACGCGTACCGCGTATGAATTCTCCGTCAGCGCCTGTGAGCGCGTCCCGGAGCTCGCGATTTTTTAGAAATTTCTTTCCATTCCGCGCAACCAAGCGTCCGAAATTCCGTCTTTATAGGCAGAACACAAAAGAAAGGGGAACCCAACATGAAAAAGCAATCGATTCTTGCCATTCTCATTGCCGCTCTGCTGGTCCTGACTGTTTTTACCGGCTGCGCGGCAAGCTCCAAAATGGCGGCAGCGGACACTGCGTCCGTGCCCAACGGCTATTACGATTCCAAGCAGGAGGCAGCCGCCGCCGAGACGCCCATGGAGGCGCCCGCCGAGCCGGAGGAGGAATTCGCCTACGACACCGTTGCCACGACCGAAGCGGGCAGCGGAGCCGCCGAAACGCCGGAGCCGGATGCTTCCGTCGCCGACTACACCGAAAAGATCATCTATACCGCGTCCGTCTCCATCGAGACGACCGAGTTTGACAAGGCGGTCGCCGCGCTGGAATCGCAGGTGCAGAAGATCGGCGGCTTCGTAGAAAGCTCCAACGTCACGGGCGACACCCAGTACAATTCTGACGGCACGACCACCGTCGTCAACCGCTGGGCGTATTATACCGTCCGCATCCCGTGCGAGCAGTTTGAAGCCTTTCTGCACGAGACAGAGGGCTTCGGCAACGTAATCTCCACCAGCCGCGACGCGCAGAACGTCACGTCGGCCTATACCGATTACGAAGCGCGCCTGTCCAGCCTCAACACGCAGGAGGAGCGGCTACTCGATATGCTCTCGAAGAGCGAGGACGTGGAGACGCTCATCGCGCTTGAGCAGCGGCTGTCCGACGTGCGCTATGAGATCGAGTCCATTGAGCGCAGCCTGCGCAACTATGATATGCAGATCAGGTATTCGACCGTGGATCTCGATCTGCGCGAGGTCGAGGTCTACACGCCGACCGTTCCGGTCCGGCGCACCTTCGGCCAGAAGCTGTCCGATTCCCTGTCCGACGGCTGGACGGGCTTCGCCCGCGGCGTGCAGAACGTCATTCTGAGTCTGGCCTCCGCGCTGCCCGCGCTGGTTCTGCTGGCCGTGATCGTCATTGCCGTGATCGCCGGGATCAAAACCGCCCGTAAAAAGCGCAAAGCAAAATTCACCGCCCAGCAGGAGCCCCCGCAGGACCCGAAGCCGTGATCCGGCTATTAAGAACCCGCTAAGATACGCCCGGCCCACTTGACGGCCGGGCATTTTTCTGCTTTAATAGGCGTGATAAAAGGGAGTAGCAGGCGGTTTCCCCCGCGTCGGCTGCGTCAGTACGGCAAAAATGCCCGCAGTCGACTGAAATTGTGAGACTTTTACCGAAGCATCGCGTATGCTTGGGTAAAGGTCTTTTCTTTTTATCAAAAAACAAAACAGGAGGACTTTTTGTGGCGCAGTTATTTTCAAACATCAGCAATCTCAACTGGCAGCAGGCGGTCATGTGGCTGATCGGCGGGATTCTCATCTATCTGGCGGTCAAACGGGATATGGAGCCTGCGCTGCTGCTGCCGATGGGCTTCGGCGCGATCCTGGTCAATCTGCCGCTGTCCGGCGCGGTCACGCAGGCCATCGACGGCGTGGAGGAGATCGGCGTTCTGAACGTGCTGTTCGACGCGGGCATCGCGAACGAGCTGTTCCCGCTGCTGCTGTTCGTTGGCATCGGGGCCATGATCGATTTTGAGCCGCTGCTGAACGACCCGAAGCTCATGTTCTTCGGTGCGGCAGCGCAGTTCGGCATTTTCTTCACCTTCAGCCTTGCGGCCCTTCTGGGCTTCCCCATCAAGGACGCGGCGGCCATCGGCATCATCGGCGCGGCGGACGGCCCGACGGCGATCTTTATGGCGAATTTCCTGAAATCCAACTATCTGGGCGCGATCATGGTCGCGGCGTATTCGTACATGGCGCTCGTGCCGATCGTGCAGCCGCCGGTCATCCGCGCGCTGACCACAAAGCACGAACGGATGATCCGTATGCCGTACCACCAGCACACCGTCAGCAAGCGCACGAAGATCCTGTTCCCGATCATTATCACCGCCGTCTGCGGCATCGTCTCGCCGCGAAGCGTGGCGCTGGTGGGCTTTTTGATGTTCGGCAACCTGCTGCGGGAATGCGGGGTGCTGAACTCCCTGAGCGAGACCGCCCAGAACGTACTGGCAAACCTCATCACCCTGCTGCTGGGTCTGACCGTAGCCGGGCAGATGACCGCCGACAAGTTTGTCCGGCCGGACACTTTGCTCATCATGGCGCTGGGTCTTGTAGCCTTTATCTTTGATACCGCTGGCGGCGTGCTGTTCGCCAAGCTGGTGAACCTCTTCCTGCCCGAGGGCAAAAAGCTGAACCCCATGATCGGCGCGGCAGGCATCTCGGCCTTCCCCATGAGCGGACGCGTGGTCAACAAGATGGGTCTGGCCGAGGACAACCAGAATTTCCTACTGATGTATTCCATCAGCGTCAACGTTTCCGGGCAGATCGCATCCGTCCTTGCCGGCGGACTGATCCTTTCCCTGATGGCTTAACGGAGGTGCCTTTATGCTTCATCTTTCTTCCTGGATGACCACCCTGCCCATGATGCTCATCGGCATGACCGGTATCCTGCTGGTCATCGGCTTTCTCGTGCTGGTTGTGATGGCGCTGAACTGCCTCACCCGCCGCAAGTAAGAGCAAAAAATAGGATAAGCAAGCCGCCCGGGAGGATCTGCAGATCTTCCCGGGCGGCTTTTTTCACAGGCGCGGACAGTGCAGTTTTTGCAAAATTCATCCCCGGGCGTCCTGCCGGGTGGTGCTGAAGTACTCCTTGGGGGTCATGCCGTACTCCTTTTTAAAGGCGCGGAAAAAGTGGTTGTAACCGCCAAAGCCGCTGGTCTTGTACACCTCGGTGATGGGCAGCCCCTGCTCGATGAGGGTGCAGCAGCGGTCTAACCGCGCCTTTACGATATAGCGGTGCACCGTCTGCCCGGTCTGGCGTTTGAATTCCCGGGCAATATGTTCCCGGGAGACGAAAAACTCCTTTTCCAGCCGCTCCAGCGTCAGTTCCTCGGTAAGGTGCGCCTGAATAAACAAAAACACCTCGTCCAGCATCAGGTAGTGGCGGCTGACCGATGCAGTGTGGAACTCCGCATGGATGCAGGCACGCAGCGCCAGCACCACAAACATTTGCAAAATACCGTGCTCGAACACCGCTGCACCGAACTGGGTGCGCTCCTGCGGGAGCATCAGCAGCTTCCGGGCAAGGTTTTTCAGCAGCATATAGATCTGGCTGTCCGGGCGCACAGCCACCTGCCGGGAGGGCACCACGTTGAAGCTTTTTTCAAGGTCGGTATCTGCGTCCGAAAGCTGCGCCAGCGTCTGGGGGGACAGCTGCACCCGAATAAGTTCCAGCGGGCCGTAAGCACCGGCGTATTCCAGTCTGCCGCCCTGACCGGGCTTGAAGATGATGAGATTCTGCTGCTGTGCGGGCAGCACCACCTCGCTGCACCGGAACACACCGCTGCCCCGCATGACCAGAAACAAATCATAATACGCGCCGGAATAAAATTCCCGGACGGCGCTCTGCTCAAAAAGATAACACTTGGCTGTATAATTCACCAAAAAGTTCTCCATAAAACTGTCATATGTAACAAATTGTTGTACATAATAGAAAAATACAACTGTTATAATTGCATAATACATCAATTTGCGATAGTTTTCAATCATTTTTGGGATATGTATTGATGAAAAATTAACGTATAATGTAACCGTAGAAAAGAGACTTGTGCGAAAAGTCTCGTGGTTTCACTGTTTTTAAGGAGGATAAAACACAATGGACCAGAAAAAGACCATCCGACCCTTCTCCATGAAGGACAAGATCGGCTATACGCTGGGCGATCTGGGCTGCTGCTTCACCGAGCAGTACCGCGCCATGTATCTGTCGATCTTCTACACCCTGATCCTGCAGGTCAACCCCTTCCACGTGGGTATCCTGCTGCTGATCACCAAGATCTGGGACGCCGTGAATGACCCCATCATCGGTGCCTTGGTGGACTCCCGCAAGGCCACCAAGGGCGGCAAGTTCATCCCGTGGATCCGCGCCTTCTCCTTCCCCATGGCAGTGCTGTGCATACTTGGCTTTGTCAATGTAGGCAATATCAACTACGGCCTGCGTCTGGCCTACATGTTCGTCACCTACGTTCTGTACGAGGCGCTGTACACCTGCGTCAACGTGCCCTTCGGTACTCTGTCCAGCGTGATGACCGATGATGTCAGCCAGCGCACCGCACTGTCCCGCTACCGCAGCCTTGGCGGCACCATCTTCATGACCGTTATGGTCATGGTCGGCCCCCTGTTCCTGTATGTGGACAACCAGCCCGTGGCTGGCCGCTTCCTGATGCTGGCCTGCATCTGCGCTATGCTGGGTCTGCTGTGCCTGCAGATCACCTGCGTATGGTGCAAGGAGCGCGTGGAAGTGCCCGAGCGTCCGCAGGGCGAAAAGCTGAACTACCTGCATGTGCTCAAGGAGATCTCTCACAATAAGGCTCTGCTGGGCGTTATGTTCTTCAGCCTGACCGGCATGATCGGTGCTTCCGTGGTCAACGGTCTGAACACCTACCTGTATAAGGACTTCTTCGGCAACGTTAAAATTCAGGCTGTCTCCGGTATGCTGAGCGTGCTGTACGCTGTGCTGTCCTTTGCCATCACCCAGCCTCTGGCCAACAAGTTCGGCAAGAAGGAGTGGTGCTGCATGGGCGCTGGCTTTGCCGCCATCGTGTTCGGCATCCTGTTCTTCTTCCCCGTCCACAACCCTGTGGCCTTCATCGTCATCAACGGTATCTGCTATCTGGGCGCTTCCGGCATGCAGGTGCTGATCTGGGCTATGGTCAACGACGCCATCGACTACCACGAGCTGCAGACCGGCGAGCGCAACGAGGGCATCGTTTACTCCACCTACTCCTTCTTCCGCAAGCTTGCAAGCGCCATTTCCGGCAGCCTGTCCAGCTTTGTGCTGGGTGCCATCGGCTACAACGTTACCGCAGGCGCTGTGCAGACCGCAGGCGTTGTGAACGCCATCTGGAAGAGCTACACCGGCATCTACTTCCTGGGCTACGGCATTGCAGTTGCCATCCTGTTCTTCGTCTACCCCCTGACCAAGCAGAAGACTGCTGAGATGCTGACCGAGCTGAAGGCTCGCCGCGCCGCAAAGGAGAGCAAGTAAACCATGAAGATCTTACAGGTTCAGTTTAAAAACCGCAATGGCCACACCCTGCGCGGCATCGTGACCCTGCCCGACACCGAGGGCAAGGTACCCTTTGTGGTGCATCTGCACGGCTTTGCCGGCAGCTGCAGCGGCTACAAGTCCATGTACACCCATCTGTCCCGCGCTCTGGCAGCGCAGGGCATCGGCAGCGCCCGGTTCGATTTCTACGGCAACGGCGAGAGCGACGGCGAGTTCGAGGATATGAGCTTTGACGGCTTGCACACCGATGCACAGGATATCTTTGCATGGGCCGCTGAACAGCCCTATGTGGACAGCGAAAAGCTGTTCCTCTCCGGCCAGAGCATGGGCGGCTACATTGCCGCCTCCTGCGCACCGGTCATCCAGCCCCACGGCCTGATTTTGCTGTGCCCGGGCGCCGGGATGTGGTTCGGCTGCGCCCAGCGCGCCGACGGCATTATGCAGACCGGCAAGGACTACGCCGACATGGAGGGTCTGTGCTACAAGATGGCTTTTAACTACGAGATGGCAAAGCACCCCGACCCCTTTACCGAGGCCAAGGGCTACAACGGCCCGGTGTTGCTGCTGCGCGCCGACGATGACCGTCTGGTGGACGAGGGCACCTGCAACCGTTACGCACAGGTGTACACCGCACCCGATGTGGACACCATTGCAGGCGGCGGCCACAACTTTGCCACGCTGGCAGCCCGTGCCGCCGTGGAGGAAAAGACCGCAGCATTCATCAAAGCAAATCTGTAAAGCAAAGCGTATCTGCAAGGAGGCTTTCGTATGCAAAACGTGATTCTGCAGCCCATCGAGGTGGGCGGACAGACCTTTAAAAACCGCATCATGTTCCCCCCGCTGACCACCGGCTACGAGAAAAACGGCATGATCAGCGAGCAGGACATGGGCTTCTACACCCGTCTGGCAAAGGGCGGTGTGGGTTACATCGTTCTGGGCGATGTGGCACCCATCAACAGCTTTTCTCCCACCCCCAAGCTGTTTGACGACAGCCAGATCCCTGCCTTCAAGGCACTGGCCGACAGCGTACACGCCTACGGCACCAAGCTGGGCGTCCAGCTCTTCCACCCGGAGTACGACGTAGACGCCATCAACAGTCTGTTTATGCAGAAAAAGTTTGATGAGATGCGTCAGCGCCTGCATCACGACATGATGTTCTTCACCGATGAGGTCAGCGAGGAGATGCTGATGGCCATCATCGATAAGATGTGCGCCTGCGCAGTGCGTGCACAGAAGGCCGGTGTGGACGTCATCCAGATCCACGGCGACCGCCTGAACGGCTGCCTGTGCTCCACCCGCATGAACCACCGCACCGATAAGTTCGGCGGCAGTCTGGAGAACCGCGTCCGCTTTGCCCGCATGCTGACCCGCGCCATCCGCAAGGCTGTGCCGGATATGGTCATCGACTACAAGCTGTCCATCGTCACCCCGCAGCGCGGCAAGGGCGGCATTGACGAAGCCGACGCCGTGCAGTTTGCCCAGTGGCTGGTAGAGGACGGCGTGGATATGTTCCACGTTGCGCAGGCCAACCACACCGGCAACATGGCCGACACCATTCCTCCCATGGGCGTACAGCCCTACGGCTTCTTCGTCAAAATCGCCGGGGACATCAAAAAGGCCGTCAATGTGCCGGTCAGCGCCGTGGGTCGTATCGTGGATGCCGAAATGGCTGCGCGTGTCATCGAGAGCGGCATGGCCGACATGGTTGCCATGGGTCGCCCGCTGCTGGCAGACCCCGACTGGGGCACCAAGATCGCTGCCGGGAAGGCCTGCGATATCCGCCGCTGCATCAGCTGCAACAAGGGCTGCACCGATGCCATCCAGAACCGTCAGTTCCTCTCCTGCGTGCTGAACGCGGAGAACGGCTACGAGAACACCCGCAGCATCCAGCCCGCAGCGCAGAAAAAGAAGATCGCCGTCCTCGGCGGCGGCCCTGCCGGTCTGGAAGCCGCCCGTGTGGCAGCGCTGCGCGGCCATGACGTGACCCTGTTTGAAAAGACCACCACTCTGGGCGGCCAGCTGAACATTGCCTGCGTACCTCCCCGCAAGGAGGAGATGCGCCGCGCCGCACAGGACCTGATCCACGCGGTCTGCAACGCCGGTGTGCACCTGTGCATGGGTCAGACCCGCACCGCAGAGCAGCTGAAGGATGCCGGTTTCGAGGCCGTCATCAACGCTGTGGGCGCACACAGCGCCGCACCCCGCATCCCCGGCATCGACAGCGTGAACGTGGCAGATGCATGGAAGGTTCTGGCCGGTGAGCAGCAGGTGTACGGCACGGTTGCCGTCATCGGCGGCGGCATGGTGGGCTGCGAGACCGCAGAGTATCTGGCTGCCCGCGGCTGCAAGGTGTCCGTTATCGAGATGATGGACAAGATCGCCGCAGGCGAGAGCACCACCATTCTGCCCACCCTGCTGGAAAACTATAAGACCTACGGCGTGGAGCAGTACCCCAGCCACAAGGTCAAGGAGTTCCGCATGGACGCCGTCGTCTGCGAGAACAAGGACGGCGCAGAGGTGACCATCCCCTGCGATTACATCGTGCTGGCTATGGGCGCACGCTCCAACGAATTTGACGCTGCTGCGCTGGAAGCTGCCAGCATCCCGGTGTATTCCATTGGCGATGCCGCCGGCAAGGCTGCGGATATCTCCAACGCCATCCGCACCGGCTACGATACCGCCTGCCAGCTGTAAAACAAAAATATCGTTCTATTTGTGGGTCAGAAACGCCTGTGGGCGCTTCTGACCCACTTTTTTTACCCTCTCAGGCAAAGCCGTCAGGGTTTTGCCTCGCCCTCTCAGGCGCTCCCGCGCCAGCTCTCCCAAGGGGAGAGCGGACACGCCCGGAAACTTTACGGGTCAGCCGGGAACTGTACCGCCACCGCTTAAGCCTTCACCCACCGGGGAAAGGTAGCGCGTAGCGCCGGATGAGGGGCAGCACCAGCTCCCCCGAAGGGGTAGCCAAGGTTTAAAGCCCATTGCTAAAGTATTAGGCATCATGAGGAGACTTTCGGCAGTGCTCTTGGCTCTCCCTTTGAGGAAAGACTTCCACCCGCTCCGGGGGAAGATGTCGCGGAGCGCATTCAAAATCATCCCACATAAAAAGGCTGCTGCACAAAACCCTGTGCAGCAGCCTTAAGGCAACACCGCACAATTCCTGCCTTACGGCTTAAGCACCGCTCCGGCGGCTGCGGCACGGCATCTGCGTTGCCAA
>OLSK01001772.1_pt1 | contig 15075 bp, 10 predicted proteins | sample 1672781 | NCBI WGS metagenome assembly OLSK01 (sample SAMEA3136723, study PRJEB25190) | human gut metagenome | biome: human gut; feature: human-associated habitat; material: faeces | place: Austria | collected 2013 | reverse complement strand
AAGCAGCTGCCTTTGCCCACTTCGCTTTCCAGCGTGATCTCGCCGTGGTGCAGGTGGGCCAGCTCCTGCGCGATGGTCAGGCCAAGGCCGGTGGAATCGTGCTTGGTGTCGGCGGTGGTGTGGAAGTAGCGGTCAAACACGGCGGGCTGATCCTCCGGCGCGATGCCGCAGCCGTTGTCCGTCACCCGCAGATACGTCATGCCGCCGTGCTCCAGCTCCACGGATACGGCGGACGCCCCGGCGTCCAAAGCGTTCTCCAGCAGCTCCTTGCACACGCTGGCGGGGCGCTCCACCACCTCGCCGGCAGCGATGAGATCGGCGATATGGGCAGGCAGTTGTTGTATCTGCGGCATGGTATTCACTCCTTTTCTATTGCAGTTTGCTCTTCAGTTCATACAGCAGGTTCAGCGCCTCCAGGGGGCTCAGCGCGTCTACCTGCGTCCGGCGGATGATATCCGCCACGGCGCCCTCGGCCATGCCCTCCAGGGATACCTGGTCCTCCCGCGCCGCCGGGGTGTGGGGCTGCCGGGGCTGGCTCTCCAGCTCCCGCAAGATCTCCCGCGCCCGCTTGAGCACCGTGTCCGGCAGGCCCGCCAGCTTGGCTACCTCAATGCCGTAGCTCCGGTCCGCGCCGCCGGGGACGATCTTCCGCAGAAAGACGATATCCTCGCCCCGGGCGTGGACGGCCACGTTGTAGTTCCGCACGTTGGGCAGTTCCTGCTCCAGCGTGGTCAGCTCGTGGTAGTGGGTGGCGAACAGCGTCTTGGCCTTCAGCTTCCCGGCGCAGTGCTCCAGCACCGCCCGGGCGATGGACATTCCGTCGAATGTAGACGTACCCCGGCCGATCTCATCCAGAATGAGCAGGCTGTTCTTCGTGGCGCAGCGAAGCAGCTCCGACACCTCGGTCATCTCCACCATGAAGGTGGACTGTCCCGCCGCCAGGTCGTCGCTGGCGCCGATGCGGGTGAAAATGCGGTCCACCACGCCGATATGCGCCCGCTGGGCGGGGACAAAGCACCCCACCTGGGCCATCAGCACGATCAGCGCCACCTGGCGCATATAGGTGGACTTACCGGCCATGTTGGGACCGGTGATGATGGCCACCCGGTCCTCCTTTGCGCCCATGTGGGTGTCGTTGGGCACAAAGAATGCGTCGCCCCGCACCTTTTCCACCACCGGATGGCGTCCCGCCGTGATCTCGATGACCCCGGACTCGTCCACCTCCGGCCGGCAGTAGTGGTTCTGGGCCGCTACCTCGGCAAAGGCGCACAGCGTGTCCAGCTGCGCGATCAGCGACGCCGCCAGCTGCACCCGCGTCACCTGTCCCGCCGCCTCTGTCCGCAGCGCGGCGAACAGGTCGTATTCCAATGCCGCGTCCCGGTCATGGGCGGTGAGCACCTCGTGCTCCAGGTCCTTCAGCTCCTGGGTGATATAGCGCTCGCCGTTCACCAGCGTCTGCTTGCGTATGTAGTCTGCCGGCACCTGGTCCTTAAAGGAGTTGCTCACCTCGATATAGTATCCGAACACCTTGTTGTACCCCACCTTCAGGGTACGGATGCCGGTCTTTTCCTTCTCCCGGGCCTCCAGCTGCGCGATAAACCCCTTGCCGCCGGAGAGTATCCCCCGCAGCCGGTCCACCTCATCGTCATAGCCCTCGCGGATCATGCCGCCCTCCCGGACGGAGAACGGCGGCTCGTCTACCAGCACGGCGGCAATGCGCCCGCTGATGTCCTCCAGCGTCTCCAGCTGCTCGGCCAGCTTTCCCAGCGCCCCTGTCCGGAACGGCGTCAGGCACCGCTTGACCTCCGGCAGGTGCTCCAGCGCCGCCCGCAGGTTCACCAGGTCCCTGGCTCCGGCGGTGCCGTAGACGATCCGGCTCATCAGCCGTTCCATGTCGCCCATGCCGGTCAGGGCCAGCCGCAGCTCCTGGCGGCCCACGGTGTTGTCCGTCAGCGCCGCCACGGCATTCAGCCGCCGGTCGATGGCCGCCACGTTCACCAGCGGCTGCTGCAGCCACATCCGCAGGTTCCGCGCGCCCATGGGTGTCTTGGTCTTATCCAGCACCCACAGCAGGCTGCCCTTCTTCTCCTTGCCCCGCAGCGTCTCCGTCAGCTCCAGATTGCGCCGGGCCGTCAGGTCCAGCTCCATGAACTGCCCCGTCCGGTACCACTCCAGCTTGTCCAGCTGCTTCACGTCGGTCTTCTGCGTCTCGTAGAGATACGTCAGCAGTCCGCCCAGCGCCAGCAGCGGTGCGCTCTCATTCCGGGGCAGGTCCCGCAGCGCCGCCTCGCCGAACTGCAGCCGCACCTTCTTCTCCGCGTCCGACACGTCGAACCGTCCCCCCCCCAGCCTCTCCCGCCGGCAGGAAAAGCGCTCCTCCAGCGCGGCGGTCAGCGCCGGGTCGTCATAGGCCGCGGCGTTCATCACCGCTTCCGCCGGGGCGAAGCGCCCCAGCTCGTTGATCAGCCCCGTCAACCGCTGCGCCCCGGTGAACGCCGTCACCTGGGCCTGCCCGGTGGAGATGTCCGCCGCGCACAGTCCCGCCGCCGTGTCTGTCAGATACACGCCGCACAGATAGTTGCTGCGTCCCGCGTCCAGGCATGCCTCGTCCAGCACCGTGCCGGGGGTGACGGTGCGGATGATCTCCCGCTTCACCAGCCCCTTGGCCAGAGCCGGGTCCTCCATCTGCTCGCAGATGGACACCTTGTACCCCTTGGCGATCAGCCGCGCGATATACCCCTCGGCGGAGTGATACGGCACGCCGCACATGGGGATGCGCTCCTCGTCGGACTTGCTCTTGTCCTTGTCCCTGGTGGTCAGGGCCAGGTCCAGCTCCCTCGACGCCGTCCGGGCATCCGTCCCGAACATCTCGTAAAAATCACCCAACCGGAAAAACAGCAGGGAGTCGGGGTGCTTCTCCTTCTCCTCCATATACTGCCGCATCATGGGTGTCAGCTCAGCCATAGCTCGGCTCCTTTCTCCCTCCGGGAAGTCTGCGCCTTACGGCGCGGGGCGCTCAGCCCAAAAAGCCCAGCAGGCCCAGAATGCCGAAGGTGGTGTACAGCAGGCACATGACCACCAGCAGAATGGTGATGATGCTGTACATGGCGCTGGTTTTCTTCGTGTGCTTGTACTTGCGGATATAGAACAGCGTGCCGCAGGTGATGCCCAGCGTCAGGGAGGACAGGTGGGTCATCACCGCGCTGTCCTTGAAGGCTGTCAGGCGCAGGATCAGGATCACCAGCACCACGGCAAACTCCGCGATCAGCGTCACATTCAGCCAGGTGGGCAGCTTCACCTTCTCCTGCTGGTTCACCTTCTCGGCCACCTTCTGGGCCATGTACGCGCCGGTGGTGTACCCGCCGTAGTTGCTGTTCTTCTTCTTGGAATGGATATTCTTATTGGGGTTGCCCTTGGCCTTGCGGATGGCCTCCTCCTGGTTGGCGTACTGGTTCACGTTGGCCTTGTAGCTGTTCTTTGCCATGGTTTTATTCTCCTTCTGTCGGTAGATTGGTAAGATAACGCCGCAGCATATCAAAAGCGTGGTGGGCGGACAGCGTCCGGATGCGCTCCCGATCGCCGCCCAGGGTCAGATGCCGCACGGTCACGCCCTCCGGCGCGGAAAGCCCCACGAACACGGTGCCCACCGGGTTTCCCCGGTCGTCGCCGTCGGGACCGGCCAGTCCGGTGACGGACACCGCCAGGTCCGCGCCTGTCAGCACCCGGACGCCCAGGGCCATGGCCCGGACCACCTCTGCCGACACCGCGCCGCAGCGCGCCAGCAAATTCTCCGGCACACGCAGTACCCGCTGCTTCACATGGTTCGTATAGCTGACTACGCCGCCCAGAAAGACCTGCGACGCGCCGGGGATATCCGTCAGCCGCTTGGCGATCAGTCCGCCGGTACAGCTCTCCGCCGCCGCCAGCGTCAGTCCCCGTTCCCGGCACAGCGCCAGCACCGTCTCCTCCAGTCCGGACACGTCCGCGCCGTAGAAATACGCGCCCAGCCGGGCCCTTACCTCCGCCAGCACCGGCGCCATCCGCGCCTCACAGGCACGCTCGTCCGCCCCGCGGGCGGACAGCTGCAGCATCACCTCGCCCGGCTTGGCATAGGGTGCCAGCGTCATGTCCGCCTCCCGCCGCAGCAGGTCGTCCAGCAGCTCCTGCACCTGCGGCTCCGTCAGGCCGAAGATATGCAGCGTGTGTGACCGCACCGTCTGTCCCCGGACCTGCTCCAGCCAGGGCAGCAGGCAGTGCTCGGCCATATAGCGGCACTCATGGGGCACACCGGGCAGCAGCGCTGCCGTGGTCTTTCCGGCGGTGAACACGCACCCTGGGGCCGTGCCCACCGGATTGCGGAACACGGTGCACCCCGCCGGCAGATAGGCCTGCTGCATATCACATTCCGGCATCTCCCGGCGGAATACCCGGTCGAAATACCGCCGCATATCCTCCACCACCTCCGGGTGGAACACCAGCGGCGTGTCCAGCGCGGCGCACACCGCCGTTTTCGTCATATCGTCGTAGGTGGGGCCGAGGCCGCCGGTGAACACCAGCAGCTCTGCCCGTCCCCTTGCGATGGTCACGGCCTTTTCCAGCCGCGCCGCGTCGTCGTCCACAGTGGTGTGGTACAGCACCTCCACACCGGCGGCAGTCAGCAGCCGGGAGAGGAACGCGGCATTCGTATTGGTCACGCCGCCGGTCAGCAGCTCGCTGCCCACGGCGATGATCTCCGCGGTACGGGGCATAGACGCGCCTCCTTATAGCGTCGGTTTGATCCGGATCATCTCGCGTCCGGCCATGGCCCGCTGGCACAGGCCCTCCACATCCAGCGCGCTCTCGTACTCCCGCGTCTCCTCCACGCTGGGCTTCGTCTTGGGGTGCCGGGGCGTGAACACGGTGCAGCAGTCCTCATAGGGCAGGATGGACGTGTCGAAGGTGCCGATATGGCGGGCGATCTTCACGATCTCCTCCTTGTCCATGCCGATCAGGGGCCGCAGCACCGGCATGGTGGTCACGTCCTCGCTAACGGCCAGCGCCTGCATGGTTTGGCTGGCCACCTGACCCAGATTTTCTCCGGTGACCAGGGCGCGGCATCGCAGCTCCAGCGCCAGCATATTGGCCAGGCGCATCATGAACCGCCGCATGATCAGGGTAAAGTGATCCTCCGGGCACTTGCGGCGTATCTCCTCCTGAATTTCGGTAAAGGGGATGATGAACACCGCCAGCCGGCCGCACCAGGGGGTCAGCTCCTCCGCCAGCTTCAGCACCTTCTCCCGGGCCAGTTCGCCGGTATAGGGCGGAGAGGCGAAGTGGATCATCTCCAGCTGTACGCCCCGCTTGGCGATCATATAGCTGGCCACCGGGCTGTCGATACCGCCGGACAGCAGGCTCACCGCGTGGCCGCCCATACCCAGGGGCAGACCGCCCGCGGCGCTCTCGGCGGGGCCGTGGACGTAGGCCGCGTCCTCCCGTACCTCGATGTACACCGTCAGCTCCGGGTGGTGTACGTCCACCGTCAGGTGGGGGAAGGCGTCGTGGAGCGCGCCGCCCACCCACTGGCTCAGCTGGATGCTGCCCATGGGGAAGGACTTGTCCGCCCGCTTGCTCTCCACCTTGAAGCTCTTAGCCGCGGTCAGCGCACCGCCCAGATAGGTCTTTGCCGTGTCGAAAATAGCCTCCTTGCTCTTCTCGCAGGGCAGCGCCCGGGTGATGGCGATGATGCCGAACACCTGCTTGCAGGCAGCGTAAGCCCCGGCGATGTCGCAGGTCTCCTCCGCCGGCTCCACATAGATAGTGGACTGGCGGGAATATATCTTCCACTTGCCGAACCGCTGGGTGCGGCGGCGGATGTTGCTCATCAGCTTCATCTCAAAGCTGCGGCGGTTCAGTCCCTTCAGGACCACCTCGCCCAGCTTGCACAGAATGATCTCGTGCATATGGTTCTCTCCTTGTTGTTGGTGTACAGATGTGGGGACGGCGGGCGGGCAGCTTCATCCGCCCCTACAACGGGACGGCGTACCCCAAGGGCATTTGTTCCGCTGCGCTCCACTGCGGGACGCCGTCCCCTACGGACGTTTATCGGCGGCGTACCGGGTCTGACGATGGCAGGGCGGAAATGTATCCCGCCACGGCGGCGAGATTTTTTGTCCCGCCGATGGCAGACCGACGACGGCGTACCGGGTGTACGTCGAGGAGGTCTGACGCAGGCAGGGCGGAAAAGATCCCGCCGTCATTTCAGTGTGCTGCTGCTTCGATACTGTATGGCCTCGGCAAGATGTGCCGCCTCGATGCGCTCGCTGCCCTCCAGGTCGGCAATGGTCCGGGCCATACGCAGTATGCGGTCGTGGCTGCGGGCCGTCAGGCCCAGGCGCTCAAAGGCGCCCTGCATGAGCTTTTCGCCGGCGGCGTCCAGCGCACAGTACTGGCCGATCATGGCGGGGGTCATGTAGGCGTTGCAGGACACCTCCGTCCCCGCAAAGCGCTTTTTCTGCACCTCGCGGGCGGCGTTGACCCGTTCCCGGATGGCCGATGACGGCTCCGGCTGCTCCTTGCGGCGCATGGCCTCATACTCCACTGACGGCACATCGATGTGCATATCGATCCGGTCCAGCAGCGGGCCGGAGATGCGCTGCATATACTGCTCCACCTGCTGGGGTGAACAGGTGCAGCGTCCGGAGGGGTGGCCGTACCAGCCGCAGCGGCAGGGGTTCATGGCGCACACCAGCATGAAGCGGCTGGGCAGCGTCAGGGAGCCGGATGCCCGGGTGATGGTCACAAAGCCGTCCTCCAGCGGCTGGCGCAGTGTCTCCAGCGCCGCCTTGCTGAACTCCGGCAGCTCGTCCAGAAACAGCACGCCGTTGTGGGCCAGGGATATCTCTCCCGGCCGGGGTATCCCCCCGCCGCCGGAGAGCGACACGGTGGACGCCGTGTGGTGGGGGCTGCGGAAGGGCCGCGTATCCACCAGCGGGTGCCGCGGGTCGGTCATGCCCGCCACGGAGTAGATCTCCGTGGTCTGCAGGGCCTCCGCCCGGGTCATGTCCGGCAGGATGGACGGCAGCCGCCGGGCCAGCATGGACTTGCCCGCGCCGGGCGAGCCCACCAGCAGCACATTGTGGCCGCCGGCGGCGGCGATCTCCAGCGCCCGCTTCACATTCTCCTGTCCCATCACGTCGGCGAAGTCCGGCAGGGGCTGGTCCTGATGTCCCGGCGTCCACCGGGGCGCCGGCGTCATGACCTGCTCGCCCTTCAGGTGGGCGATGAGCTGTCCCACGTCCGTCACGCCGTACACGGTCAGCCCGTCGGCCAGGGTAGCCTCGGCGGCGTTGGCCGCGGGCACATACAGCGTATCGATGCCCAGCCGCGCCGCCGTCAGCGCCATGGGCAGCACGCCCGTCACCGGCCGCAGCGCGCCGGAGAGGCTCAGCTCGCCCAAAAACGCCGCGCCCTGGGGCAGGAGAGATATCTCCTCCGCCGCGGCCAGAATGCCCAGCAGGATGGGCAGGTCGTACACCGTGCCCTCCTTCCGCACCCGCGCCGGAGCCAGATTGACCGTGATGCGGCTGACAGGGAACTTGGCCCCGCAGTTTTTCACCGCCGCCCGAACGCGCTCCCGCGACTCCTTCACCGCCGCGTCCGGCAGGCCCACCACGTCGAACCCCGGCAGTCCGCCGGACAGAAAGCACTCCACCGACACCTCATATCCGGTGATGCCCGTCAGGCCCAGCGACCGTACCGTCACCATCATGGACAGCGCCCCCTTTACACTAATTTTATAGCATCGTACATTTTACCACAAAATTTCCGCCGTGAACAGCCACTTTTTCCAAAAAAAGTCCCCTGCCTTTTGCGCGGAGTGCATGAACCTGTCCCGCCGCCGTGAGAATTTTTGTGCATGGCGCTAAAAAAGTTTTATCGTGGCACAAATCACGAAAATATGGGTTTACATCCAGGATTTTTTGTGCTACTATGACGGTGCCTAACATTCCGTACAAAGGGGTCTTTGCGCCCTTCTGGCGGTACGGAAGTATATAATGTAAGGAGGCTCATTATGGTAAGAAAAATGAAGTCCATGGATGGCAATAACGCCGCGGCGCACGTTTCCTACGCGTTCTCCGAGGTCGCAGCCATCTACCCCATCACCCCGTCCAGCCCCATGGCGGACTTCGTGGACCAGTGGAGCGCCAACGGTCTGAAAAACATCTTCGGCACCAAGGTCAAGGTCGTCGAGATGCAGTCCGAGGCCGGTGCCGCCGGTGCTGTCCACGGCTCTCTGGGCGCCGGTGCCCTGACCACCACGTACACCGCGTCCCAGGGCCTGCTGCTGATGATCCCCAATATGTACAAGATCGCGGCTGAGCAGCTGCCCTGCGTGTTCCACGTGTCCGCCCGTACCGTGTCCACCCAGGCGCTAAACATCTTCGGCGACCACTCCGACGTCATGGCCTGCCGCCAGACCGGCTTCGCCATGCTGTGCGAGGGCAACGTCCAGGAGGTCATGGATCTGTCCCCCGTGGCCCATCTGGCCGCGCTGGAGGGCAAGGTCCCCTTCATCAACTTCTTCGACGGCTTCCGCACCTCCCATGAGATCCAGAAGATCGCTGTCTGGGACTACGAGGATCTGAAGGATATGTGCGACATGGACGCCGTGGCCGAGTTCCGCAAGCACGCCCTGAACCCCGAGCATCCCCATATGCGCGGCAGCCACGAGAACGGCGACATCTTCTTCCAGCACCGCGAGGCCTGCAACAGCTACTACACCGCCCTGCCCGCCGTGGTGGAGAAGTACATGGACAAGATCAACGCCAAGCTGGGCACCGACTACAAGCTGTTCAACTACTACGGCGCCGCCGACGCTGACCGCGTCATCGTGGCCATGGGCTCCATCTGCGACGTGGCCGAGGAGGTCATCGACTACCTGAACGCCCACGGCGAGAAGGTGGGCCTGGTCAAGGTCCGTCTGTTCCGCCCCTTCGCCGCCGAGAAGCTCATCGAGGCCCTGCCCGCCTCCGTGCAGAAGATCGCCGTGCTGGACCGCACCAAGGAGCCCGGCTCTCAGGGCGAGCCTCTGTATCAGGACGTCGTCACCGCCCTGGCCAACGCCGGCTGGAACGACATCAAGGTCATCGGCGGCCGTTACGGCCTGGGCAGCAAGGACACGCCTCCCGCCTCCGTGTTCGCCGTGTATAACGAGCTGAAGAAGGACGAGATGAAGCGCCAGTTCACCATCGGCATCGTGGACGATGTGACCAACCTGTCCCTGCCCGAGGATAAGAACTGTCCCAACACCGCGGCCCCCGGCACCATCGAGTGCAAGTTCTGGGGTCTGGGCGGCGACGGTACCGTCGGCGCCAACAAGAACTCCATCAAGATCATCGGCGACCACACCGACAAGTACGTCCAGGCGTACTTCCAGTACGACTCCAAGAAGACCGGCGGCGTGACCATCAGCCACCTGCGCTTCGGCGATCACCCCATCCGCAGCCCGTACTATATCAACAAGGCTGACTTCGTGGCCTGCCACAACCCCAGCTACGTGACCAAGGGCTTCAAGATGGTGCAGGATGTCAAGCCCGGCGGTGTCTACATGATCAACTGCCAGTGGGACTTCGACGAGCTGAACCACCACATGGATGCCGCTTCCAAGCGCTATATCGCCCAGAACAACATCCAGCTCTACACCATCGATGCCATTGACCTGGCCATCGAGATCGGCATGGGTAAGCGCAACAACACCATCCTCCAGTCCGCGTTCTTCTCTCTGGCCAAGGTCATGCCCGAGGAGGAGGCCATCACCTACATGAAGGAGAAGGCCAAGGCCTCCTACCTGAAGAAGGGCCAGGACATCGTGGACATGAACTACAAGGCCATCGACCTGGGCGCCACCGCCTATAAGAAGATCGACGTGCCCGCCGACTGGGCCAACGCCGTGGATACCAAGCCCGCCAAGGAGCTCAAGGGCAAGCCCGAGCTGGTGAAGATGGTCAAGGATATCCTGGAGCCCGTGGGCAAGATGGACGGCGACAGCCTGCCCGTCTCCGCCTTCGTGGACCATGTGGACGGCCAGTTCGAGCTGGGCGCCGCCGCCTATGAGAAGCGCGGCGTGGCCGTCTCCGTCCCCACCTGGGACGCCGAGAAGTGCATCCAGTGCAACCAGTGCGCCTACGTCTGCCCCCACGCCACCATCCGTCCCTTCGCCCTCACCGCTGACGAGGCCGCCAAGGCCCCCGAGGCTGCCAAGATCGTGGATGTCAAGGCCGGCAAGGGCAAGGGCACCTATCAGTTCACCATGGCCATCAGCCCGCTGGACTGCATGGGCTGCGGCGTCTGCATCGGCGCCTGCCCGGTGAACGCCCTGTCCATGGTCGCCCAGGAGGGCGAGCTGCCCCAGCAGGACGTGTTCGACTACTGCGTGGCCGAGGTGTCCGAGAAGAAGGATATGCAGGACAACACCGTCAAGGGCAGCCAGTTCAAGCAGCCCATGCTGGAGTTCTCCGGCTCCTGCGCCGGCTGCGCCGAGACCAGCTATGCCCGTCTCGTCACCCAGCTGTTCGGCGACCACATGTATATCTCCAACGCCACCGGCTGCTCCTCCATCTGGGGCGGTCCCGCGGCTACGTCTCCCTACTGCACCAACAAGGCCGGCCACGGTCCCGCTTGGTGCAACTCCCTGTTCGAGGATAACGCCGAGCACGGCCTGGGTATGTTCACCGGCCAGAACAAGATCCGCGAGGATCTGGCCGACGAGACCCGCCAGCTGATCGCCGTGGAGTGGGCCCGTCCCGAGCTGAAGGCCGCCGCACAGGCATGGCTGGACACCATGAACGACGGCACCGCCAACGCCGAGCCCGCCAAGGCCTACGTCAAGGCTCTGGAGGAGAGCATCTGCACCGTGGAGGAGCTGGCCGCCATGCCTCAGCTCGCCGCGCACGCCGCCGAGCTGAAGGCCAAGGGCGCCCTGCTGTGCGACTGCGCCGCCTGCACGCTGGCCGCTGATATCCTCAGCAAGAAGGAATACCTGGCCAAGAAGTCCATGTGGATCTTCGGCGGCGACGGTTGGGCCTACGATATCGGCTACGGCGGTCTGGACCACGTCATCGCCTCCAAGCAGGATGTCAACATCTTCGTGTTCGACACCGAGGTGTACTCCAACACCGGCGGACAGGCCTCCAAGGCCTCCAACATCGGTCAGGTGGCCCAGTTCGCCGCCGCCGGTAAGGAGGTCAAGAAGAAGAGCCTCTCCGAGATCGCCATGCAGTACGGCTATGTGTACGTAGCCCAGGTGGCCATGGGTGCCAACCCCGCCCAGACCATCAAGGCCATCACCGAGGCCGAGGCCTATCACGGCCCGTCCCTGATTATCGGCTACAGCCCCTGCGAGATGCACTCCATCAAGGGCGGCATGATGAACTGCCAGAAGGAAATGAAGAAGGCTGTGGACTGCGGCTACTGGAACCTGTTCCGCTACAATCCCGACGGCGGCGACAAGAAGTTCACCCTGGACTCCAAGGCCCCTGCCGGCGGCTATCAGGAGTTCCTGATGAACGAGGCCCGCTACTCCCGCCTGACCCGCGAGTTCCCCGAGCGTGCGGACGTGCTGTTCAAGCGCAACGAGGACGAGGCCAAGGCCCGCTACGAGCACCTGCTCAAGCTCATCGATATGTACGACAAATAAGCTATACCTTCTCACAGCAAAAAGAGACAGCCTTGCGGCTGTCTCTTTTTTGCATCTGTGGGCAACGCTGGCCGCCCCTTGACAAACAACGGGATATGTATATAATAAAAGCAGGGGACGCTGCGACAAGCGGTCAACCCCTGTGGTTAAGGAATCTAAAGAAGCTTAGAAACCGTCACCGTGCCGGGTGGCGGTTTCTGCTTTTCAGCTTCTGGACCCGTATCGAGATCGAATGACCTAAGACATGGATCGTAAGTACGAAAAACATGGCGTCACCCCCTTTCGGGGCTGTGACTGACCGCCTGCCGTTTATTGCAGCGTCCTTGTGACGCAGTATACACCGCAGGCGTCTTTTTGTCAAATCGTGTATAAAATCAACCCCTCTTGATGTTTTTTCCTCTCAATAACTTGACGCTTGCCCGCCTGTACGCGTATAATGTTGCTGTTGTATTCCCAAACCGACAGAAGGGGAGAGCTCCATATATGAAAAACCGCATCCTCGCCGCGCTGCTGGCGCTGGTCCTCGGCGTGCCGCTGTACCTGCTGGCCGCCGACGCCGTCCCCACCGCCGCGGCCAAAACCGTTTCCTCCGCCGCACCGGCCCAGGCCGTGGCCCTGCTGAAGGCCCTTCCCTCCGTGGAGGACCTGGCCGCCGCTATGACCCCGGAGACGGACGCCGCCGCCATGATCGCCCAGACCAAGGCCGACCTCCAGCGGGAGATCGAGCGCCAGACCGGCCCCAAGGGCATCGACCTGAGCTGGTGGCAGAGCCACTACAACGACATCATCGGCTACGTCTACAGCCCCGGCACCCCCATCAGCTACCCCATCGCCTACGACGGCAACAACGAGTATTACCTCCACCACGATCTGTACGGCAATTACAGCGAATACGGCACCATCTTCCTGGATGCCCGCGTGCCCAGCGACTTCTCCGGCCACAACAACGTGCTCTATGGCCACCATATGTCCGACGGCTCCATGTTCGCCTCCATCTCCAACTATAAGCAGCAGTGGTACTACGACGCCCACCCCTACTTTTTCCTCTACACCAACGCCGGCAAGTACCGGGTAGACCTGTTCGCCGGCATCGTTGTCCCCGGCACCCACGAGGTGTTCAGCACCTCTCTCTCCGCCGACCAGCTCCAGCGTTTCATCAATAATTCCACCTTCTACTCCGGCAAGGGCGTCCCCTCCGGCCAGATCGTGACCCTCTGCACCTGCTCCTATGAGGCGGCCAACTACCGCTATGTGGTCCTGGGCGAACTGGTCAAGCTGGAGGATACCCCCGCCGACACCGCCACGGAGGCCGCCGCATGACCCACGAAGAACAACAAGCCCTTTTTGACACCATCCTCCGCCGGGCCAACCGCCCCGGCAGCTTCAATGTGGAAAACGGCATCCGCCTGACATCCCTGTCCGACGGCGGTGCCGAGGGCGAGGTCCGCCTGACCGCCGGCCACCTGAACCCCCTGGGCATCGTCCACGGCGGCGTGTACTGCACCCTGCTGGACCAGGTGGCCGGCGCCGCCGCCTGCACCCGGGGCAGCCGCGGCCTTACGGTGAACTGCGAGACCCGCTTCCTGGGCATCGCCCAGGGCGACGTCCTCTGCGGCCACGCTCAGGCCATCCACATGGGCCGCACCCTGGTGGTCATGCACGCCTGGGTCACCGACAGTCAGGATACCCTCTGCGCCGACGGCACCTACACCTTCCGCATGAAGCCCGGCTTCCCGGAGGACTGACCTCCCGGCACCCCTTTCCCGCCCCTCGCAGCGCCCCCCCTCGGGGCGTTTTTCTTTTCCGGTTGCAATCCCCGCCCAAATAGTCTATCATAACAGCAGTACATTCTCCCGGAGGAAACACTATGTGGTATGTCATCCTGCTGGCCGTCTGCATCGGCGGCGACCAGCTTCTCAAGTGGTGGGTCACCTCCCACCTGGACGTGGGCCAGTCGGCCCCGCTGCTGCCGGGCATCGTCCGGCTCACCCGCCTGCACAACACCGGCGCTGCCTGGAGCAGCTTCTCCGGCAAGACCGGCCTTCTGGCCGCCGTCACCATCGTCCTGATGGCCGCCGTGGTCTATCTGGTGGTAAAGAAGATCGTCCGCCACCCCCTGGGCCTTACGTCCGCCATGCTGGTGCTTGGCGGCGGCGCAGGCAACATGATCGACCGTCTCTGCCGCGGCTACGTGGTGGATATGTTTGACCTGGAATTCATGTCCTACCCCATCTTCAACCTGGCGGATATCTTCGTGGTCATCGGCGTCCTGCTGGGCGCGGTGTACTACCTGTGGTTCTACGACAAATACGACAAGCCGAAAAAGGAGCCTGACCATGACGCGGGAGCTGACAGCCGCAACTGAACACGCCGGCGTCCGCCTGGACGCCTTCCTCTCCGCCGACGGCGCGCTGACCCGTTCCCAGGCCGCCCGCCTGATCGCCGAGGGCCGCGTCCGTGTCAACGGCAAGCCCGCCGCCAAAAGCGCCCGCCTCTCCGGCGGTGAGACGGTCACCGTGGACGTTCCCCAGCTCCGCGAGACGGCCCTGCCCCCCCAGGACATCCCCCTGGACGTGGTCTACGAGGACGACGACGTCATCGTGGTCAACAAGCCCACGGGCCTGGTGGTCCATCCGGCCCCCGGCCACCCGGACGGCACCCTGGTCAACGCCCTGCTCCACCACTGCGGCGACAGTCTCTCCGGCATCGGCGGCGAAAAGCGCCCCGGCATCGTCCACCGCATCGACCGCGATACCAGCGGCCTCATCATCGCCGCCAAAAACGACGCCGCCCACCTGGCCCTCAGCGCGCAGCTGAAGGACCACTCCCTCTCCCGCACCTACGAGTGCCTGGTGACCGGCAATATGAAGCAGGACAGCGGCACCGTGGACGCCCCCATCGGCCGCAGCAGCGCCGACCGGAAAAAGATGGCCGTGGTCCCCACCGGCCGCCGTGCCGTCACCCACTGGGAGGTCGTCGCCCGTTACCCCGGCGTCACCCACCTGCGCTGCCGCCTGGAGACCGGCCGCACCCACCAGATCCGCGTCCACATGGCCTACATCGGCCACCCCATCCTGGGCGACACGGTCTACGGCGCCAAAAAGCCGGTCCCCGGCCTCACCGGCCAGTGCCTCCACGCTGCCGGCCTGCGCTTCGTCCACCCCCGCACCGGCGAACCGGTGGAGCTCCACTGCCCCCTGCCGCCCGAATTCACCGCCATGCTCCAAAAGCTGCAAAACAAGTCCCAGTAAGCTGTGCAGCCGAAAAGAAGGCAAAAGGACCGGCCCCGCCGGTCCTTTTTTCGTCCCCCGCCCGCAGCCGGCGCAGGGGCTATTTCGCGCCCCCTGGCGCGAGCGCTTTCTTTGTCTCCGACGGCCCCATTTCTTCCAACAGCGGAAGAA
>OLSK01001760.1_pt1 | contig 15150 bp, 11 predicted proteins | sample 1672781 | NCBI WGS metagenome assembly OLSK01 (sample SAMEA3136723, study PRJEB25190) | human gut metagenome | biome: human gut; feature: human-associated habitat; material: faeces | place: Austria | collected 2013 | reverse complement strand
GTTGCTGGAACGGATAATCTGTACACCGGAAACCTTTCCGGACAAGGCATTGGCAATATTGGTTTCTCGGGCAGACACCAAAGCATCTCCTTTCACCTCCTGCATGGCGTAACCCAACGCCTTTTTCTCACGTTTGATGCCCAAAGCGGTAACAACCACTTCGTCCAATCTTTGTGTGTCTTCGACAAGTGTTACCGTCAATGAGGATTCACCTGCATACTTAATTTCCTGAGTGACATATCCGATGAAAGAAATCTGGATAATCGCTCCTTTCTTCACACCATCCAAGGTGAATTTACCGTCTATGTCGGTAATCGTACCGTTGTTGGTCCCTTTTACCAACACTGAAGCACCGATAACAGGACCTGATTCGTCAATTACAGTACCGGATACTTTCCCGTTTTGTTGGGAAGTGTTCGTCTCTTGCTTAAACGGTGACGTTTCAGTAAAAGCATCTGCTGGGGGAGAAGCCAAGACTCCCGAAAGCAAAATCAAACTGATGAATTTAGTTTTTTTTAACATAGAGAATGTATTTAAAAGTTAATGCCCGTCTCAAGGAGGATGGATTGTTCTTTGAAGGTTGAAATAGAATCCTGCCAATAGAATGGTAACTCTGTTTGCCGGTATGAAGTTATCGCAATACGAAGTACTTCCCTTGTCGGAATCAAATGCTTGCGATATGGTTCGAGCATGTCGAATGGAAACGAAGGCACAACTGTTTGATAGGACTGATTTCAACGAAGTCAAAGAGCTATCTTTTCCCCTTATTAGGGTCTTGTTCGATTTATATTGAATCGTCCCGGTATTAACAGGACTTTGATGATTTAAAGGAATAACACGTTTTATTAAAAGTGGCGTTCACCTGTTGAGCCTTTTAGGTTTTAACTCGTTAGATTTAGCATACTTTTATTGTGTTTTTGTATTTTGTCCAGAGTTATGGCTTTGAAGACTTAGCGTCCGAACCCGAGCCAAAGATATGAATATTTTATTTTAATACATGATTTTTTTGAAAAAAAATCACGAGGGATTTTTGAAAACATCAAATGTTTTTTTTGAGAACAATGGTTACTCTAAATTTCCCCTCAGGAAGGTCTTCCTTATTGATATTATTTACATTTTTATCAGGATGTTTTTTTATAAATTCAAAGCAATTTTATATACATCCCAACCTTTCCATCAACCTTCCCAGTTCTGAGTAAGTATAATCTCTGCCACTCTTCAGTTTCTCATCCATTGACAGATTGGCATTGGTCATAGCTTTTTCAAGGCTGCCGCCATTACGCTCAAAGTAACTGTGTAGCCCCTTGGTCTTGATGAAGAACTCTATCGTCTTCCGATACTCGACGCATTGATTAAGGTCTTTGAGCAATGGCTCCTGCTCGTCGTATGGACGTGAGGTGTAGCGGAAATAATAGAGGAAGAACAGTTCTGTGCAGCGGTGAGTCTCAAAAAATTCCACCTCGCAATAGATGCCTTTCTTTGGCTTGTCGATAGGCTTGGCATACTTTGCCTTTAGCTTCTGATATTGTGAACGCTCTGGCTCGTTGTCCTTCGTATCCATATCAATGATGCAGAAGATATGGCTGTAACCCATTGCCACACCTTCCGCGATCTTGGCTTCCAGTTCCTTGATGTTGGTATGCTTCGGATAGTCTGGCTTGATAGTCAGACGCTTGAACACGTCGCACAGGGATTTGAAATAGAAGAACTCGGTTGGTTCCTCGCCCAAAATAAGTGCCGTCTGACGTTGTTTTCCCATATCAGTCCTCCAGATTTATAAAGATGCTACCTAGTTCTGGCTTGGCTCCCAGTCTGCCAATGCGATATGAATTGTATAGCGAGAGATTCTTGTGTAAGCCGAAAGAGTCGCCACGGGCATATTCGGATGAAGCCGTCTCTTTGTTCTTCTCAACAAACCACACCACGCCTCTGTTCTCGTTAATCATATCCTGCGACAGGAGGGTGGTCTCCTGACTCGTGATAACCAACTGCGACTTATCTGAGTTGAAGATAAAGACATTGAGGTAGTAAGACAATAGGTCGTTGTGCAAATCCTCACCCAGTTCATCAAGATAGTACACGTGAGGACTCGTTATCAAGTCGTACAACGCATCCAATATGCGGATATACTTTTGAGTTCCTTTTGACTGCCATCTAAGTGGGATGTCAAAATCGCCATTGTCAGAATGATTTAAAAAGGTGATGGAATCTGTAGTAGGCTTCAACAGAACATCTTTCATTTTCTCTGGGATATTCTCTTTTTGGATACGTTCGCGGAAATCGTTGGGCACAAATCGGTCTTCTACAACAGGACGATATTCCAGAATGTTCAAGTCTGCCTTCTGAAGCATGGTGTTATAGAACTTACGCTTCTTAGGATTGCTGTAAGCATCCTTCAAGATTTCAACAAGTCCCTTTTCTACATCACCATCTACATCGTGATAATTGGACATAATCCAAGCGTGAAGCGTGTTGAATGGAGCTATATCTTCTTTCAAGGCAGCCTTTCGGCAAACAGACAACACACTGTGGTTGTTCAGCGTGTTTTCGCGAATGCTTTCCTGTGTCTTGACTTGCAGTTTGAGACTCGCACCAAACTTTATGTCTGCCTGTACATTCTCGCCCACAAAACTACGTTCATAAAACAGAGACTTTGATTTGTTGGGGTAATAGTACAAGGCTTCATTCAGAATGTGCTTGCCGTTGAACTTGACATCGTAATCATATCGGGTGCCATCGGCATAGAATGATACATGCATTTCCGTTGGCTCATCTTTGGTGAGCACAAATGGAATGCAACCGCCAATTCCGACTGTCGCATCCGATTTGGCCATGACCAACAGGCGGAACACCTCGTTCATGGCTATCAGCATATTCGACTTGCCCGAAGCGTTTGAACCATATAGGATGCCCAATTTGTACAAGAACACACCATCAGCAACTTCGGTGACAAGTTCTGAAGAAAGTCCCTTGGTCACGAAGCTTAATTCCTGCTTGTCACGAATGGAAAGGTAGTTCTTTACCCAAAAATCTCGTATCATACTGCAATATTTTGTCTGTTATTGTAATTATTATACAAATAAACAAATAATATTTGAAACAAATGCTACATTTTACGTTTGTTTCCGTAATTGCAATACGTTTTTGCATATATTTAACTATATAATGAATGTTGAGATAGCAAATTAGCACCAGTTTACGCTCCGAAGTTGTTATCCGATAGCTCTTTTACCTCTCGCACATCAGCAACACGACTGAATTGGCAGAAGTTCGCCATCTTTTCCCCTTTCAGACCAAATTCCTATAAGGAGATTGTATCACACATTTCATCCAATTGTAATAACATTTTAATATAAATCCATTCCTAAAAACAAACATTTTATTAGTAGCGAAGAATATATTAAAAATAACCAAGAAATTTGATAACACTTTACAAAAATGCTTTATCTTTGAGCCGAATAACACAACCCTTTAGCAGAATTAATATCTATACCAACTATATGAAGGCAAATACAGACCTTTTGTTCAGATTAACTCTGCCAATGGATAACACAGTATTATATCTTTTTGATAAATGGATAAAGAAGTTGATATTTTGATAACACGGATGGTCGGCAACAAAGTGGAGTTCCACAAGATGTACCAGCAGTATCATCCTTCATTGATGTCGTATGCAAGCTCTATCGTAAACACGGATGCCGCAGAAGACATTGTCCAAGACTCATTTCTATATGTTTGGGAGCATTGGGAGTCGCTTTCGGCAAACCGGAACATAAAAGCCTATCTCTACTCCATTGTTTATAGCCGCTGCATTGATTACTTGCGCAAGACGGCAATGATAGGACGGCATATCGTCACCATAAAAACAGACGACAACAAAGAGCCAGAGAGTGAGTACGAAAAGCAAATCCCCGATAAAAACAACACGTTGGAATACCTCTATAAAAAAGACTTTTACAAACACTTGGATTTCCTGATGAAACAAATGCCAACCAGGCGGAAAGAGATTTTCTTCATGGCTTATTTGGAGGGGATAAAGGCAAAAGAGATAGCCAAACAGTTTCAAATGCCCATAAGGACGGTCGAAAGCCATCTCTATTTGGCCGTCAAGTTTTTGAAAAAGAACATGACACGGAGTCATTTTTTACCTTGATTTGCCGGTTTCTCCAACCTCAATGAGTAATCCGAACCGGTTTATGGAACAAATAAAATAAAAAGGAGTATATTTGTGACTCGAACGAATAACTTTCACATGACGGAGAAATGAAGGACTTGCGACAAATAGTACGCTTTGTGATTATCGGGACATCCAATGCCTTGATAACTGCCGTGGTGGTTTGGCTCATGATGGACCTCCTCCATTTCAACTATTTGTGGTCTAACATAACCGGTTATACGGCTGCGTTACTGAACAATTTCTTTTGGAGCAAATTCTGGATTTTCTCTTCCGGCAAAGGCAACTACCTGCGGGAATCCGCCCTATTCTTAGCCGCTTTCCTTTGCTCCTACGCTTCGCAATTCATCTGCCTGTTGGCAATGGTCGAAGTCTTGGATTGGAATGAATATTTGTCTCAGTTCTTGGGTTTGTTTGTGTACGGCGGAGTTAATTTCCTAATGAATAAAAAAATAACGTTCCGCCATACAACTTCCTGATTTATCTTTTCACTTTGACAACAACCTTGCGGATTACGCCTGAACCCATTCCCGGCGCATGGGCATCTTCCGGATAAAAGATGGCAAACTGACCGGGATAAACGGTGGCAACCGAAGTGGGCTTGTCCTGATAAAAGGCAATATCCTTTTCCGCATCATACGGGGAAATCTGTTCAACCAAACCACTTGTCGGTTTCCAGCCCATTTGCTCCACGCCTTCGATACACATTTGAATATCAATATACGCTTGATGGTATTCCATAGGCGCATCGTCTCCTTTGCCGTCAAATGTCTGTACCGACAAAAACAAGTTCTCACCATCTATCTCATGCTTCCCGTCTTCCATCTTTTGGAAATCGGCATGCCGTAAATAATCAAATGCTTTGGGGAACAGGGGATGCAAACCCTCCACCAGTACAGCATCTTTCAAATCCAACTGAATCATATCGTATTATTCTTTATCGTTAGTTTTCTAATCAAATCCCACTGAAATCCACATCTTCAAAATGAAGGCTGGGGATTCTCCAACTTGTACAACTTCTCGGATCGTTGCCCACTTCCACCAAATGGTTCCACAAGTCAATCATATTGCCCGTGATATTCATTTCGGAAACAGGCTGGACCAAACGACCCTCCTCAATCAAGAAGCCCTCGATGCCATAAGAGAAGTTTCCCGTGGCAGCATTGCAGTTTCCGCCATTAAAACCGGTCACCAATATTCCCCGATGAATACCCGAAACCAACTGTTCCTTGTCCTTTTCTCCCCGATCCATAGTCAGGATGGAAGCAGACGCAACAGTCGGATCCATCTTCAATTTATTGGCGCGGTATGTGTCTATCAAGAAGGCATTCAACACGCCTTTGTCAAAGATTGTCCTCGGCTGTGTGGCAACTCCCTCTTCATCGAAATAACGAGCACCGTAAGCCCCGACCAGATGCGGTTCGTCTCTTAGTGTAAACAAACTATTCATGACCTGTTCATTCAAGCGGTCCATCAAAAAGGAATTCTTCTGTTGGATGGCAACGCCGTCAATCGCATCCATAAGAGGAGACAACAACTGGGAAGCATTGAGGTTATCGACAACCATCTCATATTTGCCCGACTCAATCTTCCTTTGCCCCAACTTAGACAAAGCCCGGCTCAAAGCCTTCTCGCCAATCCCCACATTCTTCAGATCCTTATATAAGAGAGAGGATTCAAACCAATAAGATTCCGGCCGTGCTTCCGACTGGTCTTTCACGCTGACATTGGCATAAATGGAGAAATAGGAAGAGGAAGATTCCCCTTCAAACCCATTGCTTGTTATCATATATTTAAAGTCCCGCTCATCCCCGTATGCAGAGGCGGCAGAAATAACTTTGGCATCTTTTCCGCACATCTCCGCACAAGCCTCCAAAGCCATCGCCTTCTTTTCCTTCGGAGTTATCTTGTCAAAACCGGCATCCAACAACTGCAAATCGGGCATTCCTCCCTTATAATAACGGGATTCGTCCGGCAACGTGCGTGCCCGGTCTTCAGCCAAAAAGCGTGTCGCCTCGATGTTCATCGGAATATATCGTTCCAACTCCTGCTTATCCAAGCGATTGGTCGAGAAAGAGCCGAATCTGCCATCGACATAAAAATTGACAATCAACATGTTCTCCGAAGCCTGTTGCAAACGCTCCACCTGCATGTCCCGGATTTCAAAAGAGCTGCTCGTCCCATTATACAGTTTCACCTTGGACTGCTGGCAACCATTTTTCAAGGCAAATTCCATAGCCCATTGAGCCAAATCTTTATTATCTTTTGTAATCATACGTCTTCCAATTAATGATTAAATTTCACCTCCCACGGTCAGTTTGTCCACCAAAACGGAAGGCATTCCACAAGTCACCGGACAAGATTGCCCGTCCTTGCCACAAGTCCAACGGCCGTTATCAATCTTCGCATTGTTTCCCACCATCGAAATATCGGCAAGAGCCTTAGGACCGTTTCCTATGATGTTGATATCTTTTATAGGCTGCGTCAGTTTGCCATCTTCTATCAAAAAGCCATTGGAAACATAAAACGTAAAATCCCCGGCTCCTATCTGGACTTGCCCATTCGTGAAGCCGCACGCATAAATTCCCCGTTTGACGGATGAAACAATCTCCTCTTCCGTGACGTTTCCTCCCTCCATATAAGTTGCCCTCATCCGTGGAATCGGAGCTTGGCGGAAACTCTCCCTGCGTCCATTTCCAGTCGGTGCGACATGATAGTAATTGGCACTGATGCGGTCATGCAAATAACTTGTCAGGACTCCATCTTTCACGATATAAGTTTTCTGCCCTTCAATTCCCTCATCGTCCATATTCACAGATCCGCGGTTAGCCACAATCGTGGCGTCATCCACCACATTGATCTGGCTGTCGCATATTTTCTTATGCAACATATCGGAGAATATGGAAATTCCCTTACGGTTGAAATCAGCCTCGAAAGCATGCCCTATTGCTTCGTGCAGCAAAATGCCCGAACCTCCTGCCGCCATCACCACAGGCATTTCTCCCCCTTTCGGTTTTATGGCAATCAAAGACAAAGACGCATTTTGGATGGCTTCCCGTGCCAAATCATCCATCAGCTCTTCGGTCAGGAATTCCGCCCCCATCCTGAAAGAACGTGTAGCCACGCCTTTCTCAATCCTGCCTTTCTCTTCCATGATGCAGCTGGCGCTTATGGAGACAACAGGACGATAATCGTAAAACATTTCCCCCTCGCTGTTGCAGAAAAACACATGGGAAGTGGCATCACTTAAAACCGCATTCACTTTCACGACCCGCTTATCCAACTCGAAAAACAGGTCGTTCAGCTTTTGCAAGAAAGGAATCTTGGCATCAATAGCCAAAGCATCCCAAGGAGTATCTATCGGGTAAAAATCATTCTTGTGCACCTTTTCCGTAAGATTCGGGATAGAACGTGTTTGGCTGCCGCAATCCGCAATCTGTGCAGCCGTCCGTGCTGCCGAAACCATTTCATCTGTCGTTATATTCTCCACATAAGCATATCCGGTCTGGTCGCCTTTCAAGACACGCACGCCCATGCCAAAATCGACATTCGATTGCGCATTGTTCACTGTGCCGTCCAATAATTGCAATCCATGATAAACAGTATGTTGGAAATATAAATCTGCATAATCGCCTCCCTTTTCCAATGAGGCTGCTAAAACTCGTTTAATATCTTCTTCGGAAACCTTAAAATAATTCCGTCCGAACTCTGCATTCTTTTTATCTAACATATCCAAACCTTTGGTTCTCGCACAAAAGTAATTATTTTTCATCAGAGTTTCCTTATTCATATCCAAGATTCTCCATTTGCGACTATCTTTGCAGCGGTATAAACAAAGACACAATGGAAACAAATCAAACAATCAAACATACTTTCCCGGTATTAGGAATGAGTTGTGCAGCCTGCGCTATTCGGGTTGACAAGACTTTGCATAAACAAAAGGGAGTTGTCGGAGCAAACGTGAACTATGCCGCTGCCCTTGCGACAGTCGAATACAATCCATCGTTGTGTTCCCCGGAATCTTTAAGGAAGTCTGTCCAAGATGCAGGATACGATTTAATCATTGAAACGGATAACAAAGCGGAAGTAAACGATGCACAAACCCAACGCTTGCAACAACTGAAGCGCAAAACAATCGGAGCGGTACTGTTATCGATTCCCATCGTTGTCATCAGCATGTCCGGCATGGATATTCCGTATGCCAATTACCTCTTATGGATATTATCGACTCCCATCGTGTTTGGATTGGGCAACATCTTCTTCCGCAATGCTTGGCGGCAGTTGAAACATAAGACATCCAACATGGACACATTGGTCGCTAACAGCACAGGCATCGCCTATCTGTTCAGCGTATTCAATCTTTTCTTCCCGGAGTTTTGGACAGACAGAGGAGTGCAACCTCATGTCTATTTCGAAGCAGCCAGCGTCATCATCACCTTTATTTTATTAGGACGGTACTTGGAGGAAAGGGCGAAAGGCAATGCTTCATCTTCCATAAAGAAACTGATGGATTTACGCCCCCAGCTTGTAACCATCATCGACGCAAACGGGAATGAACAAAAAGTCTCCGTTGACCAAATAGGAAAAGAGGACCTCATAGTAGTGAAACCGGGAGAGTGGATTGCCGCAGACGGCATGGTGACGGAAGGGAATTCGTATGTGGATGAAAGCATGCTCAGCGGAGAATCTGTTCCCGTGAAAAAAGAGAAAGGCGGAATGGTCTTTGCCGGCACCATCAACCTGAAGGGAAGTTTCCGGTTCAAAGCGGACAAGGTGGATAACGACACCGTGTTAGCCCACATTATCCACTATGTACAAGAGGCACAAGGCAGCAAAGCTCCTATCGAGAAGCTGGTAGACAAAATAGCCGCCGTTTTTGTGCCCGCCATTCTCATCTTCTCTTTCATCACATTCGTGGCATGGGTTTGTTTAGCTCCCTCAACTACCGGCATTACTCAAGGATTATTGAGTGCGATTACCGTCCTCATCATTGCTTGTCCTTGCGCATTGGGATTGGCGACACCCACTGCCATTATGGTTGGAATCGGGAAAGGTGCTGAAAACGGCATCTTGATCAAAGATGCGGAAAGTTTGGAGATTGCTTGCAAAATAGATACAGTCATCTTGGACAAGACCGGAACCATCACGGAAGGGAAACCAGTCGTTACCCAAGCGATGTGGGCAGAAGAGGACAACCGCCGATCAATATCCATTTTCCACAGCATGGAAAAGCTTTCCGAACATCCATTAGCTGATGCCATCACCCAGTATTTATCTGCCGCCCCGGATTATCCCATCAGTCAATTCGAGAGCCTGACCGGCAAAGGCATACAAGGCTATGCGGACGGGAAACTCTATCTTGCCGGGAACAAAAAGATGATGGAAGAGAATCATATCCATTTACCCGATACGCTAAACCATGAGGCAGAAAAAGCGGCTGCAAAAGCCAACACCATTGTTTGGTTTGCAAACGGACAGGAGGCTTTGGCTTGGGTGGCTGTTGCCGATCCAATCAAACCCACGTCGCAACAGGCGGTGCGTTCATTGGAAGAGAGGGGAATCTCCGTTTATCTGCTGACCGGGGACAATGCCAATACGGCAAAAGCAATAGCGGAACAGGCAGGCATTCATCACTACCAAGCTGAAATGCTGCCCGAACAAAAAGCGGCATTCATCAAACAACTTCAACAGTCCGGCAGATGCGTGGCAATGGCTGGTGACGGCATAAACGACAGTGCCGCTTTGGCGCAAGCCAATCTAAGCATTGCGATGGGGAAAGGTAGTGACATCGCCATGGATGTTGCCCAAATGACCCTCATTTCATCCGACTTGACCAAGATAGCCGAAGCCATACAGCTCTCTTCCTCCATCGTCAAAACGATTCGTCAAAATCTATTTTGGGCATTTATCTACAACATCATAGGCATTCCGGTCGCAGCCGGGATATTGTACCCGATAAATGGCTTTCTGCTGAACCCGATGATAGCCGGAGCGGCTATGGCATTCAGCAGCGTCAGTGTAGTGAGCAACAGTTTACGGCTTAAATTCAAGAGGACAACAAAAGAATCAAATGTTCAACCTATCATAAATAAGACAAAAATGAAACAGACGTACAACATCGAAGGCATGATGTGCAACCACTGCCGGATGAGAGTAGAAAAGATTCTAAACCAGATAGAAGGTGTGACAGCTACTGTTACTTTAGATCCTCCTGTCGCAACAATCGAATTTGAGAATGAAGAGAAAAGCGTGGCTGAACTACAAGCCGCATTGGAAGAAGATGGATATAAAATAACCCCAATTATCCCAAGTGGGTCTAACCATCGGATATCTCATTCCGATTGCAGTCTGGACTGAAGCGGTATATAGAGAAAAGTGGAAAACTCGGACGCAAGGGATATTCCGTTCGAGATGTGGCGAAGCTGAGTGGTAAGGGTGTGAGTACGGTGCAACGAGTTTAGCGATTACTAAAAGTACAATCACCACAATAAAACTATTAATTTTACATCCTTTTCAAAGAAAGGTTTTGTGCAATAGTGGTTTAAAGGCTAAAAGCACTACCTTTGCATGCAACAATAAACCTTACATTTAAGGTCACAATTTGTGATTTTGAAAATGGATATAAATATGGCAGATATAACAGAAAAGACAGAGAACAACGAACTGACCACAAATCGTGACCCGTTGGTTGTCGTGGATAATATAGAGACTCTAATAAAAGTGATTAGAGGACAGCAAGTTATGCTTGATAAAGACTTGGCAACGCTGTATGGTGTAGAAGCTAAAGTCCTCAATCAGGCTGTTAAACGCAATGTTGAACGCTTTCCTGATGATTTTCGGTTTCAATTGACAAAGGAAGAATGTTTAAGGTCACAAATTGTGACCTTAAACGAAAAGCAAGGTCAACACCTCAAATATATGCCGTATGCTTTCACTGAGCAAGGTGTGGCTATGCTTAGTAGTGTTCTCCGTTCACAAACTGCAATAGATGTAAATATTCAAATCATGCGAGCCTTTGTTTCCATGCGTCATTTTATGGTGAACAACGCTTCTGTGTTCAGCCGCCTGGAAACAATTGAGTACCATCAATTGGAAATGCAGCAACATCAACAAGAAACAGACAAACGCATAGACGAGGTGTTTCGCAGACTGGATGAGGGCAATGCAAAACCGAAACAAGGTGTGTTCTACAATGGGCAAGTTTATGATGCCTATACTTTCGTGTCCGACTTGATTAAGAGTGCGAAGAAACGTATTATCCTTATCGACAACTATGTTGACGAGACTGTACTTACATTGCTCGATAAAAGAGAAAATTGCGTGTCTGCCGTCATCTATACTCAACAGATAAGCCGTCATTTCCAGCTTGACATAGACCGTCATAACGCTCAATATGCACCGATTGATGTTGAAACATTCCGTTTGTCGCAAGACCGCTTCCTTTGTATAGACGATGATGTATATCATATAGGAGCATCTATCAAGGACTTGGGCAAAAAGTGGTTCGGATTCTCAAAAATGGAGATACTTACACCAGATGAATTGGTGGAAAGAATCAACAGAGAGTAAGACGCTTCTATATGTAAAGTAAACAAGTAAAAAGCATTGACGAGAGAATAGGTGAAGCTATGAATGGCAGTGATTGGGCTGAACTTAGGAGTTTGTATATATCAAAAGGACAGAACTTACAGACTCCTTTCCTACATCCACTTTCAAGTTTTTTTATTAGCCAATTCTATAATGAACCTGACAGTGCTATCGAGTATGGCAAAGAAATTTTAGAGAAGTATCAAGTTGAATTAAAATCATCTGTACCTTCAATAATGTATTTCATGGCAGAAGATTATGCAACATTGGGACATTACGATAAGGCTTCCGCATTATTCGAGGCATACCGCAAGGGTGGCCAAGTCGAGAATCCTGTAATTCAATGGGGAGATATAACCTGTATCTTCCACATTTTTCGTACTTTTGTGAAAGAATTAAGACCATATAGCATGGAACAATCAGCAAACGACATTCAGGGTATATCCTTTGAACAGATTGTTGAAGAATCTAGAAAAACGTGTTGCGCAAAAAGGATTGAATGTAACTCTTTTCCAATCAGTACGACTGTTCTATCGTTATTATCCACAAATTGAAACATTGATTTTGGAGAATTATGCGACAGTGTCGCATAATTTACCTTCATCAGATTTTGCTTGAAATGGGCAATCAATTTAATTCCGCCGACAGGTATACAGTTTATTATCCTATACAAAGATAGGACACATATATGTAATCAACAAGTTTTCCTAAAAAAGATGCAATATCTTATGGATTAATTACTATTTTTGTTATGTCATTCATTTTTCCCTGCTTATTGATTTCACAAACCGATTGTTCAGTAAGATGATGGCATGACAACAAGGGACTTATATTTTAATCAATAGTGCTAATTAAAATCAATAACAAGATGAAAAGAAACATCATGAGAAACATGGCGGTCGGCATTGCATTCATGACGCTGTGGGGATGCGGTTCTCCCTCTTCCGACCAGCTTGCGTCCCGCACTGCGGCGTTAGACAATTCCGCATGGCATGAATCCGAATGGATATCGGCTGCCAATGCGCCTGTGGTGACAGGCAAGATCACCGGTAATAACGAACGGGCGGCTGATGGTGCCAGTTGGTTTGTCACCACGCTCCGGAACGAGCAAAAGGTGACCAACGCACGCTGGATGACTACCGGATTGGGCGTGTATGACCTTTATGTCAATGGCAAGCCTGTCGGGGAAGAGATACTCAAACCGGGCTTTACCCACTACATTAAGACCAAACGTTCTTTCACCTATGACATTACCAAGGCTTTCCATACGGCGGCTGATGCCGAGAACCAATTGGCTGTGCAAGTAACCCCGGGATGGTGGGCGGATAAAATCATCACTCCTGGCGGACATGAAGGGATGATTGGTAAGAAAGTAGCCTTCCGTGGCGTATTGGAGCTCACCTTTGTCGATGGTTCCAAGAAATTGTACGGCAGCAACACTACTGACTGGAAAGCCGGTATCGCAGGTCCGGTGAAACATGCCGCCATCTTTGACGGAGAGGAATACGATGCCCGTGAAGTTCCCGGATTTGAGAACCTGCAAGCGTTGGGCACTTCTGAGAAGAATACCGAATTTAGTGGTGAAATCCTCCCTTCAGACGGTGCAGAGATTTACTTGCGCCACGATTTGGCATTGAAACCCAAACTTGCTTATGCATGGAAAGGTGTGACGGGTGAAAGCGAGAATGCTTACGGTAAAATTGTAATCACGAAAGAGTTTCAACCGGGCCAAGAGATAGTCTTACCGGCTGGCGAAACATTGGTAGTCGATTTCGGGCAGAACGCTGCCGCTGTGCCTTCATTTGTATTCAGTGCGAAAGCTGGCACCAAGCTGACTTGCCTCCCTTCCGAGTTGCTTAACGATGGAAATGGCGCAAAAGAGCGTGGCATGGATGGTCCTGAAGGTAGTTGCCATCGCACCAACTTGCGTATGCAAGACACGGGCATGATTCTTGACTATACTTTCGCCGACAATAAGGATTATGCAAGCTTTACTCCGCATAACACTTTCTTCGGCTATCGTTTCATCTCTGTGACAGCAACAGACGAAGTTAAGATCAAGCAATTGGAATCTATCCCTGTCACCTCCATCACCAAGGAAATGGAGACAGGAACCATCACTACTGGCAACCCGTCAATCAACCAGCTTATCAGCAATACCATTTGGGGGCAACGTTCCAACTATCTCTCCGTGCCAACCGACTGCCCGCAACGCAATGAGCGTCTTGGCTGGACTGCCGACACCCAGGTGTTCTCCGAGACAGGCACCTTCTTTGCCAACACCAACAAGTTCTTCCATAAGTGGATGCGTGACATGCGTGACACCCAACATGAGTTAGGCGGATATCCGGGCGTGGCTCCTGTGGCTCAATATGGGGCAGAACCGACCTCGATGATGCGCTTAGGCTGGTCGGATGCCGGTGTCATTGTGCCTTGGGTCGTTTGGAAGCAGTTTGACGACAAGCAAATCATCGATGAGAGTTGGGTTTCCATGGAGAAATACCTTGACCATCTTAATGAAACGAAATATGACCATAACGTCAACAGCGACCAAAATGGCAATTACCAATGGGGCGACTGGCTGAGCTACGAACCTCTTGAAAGTTGCGGTGGCGGCATATTCGACCATGACAAGAACGGAAAGAGTTTCATCAAGCCTGAAGCAATCAACTATTGGAACTACCTGAGTGCTTGCTATTGGGCTATGGATGCGGGCATGATGGCTGAAATGGCTAAAGCCACAGGGCGTGACGTGGCTAAGTATGAAAAGATGCAAGCAGAGGCAAAGCAATATGCCCAAAATACATTCATGAATCCTGACGGCACATTCAAGTCTGTCATCCTCAACACCATGCAGACCCCTGCCCTCTTCGCCTTGAAGAATGGCTTGGTGGAAGGCAAAGCGAAAGAAGATATGATTGCCCGCTTGCGTCAAAACTTCACCGACCACGGCAACTGCTTGCAGACTGGTTTCTTGGGCACTTCCATCTTGATGAATACATTGACGGAAAATGGAATGGTGGACATTGCTTATGAACTGCTCTTCCAACGCAAAAACCCAAGCTGGCTCTATTCTGTGGACAACGGTGCCACCACTATTTGGGAACGTTGGAACAGTTATATGCTCGATAAGGGCATGGGACCGGCTGGCATGAACAGCTTCAACCATTATGCTTACGGATGTGTCTGCGAATGGATATGGAAAACGGCAGCCGGAATCTCTGCGGATACGCAACAACCGGGTTTCAAGAACATCATTATGAAGCCTGTACCCGACAAACGTTTGGGATTCATGAAAGCAGAATATAAATCTGCTGCCGGTCTTATCCAAAGTGAATGGAAATACGAAGGCGACAAATGGATTTGGAAGTTCTCCATCCCGGAAGGTG
>OLSK01001758.1_pt1 | contig 15170 bp, 15 predicted proteins | sample 1672781 | NCBI WGS metagenome assembly OLSK01 (sample SAMEA3136723, study PRJEB25190) | human gut metagenome | biome: human gut; feature: human-associated habitat; material: faeces | place: Austria | collected 2013 | reverse complement strand
TATAAAATCTAGTCGTGACTATCCTCCGAAACAGTCCGGTGGACTGTTTCGGAAGTACACTACACCGCTAAATTATAGTTTACCCAACAGAAAACGGGCAAGCTAACCGCCTGCCCGCAACTTTCTCAATTAACCACCGAAATCGGCTTTGAGATCCGACTTAAACAGTAGCTCCCTTGGTGATGAACACAGGATACTCCGCTGAGCCGGTAATAGTACGATTCTTGGTGATGGTAACGTCCTTATCAGCGATACCGTTAATGAACGCAGCCTTCTCCTCAATAACTGAGCTCTGCATAACGATACTGTTCTTGATAACAGCGCCCTTCCCGACCTTTACGCCGCGGAACAGGACGGAATTCTCAACAGTACCCTCAATAATGCAGCCGTCAGCGATAAGGGAACCCTTGACGTTAGCGTCAATGCCGTACTTAGCAGGAGCTACATCTCTTACCTTCGTGTAGATCGGCTTGTTCATGGAGAATACCTCGTGGCAGATGTCACGGTTCATCATGTCGTTGTTAGCCTTGTAGAAGGTCTTCATGCTGTCGATTATCTCGAAATAGCCGTCGTATTTGTAGCCGAATATCTTGAAATCATGCAGCTTGTGCTGGAGAATATCAGTCTCAAAGCTGTAAAGGCTGCGGCACTCGCTCTCGCGAATGATGTTCTCCAGGAAGTCGCGCCTTGTAACGTAGATGTTCAGAGTGGGCTTTACTTCGCCGCTGATGGAAGGTCTGGAGAGCACATCGTATACCACATCGTTATCGTCAACGCCGAGAACTGTGAATCTGGAGGTACGGTCTGCGTCGTAAACGCCCTTTCCGTAAACGCAGGTGATGTCTGCGCCCTTCTTCTCGTGGAACTCGATTATCGGCTTGAAATCAATGTTCGCAACAACATTGCTGTCGGACATGATAACATACTCCGCGCCGGATTCATGAATGAATTCCGCAGCGCCTGCGAGAGCCTCAAGCCGGCCTCTGTAAACGCCGTTGTCGCTTCTGCCGTAGGGCGGGAGGATATGCAGACCGCCGGTCTTTCTTGCGAGATCCCACTCACTGCCCATTCCGAGGTGATCCATCAGGGAGTAGTACTTAGCCTGAGTGATTATGCCCACCTGAGTGATTCCCGAATTTACCATGCTGGAAAGCGGGAAATCAACAAGGCGGTATCTGGCGCCGAAGGGAACGCTCGCCATAGCTCTTGCCTTGGTCAGCTCGGGAAGGTTCTCTTCATGCATATTAGCAAAAATAAGTCCTAAAACATTACCCATACTTGCCATATCAAAAACATCCTTTCTTATATATCTTTGGAGATCATAGCCTTAGGAGGTGCAACAGCCTTGTCGGAAACATTCACGTTGTGACCGATTACTGCAACGCCCCACTGGGATTTGTCCTCGATAAGCTCAGGACGTTCTCCGATATGTGCGCCCTCGCCGATGACGCAGTTCTCGCCGACGATGGAATACTCGATGACCGCACCCTTCTTGATGATGGTGTTAGGCATGATGATACTGTCGCGGACAATAGCGCCCTCTTCAATAACAACGCCTGCGAACAGCACCGCGAAGTCTACCATGCCGTAGATCTCGCAGCCCTCTGCTACCATGGAGTTCTGGATCTGGCTGGAGGGACCTGCGTAATGCGGAGGCATTACAGGGTTTCTGGAGTAGATCTTCCAGTTGTCGTCCAGCAGATCGAGCGGAACCTTCGGGTCGAGGACATCCATGTTAGCTTCCCACAGGGAGTCGATGGTTCCAACGTCCTTCCAGTAGCCGTCGAAGTGGTACGCTACCATCTTTTCCTTGTTCTCGAGCATTGCGGGGATTATGTTCTTACCGAAATCCTTGGTTGCGCCCTCGTCGTTTTCGTTGTCAATAAGGTACTTGCGGAGCTTGGACCATGTGAACACATAAATACCCATTGAAGCGAGGTTTGACTTAGGCTCCTTCGGCTTCTCTGCGAACTCGTAGATAGTGCCGTCGGGATTTGCGCTCATGATACCGAAGCGGGGGGCTTCCTCCCACGGAACTTCAAGCACTGCGATGGTGGCGTCAGCCTCGTGCTGCTTGTGGAAGTCCACCATCTTTGAGTAGTCCATCTTATAGATATGGTCGCCGGACAGGATAACTACATACTCGGGATCGTAGCGGTCGATGAAGCCGATATTCTGGTAGATAGCATTAGCTGTGCCGGAATACCATGCCTTGCCTGCTGCGGTCTCGTAAGGCGGCAGTACGTGTACGCCCCCGTGAGCGCGGTCAAGCCCCCAGGGCTGACCGTTGCCTATGTATTCGTTGAGCACCAGCGGCTGATACTGCGTCAGCACGCCTACGGTGTCGATACCGGAATTTACGCAGTTGGAGAGCGGGAAGTCGATTATTCTGTACTTGCCTCCGTAGGGAACTGCAGGCTTTGCCATCTCCTGCGTCAGCGCATACAGACGGCTTCCCTGACCACCGGCAAGCAGCATGGCAACGCACTCTTTTTTAATGTGATTCATATATTTCCTCCTGTCCCGACCTTTTGAGCCGTGATTTTGTTTGGGTTATCGCCTTTCTTGGCGGGATTAGCTGTTTTCGCTGATTCGTCTGGAGCCTCGGCAGATTTCTCATTTACAGGAGCCTCCAGCGCTTTGTCTGCCGGGTCTGCTGACCTGACGGATTCGGCAGGCTTGGCGGAGCGAGTCAGGCTTTCCGGAATATCGGCTACCGGTCTCTCCTCGTTCAGCAGCGGGAGCACCACGGGGACTGCCGCTTCGGCTGGAGCTTTCTCCGGCTGTATGGTCTCCGGAATCGCTTCCTCTGCGGGAAGCTGGCTCGGCGGAGTGCGCTTGTTCTTTATCTTGAAGAACAGCACTGCCATCGGGGGCAGATCAAGCGTGATGCGGAACTGCTCGCCGTGCATCGGTTCTTCCTTCGCTGTGACTGTACCGTTGGAAACGCCTGTGCCGCCGTACTTACAGTCGTCAGAGTTGAATACCTCCTTGTAGTCCGCATAGTACGGAACACCGATCTCATATATTTCATGCCTTACCGGCTGGAAGTTGCATACGCATATTATTTCGTCCTTATTGCGGGCGATACGTCTGAACGCGATCACGGAGTTTGCGTTGTCCTCGCTGGAGATCCAGTGGAAGCCCTCCCAGCTCGTGTCACACTCCCACAGCGGAGCGTTTTCCTTGTAGAACCGGTTGAGATCCTTGACGTATTCGTGAAGCTCGCGGTGCGGTTCGAATTCCAGGACCTCCCAGTCAAGCTGAGCCTGGAAGTTCCACTCCTTGTACTGGGCGAATTCCTGACCCATGAACATGAGCTTCTTTCCGGGGTGAGCGGTCATATATCCGAGGAACGTGCGCATTGAATTGAAGCGGAATTCCCTCGGACCGCCCATTTTATCCAGCATGGAGCATTTCCCGTAAACTACCTCGTCGTGAGATATCGGGAGTATGTAATTCTCTGAGAACGCATAGTAGAACGAGAACGTAACCAGATTGTGGTTATACGGTCTCGACAGCGGATCCATGGACATATATCTGAGCATGTCGTTCATCCAGCCCATGTTCCACTTGAAATTGAAGCCCAGACCGCCTATATCGGCAGGCTTTGTGACCATCGGCCATGCGGTGGATTCCTCGGCGATCATCATGATGTTCTGGTGTTCGCGGAACAGCGCCGAATTAAGCTTTTGCAGGAACGCCACGGCTTCGAGGTTCTCGTGGCCACCGTAGGCGTTGGGGCGCCACTCGCCGTTCTGGCGGTCGTAATCCAGGTAGAGCATGGAAGCTACGGCGTCCACGCGCAGACCGTCAACATGGTATTTCTCTATCCAGTAATTCGCGTTGGAAACCAGGAAGCTCTGTACCTCAGGCTTACCCCAGTCGAAGATGTGGGTGCCCCAGTTCTTGTGCTCGCGCTTTAAAGGGTCAGAGTATTCATAACAGCTCGTGCCGTCGAATTCATAAAGACCTGCGGCGTCCTTCGGGAAGTGCGCAGGTACCCAGTCGATTATTACGCCTATCCCGGCGGCATGGCACCTGTCCACGAACTCCATGAAGTCATGCGGAGTGCCGAAGCGGGAGGTCGGCGCAAAGTATCCTATCTGTTGGTAGCCCCAGCTTCCGTCGTAAGGATACTCGCCGATGGGCATAAGCTCAACGTGGGTGTAGCCCATATCCTTCACATACGGGATCAGCTTATCCGCAAGCTGACGGTAGCTGAGGTAATTCTCGCCGTCCTTGCGCCAGGAGCCTATGTTCACTTCATAGATATTCGCGGCGCTGTCGTAAATATTCTTTGCGTGAAGCTCGTCAAGATATTTCTTGTCCGTCCACTTGAAGCCCTCGATATCGTAGAACTTGGTTGCGGTGTTCGGGCGAAGCTCCATGTGATAACCATAGGGGTCTGCCTTGAGCTTGATCAGCCCGTCAGGGCTTTCAACGCTGTATTTGTAGTTATCGTACTGCTTAATGCCGGGAATAAAAAGCTCCCAGATTCCGCCGTCGCTGATCTTGTTCATCGGGTGGAGAGCCCTGTCCCAGTGATCAAAGTCGCCGACAACGCTTACTGTTTTCGCATTAGGAGCCCATACGCGGAAAACTGCGCCGCTCTTTCCGTCCTGTACCTCCCGGTGGGAGCCGAATAACTCATAAGCGTGCGAGTTCTCGCCCTGGTGGAAAAGGTACAGCGGAACGGTGTATTTTTCCGGAATGATTATAGCCATATCTAAAGACCTCCTGTCGTTATACTCGTGGAGTCCGTCCGGAATCTGTGCGCGGCGTGCTGCAAAACTGCATAAAAAATACGTCGCCCACTATAAATTCCTAGTTATTATTGTACCACAACCGCCTGTTTTTTTCAATAGTTTTGTTGACTTTTCATGTTTTTAGCTATTTTCCCCCTAATAGATTTAGCACTATTGCACAATGCTTTTCAACTTTTGGTAAACAATTCATTAGCAGTGGGTAACGAATGTGAAAAAATACTCAGGTGAGGTCAGCATTTTTGCGGATGAGATGTCCGGCTCTATCATGGAGATAGAGTTTGAAGATAAAAATATGCAGAAATGAAGCAAAAAAAGTGCAGGTAATTCGCAAATCCGCTCGTTGCGTTGATAGAGCAAATATTGTAAAATTGAATCAGAAAATTAAGGCAACACCGCACAAAGATCATTTTCTTATCATGGATTCGTCCTCGGCAATCAGTATTCTCATATTATATACCTGCCTTTCTATATGTTCATGATTTGATTATATCACAAAAATCTGAAATGCAGTTGAAAAAATATTTTTCTTTTGAAAAAATAAAAGTCGTAATCACTATTGATTTTTGAAAAATAATATGTTATAATATACCTGAAAGGAGATGTTTAATATGACCAAGAAATCTGACAAGGCAAAATTTGTATTTCTAATGCTGTATTTTCTGATTCTCACCATCGAACGGATCATAAGCCTTGCGACGGTGCTTACGAGCGACATAGCCGGCTATGACCTGCTTGATTTATATATGAGCGTGCTTACGGCGGCGGCGATAATCGGAGCATATACGTATATGTTCCTGAAAGTACGCTTTACGGCAAAACCACGCTCATCTGACAAACCAGAACAAAGCGTATTCGGAAAGCTTGCAATAGCAGCCGGTATACTTCTTCTGGGCGGAATGGTGCATACTGATGGCACGATACCGCCGATTCAGTTCGCCGCTTATGGAATGATACTTATTTCTATGGCGATACATACTGCCCAGCGCGTAAAGGCGCTCGGCGGAGGAGTTATAAGGTGGCTGTCATTTGGTTATATCGTGGCGTTTTCCATGTCGATACCTGTCGTGTATCATACATCGATCGAGCTTTCCGCGCTGTTCATTCCTCTGGAGATCATCGTTTCAGCGGGAATGGTCGTAATGTTCACGGTTATGCTCAGGGGGTTCTATGAGGGGGACGGAGAGTACCAGTTCCCGGCAGCGCCGTTCTGCGCGGCTGTAGTTGGCGACGCCGCTGTCCTGATGCTCCGCTGGAACGAGGAGATCAACTTTTTTGTGCTTATTTTCATATGCGTAACCGCCATGTTGTTCATTGCCGGGAAAATTGCCGGATCAGCAAGGACATGATCAGCAGGTACGCTGTAACACCACAATAAACGGGCAAGTCAAAAACTTGCCCGTTTATGTTTAGAGGCGACCTTTAGTAAATACAATCTGAATCAAGATATCTCCACTGCATTTTGTAATGGTACGTCAGCTTTTCAGAGTTCCGTAAGTTCGCTGTACTTACTGCACAGTGGTGATCATCGGCTGTATCTGCACGCCGGAAAGCGCCGCTTCTATCGTCTGGGGTATCCTGTTGAAATCGGATATCATGGAAAACGGCTTTGCTACCGGATCGTCCTGGAATATCGGAACAAAGTAGAAGTTCCGGTAATTCCGCAGCGTGCCGATATTCTTGGCGGCGCCTGCAAGCGCGTCATTTGTCGACACCGCGATAACCACCGGGCGCTGATTGCGGAGATGGCTCTTTACCGCCATGCATACAGGTGTATCAACGATCCCCGCTGCAAGCTTCGCTAGAGTATTTCCGGTGCAGGGCGCGACAAGCAGCACGTCGAACATTTTCTTTGGGCCTATAGGTTCTGTAGTGGTGATCTCGTGCAGCACAGTTTTCCCGGTGATGTCGAACAGCCGCGCGGCGTGTTCCTGGGCTGTGCCGAATCGGGTGTCGGTGGTGTAGGCGCAGGTCGACATTATCGGGGTAACGTCGCAGCCGGCTGCCACAAGCTCCGATAACGCCCGGAACGCCCGGGAGAATGTGCAGAACGACCCGCACACCGCCGCCCCGACCTTCAGCCCCGAGAGCTTTGAAATGTCGGTCATATATGATACCGCCGTATTTCAGGCGGATTCCTCCTTTCAATGGTTTCCGCAGGCGCTTACGAATGCTCCGCGGAGATGACAGCACGCGCGATCGCTTCGCCGGCTGTCCTGGGGGAGAACTTCCCGGGAAGCCCTCCCGCAGCAATGTATTTCACACCGCGAGCCTCCGCCCACCCCTTTTCCGGAGTCTCCGAGCGGGTCGCGAGTTCCATGTAAACGGCGCCGTAGCGCATTCTGCTGAAGCATTCCTCCGTCAGGATACACGCGGGAACGGTATTTATTACGAGATCGGCACCTGCCGCGGCAAGCCCGGCGAGGGTCACGGGGAGAGTACACAAGCCGTCGAGCAGTGCCGCTTCCCGCTGGAGCGGGCTTCGCGCCGCGATCGTAACTCTGCACCGGAACGCCTGAAGCAGACGCGCCAGATACCTTGCTATCCTGCCGTACCCGGTGATAACGGCGGTGGAATCAAACAGTGCGCCATCATATCCGCTGATCAGCAGAGATACGGCTCCCTCGGCGGTCAGCAGCGCGTTTTTAAGCGTCAGCTCTTCTGCCGCCATGTAGTTCACCAGTTGAAGCCCGTGAGTTTCACACAGCGCCTCCAGCTTCGTGGAGGTTCCGCCGGAAAAAATCCGCGCTCCCGCAGCGGCGTAGTCTGTAAGCAGTTCCAGAGGAAGCGGTCTTTCAGAGAGCGGCGCGGTGATGTTCTCACCGTCCCGGGAAAACGGCACGGGAAGCACTATCCGCTCGTATCCGTCCGACTGGTTTTCAGGCTCAGGGAAATCGCCGCCCAGCCCGACCGCGCATACTCCGCCGCTCTGCGAGATAAGCTCCGCTGCGCAGATCATGCGCCTGTCGCCGCCGATAAACAGAATGTCACCCATACCGCACCTCCTGAACGCTGTCCTCTGTGGTCAATACCATAATATGTATAAACTCTCCCTGCGGTGACGAAATTTTAGAAAATAAGCCCTTGAAAATACGGCGGCGATGTTGTATAATAAAAACAGCAAAATCTATTAAAAGGAGACTGACAATATGAATATATGGCATGACATCAATCCTGACAGGATCACCCCAAACGACTTCATGGCGGTTATCGAGATCGAAAAGGGAAGCAAGAAGAAATACGAGCTTGACAAGCAGACCGGTCTGATCGTGCTCGACCGCATTCTGTACACCTCCACGCACTACCCCGCCAACTACGGATTTATCCCGCGCACCCTCGCGGACGACGGCGACCCGCTGGACGTACTGGTACTCTGCAACGAACCTATAGACCCGCTGGTGCTGGTTCAGTGCTACCCCATCGGAGTTATCACAATGCTTGACAACGGCAAGAACGACGAAAAGATCATCGCGATACCGTTCGAGGATCCTACCTACAACGCATACAGAGGAATTGAAGCGCTCCCCAGCCATCTGTTTGAGGAAATGCGCCATTTCTTCTCAGTGTACAAGCAGCTTGAGGGCAAGGAGACCGCAGTCAACGAAGTAATGGGTCAGAAGCAGGCTGTAGAGGTCATCAAGCAGTGCATAAAGAACTACAACGATATCTACGGCGCACAGCACCCCTACGAGCCGGAGCACACCACTCACGGTAAGAAGTGATGATACTTGCGAGCCAGTCACCGCGCCGCCGCGAGCTTCTCGGGCTGTTCTGCCCGGAATTCGAGGTCATGCCTGCGCAGGGAGAAGAATCGCTTCCCGACGGAATATCCCCGCGGGAGGCTGTCATGCTGCTTTCAAAGCAGAAGGCGGAGGAGATATCCGCGCGTAAGTTCCCGGACGGAAACATCACGGATACAATAGTAGCCGCCGATACGATCGTAGCGACAGACGGAGAGATTCTCGGCAAGCCGAAAAGCCAGGAGCATGCAGCGGAAATGCTTCGACACCTCTCAGGCAGAGTACACAGCGTTTTCACCGGCGTGACCCTGATAACACCGAAAACCTCCGTCACCTTTGCCGAGGAAACTCTTGTGGAGTTCTACCCGCTGACGGCTCAGGAAATAGCGGATTACACCGCCACCGGGGAACCTATGGACAAAGCGGGCGCATACGGTATTCAGGGGCGCGGAGCGCTGCTTGTAAAGCGTATCGAGGGTGATTATTACAACGTGATGGGACTTCCCGTCGGGGAGGTCTACCATCGGTTAAAGGAACTCGGAGCATTATAAAAATAAGGGGCTGTAATTTTACAGCCCCTTATTTTACTAGATAATCCGGCTTGTTCAGCCGAGCTTGATTTTGATGAAATCCGTGATGATATCAACGCACTTTTCAAAGCCCAGGTCTCCGCTGTTAAGGCACAGATCGTAGTTCCTTGCGTCTATCCATTCTCTGCCGGTGTGAGCCTTGTAGTATGCGGCGCGTTCCTTGTCGGTGGCGGCGATGGTCTTGAGTGCTTCCTTGCGGTCTACTATGCCCTTTACCTCCGCGGCGTTCTTTACACAGGTCTCATCATCGGCGTAGATGAATACGCGGATAACGGACGGATCTCCTTTGAGCACATAGTCGGCGCAGCGGCCTACTATTACGCAGGAACCCTCAGAAGCTATCTGCTTTATCACCATAGCCTGATAATTGAACAGGTTCTCCTCGGAGATGAACCCCGACTTTTCGGGAGCTATCACTTCGCCCTTGTAAACCCCGGGCTTTCCGAAAACGCTGTTCTTCGTTTTTTCGTCGGACTGACCGAAAAGAGCCTCGTTGATACCGCTGGCGTCAGACGCCATTCTGATAAGCTCCTTATCGTAGAACTTCACGCCGAGCTTATCGGCGAGCATTTTGCCGATGGTTCTGCCGCCGCTGCCGAAGCCGCGTGCGATAGTTACTGTAAACTTTTCCATGACGCCCTCCTGTTATTCACCCAGATATGCCTTCTTGACGGAATCGTTATTCATCAGCTCGTGAGCGTCGCCGGAAAGCACGATCTTGCCAGTTTCCAGAACGTACGCGCGGTTTGCGATGGAAAGCGCCTTCTTAGCGTTCTGCTCAACGAGAAGCACAGTCGTGCCGCTCTTGTTTATCTCCTGGATAATATCGAAAATTTCGCTGACGTACAGCGGAGAAAGTCCCATCGACGGCTCGTCCATCAGGATTATCGACGGCTTGGACATCAGCGCTCTGCCCATAGCGAGCATCTGCTGCTCGCCGCCGGATAGAGTACCTGCCATCTGACCGCGGCGCTCCTCAAGTCTCGGGAAACGCTTGAACACGTGCTTCAGGGATTCCTGTATCTCAGCCTTATCCTTGCGGGTGTAGGCTCCGAGCATGAGGTTTTCCAGCACGGAAAGCTGCGCGAATACGCGGCGTCCCTCGGGAACGTGCGCCATTCCCATTGAAACTATCTTGTGCGCGGGGGTCTTGGTGAGATCCTTACCGCCGAACATAACGGAACCGCGCTTTGCCTGAACAAGTCCGGTGATGGTGTGGAGTATCGTGGTCTTTCCTGCGCCGTTTGCGCCGATGAGGGCGATTATTTCACCCTGCTCAACGTCGAAGGAAATGCCCTTTATTGCGTTTATCGCGCCGTAATATACCTGTAAGTCCTTTATTGACAGCATTGACATGAGCGTTTCCTCCTTATTCTCCGAGATATGCGGTGATGACCTTCGGGTCGTTGAGCACCGCAGAGGTCTCGCCCTGTGCCAGCTCCTGACCGAAGTTGAGCACGGTCAGCTCCTCGCAGATGCCGGAGACCAGCTTCATGTCATGCTCGATGAGCAGTATCGTCATCTTGAACTCGTCGCGTACAAAGTGGATAGTGTTCATAAGCTCTGCTGTCTCGTTCGGGTTCATTCCGGCTGCCGGCTCGCAGCTTCGGGTCGGTGGCGAGCGCGCGTGCTATCTCGAGCTTTCTCTGCTTGCCGTAGGGGAGGTTCGCTGCAAGCTGCTGCGCCTCTCCGTCAAGCTCGAACACCTTGAGCAGCTCCAGAGCCTTTGCGGTTATGCGCTTCTCCTCCTTGAAGTAGCGGGGGAGTCTCAGTGCGCCTTCTATCGCGGTGTAGTTCGTGTGGTTGTGAAGTCCCGCCTTTACGTTGTCGAGAACGCTCATGTTCTTGAACAGGCGGATATTCTGGAAGGTTCTTGCGATACCAGCCTTGTTGATAGCTATCGCAGGCTTTCCGGTGATGTTTTCGCCGTCCAGGAGGATAGTTCCCGCCGTAGGCTTGTACACGCCGGTCAGCATGTTGAACACGGTGGTTTTTCCGGCACCGTTAGGTCCGATAAGACCGTAGAGCTGACCCCTGCGGATAGTCATGTTCAGACCGTCTACCGCGCGCAGACCTCCGAACTGTATCGAGAGGTTCTTGACCTCTAGAATGTTGTTAGTCTCAGCCATTGTCCGCACCTCCCGCTGTATTCTTCCTGCGTGTGAAAATTCCCTTTATCTTCTGGACCGGTGCGGAAATGCCTATTCTTTCGCGCAGTGCTATGAACGCAGGCGCATTGTTGAATATCATCATCAGTATCAGAACGATAGCGTAGATGAGCATTCTGTAGTCGCCGAGCTCGCGGAATATCTCAGGCAGGGCGTAGAGGATAATGGTCGCGATAACGGAACCGCGCAGGCTTCCCAGACCGCCGAGCACCACGAATACCAGGATCAGTATCGACAGGTTGTAGTCGAACTTCTTCGGAGCCAGCATTGTGAGTGAGTGCGAGTACAGAACTCCGGCAACACCCGCGATAGCCGCAGAAAGCGTGAACGCCATCAGTCTGAACTTGGTAACGTTGATACCAACCGACTGAGCCGCGATGTAGTTGTCGCGGACTGCCATGCAGGCGCGTCCGGCGCGGGAGTTGATGAAGTTCATCAGGATAACCATGCATATCATCAGCACGATGACCACGAGCACGAGGTTAGTATCCTGCGGGGCTTTGATTCCCTTTGCGCCCTCGAGTATTACCTTGCTGGTCTCCTTGTCGGCGTCGGCGACAGCCGCAGCGAAGCTGAAGTGCAGACCGTTCTTGTCCATTGTGAGGTAGATGTTGTTGGCAAGCGCCTTGATTATCTCACCGAATCCGAGAGTTACGATAGCGAGGTAGTCGCCGCGGAGTCTCAGTACCGGGATACCGATGAGTATACCGAATATCGCCGCTGCGATACCGCCAACTATCAGTGCAAGTATCATTCTGAGCCAGGAGGGGTTGATGCTTTCTTCGGTCATCAGCGAGAATATGCCGCCGACGTAAGCGCCGATGCACATGAATCCCGCATGGCCGAGGGAAAGCTCACCGAGGATACCGACCGTGAGGTTCAGCGAGATGGAGAGGATAATGTAAATACCTATCGGTATGAGCAGTCCGGAATACTGGCTGCCGAGAACGCCGGTCATTGAGAGTACGCCGAAAATGACGAACAATCCGAGGGTGATGCCGCAGGTTATGAAGTTGTTCTTTGTTGTCTTTGTCATGTTCCCGCCCCCTTAAACCTTTTCGCGGATCTTCTTGCCGAGAATGCCGGTGGGTCTTACCACCAGAACTATTATCAGCACGAGGAACACTATCGCGTCGGAAAGCTGTGAGGATATGTACGCCTTTGCAAGCTGCTCGATTATTCCCAGCAGTACGCCGCCGATCATCGCTCCCGGAATGGAGCCGATACCGCCGAATACCGCCGCAACGAACGCCTTGATACCAGGCATAGAGCCGGTATACGGGCTGAGCTGCGGATAAGCTGAGCACATCAGCACGCTCGCAACGCCCGCCAGCGCGGAGCCGATCGCGAATGTAAGGGAGATAGTACCGTTTACGTTGATACCCATGAGCTGCGCAGCGCCCTTGTCCTCGGCGACGGCAAGCATGGCCCTGCCGGCCTTGGTCTTGTTGATGAACCATGTAAGCGCAGCCATGATTATGAGCGAAACCACTATGGAGAGGAATGTCTCCATTGAAACCTTGAGGGAGGTGCGCACGCCAGGCTCGGCTGCCGTGAAGAACTGCGCTCCGTTATCCGTAACAATGAGGAACGGCGGCATGCCGTCGACAACAGACGTGAAATTCTGCGCTGCGGAACCAAAAATCAGCAGTGCGAGGTTCTGGAGAAGGTAGCTGACGCCGATGGCGGTGATGAGCACTGCAAGGGGAGGCGCGTTTCTGAGCGGCTTATAAGCCACCTTTTCGATCACGACGCCGAGCACCGTGCAGACCACGATGCCGATAATGACCGAGAGCCACACCGGACACCATGCCGTGGACATAGCGGTAAATACTGCGTATCCGCCGACCATGATGATATCGCCGTGTGCGAAGTTCAGCATTTTTGCAATGCCGTAAACCATCGTATATCCGAGCGCGATGAGCGCGTAGATGCTTCCGAGGCTTATTCCGCTGATGAGGTAAGAAATAAAGCTCATAAAGAACCTTCTCCTTTCGGAAATTTATTCTGCCGCATATCAAAATAAACTCAGTTCCGGGTTTACTTTGATCTACGGCAGTGTAGCTGCCGTAAAAATAGCCTTAATTATACAAATAAGACCCGTACGGTTTCTCCTGAAAAAATCCGGGGAAACCATACATACGGGTCTGAATTTGTGTTTTAGTTCAGATGATCACTTGATCACTGAGCGGAAACGTAGGAACCTACGCCGTCAGTTACGGTGATCTTCATAACCTGAGGTGCCTTTGTCGGCTCACCGTCAGCGGTCCATGTGGTGGAACCTGTAACGCCGTCAAGGGTGATCTCGGTCATGGCAACCTTTACCTTGTCGCAGATATCGGAAGCGCTCATGGAAGCGTCGTTAACACCAGCCTTTTCAAGGGCGAGCTTGACAGCGTAAACTGCGTCGTAAGCGTCTGCTGCGAACTGGATCGGAACTTCGCCGTTTGTCAGCTCTTCGTAAGCTGCGGTGAACTTAGCGGACTTCTCATCAGGAGAAGAAGCTGCGAAAGGAGTCATAACCAGAACGTCCTGAGCGATGTCAACCTTGTCGCCGAGCTGGTCGATAAGACCGTCCAGACCGTCGCCGCCGAATACTGTCATGTCCATGCCGGCGGACTTAGCCTGCTGGAGGATAAGGGATGCTTCCTGATAGTAGATCGGAAGGAAGAGCAGGTCAGCGCCGCTGTCCATTACCTTCTGAATCTGTACGGAGAAGTCGGTCTTTGCGTCTGCTGTGAATGCTTCCTCAGCGGAGATCTCAAGACCCTTCTCAGCAGCCTCAGCCTTGAAGCCGTCGAGGATACCGGTGGAGTATACGTCGGAGCTGTCGTAGATGATACCAACCTTGGTAGCAAGGGAGTTATCAGCGATGTAGTCAGCAGCGATCTTACCCTGGCCAGGATCGGTGAAGCATACGCGGAAGCAGTTGTCGCCTGCGGAGATAGCGTCCAGAGAGGAACCGGACGGAGTAAGCAGGAACATGTTGTCCTTTGCAGCCTCAGCGCTTACTGCTACGCAGGGAGCGGAGGTAACTGTACCAACGAGGAGCTTCATGCCAGCGTCCTTCAGGGTGTTGTATGCGTTTACGGACTTCTCAGGGTCGTGCTCGTCGTCCTGGAAGTTCAGTTCGAGCTGCATGCCGTTTACGCCGCCGTTAGCGTTGATCTCGTTTACTGCGAGCTGAGCGCCGTTCTTAACTGCGTTTCCGTAAACTGCTGCTGCACCGGTGATCGGGCCGATACCGCCGATTACCAGTGTGCCGCCTGCTGTGGTGCTGCCATCAGCCGCGGAGGAATCGCCAGCTGCAGAGGAATCGCCAGCCGCAGAGGAATCGCCAGCTGCAGAAGAGCTGCTTGCGTTGTTGGAGCAGCCTGCGAAGGGAACTGTCATTGCCGCAGCCATTGTCAGAGCTGCAACCTTCTTCCAAACATTTTTCATTTTGTGTTTCTTCCTTTCCATGTTCATACTTCGGAATCACGCTGCGAAAGCAGCATCGATTCACAAAGCACGCCGTTTTACATCGCTTCCCATTTGTAGGAAATCAATGCGGCATGAATTTTTCTTTGCAATAATATAATAACCTTTAATTCAAAATCTGTCAATGATAAAAAGCATTGATAATTCACATTTTCAGATTCAATTTTTGTGTACTTTTACCTAAACGTCACTATATCATAACAAATCAGGACAGATATGCTACACTTTCCGCCATGATGTGTACTTTAAATCCATTTAAATACATATTTTATAGTATATTATTCTGATAATATTTGTCCAACACATACATTTTTAATATATAAAATTGATAATGACTATTATTGGTTTGAACATTCTTGGGAAAAATACCGTGGAATTAGAAAATATAGTTCAGAAAATAGTGTTTTAAATGACATTAAAGAAAAG